>Ga0209504_1000351_pt1:0-22500 | contig 41311 bp, 27 predicted proteins | sample COGITO_mtgs_1005_FD_184791 | JGI IMG/M metagenome (GOLD analysis project Ga0209504, IMG submission 184791) | Pelagic marine microbial communities from North Sea - COGITO_mtgs_100511 (SPAdes) (version 2) | ecosystem: Environmental > Aquatic > Marine > Epipelagic ...
CGAGTTCTTGTTCCAAATGCAGGCTATGGCAAACATTGAAGTCATGAATGCTTATGAAGTAAAGCGGATTGTGACTACGTGTCCGCATTGTTTCAATACGCTCAAAAATGAATATCCTGATTTGGGTGGTCATTATGAAGTAGTTCATCACACGCAGTTGCTGCAGTCCTTAATAGATGAGGGGCGATTGACGGTTGAAGGTGGAGCCTACAAAGGGAAAAAAATTACATTTCATGACCCTTGTTATTTAGGGAGAGCTAATGAGGTTTACGATGCACCTCGAACCTTGATTGAGAAATTAGATGCCGAATTGGTTGAGATGAAGCGATGTAAGTCGAAAGGTTTATGTTGTGGTGCAGGAGGAGCGCAAATGTTTAAAGAACCTGAAAAGGGGGCTAAAGATGTGAACATAGAGCGAACTGAGGATGCTATAGAGACCAGCGCAGAAATTATTGCTACGGGATGTCCGTTTTGCAATACCATGATGACAGACGGTGTGAAAAATAAAGAAAAGGAAGAACAAGTGAAAGTTTTAGATTTAGCTGAAATGATCGCTCAAGCAAACGACTTATAATATGTGGGTGAATTTTGAGGATTTGTCGTCAACAAGTAGGGTTTGGGTTTTTCAATCCAATCAGTCTTTGACAAAAGACATGCAGGCAGCTATTGATCTTGAGTTACACCAATTCATTGATAAATGGTCAACCCACGGGTCGCCGATGCATGCTTCTCATCTATTGTTGCACGACTGTTTTGTCGTTATAGCAGCTGATGAACAAAAGCAAATGGCTTCGGGTTGTTCCATAGACTCTTTTACGGGGTTGTTTAAAGCCTTTGGAACAAAATATGCGGTATCTTTTTTCGATCGGTTTTCAATAGCCTACAAGCAAGGTGAGCAAGTTCTTGTTTGCCCTACAAACGAATTCAAGTCTAAGATAAAACTTGGTGAAATTCATGGAACAACAATCGTATATAACAATCTGATTACATCAAAATCAGACTTGTTAGATGCCTGGGAGTTGCCTTTGGAACGGTCCTGGCAGAAAAGGTATCTGTAGCGATGAAGTTTGTGGCTGCCTTAGAGTCCAAGATAATCCTGAAAAGCTGTTTGGAAATACAATTCAGCTTCTTTTTTCATCTGTTTTCCAGCAATAGAGTCTTTGTAATGGTGTTCGAAAATGGTTTGATAATCTTCAGAAAAAGCATAATAACCATCTCGATTCATCAAGCCATATCCTCTATGGAATGCATAGGGAATGGCAGGTTTTACAGACGTATTTAGCAAGTCTCTACTCCATAAGAATTCTGAATGACTTACGTTCAATTGGTTGAGCAGTGTGGCAGATAGGTCTACATGAGATCCCATTTGATGATGTGTGCTACCGATGTAATCTTCTTTGAGCACTTCTCCATACCACAACATGGGAATTTGAAATCGTTCTTTTTGAGCAACTCTCCATTCTCTAGGAGATCTATGACTGTGGTCGGCAACAAGAACAAATAAGGTGTTTTTATACCAATTTTCCGACTTTACTTGTTCCATGAATTCTCCCAAACAACGATCGGAATATGCTACAGAATTCACGTATTTGTCAGACTTACTGTTGAATGATAGTTTGTGCTCGCCCGGAAAGTCATAAGGGCTGTGTGAACTCACCGTAAATAGTGCGCTCATGAATGGTTCGGGGAGTTCCGATAATTCTTCTTTAAATTGAGTGAACATGTATTCGTCATGAACCCCCAATCGACCTGCAGGCAAGCTATTGTAATCGTTATGGTCTTTAACGATGTCAAAATTTTGAGACAATAGGTACCCTTTTATATTTCCGAAAGTAAGTTGCCCACCGTAAAAAAAAGAGGAATGATAATTTCCAAGAGCTTTTCTGATGCTGGGTAATTTTCTGGATTTATCAATTTGATTGATAATAGCGACGTAAGGAAATACCGGGAACGAAGAAAAAATAGATGAGATTCCTTGGTCGGAAGTCCAGCCATTTGTGAAAAAGTTGGTGAACAACAGCCCATCTTTTTCCAAGTTTTTAAAGTGAGGGGTTATTCCCTCAAGTCCTTTCAGAGTTTCAATATTGTCTGCCGACCACCCTTCCAGAACGATAAAAACAATGTTGGGTTGGTCGGTATTCAAAACGCTAGTTGTAGAGTCGTTTTTATGCTCGGAGAATTCAGAGAAGAAGTTTTCGGATTCAACATCCGTATGTTTTTGGTAGGGATTGCCTTTAAAGTCATTTTTACTTTTTAAAATACTTTGAATGATATTCCAGTTCGGATTTACTGCTAGATCATTAAGTATGATGTGTTTGGAGAAATAAGCATCACTGGTGTTCAGTGGCACATCACCCCAACCTCCCCGGATAACCAATAATAAAAGACCCAAGACTATGGGCAATTTGATTGTATTGAATAGAATGCCAGTCTTAGAGTTTTCAAAGTGTTGATGCACACATTTTTTATAGATGACCATAAATAATGTTCCAAGGATAAGTGCAATGGCGAGGGTTATATAATTGCTAAAACTCGCTGTTAAAAAAACTTCTGAAGGATTTTTTAAGTGGCTAATAGCGGTGTAATTTAATTTTGTACTCCATTCGTCATAAAGCGAGATTTCACTTCCTATGATCATGGATGTGATGAGAATGAAAAAGTAATTGAGTGCGAGTATGACATTACTTACAATACGACTTACAGTCTTGTGATTGCATGTAGAATGGACGAATAGCAAGAGTACAAATATTGCAGACAGGTAAGCGATGAAAGACAGGTCTAGGGGAAGAGCGTTAGGTAAAACCTTTAATATTTCTTTACCGGCAATAGAAGAGAGTTCCGACTGATAATAGATGGCAAAAAAAAGTCTATTGACAAGAAAAAAACACAACCAAAAAAGAAGAAGTTTAGAAAAGTAACGAACTTGATTCATAATTTGAACGATGTTATGGTCGGAATATTTTAGGTAAAAAAAAAGGTTGTCTGTTTAAGACAACCTTTTTTGTATGTGTTTGAAAAATCTTCTTAGAAGAATAAGCTAAAGCTTACCCCTAAGTCAAATTTTGTTCCTTTAACATCGTGAGAGTTAACAGCAGAGCTTGCATTGTCAAACCCTTTCACTTCTCCATTAGAGAAAACTAAATTCACAAAAGGCTCGATAGCAAAATGTTCTCTCCAAACGATCGTGTAACCCATACCTAGGTTAATGTCCATAGAGCTTGTAGACTCTTCTACAACTTTATCTACATTTGGAAGAGTTACAGGGTTACCTTGAGCGTCCGTAGCTTCTTGAGCAACACTTTTAAGAGCTTCGCTGCTTTTGCTTACGCTGCTAAGGCCTACTTCAGTAAATAAGTTGTTAGACACGTAGTAACGAGCGAAAACACCAATACTAGACTCACTGCTGCTTAATTCATAAGCTGTTTTGTCTTCGTTGTTGTTTGAGAAGTTGATCATTGCACCGACAGCGACACCATCTTGTACAAAGTATCCTACTTTAGGTGTGATTTCAAGGTCCATCCAACCAGTTTCAGTCAATGAACTACCTGCACCTAACAATACAGTTCCTTTACGTGTTTGTGCATCAGAAGTTAGTGCAAAAGCTAAAACTGCTGCTAATGAAAGAATAATCTTTTTCATACCTGTTGTAATTAGTTTCTTTGTTATTTTTTAAATGTATTCAGTTTCTTTGAAAGGGTGAATTTACTAAAAATTCAATTACTTCAAAGCTTTTGACCATTATTCTTGTCCCAGACATCTAATTTGAACCAACAAAATATGCCCTTAAAAAAGTGTTGAAGTGTTAAAAAGTACGATTGCCACCAATAATGGTTTTGATTTTATTTTGATCTCCGTTTGATTCAATCCACTTGAATTTTTTTAGCAGCAAGTCAGAAGTATCTAATTGGTCAATAGGAAGTAACACTGCTTTCGGTTTTTTGTAAAATTTGATTTGCTCGATGGAGCGTTCCTTGATAAGGATGTTCATGTTACTGCAAATGATTTTATTGATACTTTTAGGTTTTTTGTTTTCTTCATCGGTAATGAAGTAAATACTTTCACCATTTCCATTCACTGCAATATTTGTCAGTTCATTATCTAAAAAATAAGCCTTCATGTGTTCTCCACCTATTTGATTGAAGGTAGGTGTACTGTCTACTTTTGAAGCTATGAATGCGTTTTGGTCAAACAATGCCCATTGTAAAACATTATCGAGCAGCTGCATGCTTAGTGTGTCTGCAGTGAGTTGAAAGTCGTTGACCCATACAACAGGTTTTTTATGCATGTAAATATGCTCTTCTCCAGAGTTAAAGCTCATGGAGTCACAAGAACCAAGGATCTCAGAAGTTTTGAAGGTTACTTTTGGGTATGCTTTAACGTGATGTTGATTGATGAGTTTTTCCTGAACCAGGGTATCAGCCGTCAAGTACAGCGTATCTCCGCTGAGAGGGATGCTGAGTAGTGGTGTCCCATATGAAACCGATCGATTCATTTTTTGGGTTAGCGATGTTGTATCTGCACGCAAGACATAGAAGTTTTCTAAGTCAGTGATTTTGATCTGACCATTCAGGAATGCTTCACCTTTCTTTTGGTCGAGCCAGCCTTGTTTGGCTTGAACGTGATACTCACCGTTTTGTATGATGCCGTTTGAGTTAAAGACTGCGTATTCTTTGTTTAGCCAGTAGTAAACCGTATCTGCATAAAGTTTGTTTTTCAAGTTTTCAATGACTACCTGTCCGTAAAAGTCAAACTTTTCATCGATGGCGTAATAGATTCCTGCATTGCTTTCTAGAGATTTTTCTTTCTCTGTAATCAGTGCTTTATTTTCGTAGATCCCTTTTTGGGTTTCAAATTGGTATTCAAGTTGATTCGTTGTCAGTTGCATTTGATTGTGCTGAAATTGAACATTGTTTTGTATTTCTGCAACCTGTTCATTTCCTTGATAGCTCAAATACTCACCGTACAAGTTCAAACGATCTCCTTCCCAAATATGAATGTTACTGAATGCTTCTATTCTGTTGTCATTGGAATAGAAATAGGCACTGTCGCATGTAAGAAAACGGTTTTCATGTTTTGCTTTCACTTGCCCAATGAGAACTTGACGTTCAGCACTTATTTTTTTGTTGAAATATATTTCATCGGCATTGACGATTTCAATTTGCGTTTGAGATTTCAATACATTACCCGTGAGTGAAAGTATTAGCAACAAGAATATTGTATGAGTGAAATGTCGATTCATAAAAAAGTCCCGAGTGTCGGGACTGTTTTTTTAAAAGTTGTTAAGTATGGTTTGTGTTCGATCCGGCCCAACAGAAACGATAACAATAGGTGTTTCTAGTTCTTTTTCAAGATACTCTACGTAGTCTGTAAGTTCTTTGGGTAAGTCAGACATAGAGGTTTTACTTGTTAAGTCTTCTTTCCAACAAGGAAATTCTTTGTAAATCGGTTCAATTTTGTCACCTTCAATGTTGTATGGAAGGTAGTCAATGATTTCTCCGTTGTACTTGTAATGTGTACAAACCTTAATGGTAGGGAATTCACTTAATACGTCTGCTTTCATCATCATCAGTTTGGTAACACCGTTGATGTTGATGGCGTATTTTAAAGCTGGAAGGTCAACCCAGCCACATCTTCTAGCTCGACCAGTGGTTGCTCCAAATTCGTTTCCAGCTTTTTGTATTGCAGCTCCGGTATCATCAAATAGTTCTGTAGGAAAAGGACCACTACCAACTCGCGTTAAGTAAGCTTTGAATATTCCAAAAACGTCTCCTATTTTGTTTGGGGCGATTCCCAGACCGGTACATGCTCCTGCAGTAACCGTATTTGAGGAAGTTACAAACGGGTAAGTTCCAAAGTCAATGTCCAGTAGAGATCCTTGAGCTCCTTCTGCCAGAACCTTTTTCCCTTCTTTTTGTGCATGAACCAAGTAGTGTTCACTATCGATAAATTCGATTTGCTTCAATCTTTCGATGGCCTCAAACCAATCCTTCTCCATGGATTCCAAGTCGTATTCGAAATCGTAGTGATTTAAAATTTGGAGATGTTTGGCAACGAGTTTATCATAACGCTCTTTAAAATCAGACAATTCAATATCGCCAATTCGAAGACCGTTACGACCGGTTTTGTCCATGTATGTTGGTCCGATACCTTTCAGAGTGGATCCAATTTTATCTTTTCCTTTTGCTTGTTCAGAAGCTGCGTCAAGCAATTTATGACTGGGTAAGATTAAATGCGCTTTTCGTGAAATTAAAAGCTTGCCATTTACATTGACATTAAGGTTTTCCAGACCCTCTAATTCTTTTTTGAAAATTACGGGATCGATTACGACACCATTTCCGATAACGTTTAGTGCCGTGGGATGAAATATTCCGGAAGGAATGGTGTGTAAAACGTGTTTGATTCCATCAAATTCAAGTGTGTGTCCGGCATTCGGACCACCCTGAAATCTGGCTATAATGTCGTAATCAGATGTTAGAACATCTACTATTTTTCCTTTTCCTTCGTCTCCCCATTGAAGACCTAAGAGAACATCAACTGCCATCTTGTTTGTGCTTAGAGTTGTGATTTATTTGGAGGTGCTATTTTCACAGGCATCCTTTTTACAGATACCGTACATGTTTAAAGAGTGATGCATGATTTTGAATCCCAGATTGTCTTCTACGGCATTAATTATGTTTTGAACTCTTGGATCACAGAATTCAAATACTTTTTTGCAGTCTGTACAGATCAGGTGGTCGTGCTGTTTGTTCGTAAAGCTTTTTTCGTATTGAGCTTGGTTTTTCCCAAATTGGTGTTTTCGAACCAAATTACAATCCAAGAGCAGTTCAATTGTGTTATATAAAGTAGCACGACTCACTCTGTAATTATGATTTTTCATTTTGATGTAAAGTGTTTCTACGTCAAAATGATCTTGGTAATCATAAATTTCTTTGAGTATAACAAAACGTTCGGGAGTTTTTCTTTGCCCGTTTTGTTCTAGGTAGGTCGTAAATACCTGTTTTACTTGCTCTTGTATTTTCTTACTCATGTATCCTGATAGGATTCAAAACAGCCGTAAAACTAAGCATTAATTTCGAATTCATATTAACAATTAACTACTTTTAAATTTTCGACTCACGGAAGTGATTCCTTTTACTTTTTTGATGTTTTCAATGATGGCTGCTAAATTCTTTTTATCATTGATCAGGATCGTAATCATTCCATCAAAAATCCCATCAGAACTACTGATATTCATTGACTGAATGTTTACTTTTAAGTTGTTGGAAAGAATTTGAGTAACATCATTGATAAATCCCATGCTATCTATGCCTTTGATGTGAATCATTGCGATTGATTTTCTATGGCTGCTGTCAATCCATTTCGTTTCGAGAATTCGATAAGCAAAGTTTGATTGCAGCCGGATTGCATTTGGGCAATCTTGTCGGTGAATTTTTATACCATCTTTGATGGTTGTAAATCCAAAAACTTCATCTCCAGGTATCGGGCTACAGCATTTTGAGTAAGTGTAATTTAACTTTTCATCATTGGCACCAAAGACTAAAGTGTCAAGCTTTAATTCTTCATCTATTGGAATGATTTTATCGATCTTTTTTGAAAGTTTATTTTTGATGTATTGATACCAATTGTTCCGATTTCTTGCAAAATCTTTAATCAATAGGTTGTTTAACACCCCCGTACCTACGTCATAAAAAAGGTCTAAACTTGTTTTGTACTTAAAGTAACTCATCAACTTGTTGATGGTTTCCTCATCAAAAGGGAGTTTGATGTGTTTTAATTTCCTGCGAAGAATTTCTTTCCCCTCCTCAGCAATTTGTTTTTTCTCATCTTTCAGAGAGCTTTTAATTTTGTTTTTTGCCCGTGCGGTTACGACTATGTTTAGCCAAGATTTTTTAGGTTTTTGTTTTTGAGAACTGATGACCTCTACTTGATCACCACTCTTTAGTTTGTGGCTTAAAGGCACAATTTTACCGTCAACCTTGCAGCCGAGGCAGGTGGCCCCCAGTTGTGTGTGGATGTCAAAAGCAAAATCCAACACAGATGCACCTTTTGGTAGTGTGATTAAATCTCCGTTGGGTGTGAAGACAAAAATTTCTTTTGAAAATAAATTGAGTTTGAATTCTTCCAGAAAGTCAACAGCATTGGATTCTGGGTTTTTCAGCATGTCTCTTATTTGATTGATCCAATCTTCTAGGTTACCCTCTTTGTAATTCCCTTTTTGTTTGTATTTCCAGTGAGCAGCATATCCTTTCTCAGCTATTTCATCCATACGATCGGTTCGTATTTGTACTTCAACCCATTTGCCATTCGGGCCCATTACTGTTGTGTGTAAGGATTCATATCCGTTTGCTTTGGGGGTGGAAATCCAGTCACGCAGTCGATCTGGGTTAGGGCGGTAGTGGTCGGTAATTAAGGAGTAGGTTTTCCAGCAATCCGATTTCTCATTACTTAGCTCGGAATCGATGATGATTCGAATGGCAAATTTATCATAGACCTCATCAAAAGTGACGCCTTGGTTTTTCATTTTTTTCCTGATGGAAAAAATGGATTTAGGCCTCCCCTTGATCGAGAAAAGTAATTGGTGCCCTTTCAGGGATTCCTTTAGAGGTTTCGTAAATTTTTGAATGTATTTAATTCGTGCATTTTTGGTAGCATTCAATTGTTGAATGATTTCATTGTACACATCGGGTTCGGTGTATTTTAGACCCAAGTCTTCGAGTTCTGTTTTTACAGTATAAAGCCCAAGACGATGCGCTAAGGGTGCGTATATGTAAAGGGTCTCAGAACTGATTTTTTGTTGTTTTTGCCTCGGCATTGCATCCAATGTTTGCATGTTATGAAGGCGGTCTGCAAGTTTAATCAAGATGACGCGTACATCATCAGATATTGTAAGTAACATCTTTCTGAAGTTTTCAGCTTGAGCTGATATGTCTTTTTCAGAAAAAACAGAAATCTTTGTGAGTCCATCAATAATTTGCCGAATCTTGGGATTGAAAATACGCTCCATATCCGCAAGTGTGTAATGTGTGTCTTCAACGACATCGTGGAGTAGCGCACAGGCAATGGAGGTTGCTCCTAGGCCAATGTCTTTAGCAACAATTTGTGCGACAGCAATCGGATGAAATATGTAGGGCTCGCCACTCTTTCTTCGGACATCTTTATGTGCTTCGACGGCAAAATTAAAAGCTTGTCTGATAAGTTTTTTATCTTCTCTAGTGATATCACTGTTGCAACTTCGCAATAGGGTTTTGTAACGTCGTACAATTTCTTTATTCTCCTTTTCTAAGGCTACTTCATCCATCCTGTTTTCGTACTTTGTATAAACTTAGGGAAATTGTGCTATTCAAAAAGTGAATATGGGAATTTTATACATCAATTAGAAGCAAAAGATTGTTTTTTTACGGGAAGAATTTTTGTTCGTATTTCGCCGAATCCAATTCGGTAGTTGCCGCATTTTGCATGGGCCTTCATGTGAATTGTATCGTAGTCATTTAAAAATTTTCGATCTGTACCGTCGGGCATTTTGATGGGTTTGGTGCCTTTCCAAGTTAGTTCTAGCATAGAGCCGTATGTTTCAGGATTACTTCCGGATATGGTTCCTGACGCCATGATGTCTCCCGCATTGACATTGCAACCATTTATTGTGTGGTGGGCTAATTGTTGTGCCATGTTCCAGTACAAGTGTTTGTAATTGGACTTTGTTAGAGAATGAGGCGCAAAGTTATCGGAGGAAATCTGGACTTCCAATTCAATGTCAATATTTTTTTGACCTTCAAACCTTAAATAAGGTAAGGTGGCGGGATCCTGCTTTTCTCCATTTACTCGAAAGGGTTCGAGTGCATCAAGCGTTACGATCCAGGGCGAAATGGAGGATGCAAAGTTTTTCCCTAAAAATGGGCCTAGTGGAACGTATTCCCACTTTTGTATGTCTCTAGCCGACCAGTCATTAAACACGCACATACCAAAAATATAATTTTCCGCTTCAGAGGTTTTAATCTGCTCTCCCAATTCATTTCCTTGACCTGTTATAAAGGCCATTTCTAATTCAAAGTCCAACAGTCTTGTTGGCCCGAAGGTAGGTGTTGAAGAGTTTTCCATTAATTGCTGTCCCATAGGTCTGTAGACGTCAGTACCTGATATAATAATGGAGGATGCTCTTCCGTGGTAGGCGACGGGCATGTGCAACCAGTTGGGTAGTAGTGCGTTTTTTGGATCTCTGAACATACAGCCTACGTTGTATGCGTGCTGTCGACTCGAGTAAAAGTCTGTGTAGTCCCCAATTTTTATGGGCATCATCATTTCAATTTCCTCCACAGCGTGAAGTACTTCTTTTTTATGATTAAACTCGGAGTGGTGCTTGTCGTCAAAGATTTCTGCTATCCGATCTCTTACTTGTCGCCACACGGTTTTTTTTAGTTTCAAAAAATCATTTAATTTTTTTTTTTGAAAGACATCCCTGTTTAAGGGAATGTTTTTAAAATAGTTTAATTTTTGCAGCAGCCCTAAATCAATGGCAACATCTCCAATACGAGTTCCGATGCAAACCTGGTTATTTTGTTTTTTAAACACACCAAAAGGGATGTTTTGAATAGGGAAGTCAGAGTCTTTTGGAACAGAAATCCATGATTTTCTGTTCGAATCGTTTGCTTTTATCATATTAACATAAATTTTACACAATTAAGAATTATATTTGCAAACTAAATTAAGAAAAACAACGCTAACTACGCTAAAATAATCATGGAAAGAGACCAACAAATTTTCGAGTTAATTCAAGAAGAGCACGAACGTCAGGTTTATGGTATTGAATTAATTGCTTCAGAAAACTTCGTTAGTGATCAAGTAATGGAGGCTGCAGGTTCTTGCTTAACCAATAAGTACGCTGAGGGTTATCCGGGCAAACGATACTACGGAGGTTGTGAAGTGGTTGATGAAGTTGAGCAAATCGCTATCGATCGAGCTAAAGTTTTGTTTGGTGTTGAGTACGCTAATGTACAACCTCATTCTGGGTCACAGGCAAATGCTGCGGTTTACTTGGTATGTTTAAAGCCGGGAGATAAGATTTTAGGTTTTGATCTTTCTCATGGAGGGCACCTTACTCACGGTTCTTCCGTTAACTTTTCAGGGAAGCTTTATGACCCTTCTTTTTACGGAGTAGAGAAAGAGACCGGTCGTGTTGACATGGATAAAGTTGAGGCTATTGCGCTTAAAGAGCAGCCTAAATTAATCATCTGTGGAGCATCGGCCTATTCAAGAGATTGGGATTATGCGCGTTTTCGTGAAATCGCAGACAAAGTTGGAGCCATCTTGATGGCCGATATTTCTCATCCAGCAGGTTTGATTGCCAAAGGAGTTTTAAACGACCCTGTTGAGCACTGTCACATCTTAACGACAACAACACATAAGACTTTGAGAGGACCTCGTGGAGGTCTAATCATGTTGCCAAAAGATTTTGAAAATCCATGGGGGTTAAAAACGCCTAAAGGTAAGGTTCGTATGATGTCTGCTTTATTAAACTCTGCCGTATTCCCTGGAATGCAAGGGGGCCCTTTGGAGCATGTAATTGCTGCAAAAGCGATAGCTTTTGGTGAAGCGCTTACGGATGCTTATTTTGAATATGCGTTGCAGGTGAAGAGAAATGCAACTGCTATGGCTGATGCTCTTGTAGCTAAAGGATATGACGTGGTTTCCGGGGGAACGGACAATCATTGCATGTTGATTGATTTACGGTCGAAGAATGTGACGGGTAAAGATGCGGAAAATGCTTTGGTAAAGGCGCATATTACGGTTAACAAAAATATGGTCCCTTTTGACGATCAATCGCCATTTGTTACCTCGGGTATTCGTGTGGGTACAGCAGCTCTAACAACTCGAGGTTTAAATGAACAACACATGGTTCAAATTGTTGATCTGATTGATGAGGTTATTTTAAATTACGAAAATGAAGAAGCTTTAAAAGCTGTAGGTGACAAAGTAAACGAAATGATGGGTGCTTTCCCGATTTTCGCTTCATAGTTCACTGCTTGATATGAAATCACAAAAGAGGTCGAAAGCGACCTCTTTTTTTGTCTTACAGATTCTTATTATTGAATTCAAAAACTATCTTTACAGCCCTAAAAGTTTATTATGAAGTGTGGAATTGTCGGATTGCCTAACGTTGGTAAATCAACCTTGTTTAATTGTTTGTCAAATGCCAAGGCCTTGGCAGCGAATTATCCTTTCGCTACCATTGAACCTAATGTTGGTGTAATACCAGTGCCGGACGAAAGAATAGCAAAGTTGGAAGCGCTTGTTAATCCTGAGCGTGTGCAGCAAGCTATTGTTGAGATTGTAGATATTGCCGGTTTGGTTCGAGGCGCAAGTAAAGGTGAGGGGCTAGGAAATAAGTTCTTGGCGAATATTAGAGAGACACAAGCAATCATACACGTGTTGCGATGTTTTGAAAATGATAACATTACGCATGTAGACGGTTCTATAGATCCGGTTAGAGATAAGGAAACCATCGATATAGAGCTTCAGATCAAAGATTTAGAGTCTGTAGAGAAAAAGATTGAAACAACGAAGAAAAAATCCAGAACAGGAGATAAAGAGGCGGCAACGACTTTAGCGCTTCTTGAGTTGTATAAATCGCATCTTGAGGCTGGGCAGTCTGCACGATCTATTGATTTGACAGAGAAAGAAAAAGAGGTTGTAGAGGATTTAATGCTACTAACCGATAAGCCCATACTTTACATATGTAACGTTAATGAGGATGAGGCTATTGACGGTAATGCGCACGTCGATGCCGTTCGTGAGATGATTAAGCACGAGGATGCTCAGTTGCTTGTTATAGCTGCAGGTATGGAGGCAGATATTATGGAGTTGGACACCTTTGATGAGCGCCAAGAGTTTTTGCAAGACATGGGGTTAGACGAGCCTGGGGTAAAGAAGATAATACGTACAGCTTATGCTTTGTTAAAGCTTCAAACCTATTTCACGGCAGGTGTAAAAGAGGTTCGGGCTTGGACCATAAAAGAGGGCTTTACGGCGCCTCAAGCGGCCGGCGTAATTCATACCGACTTTGAGAAAGGGTTTATTAGAGCTGAGGTTATTGGTTATGATGATTATGTTTCTTTGGGTTCTGAGTTGGCTTGTAAGGAGGCTGGTAAATTGTCCATTGAGGGGAAGGAGTACATCGTTCAGGATGGAGATGTGATGCACTTCAGATTCAACGTTTAATTGTTGATAAAGTTGTGTAGAGCTTTCAGTTAATCTGCTCAATCGAATACGTATAATTTTTTACTTTTAGAAAGTAGTATAGTTTTAGTCTATGCTACTTTTCTTTTTCAGAAAACATTCAAGAACTCTTATGGCAGAGAATCAATATACAGAGGATAGTATCAGGTCCTTAGACTGGAAGGAGCACATTCGTATGCGTCCGGGAATGTACATTGGTAAGTTAGGCGACGGAACGGCGCACGATGACGGGATCTACATACTCCTTAAGGAAGTGGTAGATAACTGCATCGATGAGTACGTCATGGGGCACGGAAAAAATATTGAAGTAAGTGTTCGCGGGAAAAAAGTTACCGTTCGGGATTACGGTAGAGGTATTCCACTTGGAAAAGTGATCGACTGTGTTTCCAAAATTAACACCGGAGGGAAGTACGATTCACAAGCTTTTAAGAAATCCATAGGATTGAATGGTGTTGGTACAAAAGCCGTAAATGCACTTTCCGATTATTTTAGAGTTCAATCGGTTAGAGACGGGCAAACGAAAGTTGTAGAGTTTCAACAAGGAGAAGTTACCCTCGAAGAAGCGATTCAGGAAACATCGGTGAGAAAAGGAACACGGGTTTCCTTTATTCCGGACGAGGCGATCTTTCACAATTTTCGCTATGTAAATGAATACGTAGAGAAAATGATGTGGCACTATGCCTATTTGAATACCGGGCTCACGATGCTCTACAACGGTGAGAAGTTTCATTCTGAAAACGGACTTTACGACTTGTTGAATAATGAGATCGAAAAAGGTACGACCCACTATCCAGTAATTCATTTAAAAGGTGACGATATTGAGATCGCGATGACCCATATGCGAAATCAATATGGCGAGTCCTATCATACCTTTGTAAACGGTCAGCATACCACTATGGGCGGAACCCATCAGGCCGCTTTCCGAGAAGCAGTCGTAAAAACGATTCGCGAGTATTACGGAAAGAATTACGAAGCCTCTGACATTCGTCAGGCTATAAATGCAGCCATCAGCATCAAGGTTATAGAGCCGATTTTTGAATCTCAAACAAAAACTAAATTAGGGTCTACTGATATGGGGCCTGATTTGCCTACGGTACGAACTTTTGTAAACGATTTTGTGAAGAGTAAGCTCGACAACTACCTTCATAAAAATCCTGAAGTTGCCGATGCGATTCAGAAGAAAATATTACTGGCCGAACGAGAAAGAAAAGATTTGGCTGGAATAAAAAAACTCAGCAGAGAGCGTGCTAAAAAAGCCAATCTTCACAATAAAAAATTACGCGATTGTAGGGTGCATTATAGCGATATCAAGAAAGAGCGACGGTTAGAAACGACCCTGTTTATTACGGAGGGAGATTCTGCCAGTGGTTCCATTACGAAATCGCGCGATGTTAATACACAAGCCGTTTTTAGTTTAAAAGGTAAGCCTTTGAACTCATACGGCTTGACCAAAAAGATCGTTTATGAAAACGAAGAATTTAATTTAGTTCAGGCAGCATTAAATATCGAAAATGGTTTGGAAGATCTTCGTTACAACAACGTGGTCATTGCAACCGATGCCGACGTAGATGGTATGCACATTCGTTTGTTGCTGATCACATTCTTTTTGCAATTCTTCCCGGAGTTAATTCGCGAAGGGCATTTGTACATTCTTCAAACGCCATTGTTTAGAGTTCGCAACAAAAAAGAAACCATCTATTGTTACGATCAAAGTGAAAAAACATCAGCTATCGAAAAGCTGAAAGGAAAATTGGAGATCACCCGCTTTAAAGGTTTGGGTGAGATTTCACCCAACGAATTTAAAGGCTTCATAGGGAAAGATATTCGTTTGGAGCCTGTAATGATAGGCAAAGAACAAACCATCGCTGAAATGTTGAAGTTTTACATGGGTAAAAACACCCCCGATCGTCAGCAATTTATCATTGAGAACCTACGCGTAGAAAAAGGAGTTGAATAGTTATGAGTGAAGAAATGGAACATTCTGAAGACAACTTCAATCTGGAAGAACAGGAAGTGAGCACGGTAACACATGTGGACGGAATGTATGAAGGTTGGTTTTTAGATTACGCCTCTTATGTCATTCTCGAAAGAGCCGTTCCAGACATTCACGATGGTTTAAAGCCTGTTCAGCGTCGCATTCTTCATTCGCTAAAAGAGATGGATGATGGTCGGTACAATAAAGTGGCCAATGTGATTGGTAATACCATGAAATATCACCCGCACGGTGATGCTTCTATTGGTGATGCCCTGGTGAATATGGGGCAAAAAGACCTCCTCATCGACATGCAGGGAAACTGGGGTAATATTCTTACAGGAGATCGAGCTGCAGCACCAAGATATATAGAGTCTCGACTGTCTAAGTTTGCCTTAGAAGTTGTGTTTAATCCAAAGATTACAGAATGGATACCGACGTATGACGGTCGGACCAAAGAACCGGTAACACTTCCCGTAAAATTCCCTTTATTATTAGTACAAGGGGTAGAAGGGATTGCCGTTGGTTTGTCCACTAAAATAATGCCTCACAACTTTGTAGAATTGATCGATGCTTCCATTTCTATTTTAAGAGGCAGAGGGATGAAGGTTTATCCCGATTTCCCAACGGGTGGTATTGCCGATTTCTCGCAATACAATGATGGGCAACGAGGTGGTAAAATAAAAGTAAGAGCTCGTATTGAGCAGGTAGATGCCAAGCAGCTTAGAATTACTGAAGTCCCTTTTGCCACCACAACTTCGAGTTTGATCGATTCCGTTATCAAAGCCAATGAAAAAGGCAAAATAAAGATCAAGAAGATCGAAGATAATACGGCAGAGTTTGTAGAAATTCTAATTCATCTTCCTGCAGGAGTTTCTCCCGATAAAACCATTGATGCCTTGTATGCATTCTCCGATTGTGAGACATCAATCTCGCCGAATGCTTGTATCATCAAAAACGACAAACCGTATTTTATGACGGTTTCAGACATTCTGAAACAATCTACGGCTCACACCTTACATCTATTAAAGGCCGAACTGGAAATCTTATTAGCAGAACAACAGGCGCTATGGCATTTTGCTTCTTTAGAGCGAATTTTTATTGAGAATAAAATTTATCGCGATATTGAAGAATGTGAAACCTGGGAAGCTGTCATCGAAGCCATCCGAATAGGACTTCAACCGCACATTAAGCATCTAAAAGATCCTGTAACAGATGAAGACATCCTTCGTCTTACCGAAATAAAAATCAAGCGAATCTCAAAATTTGACTTAGACAAGGCGAATGAAAATCTAAAGAGAATTGAAGAGACTATTGCCGAATTGATCGATAAGCTCGCCAATCTGGTTGATTATGCGGTTGATTATTTTAAAGGCTTAAAGAAGAAATACAAAGAAGGAAGAACCCGTAAAACTGAGATCAGAACTTTCGAAACCATTGTTGCTTCCAAAGTGGCTATTAGAAATCAGAAATTGTACTTCAATAAAGAAGAAGGATTTATAGGAACTTCACTACGTAAAGATGAGTTTGTGTGTGAGTGTTCGGACATTGATAACGTTATTGTGTTTCGAAACGATGGAAAAATGACCGTGACTAAAGTCGCTCCGAAAACCTTTGTGGGTAAAGGAGTCATTCACATTGCCATATTCAAGAAAAATGACACACGTACCATTTACAATTTGATTTATCGTGACGGTAAACAAGGAAACACCTACAGGAAGCGTTTTCCTGTGAAAAGCATCACACGTGATAAAGAATACGATTTAACAGTTGGTAACAAAGGCAGTAAGGTGTTGCATTTTTCGGCCAATCCGAATGGCGAAGCCGAGGTGGTTACAGTAATCTTAAAATCACAAGCGAAAACAAAAAAATTAAAGTTCGATACAGATTTTGCTGACTTAGCCATAAAGGGTAGAGGTTCCAGGGGGAATCTGGTTTCAAAACACCCCGTAAGTAAAGTGGAGTTAAAGTCAAAAGGCGTGTCAACCTTAGCAGCTCAGAAAATTTGGTTTGACGACACCGTTCAGCGATTAAATATTGATGGCAGAGGTGATCTTTTAGGCGAGTTTGCTGGAGATGATAAAATACTTGTCATTTCTCAATCCGGAGAATACCAACTTTTAGGTTTTGATTTAAGTACCCATTTCCCCGAGGATATGGTGGTGCTCGAAAAATTCCATCCTAAAAAACCTGTCAGTGCGATTTATTGGGATGCTTCCAAATCGAAATACTATGTAAAGCGATTCCTGGTTGAGGTTTCAGATAAAAAAGTGAGTTTTATATCAGAAAGTGATGGCTCTTATTTAGAGGTTGTGTCCACCGATTCCCTTCCTGTAGCCGAAATAGAGTTTACGAAAGAACGCAACAAGGATCAAAGGCCCAATGAGCAAATCAACTTCAACGAGTTTATTGCAATCAAAGGATTGAAAGCGCAGGGGAATACCTTAACATCGTATAAGGTAAAGTCTATAAGCCTTCTTGAGTCCCTTAATTCAGAAGAAGTCTCAACTCCCAAGCAAGACATTTCCCAGGATGATGAAGAAGAGCAGTCCCAGATTTCCATGGAGTTTTGATGCTTTGATACCCAATTCCCTTTTTCCATCTCAAGATATTTTTGTGTTTTGTAGGAGTGATATCACTCATTACAGCGAATTAAGTTAGATTATTACGTATATTGTTTTTTACATACAAATAATCTCCGTAAGTTTAGCATAGATTCAGAACTGATTTAACGCCCTAAATGAATTTACTTTGAACCCAGTAGGTTTTCAAATTGTTTTACCCCCTCCTTTTCGATAGTTCCATTCTCGCTCATCACGATAAACTCTATACATTATCAGGCGAAATTTTAGTGACTGAATAAATAAAATTATTTAGTAATTGAAATTTTTAAGAAATGAAAACAAATATTTTAACGCGCATTGCGCTAATCGGTGCAGTGTGTTTCGTATCTTGTCAAAAGGATAAGCCCACAGCCGAGACTTTTAACCGAGAGGGAATGCTAAAACTCGGAAAGCAGTTGGATAATCCTTATTCTGTTGAAACCATGAAAGAGGCATGGAATAATATTCAGCAAAACAACAGTTCATACCGAATGATGGGAGCCGGCATCACAACCACCCACTTGTATCTTAAATTTAAACCTCAAAATGAGGAGGAGTTAAGTTTGTTGCAAGAAGATTCCACATTAACTCTCTACACCCATCCTTTGGATTACGAAATTTTAGGGGATGGAGACTACTACCACGATCCTGAAATTCCGGATTCCCTGCCTACCTACCAATATTGTGCTGTTCCGGTAGATAAAGTGTTGCCCGCCGGTGTTTCTCATGAAGTGTTGGCCAAATTATTTATCCCTGACGAAGATCCGGATGATGAAGGTAAGCGCTTTGCCTCGGGAGAAACAACCGACGCCCTTGTGGATGAAGCCCTGCGTATTACCGACAATTTAGAGCCCGATGAAGATCAGGGCAATCAACGCAGAAGAAGAAAATGGAGGCCTCAGGGGTCTGTTCAGGTGTATCATTCGTTTTCCGAGAACAAGAACAGGAATTCCAGATACATCCCTGTTCAAGGTGCTGTTGTTCGAGCCAGAAGATGGTTTACCACCCGAAAAGGAACGACAGATGCCGATGGAAAATTTTCTTGTAACGGGCGTTTTCGAAGGGCTGCCAATTACAGCATCAGGTGGGAGCGTTACCACTTTAGCATTCGTTCCGGAACCCTAGGGCAAGCGGTGTACAACGGCCCTAAAAAGAGAGGCGGTTGGAATTTAAAATTAGGAAGGCAGGGAAGCAATTTTGTAAAGGATAAACAGCAATATTATGCCTTAATTTTCCAGGCAGCTCATTTTTATTATTACGGAGACAGAATGGGACTCACCTCACCTTCAAGAAACAGCTGGTGGAAAAAACAACTCAAAATCGCAGCTCGGGCAAAAAATGGAAGCTCCAGCCATGTACACCAAAGAACCCTCTATTGGGGAGCAGATATTTCTTTGCAAAAATATGGAAACTATTCAGATTTGGTCTTTGCAACAACCATACACGAACTTGCTCATGGGGCACACCGAGAATTGCATAAAAACAATTACAACCACCTTGTGTCTGAAGGCTATGTAAAACCATGTGTAAGTCATTGGGATTGTATGGAGAGTAATGCAGACATAAGTTCAAAGGCGAAAAATAAAAGAAGACTGCTGGAAACATGGGCAAAGACCGTAGAAATTGCTCTCACAAGAAACTGGTACATCAACCACTGTAACATATCAAATTATGTATTTGAAAGAGCAAATTATCAATCTGTTGAAATAGAAGATAAACCCTATTACACTTCAGCAGGATATGATTTGATCGATGATGAAGACCAATCCGAGACTTTTACCTATCTAAATACTCCAAACGATCGGGTAAAAGGCTATTCCATTTTACAATTGGAACAGGCTTTGAAACATGCAAGAAGCTGGGAAGAATGGAGAGATAATATTAAGGAAGATTACGATAATCCTACCGAAAAATATGTAGATGAACTGTTTGCAAATTGGTCGGACGACTAAAACCAAAAACAAATGAAAAACACACATTTTTTGACCTGTCTGATTGCTATCTGTTTACTTTGTAGCTTAACAAGTTGTCGTTACGAGCGAGTTTACACCTACACCGTTCGTAACGAAACTGGGGTGTCTATCAAAATAAATCCTTATGAAAAGCAGATTATACAAGAAAAAATAATGATTCTCGATGATGATGAAGAATTTACACATGAGCATATAAGTCGTGACCCAAGTGAACTCTATTGGGCTTATGATTATTTTAACCATCCTTTATTTTTGGAAGTGATTTATAACAATGAAAAAAAAGAAGTTTTTCCTTATGAAATAGATTGGCTTGAGGACTCTCTTAGGGTTGCTCTTGAAGTTTATCTTGACACGTCGAGAATATACAGTAATAGAAACCCTTTAAATCAACATAATTTAGATAAACCCTTTATCTTCACTGAGGAAGATTATGAAAATGCAACAGACTGTGGAGGGGATTGTGAGTAAGCGAGCGATCAGCTTTCAGCAATCAGGTGTCAGCTTTCTGCAGAAATAAGAAAATGGATTAACAAAATAAAATTAAAAACTACACTTCAGCAGGTACGACCTGATCGATGATGAAGATCAATTTAAGCCCTGTTTTTCAAGACCAAAATATTGGGTAAAAGGCTGTTCCATTTTGGAATTGGAACAGGCTTTGAAACATGCAAGAAGCTCGGAAGAATGGAGAGGTAATATTAAGGAAGATTACGATAATCCTACCGAAAAATATGTAGATGAACTGTTTGCAAATTGGTCGGACGACTAAAACCAAAAACAAATGAAAAACACACATTTTTTGACTTATTTATCTGCACTATTTTTATTGTGCAGTTTAGCAAGTTGCTACGAACAAGTTTACACCTACACTACTCGTAATGAAAGTAGTGTTCCCATAAAAATAAATGCTCAGAGAAGGGTGTATGATGAACCTGTAAAGATAATACGTGTTGGTCCTGGTGAAGAGTTTACCGAAGAATACATAAACAAGAATCCAGAAGGATATTCTTCTTATGAGTATTTTAAAAACCCTTTATTTTTGGAAGTGATTTACAACAATGAAAAAAAAGAAGTTTTTCCTTATGAAATAGATTGGCTTGAGGATTCTCTTAAGACATACATTGACACACTTAAAATTCACACTGACAAAGATCCTTTTGATTATTATCAACCAGAGGTAACCTTCATTTTTACTGAGGAAGATTATGAAAATGCAACAGACTGTGGAGGGGATTGTGAGTAAGCGAGCGATCAGCTTTTAGCAATCAGGTGTCAGCTTTCTGCAGAAATAAGAAAATGGATTAACAAAATAAAATTAAAAACTACACTTCAGCAGGTACGACCTGATCGATGATGAAAATCAATTTAAGCCCTGTTTTTCAAGACCAAAAGATTGGGTAAAAGGCTGTTCCATTTTGGAATTAGAACAGGCTTTGAAACATGCGAGAAGCTGGGAAGAATGGAGAGATAATATTAAGGAAGATTACGATAATCCTTCCGAAAAATATGTAGATGAACTGTTTGCAAATTGGTCGGACGACTAAAACCAAGAACAAATGAAAAACACACATTTTTTGACTTATTTATCTGCGCTATTTTTATTGTGCAGTTTAACGAGTTGCCGTTACGAGCGAGTTTACACCTACACTACAATTAATAAAACATCTGTGCCAATAAAATTAAAGGCTTGCAGAGGATCTGTGGATGAACCTTTAAAAACAATAAGCGTTGATCCTTGGGAAGAATTTACTGAAGAACACATAGAGAAGGTCCCAGGCGAAAGATATGATTCGTATCGTTATTTTAAACATCCTTCTTTTTTGGAAGTAATTTACAACAATGAAAGAAAAGAGGTTTTTATTGATCCTGATTATTTAGAGCGTCCAATGATTAATCCATTAGATTCTCTTACAGTATCGTATATGGATACGATTAGAGTTAAAAGTGAGAAAAATCCTTTAAACATATATTTTTATCAAGGTCAGGAAGTAACCTTCATCTTCACTGAGGAAGATTATGAAAATGCAACAGACTGTGGAGGGGATTGTGAGTAAATAAGAAAATGACACACTAATGAAACACACACATTTTTCAACTTATTTATCTGCGCTATTTTTTACTTTTTGGTATAGCGTTGGTCTTGCCAAACGGGTTTATGTACAAGATTAAATATTAGATCATGAAGAAATTTACAGTACTTATTTTAAGTTTTTCCTTACTGAGTATTCAGTGTAAACAAATTGATAAAATGTTTGGTAAGAAGAAGCTGTTCTTTGAAGTAATAAATCTTGATACTAAGACATACGATGATGTTAAGGTGTATGGTACAAATGATGTTGAACTTTTTGATTCTTTAAGTTTTTCGATCAATTCACAGGAAACAAAATTTTTTACCTGGGAAGACCCAATGCTAAAAAAAGGTGATGGAAATTTTTTGATAAAAGCAGGTGGTCTGGAGAAATATTTTGGTTATTACACGAATAGTACTTTGATAAATAATGAGGAGGTTACTGTAACCCTCAAAGAGGACGAAATTATTGTAAGAACAAGAATCGTTGATTAATTTTGGCTTAAAATGAAGTTTTTTAGGCATCATAATTGTTGTTGAATGTATTTACTGTCCTAACTTTTTCTGTTCATTATGATGCAAACATTAAGACGTACATTGCTACGTTTATCGTTTCTACTGAGTCTAAACCTTTTGGGGCAAGAATCCTCCAAC
>Ga0209504_1000351_pt1:27500-41311 | contig 41311 bp, 27 predicted proteins | sample COGITO_mtgs_1005_FD_184791 | JGI IMG/M metagenome (GOLD analysis project Ga0209504, IMG submission 184791) | Pelagic marine microbial communities from North Sea - COGITO_mtgs_100511 (SPAdes) (version 2) | ecosystem: Environmental > Aquatic > Marine > Epipelagic ...
AATAGACTCAGGTTTCCTCAGCTATGCTAATCAGCTGAGGGTTAGTCGGGTCCTAAGGCGAACCCGAAAGGGGTAGTCGATGGCCAACGGGTTAATATTCCCGTACCGGCTATTACTGCGATGGAGTGACGAAGTAGTGAAAGCACCGCGCACTGACGGAATAGTGCGTTGAAGGAGGTAGGTATTGGTCCAGGTTAAGAGCTAGGACTAGCTGAACTTTGATAGTACCACAAGTCTTCGGATGAGTGGATAGTGTGCCTAATCAGACTTCCAAGAAAAACTTCTAAGCACTAGGTAATAGCTGCCCGTACCGTAAACCGACACAGGTAGTCAAGTAGAGAATACTAAGGTGCTCGAATGATTCGTGGCTAAGGAACTAGGCAAAATCGCCTCGTAACTTCGGGAGAAGAGGCGCCATCTTCGGATGGCCGCAGTGAATAGGCCCAGGCGACTGTTTAACAAAAACACAGGACTCTGCTAAATTGAAAGATGATGTATAGGGTCTGACACCTGCCCGGTGCCGGAAGGTTAAGAGGAGGGGTTATACTTCGGTAGAAGCTCTGAATTGAAGCCCCGGTAAACGGCGGCCGTAACTATAACGGTCCTAAGGTAGCGAAATTCCTTGTCGGGTAAGTTCCGACCTGCACGAATGGTGCAACGATCTGGGCACTGTCTCAGCCACGAGTTCGGTGAAATTGTAGTATCGGTGAAGATGCCGATTACCCGCTACGGGACGGAAAGACCCCGTGAACCTTCACTACAGCTTAGTATTGACTTTGGATAAATGATGTGTAGGATAGGTGGGAGACATCGAAGCGGCCTCGCTAGGGGTTGTGGAGTCGTCCTTGAAATACCACCCTTTATTTATCTGAAGCCTAACCCCGCAAGGGGGACAGTGCTTGGTGGGTAGTTTGACTGGGGTGGTCGCCTCCAAAAGAGTAACGGAGGCTTCCAAAGGTACCCTCAGCACGTTTGGTAACCGTGCGTAGAGTGCAATGGCATAAGGGTGCTTGACTGTGAGACTTACAAGTCGAGCAGAGACGAAAGTCGGGCATAGTGATCCGGTGGTTCCGCATGGAAGGGCCATCGCTCAAAGGATAAAAGGTACTCCGGGGATAACAGGCTGATCTCCCCCAAGAGCTCACATCGACGGGGGGGTTTGGCACCTCGATGTCGGCTCGTCACATCCTGGGGCTGGAGAAGGTCCCAAGGGTTGGGCTGTTCGCCCATTAAAGTGGCACGCGAGCTGGGTTCAGAACGTCGCGAGACAGTTCGGTCCCTATCTGTAGTGGGCGTTAGAAATTTGAGAAGACCTGCCTCTAGTACGAGAGGACCGAGGCGGACTGACCTCTAGTGTACCTGTTGTGACGCCAGTTGCATCGCAGGGTAGCTACGTCGGGACGAGATAAGCGCTGAAAGCATATAAGCGCGAAACTCACTTCAAGATAAGATTTCTTTTAAGGGTCGTAGGAGACGACTACGTTGATAGGTCACAGGTGTAAAGGTGGTAACATCAAAGCCGAGTGATACTAATTACCCGTAAACTTCCTCAACTAAATTTTTTCAACTATTGTGTATTTTCCTCTTTTAATATTTTAAAGCATTGTGCAGAGCCTCGGCTCATAAGCACAAGTGATCTATGGTGGTTATAGCGATAGGGATCACCTCTTCCCATTCCGAACAGAGAAGTTAAGCCTATCCGCGCAGATGGTACTGAGTAACATCGGGAGAGTATGTCGCCGCCCTTTTAAAGCCTTTTTACAGCAATGTAAAAAGGCTTTTTTTTTGTCCTATACTTTGACGGTTCTAATATTTGAATGTTTATCATTTTATGTGTTTTATCAGTCTTGGATGTTCGGAAACTATTTATTTAGGTTAGATATCCTGCTTCATTCAATATTTATTCCTCCTGATGTGCAATTTCGCTCTAGAAAAACCTCGTATTCTCTCAAAAAAACATCGAAAATCCTTATGTTTGTTTTCTTGTTGCAAAACCTAAATATTTAAACACTCATGAGAAAGCTATTATACATATTAACTTTCTTTTTTACAATATCATCCAGTTACGCTCAGGACGACATGTATGACTTAACGGTTACTTCAGTTCATACCAATGAGTTTCTTCAAAACACGTCTAATTATTCGACTGTATTTGAAGGTTGTACAGATATTACGGTTAAGATTTTCAGACCTCTTGCACTAAGCCTTTCATATCCGATAGATATACCAGTTACCCTTTCAGGAACTGCTAAATTAAATATTGATTATACTCTCGAATACAACGACGGCGTTTCTTTAACCTCAGCAACAGGCTCTGAATTGACCATGAATGCCTCTGCTCGTGACCTAACCGTACTTATTAAGCCCATACATGATGGTGTCCTTGAGTCTTCCGAGTCCATAGTATTTAACTTAGGCGAAGTTGTAGTTCCTGGCGTATTTAAAACCAATGAAAAAACTTTGGAATTTACGGTTAAAGACCAACCTAAACTGAATTTAACAGTAAGCACAGATACCTCTGTTAAATGTTCTGGAGAAGAAGTAACCATTGATGCAAGCGTTTCAGGTGGTGTGGCTCAATACATGAGATCCCCATTCATTACCTATCATCCTTATGCTTATGAATGGGATCAAATTGGTACGGACCGCGTTCAACCTGTGAATCCATTGCAGACCACAGATTACAAAGTTACAGCCACCGATATTTGTGGTACACAATTCGTAAGTAAATCAGTTAATGTTGAAGTTCCTATCTATCCAGAGATCGAAGCAAGCCTAGATTCGGCTTATATCTGTGAAAAAGATACTAAGGTTGATTTGTGCGTCTCCGATATTGCCGGTGGTGAAGGGAATTCTTACACATACGATTGGAAGCAAGCTAACAATAATACCACCCTATCTAACAACGAATGTTTAAATGCCACTGCTGGTGATTACATCGTTACCATCTCTGATGTGTGTAAATCTACCCCACTCGTGAGGACAAACAGTATCTATTTGGATGAAGCACCAATACCGCAGTATGAGTTTTTGTCTGTACCAGATTCAGCTATAAAACTTGAATTTAACAATCTTACTCCAATTAAAGAAGGGTTGACACATGAGTGGTTTTTTAAGAATACAGCATACGATTCTGTAAATACCTTTTACATCGCAAATCAATATCCTGTTGTCGTTGAAGGTAAAAACACAACCTCTGTACTTGTTGGTGACTCCATCAACCCCGTTACGTTTAATACTTCGGGGTCTTATGAAGTCAATCTAAAAGTAACGACTGCTTCTGCGGGATGCTACAAAGAATATTCTGAATACATAACTTTAGAACCGAGTTACTTTTTTTATGCTCCCAACGCTTTCACGCCAAATGGGGATGACGTAAACGACGCTTTCAGACCAATTGTTACGGGAACTAAGAAGTATGAATTTTTTGTGTATGATGGCTATGGTAAATTGGTTTTCAGCTCATCTAACGTGCTCAAGCAATGGGATGGAACCTACAAAGGAAAGCCCGCAGCAGAAGGCGTTTATGTTTATAAAGTTGTCATGACAAAGAATGCTGATGTCGTTGTTTTTTCTGAGCAAGGTTCGGTAACACTCCTCAGATAATTCAGTAAGACATTCAAAAACAGCAAGTTTATTCAGGTCTTTTGCTTTTTCTTTTTCGCAGCTGGAAAAAGAATGTTGTTTAAGATGAGCCGGTAGCCTGCCGAATTGGGATGGAGTTGTAACTCTGTTGGAGGGTCGCCCACTCGGTGTTGATAGTCTTCCGGATCGTGGCCTCCGTAAAAAGTCCACATCCCTTTACCCAGCTTTCCGTGAATGTATTTTGCTTCCTGAGCGCGAGTATTTTCTCCCATGATTAAAACATCGGATTTAATCAGACGTTTTTGGTAGGCTGTTGTCTGACCCATAAAGCCTTTGATGATTTGTGTATGGTTTTGACACAGCATGGTGGGTACAGGATCCCATTTGGCGGAGAACTCAAACAGAGTGAAAAAATCTTCGCTCTTACTCACTTTTCTGTTCCGCGTTACATCAATGTCAGAAAATTCGTAAATATTTGGATTTTTAATGATTTGAAAATCCTTGAAAGCAATACTGTTATCAAAATTGAGTAAGTCTTGCGCCGAATTATTTATAGGGTCCCCGTCGAACATGTGTCCACAGATATCCACTCCTTCAGCAGCCAAAGCAATGTCATAACTATCTGTTGCAGAACACATGGCAAATAAAAATCCACCACCCGCTAGGAACTCTTTGATTTTGAGTGCTACATCAAGCTTTTGATTAGAAACCTTGGTATAGCCAAGATTTTGGGCATCAGATTCAAAGTTTCTCTTTTGCTCCACATACCAAGGCGCATTTTTAAATGAAGCATAAAATTTACCATATTGCCCGGTAAAATCTTCATGGTGTAGATGAATCCAATCGTAAAGAGGAAGCATGTCGGATAGTATTTCCTTGTCATATATAATGTCGTAAGGAATTTCTGCATAAGTCAAGACCAGGGTTACGGCATCGTCCCAAGGTAAGTTCCCTTCGGGAGAATATACAGCTACTTTTGGGGCTTTCTCAAGCTTAATAACATCCGTATTGCTCTCGGGGTGAGCTAATTGTGTTTTTAATTCTTCTTTGTAAGCATCTGTGATTACTTCGTAAGTAACGCCTCTGACGATGCATTCTTTTTCTATTTGGGGATCGTTTTCTATAAGAAAACTTCCACCTCTATAGTTTAGAAGCCAATCGACACTCAAATCATTTTCCAGCGTCCAAAAAGCAATGCCGTAAGCTTTCAAGTGATCTTTTTGTGCGTTCTCATCCATGGGAATGAGAATGTGAGTTGCTTGAAGTGATAGCGTGCTCAGTAAAAATAGGAGCAGCGTATTAGAAAGGCGAATCATCATACATATCATCGTTGGGTTCACCAAAAGCATCTTCTGTATTCATTTTAGAAGTAAATTCGGTTTCATAACCTTCATCGGTTTCTAAATTTGAGAACTGAGCTAGATGTCCTGTAAATTTCAATCGTATATTTTCTAATCCACCGTTACGGTGTTTGGCAATGATGAATTCAGCTTGGCCTTCACAAGGTGTACCATCTTCATCATCCCATTCTGTTAAGCCATAGTATTCAGGTCTGAAAATAAAGCTTACAATATCTGCATCTTGTTCAATAGCTCCGGATTCACGAAGGTCAGAAAGTAGGGGGCGTTTACTGCCACCACGAGTTTCTACCGCCCGACTTAATTGGGAAAGAGCAATAACGGGAACGTTTAATTCTTTGGCAATACTCTTTAAAGACCTTGATATGGTTGAAATTTCTTGTTCTCTATTTCCTTTTGCATCGCCACCAGCAGTCATCAGCTGCAAATAATCAATAACGATTACTTTGACGTTGTGCTGTGCTACCAGTCGTCTGCATTTAGCTCTCAAGTCAAATACAGATAGAGCAGGTGTATCATCGATGAACAAAGGCGCTTTTTCCAGACTCTTGATTTTGGCATGCAATTGTTGCCATTCATAGTCTTCGAGTTTTCCTCTTCGAAGTTTTTCAGATGAAAGGCCTGTTTCAGATGAAATCAGACGCGTGATGAGCTGAACAGATGACATCTCCAGAGAGAATACAGCTACGCCAGCATTTGATTCAACGGCTATGTTTCGTGCCATTGAGAGTACAAAAGCGGTTTTACCCATACCCGGTCGTGCCGCCAGTATAACTAAATCTGAAGGCTGCCAGCCGGAGGTTACCCGATCAAGCTTCGTGAAGCCTGAAGCAACACCACTTAAGCCCTCTTGTTTGGAAATGAATTCAATTCGTTCTATGGCCTCTTTGACAAGCGATTGAGCAGAGTCGTAATTTTTTTTGATATTCCCATTGGCTATTTCGAACAACTTTGCTTCGGCTTTATCTAATAAATCAAGCACATCACTACTTTCATCATAAGCATCGTGAATGATTTCACTAGACACTCGAATCAGTGATCGTTGAATGTGCTTTTGGACAATGATACGAGCATGGAATTCAATGTGTGCCGATGAAGCTACCTTTTGTGTTAGGTTTGCGATTCCAAAATCACCACCACAGACTTCCAACTTTCCATTTTTTTTCAACAAGCTAGATACGGTAAGCATGTCAATTGGCTGAGACTCCGTAAAAAGAGTTTTAATTGCCTTATAAATTTCTTGGTGTGCGTCTTTGTAAAAACATTCTGCCTCAAGAATATCAATGACTTCATTCAAAGCATTTTTATCAATCATCAAAGCGCCCAATACAGCCTCCTCAAGCTCTACTGCTTGGGGTGGTAGTTTTCCTTGTTGCAATCCAATGACGTTCCCTTTTTTTGGGTATGAACTTTTTGATGCGTTGGATTTGGTTTGGGCCATGGTGTTTTTACGAATAAAAGATACAGATCAAATTTAACACCTTTTCAGTTAGGTAAATCAGCTGTTCATAATTTGTTTTGAATTTTCAAGAATCAATGGAATAAAAACAATTGCTGATTTACCCTCTTTGAGGTATATGTAATAGAGGTTTGGATGAAGTAAATAATTACTTTTTGAAGCTATTCCTTTATCACTCCCATTTGACAGAACTTATCGATTCTTTTTTCGATTCGTTCCTTCGCATTTTGTTTTGAAAGCAATTCAATTTCATTTTTGATAACGTCTCGTACTCGATCATAAACTTCATTGGGATCATAATGTGCACCTCCCTCAGGTTCTTGAATGACTTGGTCAATGAGTTTGTTAGCGAGCATGTCTTCAGATGTAAGCTTAAGTGCTTCGGCAGCTTGTTGCTTGTAATCCCAAGAACGCCATAGGATGGATGAGCATGATTCTGGCGATATAACGGAGTACCAGGTGTTTTCTAACATGAAGACCTTGTCGCCAATACCAATACCTAATGCACCTCCAGAGGCCCCTTCACCAATAATAATACATATTACAGGGACTTTGAGTTGACACATTTCCAGGAGGTTTCTGGCAATGGCTTCTCCTTGACCACGTTCTTCGGCTTCCAAACCAGGGTAGGCACCAGGCGTGTCAATAATGGTTACGATAGGGCGATTGAACTTTTCCGCCATTTTCATAAGCCTCAAAGCCTTTCTATAGCCCTCAGGGTTGGCCATTCCAAAATTTCGATACTGACGCAGTTTGGTGTTTTTACCTTTTTGCTGCCCAATGAGCATGACCGGTTGTTTGTCGATGGTTCCCCAGCCTCCAACCATAGCTTTATCGTCTTTTACCGTTCGATCGCCATGAAGTTCCATGAAGTCACCTTTAGTTATAGCTTCTATATAATCTAGTGTGTAAGGTCTGTTTGGGTGTCTTGAAATTTGAACGCGTTGCCACGCAGTCAGATTTCCGTAAATTTTTTTACGAAGTTTTTTGAGTTTATTTTCGATGTCTTTAACCGTCTTAGTGACGTCTGCATCTGTTTCTTCACCGAGCTTAAAGGCTTTTTTTAGTTGTTCTTCCAGCTCAACGATGGGTTTTTCAAAATCTAATCGTTCCATAGTCTAAAATTAGGCTTGCAAATTACAATATTTCATTTTTTGACCCACAAAAAAGCCCTACAATTCTTACTTTTGTTTTAAATAATTCATTCCATGATCCTCTTTCCATCATCCAAGCTCAATATAGGATTGCAAATCACGGCAAAGCGCTCCGATGGTTTTCACAATCTGCAAACGGTGTTTTATCCGTTTCCACTAAATGATGTGCTTGAAATTATTGAGGAAAAAGATCAAAAATCAGGTACATGCATTTTCACATCCACAGGTTTGCCGATCCCTGGGACTGGAGAAAATCTTTGTGAAAAGGCCTACATGCTCTTGCATGAGCAGTTTAAGTTACCTGCGGTGCGTATTTATCTGCATAAAATCATTCCCATGGGTGCTGGTTTGGGAGGTGGGTCCTCAGACGCGACCTCTACCCTAAAACTACTGAACCAATTATTCAAATTGGGCTTGACGAATGACGCCTTGAAAGAAAAGGCTTTAATGTTGGGGAGCGATTGTCCTTTGTTTGTTGAGGAATGCCCTCAGTATGCAGAAGGTAGAGGAGAGCTGCTGCGTGCGATTGATTTAAATTTAAAGGGTAAGCATTTACTGATTGTCTACCCTAAGATACACATCTCTACCGCTGAGGCTTTTGCAAATGTTTTACCTCGAGAACAAGCTTCTTGTAAAGTTTGGATTGAAAAAGATCTTTCTACGTGGAAAATAAATTTGATGAATGATTTTGAGCGTTCAGTATTCCCCAATCACCCAGAACTGAAAAACATCAAGGAAAAAATTTATTCGATTGGAGCTGATTATGCAGCCATGAGTGGGAGTGGGTCAACTTTGTTTGGTGTCTTCTCTGAGGCTATTCCAAAAACAGATTGGCCGTCTGATTATTTCGTTTGGCAAACGCAGCTTTAGCCTTCTGCTTTTCGGAACATGTAATACGCATAACATCCAAAAATGATGTTGGGTAGCAGGACCGCTATGAAAGGGTTTAAATCGCTGTTTGTTGTAAAGGTCATGGATACTTTTTGAAAAAGAATCAGCAGGGTCGCCAATATAAATCCATAGACCAAATTCACACCTACACCTCCTCGTTTTTTGTGGATGGCCACACAAAATCCTATCAGAGTTAAAATGAATGTTGTCAGTGGTGTGGTGTATCTTTGGTATAAGTCTAAGAGGTAATAATGAATGTTTTCAGCACCTCGAATTTTTTCTTTTTCAATAAAATTCAAAAGTTCGGGAAGAATCATCAAGTGGGTGCTGTTTTTTTGATACACCAATTCGTTGGGAAAAAACCCAAAATCTTTGTGGATTTTTGCACCACGTGTAATGCGCTCACCCTGCTCTTCTAATTCACGGAAATTGTAGCTTTCTGCCAACCATTTTCCTTCCAGGCTGTCCCAGGTCAAGAAGTCAGATTTGAATTTAGAAACGAGTTGGTTGTTTTCGAAAATCTCGTAGGTAAAACGAAATCCTTTTTGTTTTTTGGTGTTGTAACTCTCCAGAAATAGGTATTCATCAGGACGAACTTGCCGATGAATGTTTTTGTGGCGTTCCTTCTTTTTATTGCGAATGTATTCTTGCTCGAAGTCCAACCGCAACTGATTGGTTTCAGGTAGTACCCAGTTGTTTAAATAAAAAGCTAAGCAAGAAATAATGGCGGCTCCGATGAAAAAAGGCTTTAAAAGTCTTTTTAAACTCATGCCACAATTGAGCATGGCAATGATTTCAGTATTGTTAGCGAGTTTGGAAGTGCTTACAATAACAGCTATAAAGGTAAATAGAGCGCTAAACAAGAGTCCGTAGTGAATAACGAAATTGAGGTAGTAATCCTTAAGAATCTCATCCAAGGGTGCCGAACGTTTGTAAAAGTCATCGATTTTTTCAGACACATCAAAAACCACCGAAATCAATAAAATGAGTATCAGAGTAAAAGCAAAGGTTCCGAGGAACTGTTTCAATATGTATCGATCGAGTTTTTTCAAATTACAAGCGAAGACTTAGTTTTTTCACCATTTGTTCTTTCCAGTCGTAAAAGCTGCCGTCAAGGATTCTTCTCCGGGCTTCTTTCACCAGCCAAATATAAAAACCTAAATTGTGAAGTGAGGCGATCTGCTTGCCTAAAAGTTCTTTGGATATAAACAGATGGCGCAAATAGGCTTTCGAATAACTGCTGTCTACAAAAGAGGCTCCGTTAGGGTCGATGGCTGAGAAATCTTTTTCCCATTTTTTATTTTTAATGTTGATGGTACCTTCACTGGTAAATAGCATCCCATTTCTCGCATTACGCGTGGGCATCACACAGTCAAACATGTCAATACCAAGGGCAATGTTCTCCAGGATGTTGGCGGGTGTTCCTACACCCATCAAATAACGAGGTTTGTCTTTGGGTAGTACAGCAGTAACCACCTCGGTCATGGCGTACATCTCTTCCGCGGGCTCGCCCACAGACAAGCCGCCAATGGCATTCCCTTCTCGTTCGAATGAAGCTATGGCTTCAGCCGATTGTTCCCTCAAGTCTTTGTAGGTACTTCCTTGTATGATGGGGAACAGGGTTTGATTGTACCCGTATTTGTTGGGCGTGTTGTCGAAATGATCACAGCATCTTTTCAGCCAGCGATGCGTCATTTTCATAGAGCGCTTTGCGTAGTGATAGTCGCAAGGGTAGGGCGTACATTCGTCAAAAGCCATGATGATATCTGCACCAATGGTTCTTTGAATGTCCATGGCATATTCTGGCGTAAAGAAATGGTACGAGCCGTCGATGTGTGATTTAAATTTTACGCCCTCTTCGGTAATTTTCCTGCGTCCCGAAAGCGAGTAGACCTGAAAACCACCACTATCAGTTAAAATGGGCTTTTTCCAATTCATAAAATTGTGAAGACCACCGGCAGCCTCTAAAACGTCCATTTTAGGGCGCAAGTACAAGTGGTAGGTGTTTCCCAGTATGATTTGTGCTTTGATGTCATTTTCCAATTCGTGCTGGTGGACCCCCTTTACGGTAGAAGCCGTTCCAACAGGCATAAATATAGGCGTTTCTATGCTTCCGTGATCGGTTTCTATAAGTCCGGCTCGGGCCTGGGAGAGCGGATCGGTTTTTTCTAGGCTAAACTTCATGGATGGAAAATTTGGACAAAGATAATTGAAATGTTCATCTATGCATCTAAACTAAGGATTTAGGTAGAGATTGTCTGATAAATTGTACTTTTACCATCAAACCCAGCTTTTTTTAGGGCTGTATCTCAACCAAAAAAAATAATTGGCGCCAAAGAAAAATCATAAAGAACGCGACACCTTACTCGTGGAAGAAGCACTGGCAGGAAGTCAAAAAGCTTACGCTGATTTGATGAGTCTGTATTGGGAGCAAGTCGAACGGTTTTTATCTCTAAAACTTTCCGGCAGAGAAGATGTTGAAGATCTTGCCATTGCAACCTTTAGCAAGGCTTTTGACAAGTTGGCGTCTTACAATACTTCTTTTGCATTCAGCACTTGGTTGCTGACGATTGCTAGCAACACCCTCATTGATTTTTTTCGAAAGAAGGAGCAGAAAACACTGTCTATTGATCGAGATAGATCAGATGATGAACGCCCTGTATTGAATATTGCTGATGCAGGACTTGACCCGGAGGGAAATCTGATTCGAAAACAGAAGAACAAAGAAATTAGTCGCATGGTACATCGTTTAAAGCCGCATTACCGAGAATTGATCATCTTGCGTTATCTGGATGAGCTTTCGTATGCAGAAATTGCTGGAAAATTAAACATGCCTATAGGCTCGGTTAAAGCCAAGTTGTTTCGCGCTCGAGACCTTTTGATGGACATCTTGAAATCCAATGAAAATGACTACTGATTTGCAGATTATAGAAAAATACTTCCCGAATCTTACGGAACTTCAAACAGCCCAATTGAAAGAACTTAAACCGCTTTATGAGGAATGGAATGCACAAATCAATGTCATTTCTCGAAAAGATATTGAGCAATTGTATGAGCGACATGTGCTGCATTCGTTGTCCATTGCAAAATTCATGGATTTTAAACCCGGGACTCAATTGATGGATTTGGGTTGTGGGGGAGGTTTTCCGGGTATCCCTCTGGCTATTTTATTCCCAGAAGTTTCTTTTACGATGATTGATTCCATCGGAAAAAAAATCAAAGTAGTACAGGAAGTTACTGAAGCTTTGGGTTTGACGAATGTTCAAGCCTACCACATGCGTGCTGAAAAAGTAAAAGACCGTTTTGATTTTGTGATTACTCGTGCGGTAGCACCGATGACTGATTTGGTGAAATGGACGCGTAAAAAATACGCCACAGAACAACGACATGTACTTGAAAATGGAATCATTGCTCTTAAGGGTGGCGATTTAAATCAAGAGCTTGCTTCTTGGGGCAAGCGTAAGACGCTGGTAAATCTTTCCGACTATTTTGAAGAGTCTTTTTTCGAGACCAAAAAAATCGTGCACGTTCCGGTAAAGGGTTGATGTACAGTTTTTTTGCTTTAAAGAAGTTTAAAATCACCCTTGAAACTGTAGCTCGCTGAGTTTTTTGTAGGTTCCTTGTTCTAGATTAGATAGTTCCTCGTGGGTTCCGGATTCAACGATTTGCCCTTTTTCTAGGACAAAGATGTGATCCGCTTTACGCACCGTCGCCAAGCGGTGGGCAATCACTAAAGAGGTTCTGCCGGCCATGAGCTTGTCTAAGGCTTCCTGAACCAGTTGCTCAGACTCAGAATCGAGAGCTGAGGTGGCCTCATCCAAGATTAAGATTTTCGGATTTTTCAAGAGGGCTCGTGCAATCGCTATGCGCTGTCTTTGTCCGCCCGAAAGTTGAATCCCACGATCCCCTACCAAAGTGTCATAAGCCTCAGGGAATTCACTGATGAATTCATGCGCATTGGCCTGTTCTGCGGCTTTTTGAATTTCTTCTTCGCTGGCCTCCGGCTTTCCGTAGGCAATGTTTTCTTTAATGCTTCCACCAAACAACAAGATGTCTTGAGGTACAATGGCGATTTGCTTTCTCAAATCAGTGAGCGGAAGCTGTGTGATGTCTTTGCCATCGATCTGAAGTTCACCCGTATGATTTTGGTAAAAGCGCATCAGTAACTGGGTGATGGTGGATTTACCCGCTCCCGAAGCGCCTACCAGGGCTACCTGTTGTCCTTTTCGGATGTTTAGGTTGATGTCTTTGAGTACTTCCACATCCACTCGGTTGGGGTAGTGGAAGGATAGATTTTTGAATTCGATGTTTCCTTGAATTCGATGTTTTAGCTCCCCCTGGGTATGTTCTTCAGGCGTTTCGTCCAAAATCTCCATCAATTTTTCGGTGGCACCAATGGCTTTTTGGATTTGTGCATACAAGTCAGCAATACTCCCAATGCTGGCGCCAATGAATATGGTGAGCATGAGGAAGGAGGTCAGGTCGCCCATACTCATATCGCCTTGATGAATCAGTCGTGCACCGTACCAAATAACGGCGGCTATGGCTCCAAAAATACCCAGTATGATGAATGAGGCAAAGGTGGCGCGAAGTTTCCCTCCTTTGATGGCGTAGATGACAATTTCTTCCGTTTTCTTTTGATACCGTAACGATTCGTAGATTTCATTGGCAAAGGCTTTTACGTTGCTAATGCCCTGTAAAGTTTCCTCGACAATGGTGTTGGAGTCGGCAATGTGCTCTTGAACGGTTTTGCTGTAAGCTCGTAGTTTGCGACCGATGATGACGGCAACAACAATAATGATTGGAAATATGGCGAGCATGAAAGCAGCTAGTTTGATGGAGGTGAAGCCCAACAAAATAGTTCCTCCCAGCACAATAATAATTTGTCTTAGGAATTCAGCACTTGTGGTTGTAAATGTTTCTTGTAGTAAAGAAATGTCAGAAGCAATTCGACTGTTCAGTTCGCCCACGCGTCTTTGACCGAAAAAAGTCATGGGCAGTCGGATAAGTCGATCGTAAGTCGCTTGACGCAATTTTGAGAGAAATTTTTCGGTAACTTGAACAAAGAGGACAATTCTGAAATAAGAGAAAATGGCTTGTAAAGAAAATAGTCCGAACAGATAAAGTGCGATTTCATTGATGCGACTCATAGAGCTTTTACTGGCGTCTACCATTTCTCCAATGAACATGGGGAAGATTAAAGAAGCAAAGCTGGATAGGATTAGGAACAGCAAACCCAACAAATACATGGACTTGTATGGCTTGATAAATTTAAAAATTCTAAGTGCCTTTTTGAAGCTCCCTTTCTCGAGTTTTATCTTTTCTTTTTTGTTATTTCGGCCTCCGAACATGTATATAATAGTT
>Ga0209504_1000353_pt1 | contig 41214 bp, 30 predicted proteins | sample COGITO_mtgs_1005_FD_184791 | JGI IMG/M metagenome (GOLD analysis project Ga0209504, IMG submission 184791) | Pelagic marine microbial communities from North Sea - COGITO_mtgs_100511 (SPAdes) (version 2) | ecosystem: Environmental > Aquatic > Marine > Epipelagic ...
GAATCGGAAGCCCTAAAAAGGAAAAACAATATCAAATATTCAAAAGTTCATTCCCATCTGTTCGCGTGTGTATGAGTGTAAATATTTAATTATATTTCATGATGAAAAAGAAAAAGAAAAAAGAAACCCTATTTATACCGATTTTTAAGGTACAACATGAAATTTTTATTACTTATATTTTTACCCAATAAAAACGGCGGAAACTCCTTTTAAACCTGAATTTATACAAAAGTTCGTTCCCATCTGTTCGCGTGTAGAAGTTCAACTTGATTAATCAAGTTTTTTCAAGTTCAAAACCGAACGAATCGGACACTATAAAAAAGGAAAAAAAATATCAAATATTAAAAGTTTGTGGTTATCTGTTCGCGTGTGTATAGATTTGTTTATACCTCAACAATATATGTGATTAACTATGAAATTTAAAAATGTTGACTAAATGTTGACTAACAAAAACCTCAACTACTTGTAAATCAAATAGTTGAGGTTTTAAATAGTGGAGGCAAAGAGAGTGAAGTCGAACTATTTTGGTGAGGATTTATATAAAATAAAAAACCCACAGCCATAAAAGGTTGCGGGTTCTACTGTGGAGTCAAGAGGAGTGAAGTCGAACTTTTTTGGTGATGATTTAATTGTTTTCAAAAATTATTCCCAAGAATAAAAAATTATTCTTGGGAATAAAAAGTGGAGCCAAAGGGAGCGAAATCGAACTATTTTGGAACAGATTTGTTAAAATTGAATAATTATGAGTCAATATTTTACGATGTATAATGATATGCAGAGTTTTGACGAAGGAGCTGTTCTGTCAAATCAATTGTTAGCGCTAGTGTTGTTGTTTTATCACAGACCAAAAGGTGGCGGATTCGAAGCCAGTACTTTATCAATGAAATTATTAACTAAATTATTAGCCGGACCTTCATCATTAGTTGGTACATGTCCTGTATTTGGTAAGAAATGTAATTCATGAGGTGAACCAATTTGCCCATTAATAGCTGTATTTAATCCACTCATGATATATTCAGGGTTGTTGTCAAACCCAGCATCAACTGCCTCTGCAACTGTTGGAAGATGAGCAGCAAAAGCAGGATCTGCAAGACCTGTAATCCATATACCGGGAGTTGCTCTGAAATCAAAGTTTTTGATTTGAGCTTCAGGATGAGTTTGGTTATTCACATTTGCAAAGTAACCGACTTTCTCCTCAATTCCTTCTGGTCTCCATGATGCATCATAGTTAAGTTGGCCTGATTCTAGATAAGCATCAAATATTGCATCAATATTTTCAACAACAGCTCCAGAATCTCCGATAAGCCCAGTAATTGGTCTTCCTTCCTGCTCATAACTAAGTGCAACAGACCAAACGCCTATTGAACCAGCACTGGTACCATGAAGCCAAGCATGAGTTGTTGGATAGTTGTCAGCTGTATAATCGATAGCAGCCATTGTGGCTTGTAACCCGTTTACTTGTGCATTAGGATTAGCAGGATTATTTGGATAGGTTGTTCCAAATCCAGAATACCAATCATGGTCGCTATATGAAACTACAAGTATTCGGTAACCTTCCTCTATCCGCCTTTTTAAAGTGTTATCTTCTAATTGGCCATTTGCAATGGTTCGAATAGTGATAACCTGCCAGAGATCATCAAACGATTCTTCATGATTATAAGTATGTTCATCTTGATTTGGGTTTGTTTGATATACACCTTGTTCATCAAAATATCCTTGAGCACCACCATGTAGATAAATCCAAAGCGGCGCAGATGCATTAGGGTTGTTATTGGGATTTATAACCATGAAAGTGTAATATTCAGGGTTGGATTCAATAGATAATCCTGCTTCATAAGCTTCATTTCTATAAAAATCTAATTCTAAGGTTGCATTAAAGACACCACCATTGATAGTCATTTCATCGACCAAGCTAATTTGTGTTACCGTTCTATTTACTTTCGGAGTAACAAATAAATTAGTGTCGTTTGGTTGAATGTCGTCCTCATTACATGATGTAAAAAGCAATACAAGAATTACTATAAGTAGAGTGCTTTTTTTCATATTTAGTTAAAAGGGTTTGATGGATTAGTAGCTAAAATTTCATTTATAAATTCATCAACAAAATCATTTGCGGGGCTAGCATAATTTGTTGGTACATGACCAAATCCTGTGGTTACTCGAACTTTGTGTATGCTGTTTGGTTGAGATACAACTGCCTGTCTAAAACCTTCATGCACCCAGTCACAGTTATCTAAGCCAACCGAATGAGCTTCATCAATTCGAGCCAGCCCTCCTCCGCATCCAGGATCCAAATTACCGTAAATATCTAATGAGGGGATATCGTATCCATTATTTATTACATACTCTATTCCAGGAAATCTATCTCGGTCAGCTATCCAGCCAACTTTTTTTCCAGCCTCTATAATGTCAAAATCTGCCGGAAACACAAATCCACTTTCACCAACCAAAGACCCGATTAAAGTCTCTGTTCTATAAGAAGCCAAATGTGAATCCATGATAATACCATTGAGTTTAACACCTTCTAAATTATATGCGTATGCTAAAGTAAAAGCCCCTATGGAACCAGCACTAGTACCATGTGCGAATACATGAGTTGTAGGATAGTTTTCTACAGTATAATCAATCGCAGCCATATTGGCCTGTAAACCATTTACTTCTCCTCCATGTGGATTATTTAGGTAAGGGGTGCCCATACCAGAATGAAGGTCATGATCACTCATAGAAACAATTAATATGCGATACCCTTCCATAATTCTTCTTGTAAGCGTACTATTTTCAATTTGTCCTGTGTTAGTTTGAGTATTATAAATGAGTTGGTCATCTCTTAGTCTCTCTAATGTTTTTTCAGTATTGTGTTGATTGGGATTTCTGGGTGCCCCATCAGTTGGTCTTACTCCAATTTTATATTCTCGGTTTTCATCAAAATAACCTGCACCACCACCATGAAGATATACCCATAGTGGAGCTTCGGCTCCAGGATTATTTATAGGCTCAACTACAAGGAATGTATAGTTGCCCGAGAAGCCGCAGGTGTAAGCGGTGTTTCGATAAAAATCTAACTCTACAGAATTTGTATCGATAATTATGCTATCCTCTGCTGCCAAGTAAATAGAACTTGTAGTTCGGTTTAAAGGTGCCCAGCTATGGTCAGGAATAATTGGAGATGGACCAATAGAACCTTCATCTTTTGAGCAAGAACTTATTATTGTAAGAAATATTATAAATAATGATGTAATCCGTTTCATTATACTCTATTTAAGTTTAAACTAATAATTGAATAATAAAATTAATTGAATAAACTCAGTATTCCATTCACCTATGTTAATCAGATAATTCATTTAAGATTCTTTCGAATTCGACTTAAAGATTGGGGCTTGATTTTTAGATGAGAAGCGATAATATAATGAGGGATTTTGTCAAATAATTCAGGTATATTTTTGATTAATTCAAGATACCTTTCTTCTGCAGATGCACTATGTAGATTATAAATTCTATTTAGAGTTTGTACATATGCGTTCTGAATGCTCAACCGAAAATATTTTTCATAAACGGGATGATTTTTGGTCATGTAATCAAATGTTTCATGATTTATCATCAGCACTTCAGTAGGTTGGTAGGCTTGAATATTAAACCTTGTTGTTGCACCTGAAAAAAAGCTGTACAAATCACCAAGCCATAATCCAGTCCCCCGAATTTGGATTACATGTTCTTCTCCATCCTTATCTATTATATTATTTATCATTAGTCCATCGTTAATAAATGGTAAGTAATTAACCACTTCCCCTTGTTTAAATAAAAAATCTTTTTTACCTATTTTTTTGTGGACTAAACGGTCTTCTAAATCTAGATATACATCAATGTCTAAATCAATATGCGTATTAAATGCTTTAAATAAATTTGGATATTTCATTACTTAAAAGTCTTAATTTTAAATTAATAAATGGGTTATTTCATCCCTTTTTTGTAGTTCAAGATAATCAATAAATTTTTATTCTTGGGAATAGTGTCGTGAAGCGAAGGTGATGAAATCGAATAATTTTTTGGGAGGATTTAGCTATTTTTAGAAAAAAATATTCCCAAGAATAAAAAATTATTCTTGGGAATAAAAAGTGGAGCAGAGGGGAGTGAAGTCGAACTATTTTGGTGAGGATTTATATAAAATAAAAAACCCACAACGATAAAAAGGTTGCGGGTTCTACTGTGGAGCCTCCAGGAAGTTTTAGGTTTTACCTCATTTTATTCGTTTTTATATAAGTATATGAAAATCAACGATATAATGATAAAATCATGATAAAATAGTAAAGAGAAATCAAACCAAATAACAAGGATTTAAACCTGCGGAGCAACCTCTCGAGCAACCGGTATTCTTGTCATATATTATTTTAGTATTATAAAAAGTTACTTCGTATCCCCTCTTGAGTTCTGTTTTCAATTAACTAAAATCTGCAAGTCTTGATGTTGTAATCTTTTGCATAGGCTTCAAATCTATCAAATCTTTGTTTTAGTCTAAAAATAATTGTTGATAATAGAGATTAATTTGTCGTTGTCATAATAATTTAATCCTTTGTTTATTTTTGCTTACAGGAGATTATTACACAAAACTATAATATTAATTACATTTTTATGTATCTGTATTCAAATTTAAATATTCAAATTGCAGTCAAATAATATAATATGCTTGCACAACAACAAATAGATGAAGAAGTACGGCGTTTAGATCAAGCTGAAACTACAAGAAAACAAACCGAACCGAGTACAATTAGATTCCCAGAAATGGAAATAAAAGATGCCTATGCTATTCAAAAAGCATGGATGCAACTTAAGCAAAATAAAGGAAGAAAAGTAATTGGGCATAAAATAGGGTTAACATCTAAAGTAATGCAAGTAGCTATGGGAATTAACGAGCCGGACTCTGGTGTGTTACTTGATGATATGATTTTTGAAAATAATTCGAACATACAAGCAGCAAACTTTTTAGACCCTAAAATTGAAGTAGAATTAGCGTTTGTTTTAAAGAAAAGATTGTTTGGTGAAAATCTAACGATTGAAGAAGTACTTGATGCTACAGATTACGTTATACCTGCCTTAGAATTAATTGCTGCCAGAACCTATAGAAAGAATTCTAAAACAGGCTATGTCAGAACAGTGAGAGATACTATTTCAGATAATGCTGCAAATGCAGGAATAATTACTGGCGGAGAAAAAGTAACTCCCAAATCGGTAGATTTACGTTGGGTAAGTGCTCTTTTATATAAAAACGGAACTATAGAAGAATCTGGTGTTGCTGCAGCTGTTTTAGACCATCCGGTAAAAGGAGTTATTTGGTTAGCAAAAAAATATGCACAACACAATGAAGCCTTAGAGGCTGGTCAAATCATTTTATCAGGATCTTTTACAAGACCTATTGATGTCGTTGTGGGAGACGAAATTATAGCAGACTATGGTCCTTTGGGAAAAATCTCCGTTAATTTTACTTAAAATACACAAATGGATACACCAAAAAATAGTTTTAAGCAGAAAGCATTAACAAAAGAAATTACCTATGGTATTTGGAATGGATTAGTAGATACGGTTACAGCAGAAATAATAGCAGGTGCAGGTTTTGATTGGATTCTAGTAGATGGTGAGCATGCCCCTTTTGATTTGCGAACCATCCAACTACAATTACAAACTATTGCTGCATATAACGTTCAAGTGGTTGTAAGGCCTCCAGTAGGTGATACGATTTTAATAAAACAATTAATGGATATTGGTGTCCAAAGTTTATTGGTACCTATGGTAGAATCCGCAGAACAAGCAATACAACTTGTTAAAGCCATGCGTTATCCACCTGAAGGTATTCGTGGAGTAGGTACAGCTCTAGCAAGAGCCTCTAAATGGAATAGAACAAACAATTATTTTAGAGATGCCAACAATGAAATGTGCTTGATCTGCCAAATAGAATCTGTAGAAGGCATAAAAAACTTAGACGCTATTCTTGAAGTTGATGGTGTCGATGGTGTATTTATTGGTCCTGCAGATTTGGGAGCTTCGATGGGCTTCTTAGGGAAGCCATCTCATCCAGAAGTTAAGGCAGCTGTTGTAAAAGCCATCAAAACAATAAAATCAAAAGGAAAAACTGCAGGAGTACTTGCTGTTAGTAGAGAAATAGTAGACTTTTATAAAGCAGCAGGTGCCAATATGTTAGGCGTTGGTGTAGACACTATCCTTATAGCAAAAGCAACCAAAGAATTGGCAGAATTATATAAACCAGCATTAAAAAATAATCAATCTAATACTAAATATTAATATTATGTTAAAACAAAATATTAAAACACTAAACCAATTTTTGCCAAATTTAAAATCTAATGGTATTCAGAATTTAATTAATGGAAACTCAATAGATGCCATTTCTGGTGAAAAATTCGATAATACTTCGCCTGTAGATGGATCATTTATAGGAAAAGTTTCAGAAGGTGATTCGGCAGATATTAATAATGCTGCAAATGCTGCTATGGATGCTTTTGATGCTTGGAAGAAAATACCTCATCAAGAACGTAAAAAAATAATGTATGCTATTGCAGATAAAATTGAAGAACATGCAGATGAAATTGCTGTTTTAGAAAGTTATGATACTGGGCAGGCTATTCGTTTTATGAAGAAAGCAGCTATACGTGGCGCAGCTAATTTTAGATATTTTGCTGATAAGGCAATTGATGCTCAAAACGGACTTTCAACTCCAGATACACATCATGTAAATTATACGATGCGTCAAGCCATTGGTCCAGTAGGTATAATTACGCCTTGGAACACTCCTTTTATGTTAACCACTTGGAAAATAGCACCAGCATTGGCTTCTGGTTGTACTGTAGTTCATAAACCAGCAGAGTTTAGTCCTGTTACAGCAACAAGGTTAGCGCAATTAGCGCATGAAGCAGGATTACCTAAAGGTGTTTGGAACGTTGTACATGGTTTTGGTGAGACAGCAGGAAAAGCTTTAACGGAACATGAGCATATAAAAGCAGTTGCTTTTATTGGTGAGACTACTACAGGCACTTACATTATGAAGCAAGGTGCACCAACATTAAAAAGAGTGCATTTAGAACTTGGAGGTCAAAACCCAATTATTGTATTTAATGATGCAGATTTAGATAGGGCCTTAGATGCTGCTATTTTTATGAAATACAGCTTAAATGGAGAGCGATGTACATCTAGTAGTAGATTATTATTACATAAAGATGTCTATGGTGACTTTGTAGAAAAATTGAAGAAAAGAGTATCCAATATAAAAGTAGGTCATCCATTAGATCCAAAAACAGAAGTTGGACCAATGATACATCCAACTCATCAAGAGAAAGTTTTAAGTTATGGTGAAATAGGTAAAAAAGATGGAGCAACTTTAGCTTGTGGAGGAGGAAAACCTGCAAATTTACCAGAAGGTGGTGCTTATGTAAATCCAACTTTATTTGTGGATGCTACTAAAGATATGCGTATTGCACAAGAAGAAGTTTTTGGCCCTTTTTTAACGGTTATACCTTTTGAAACAGAAGCTGAAGCTATTGAAATAGCAAATTCAGTTCGATATGGATTAACAGCTTATATCTGGACAAAAGATGTAGGTAGAGGGCATAGAATGGCGCATGCAGTAGAAGCCGGGATGGTATGGATAAATTCACAAAACGTAAGACATTTACCTGCGCCTTTTGGAGGTGTAAAATATAGTGGAATAGGTCGTGATGGAGGTGAATATAGTTTTGATTTCTATATGGAAACAAAAAATATATCAGTTGCTTTAGGAGATCATGATATACCACAATTAGGAGTTCAATAATAAAATATTAATATTATGGGAAAAATTGTTTTAGCAGCGAAAATAACACATGTACCGACCATGTTAATGTCTGAAAAACCTGGAAGAATTTTTGGAACAAGACAACAAGCAATTGATGGACATCATGAAATTGTTCGCAGAGCACGAGAGGCTGGTGTAGATACAGTTGTTGTTTTTGATTCTCATTGGTTAATTAATGCAGGATATCATATTAATTCAGGAGAGCATTTTAAAGGACTATATACCAGTCACGAATTTCCTCAATTTATTCAAGATATGGAGTATGAATATACTGGGAATAATGCTTTAGGAGATGCTATTGCCGAAAAAGCAATGCTAAAAGGAGTACATACACAATCACACAATATTCCATCTTTGACTTTAGAATACGGCACATTAGTCCCAATGTATTTTATGAATAAGGAGCGAGATTTAAAAGTTGTTTCAGTAGCAGCATTATGTACGGTTCATAGTCATGAATCATCCATAAAATTAGGAGAAGCTGTCGCAGAAGCTATCAAAGAAAGTGACAGTAATGTTATGATATTAGCTTCAGGTTCTCTTTCTCATGGCATGTGGGCTAATGAAGATTATGAGGCAAACAACGGAACATTTACTATTTCTAGTGAGTTTAATCAGCAAATGGATATAAACGTTATAGAGCTTTGGAAACAAGGAAAGCATAAAGAGTTTTTAAAGTTTTTACCAGAATATGCTAGTAAATGTGATGGCGAAGGAAATATGCATGATACGGCCATGTTATACGGAGCATTAGGGGGAGAAAATTATGAAGGAAAATGTGAACAAATAGGAGAATACTTTCCTAGTTCTGGAACAGGTCAAGTAAATATGATTTTTCCTGTTTAAACTTAAATAAAATAAAAATATGCCACATATAACTTTTGAACATAGTTCTAATGTAAAAATTGATTTTCAATCGTTTTTTAAAGAGCTGTCAGAGCAATTAGTAGACACCGGACATGTTCCTAAATTGGGTGTAAAATGTAGAGCTGTTTCTTCTGATAATTATTATATAATTGATGGAAATCCAGAATATCAAATGGTAAATCTTTTAATTAGACTTCGTGAAGGACGTTCATTTGAAATACGTCAACAAATTTCATTAATTGGGATGAAATTAATGGAAACCTATTTTCAAAAAGAAGTAAAAGCAAAAAAAATTATACTTTCAACTGAAGTGAAAGAACTAATTAAAGAATTAGATCTCACAAAAAATTCGATTAGATAAATGAGACTGTTAAAACATAAAGCATACATAAACGGAGAGTGGATAGATTCAAATTCAGGTAAAACATTTGAAGTTAAAAACCCGTTTAATAATGAAGTTATTGGTACTGTTTCTGATTGTGGTCAGGAAGAAACTAAATTGGCTATTGAAGCCGCAAGCGAAGCGTTTAAAACTTGGAAAAAATATTCGGCAACCGAACGTGCCAACTTACTTAAAAAGTGGTATCAATTACAAATAGACAATGCTGAAGAGTTAGGTAAGATACTTACCTTAGAACAAGGTAAACCGTTGCAAGAGGCTATAGGAGAAATTAAATACGGCGCCTCATTTGTAGAATGGTTTGCAGAAGAAGCGCGAAGAAATTATGGTGATGTTATTCCAGGTCATCAAAGAGATAAAAGACTTTTAACGATTAAACAACCTATAGGTGTTGTTGCGGCTATCACACCTTGGAATTTTCCCAATGCCATGATAACTCGTAAAGTAGCACCTGCTTTAGCTGCGGGTTGTACAGTGGTTATTAAGCCACCAAAATTAACACCTTTTTCTGCATTGGCATTAGCTGCTTTAGCGGAAGAAGCTGGTATACCAAAAGGCGTTATAAATATTGTTGCAGGTTCTAGTGCAAGCGCTATAGGTAATGAGTTATGTAATAATTCAATTGTTAAAAAATTATCGTTCACAGGGTCAACACCAGTGGGTAAAATTTTATTAAAACAATGTGCCGATACTGTTAAAAAAGTATCTATGGAACTTGGAGGGAATGCTCCTTTTATAGTTTTTGAAGATGCTGATATTGATGCAGCTGTAGAAGGTGCTATAATTTCAAAGTATAGAAATGCAGGTCAAACCTGTGTGTGTACGAATAGAATCTTTGTTCAAGAATCGGTTTACGATCTATTTATTGAAAAGTTTACAAGAGCAGTAAAACTTCAGAAAATTGGAAATGGGTTAGATGAAGGTGTTACTATAGGGCCTTTGGTAGAAGAAAAAGCAATTCAATTTGTTGAAGGCGTAGTCAAAGATGCAACGAGTAAAGGTGCTAAAATTGTTTTAGGAGGTAAACGATTTAATGATTCTGATGATTCATTGGTTTATGAACCTACTATTTTATCGGATGTTACTAAAGATATGGATGTTTATAAAGAAGAAATATTTGGTCCCGTAGCACCTGTTTTTAAATTTAAAACAGAAGCAGAGGTTATTACGTATGCTAATGATACTCCTTTTGGATTAGCTTCATATTTCTACGGAAGAGATTATGCAAAAATTTGGCGCATTGCTGAGGCTTTAGAATATGGAATGGTTGGTATAAATACGGGGCTTATTTCTACTACTGTTGCACCTTTTGGAGGTATTAAAGAAAGTGGTTTTGGACGTGAAGGCTCTAAATATGGAATGGATGATTATCTAGAAATTAAATATTTATGTTTTGGAGGCATAGAGTAAACGCTCTTTTCTAAGGCTTTAATATAAAACACAATAATACAATATGAAATTTGCAAGTTATAAAGTAAACGGTACAACTACTTACGGTTCTGTAGTTGAAGAGAATGGTGAGGTTTTCCTAACAAATATAGGGAAGAGTGAAGGGCATGATTTACGTCATTGGATAGAGAGTGATGCTATGAATCAGTTAAAAGAAATAGCAAAAAACACTAAGATTCGTCATTCAGAAAAAGAAATAGAATATTTGCCACCAATACTTTCAGCAGAAAAAATTGCATGTATTGGTGTCAATTATGCAAATAGAAATGCAGAATATAAAGACAATTCAGAATTACCAAAATACCCTAGTTTATTTCTTCGTTATTTAGATTCTTTTACTGGACATGATGAAAATCTTGTAAGACCTCCAGAATCTAACATGCTAGATTATGAAGGTGAAATAGTTATTATTATTGGTAAAGGAGGAAGACGTATTAAAGAAGAAAATGCGCTTGATCATATTGCTGGATTGACATTAATGAACGAAGGTACACTACGTGACTGGGTTCGTCACGCAAAATTTAATGTAACACAAGGAAAGAATTTTGACAAATCGGGTTCTATTGGCCCATGGATGATGACGGCAGATGAGGTTTCAGATTACACCAATCTAGATATTCAAACACGAGTAAATGGAGAAATAAGACAAGATGATAACACGAAAAGATTAATGTTTCCTTTTGCTTTTATTATATCTTATTTAAGCACATTTATGACCTTGAAACCTGGTGATATGATTTCTACAGGAACTCCAAATGGTGCAGGCGCAAGGTTTGACCCACCTATATTTTTAAAACCTAGCGATATAGTTGAAGTTGAAGCGGCTGGAATTGGTATTTTAAAAAATGGTATTGAAGATGAAGTTATAAAATAAATTATATTTTAATACTTTAAATAATCTAAGCTGCATTAAATTGGTTTTTTACCTTTTGCAGCTTTTTTATTGGATTAAATACTAAAAACAGAGCGGTATACCGTGTTGTCATATTTCTTTTTAAATTAGTTTAAAAACTTACTATTAATCATAAGAAAAAAAAACGTTATTTTTAAAATCCAAAGAGTTAATGGTAAAGCTTTTTCTAACTGAAATCCTCTTGATATTTAATTGTTTTGTTTATATATGATTTTTTGGATAGTAATAGTTTCACATTAAAATTATGATATAAATCATATATACACAAAACCTAAACAAATTAATCATTTTTATGTAATTTTTAAACTATGAATTAATATAGTTTTGAACCAAATCAATTAATCTCAAAAAGATTTGAACCAATTAAATTAACATATTATGAAAAAATTAATCTTAATTTTTATTTTATCACTAACTACTATAGCTTTTTCTCAGACAAAAATATCTGGTAAAGTTACAGATGCTAGTACAGGTGACCCAATTCCTGGTGCATCAGTCATTATAGAAAACACAACTATTGGAACCCTTACAGATTTTGATGGTAATTTTAGCTTAGAAGGAAATACTAGTACCTATACTTTAGTTTTTAGCTATATAGGATATGAAACTCAAAAAGTTGAAATCAATGCAGAAACTAGTACTTTAAATATTAGTTTAAAAGAAGATGCTTCTCAGCTAGATGAAGTGGTTGTAAGTGCAAATAAAACAGCACAACGATCACAAGATGTACCTTTAAGTATTACAGCAATTGGTATGAAAGAACTTGCTAGAACAGGTTCTGTAAAAGCTGAAGATTATTTTCCAAGTATACCTAATTTAAGTATTTCGTCATCAGGTGGTGGTGGTGCAAGTTTTGGAGATGGTAGATCATCAGGAAAAAATATTTCTATTAGAGGTATTTCAGGTAACAATACTACTGCGTTTTACTTGGACGAAACGCCATTGCCAGAATTTGCAGATCCAAGGTTATTTGACACTAACAGGATAGAAGTTTTAAGAGGTCCACAAGGTACTCTATATGGTTCAAATACAATGGGTGGTGCTGTAAAAGTTATAACAAATCAACCTAATGTATATCGTAGATCTGGTAGTATTGATGTTTCTACTGCTTCAGTAAAAGAAGGTGATTCAGATTACAGTTTTCAAGGTGTTTTAAATGTACCATTAGTTAAAGAAAAACTGGCATTAAGAATAGGTGCTTTTTATGCATTTGAAACTGGTATTTATGATAGAAAACAACAAACACATTTTAATGGATTTCCATTAAATACAGGAGATGGAACAGGCGCTAATTCTGGTGCTATATTTGATAATCCAGATGGTAGTGGTGTTCAAATTCCTTACGATTTAGGCTCTATACCAATTGTTTTACAAGAAAATGGAAACAATGGTTTAGCAGGTAATTTTGGAGATAACGTAGATGACGAAAAAAGTTATGGTATTAATATTGGATTAGGATTTTACCCAAGTGATAATGTAAAGATTGTTCCAAAATTAATTTATCAAAAAACAACAGGAAGTGGATTAGATTTTGCAGATTTTAGACCAGATAACTTTACACAATATAGAATAGCTGGTATTGATGAGAAATATGAATTAGATTTGTTACACACGAGTCTTTTAACACAATTTGATTTTGAAAATGGGCAGTTAACAAATAATATATCTTTCACTAATGTAGATCAATTCGATAGAGAAGATGTTACAGAACGTGAGAGTTCTGGGCCAACAAGCACAGAGCTTACGCCATTTGATGAGAATGGAGACTTTGCTAATCTAAATCAAGCATATTTCTATCCTGAATTTATAGACCGTACTGGTGGGTTAAGTAAAATAGTTGAAGAATTACGCTATAGTTCAACGAATGAAGATTCTAAATTCAATTTTACTGCTGGATTATTTTACAGCTCAGAAACTTCAAAATTTAATGCATCACAACCTAGAGATGCATACTTGAAAGACTTATCAGGTTTCTTCCAAAATTTAATAAATGTCGGAGTAACAGAAGTAGTAGGGTTACCTGAATTTATTGCATCAGAAAATTTTATTTGGTATTCTCAAGATACCGATTTTAAAACGAATGAATTTGCATTATTTGGTGAAGCATATTTTGATATATCACCAAAATTAAAAGCAACTATTGGTTTAAGGTATTTTTCTTATACTCAAGAATTAAAACAAACATTGGCTGGTTTTGTAGCAGCAGGTAGTGGAACGCCAACAAATGAAGAAACAAAGGATAGCGGTTTAACACCTAAATTCAATTTAACATATACTATTGGCGATAATAATCTTATTTATGGAAGTGCTACAAGAGGATATAGATTAGGTGGTGCAAATGGTATTGTTCCTGTACTTTTTGCAGCAGCAGATTTGGCAGCAATTGGATTAACAGAAGCTCCAAGAACTTTTTCTCCAGATTTTTTATGGACCTATGAAGTGGGAAGTAAAAACACTTTTTTAGGTAATAAATTAATCACAAATGCATCTGTGTTTCATACAGTATGGAATGATTTACAACAACGTGTTTTTCTTCCTACAGGATTTTTATTTGTAGATAATATTGGTAAAGCTACAATGACAGGTTTTGAATTGGAAATTAAAGGAAAAGTTAACAAAAACCTTCAAATTGGTGGTGCTTTTGGTTATACAAAAGGAGAGATTGAAGAAGGTAGTGTCCTTACAGGAGCAGAAAAAGGAGATCGAGTTCTTAATGTACCAGAAATTACTGCAAGTGCTAATATCCAATATGCGCATCAACTAAAGAATGAAGATAGTTCTATGTTTTATAGACTTGATTTAAACCATACTGGTGATCGTGTAAATACATTTTCTCCAGAGACTCAACCACAATTTGTTTTTGATGCTTTTACAACTTTAAGTGCAAGAATTGGTTATACAAGTAAAAAATATGATGTTTCATTATTTGCAAAAAACTTAACAAACACAATTGCTAACTTTGGTGATATTACTTCTCTTGCTGCTACACCTTATGGTAGAACAAGATATGCAACTGGTAGGCCTGCCTCTCTTGGTATAAACTTAAAATATAAGTTTTAAACTTTTGCCTAATTTTTTTAATACAACGAACTATTAAAAACAAAAAAAGGAAGTTAGAAATTGACTTCCTTTTTTTTAATACATAATAAAAATGGAGTATCAAATACTACCTAGAGTTAAATCTTTTTTAAGTAAAAAACAATTATCACTATTTATAGATGGTAAGCAGCAAGCGGCAAATACAGATAAGTTTATTCCAGTTTATAATCCGGCAACAGAAGATATTTTAACTCATATACCAAATGCATCCACTCAAGATACTGAGAAAGCAATTAAAGTCGCAGATAAAGCTTTAACTACTGGAAAATGGCCTAGGTTATTAGCAAATCAAAGAGAAAAAATGATGTTAGATTATGCTAATATCATAGAGAAAAATGAGCCAGAGTTGGCGCAGTTACTTGTTTTAGAACATGGTAAACTTTATGCAGATGCTCAAAAAGAAGTAAGTGCAGCAGTAAACTGTTTTCGTTATTATGCAGGTTGGTCAACAAAAATTGAAGGATCTACTTTAGATGTTTCTTTGGGTGGCGCAGATCATTTTGCATATACAAAAAGAGAACCTATTGGTGTAATTGGTGCTATTGCACCTTGGAATGTGCCAATAATGATGTATGCTTGGAAAATAGCCCCTGCGTTAGCTTGCGCTTGTACAATCGTGTTTAAACCATCAGAAGAAACACCATTAACAGCATTGTTTCTTGCAGAACTTTCTGTCGAAGCTGGTATTCCAGAAGGTGTAATTAATGTAGTAACTGGTGATGGACAAAATGCAGGAAATGATATTGTAAAACATCCTTTAGTATCGAAAATAACATTTACGGGTTCTACTAATGTTGGAAAAATTATTGGACAAGGTGCTGCAAAAACTCTTAAAGACTTTACGCTAGAGTTAGGAGGAAAAAACCCTGTTTTAGTATTAGATGATGCAGATTTAAATAAAGTACCAAAAGGAGCTACTAAAGGTATTTTCTATAATCAAGGTCAAGTTTGTGTTTCAGGATCTAGAATTTATTTACCAAAAAATAAATATGATAACTTGTTAGGTGATATTGGAGACATTGCAAACAATATGAAAACTGGTAATGGTTTTGATGTCAATTCGCAAATGGGACCATTAGTTTCAGAAAAGCATATGCAAAATGTTATGCGTTATATAGATTCTGGTAAAACAGCTGGAGCAGAAGTCGTTGCAGGAGGTAATAAGCTTTTTGATAAAGGATATTATGTTGCTCCAACCGTATTTTCTAATCCTAATAATAAAAAAATAGATATATTAACCGAAGAAATATTTGGACCTGTAATAGTTGCAGTAGCGTATGATGGTATTGATGATTTAATTCAAAAAGCAAATGATACAAGCTATGGTTTAGCAGCAAGTGTATGGACAAATAATGTTAGTAATATGCATAAAACACTTGAAAAATTAAATGCAGGAATGATTTATGTAAATTCACCTGTAAGATCAGATCCTAATTTACCTCTTGGAGGTTTTAATCAATCTGGTATTGGTAATGAGTTAGGTAGTGCATCTATAAAAGCATATACACGTTTAAAATCTGTGGTTATTGCTTATTAAAACAAAATCCTTTAGTTGTTTTATTTTATCCCCATAAAATAATTAACTATTTATTTGAATCAAATATAAAATTAAACAAATGAAAGAAAGTAAATCAATAGATGTAAATAGTCGTGGAACAATCGCTGCAGGACTAATTCTAGGTACAATTGGTGTGCTTTCATTTATTGTTCAACCTGGTTTGGTTCAGGGATTTGTAAGTGTACTAGGGCTCTCTGAGGCAGATGCAAACTTTTTGGCATCTATAGAAATGGCGGGAATTGCTTTGGCTACCATTATTGCTATTTTTTTAACGCCTAATTTAAGTTGGAGAACCATTACAGGTATAGCAATTATAATTGCGGTAGCTGGTAATTTATTTTCTGCTACAGGAGATAATCAAACGATATTGCAAATAGCAAGGTTTATAACAGGTATAGGAGAAGGTCTCATTATATCTTTAAGTTTTACAATTATAGGTTTAACACAAAAAACGGAAAGAAATTTAGCGCTTTATCTTGCACTATTGATGACATATGGAGCTTTTGGTCTTTGGGTTATGCCATTAGCTTTTCAAACTATTGGTTTAAAGGGTATTTTTATTATTTGGGCGATACTGTCTCTACTTGCTCTTTTTACTCTCAAATATGTGCCAATTTCGGATGCAAGTCAAGAAGAATTTAGACCTTCAGCCATACAATTAAATATAGGTTGGTTAATTTTGGCACTATTAGCAGTATTTGCTTACAACGCCGCTATTGGTTTGGCTTGGGCTAACTTATTTCTTATTGGTATGGATATTGTACCAAATGAACAAACAATTGCTAATACTTTACTAATTGCTCAATTTGCAGGTATTGCTGGAGCTGTAGGCGCTGTATATCTTTCAGATCGAATAGGAAGTTGGAAACCCTTATCTTTTGGTGTTATTGTTGCAGCTATGTGTATTGCTTTATTATTAGGGGAACCATCAATTTTAATATTTGGAATTGCTGTCTCTGGTTTTAACGGTTTATGGAACTTTACATTGCCTTATTTATTGAGTATTGTAGGAGACATGGATACAAAATCACGTATGATGACTTTGGCTATTGCTATACAAATGATTGGTCTTGGCTCTGGCCCATATCTAGCCTCTAAACTATTTAAAGCTGGTTTAGGTTTTAAAGAAATGGAAATTATAACGGTAGTAGCTTTGGTTGGAAGTATTATTATACTTGCTATTCCAGTTCGAACTCATAAAATCAATTTAAAAAAACAAGTAGAGTAATTATTTTGATTAATTACTAAAAACTCAAAAGTTTATTTATTCTAACACTTTTATGTAATTTTTTGATGGTTTTTTAAAATAAATTTACGACACAATAAATAATTCAATTATGGATAAAAAAACCATACTTATTATAGGAACAGCAGATACAAAATCTGATGAAATATTATTTATGAAATCTTGTGTTGAAGCACAAAATGGCAATGTAAAGATTATGGATGTGGGTGTTCTTGGTGATCCACCGTTCACACCAGATTATAGTAAACATGATGTTGCAAAATTTGCTAATACTTCTAATAAAGACATTATAGCACTTGGTCATGAAAACCTAGCCATGACAAAAACAGCAGAAGGCGCTGCTGCACTAACTAGAAAGTTATACGATGATGGTCTTATTGATGGGATGATAGCTTTAGGAGGATCAATGGGGACAGATTTAGCTTTAGATACTGCTGCTGCTTTACCTCTAGGAGTTCCAAAATATGTAGTATCTACAATCGCTTTTTCACATTTAATTCCGCCAGAAAGAATCACTCCAGATTTAACCATGATGTTATGGTCTGGAGGATTATATGGTTTAAATACGGTATGTAAATCTGTTTTAAGTCAAGCTTGTGGTGGTGTTTTAGGTGCAGCAAAAGCGATTAGAAAACCTAATGCAAAAAAACCACTTGTAGCTTTAAGTTCTTTAGGGAAAACAGCTTTAAAGTATATGGTTTATTTAAAACCAGAGCTAGAAAAAAGAGGGTATGAACTGATCGTTTTTCATACAACAGGGCAAGGTGGTAGAGCCTTAGAATGGTTAGCGAAGAGAGGACGATTTGTAGCGGTTTTAGATTTTAGTTTACAGGAGGTAGTAAATGATTTATTTAAATCTGTAGTCACTTCAGGTAGTAACCGTTTAGTCAGAGCAGGAGAGATTGGAATACCTCAAATTATTGCACCAGGTTCTATAAACATTATAGATTTGCCTACTTGGCAAAAACCAATAAAAAAATTAAAAAATAGACCACGTCATGTTCATAATAGATTAATATCTTCTGTAACATTAAGTGGTAAAGAATTACAAAAAGCAGCAAAAAACATATCAGATAAAGTTTCAAATGCTAAAGGTCCGGTAAAGTTTATTCTTCCCAAAAAAGGGGTTTTAGAGTGGGATAGAGAAGGTAATGAATTACATGATTTAGAAACTTTAAATATATTTTTTGATGCCATAAAAGCAAATGTAAAATCGAATGTAGATTTAATAGAATTAGATTGTCATATTAACGATATGGAATTTGTAAATAAAGTTCTTGAAATTTTTGATGAATGGGTTGAAAAGGGCATTATAGAAAAAGGAATTCAGTAAAATTATATCATGAAAAATAACAATACAATTAAAGCCTTACTACTTGATTTTGGTAGTGTAATAAGTAAGTCGCTTTTTGAACGACACGAGCTTATTGAAGAAAAACTAAATTTACCTGAAGGCACGCTTACATGGAAGGGACCTTTTGATCCTAAAAATGACCCATTATGGATGTCAATGCAGCGAGATGAAATTACAGAACGTGATTATTGGAGAACTAGAGCTAAAGAAGTAGGTGAATTAGTTGGAGAGCAAAATTGGTCTATGATTGACTTATTAAATGCGATAGGAGGAGAAACTAATTATGCTAAAATATTAAGACCTGAGGCATTAGAAACAATCACGTTAGTTAAAAAAGCTGGTTTAAAAGTAGGTATTTTAAGTAATGAAATAGAGTTATTTACAGGCAAGGCATTTGTAGATAATCTACCTTTTATTAATGAATTGGATACGTTTTACGATGCCACACATTCAGATATTCTGAAACCAGATCCTCGTTCATATAATTCGGCATTAAGTAATCTTAAATTAGAAGCAAAAGATGTTTTGTTTGTAGATGATCAACTAAGAAACATTGTTGGTGCAATGAAGTGCGGATTGAAGACTTTACATTTTGATATAACACAACCCAAAGCTTGTTACGATTATGTAACAAGTGTAATGAATATAAAATAATACGTATGAATACAGATAATATTACAGCAGCTAATATTGCAGAATGGAATGGAAAAGAGCAATGGCACCCAATGGGGCATCCAAATGATATGCTTAAAAAACCGCCACTAATTATTAATAAAGGAAGAGGTGTATATATTGAAGATAGTAATGGTAATAAAATGGTAGATGGTGTTGCTGGTCTTTGGAATATAAATTGTGGTTATGATCGTACTGAAATAAAAGAAGCAATTGTAAAACAATTAGATGAGCTCGTGTACTATTCAACTTTTAAAGGAACTACACATCCAAAATCTATTGAATTAGCACATCTTTTAATTAAGATGATGGAGCCAGAAAACATGAAGCGGGTTATGTTTAGTTCTGGTGGGTCTGATGCTATGGAAACTGCTATGCGTATTGCACGTCAATATTGGAAAATGCTAGGTCAAAAAGATAGGTTTAAATTTATATCCTTAAAACAAGGATACCATGGAACTCATTTTGGAGCAGCTTCTGTAAATGGTAACACTCGTTTTAGAAGAAACTATGAACCTATGTTACCAGGATGTTTTCACGTTGATGTACCATGGGATTATAGAAATCCATATACACAAGATCAAGCAAAATTGGGTGAAATTTGTGCAGAACTAGTGGATAGAGAAATACAATTTCAAAGTCCTGATACTGTTGCAGCTTTTATTATGGAGCCAGTTCTAGGAGCAGGAGGCGTAATTGTACCACCTGATAATTATATGAAATTAGTAAGAAAAGTGTGTGATAAACATGGTGTATTATTAATTGCAGATGAAGTTGTTACTGGTTTTGGGCGTACAGGTAGTATGTTTGGTAGTAGGGCTTTCGGAGTAAAACCAGATATCATAACGTTAGCAAAAGGAATCTCTTCAGGTTATGTTCCATTGGGAGCTACAGTTTGTAACGAACGAATAGACAATGCGTTTAAAGAAAATGAAGATTCTTTTGGAACCATAGGTCATGGGTACACTTATGCAGGTCATCCGCTTGCTTGTGCTGCTGCAATAGCCGCATTAAAAATAGTTAAAGATGAAGATTTACCAGGTAATGCTGCTAAACAAGGTACCTATTTAATGGATAGACTAAAACCTTTAGAAGAAAAATACGATTTTGTAGGTAACGTAAGAGGAAAAGGCTTAATGCTAGCGGTAGAGTTTGTTGAAAATAAAGCAAGTAAAAAACCTAATAGAGCTATTGTTGCTCAAATTTTTAAATTAATGCTTACTAAAGGTGCATTTGTCAGAGCTGCGGGAAATAACATTATTATTTCGCCTCCTTTAGTAATTAAAAGAGAAGAGTTAGATATTATTATAGATGCATTAGAATTTGCATTAGAAGAAGTTGAAAAATAAGTGTTTGATTAATTTTAAAATAGCACTAAAGCTAAACTCATCTTGGCTTTAGTGTTATTTTTCATTAAAAAAGAATTTCAGATATATGCCAAGAATATCAATAAAAGGTTCTCAAATGCCAGCATCACCAATACGTAAATTGGTGCCATTTGGAGAAGAAGCAAAAAAAAGAGGCGTAAATGTATATCATCTTAATATTGGGCAACCAGATATCAAGACACCTCAAATAGCGTTAGATGCGGTAAAAAATAATACTATCGATGTTTTAGCTTATAGCAGATCTGAAGGATCTGAGGCTTATAGACAAAAATTAGCAGCGTATTATCAAAAAAATAATATCTATGTAAAAGCCGAAGATATTATTGTAACTACTGGAGGTAGCGAAGCACTTTTGTTTGCTTTTGGAAGTATTATGGATACAGGAGATGAAGTCATTATTCCAGAGCCATTCTATGCAAATTATAATGGTTTTTCAGTTGCGTCTGGTGTAAAAGTAGTGCCAGTAATTTCTAAAATTGAAGATAATTTTGCGTTACCTCCAATTGAAGAGTTTGAAAAATTAATTACATCAAAAACAAAAGTTATTTTAATTTGTAATCCGGGTAATCCTACAGGCTATTTGTATAGTGAAGAAGAGATTAAAAAACTAGCACGTTTAGTAAAAAAACATGACTTGTTTTTAATTGCCGACGAGGTATATCGAGAATTTGTATACGATGGAATAAAGCACTTTTCTATTTTAGAAAATGAAGAGTTAGAAGATAATGCAATCATTATAGACTCCGTATCTAAACGTTATAGTATGTGTGGCGCAAGAATTGGATGTTTAGTTTCAAAAAACAAAGAAGTTATTGCAACAGCAATTAAATTTGCTCAAGCCAGATTATCTCCACCCACATATGCTCAAATTGCCTGTGAAGCTGCTTTAGAAACAAATCAAAGTTATTTTGATGAAGTCATTACAGAATATGTTGGTCGAAGAAATACTTTAATAAAAGAATTAGAACAAATTAAAGACATTAAAGTAGCACATCCAAAAGGCGCTTTTTATTGCATGGTAGAACTCCCTGTTGCTAATACCGATGATTTTGCACAATGGTTATTAGAAGATTTTCAATATAATAATGAAACTATAATGTTGGCACCTGCAGCTGGATTTTATTCAACTCCAAATACAGGGTTAAATCAGATTAGAATTGCTTACGTGTTAAAAAAAGAAGATTTAATTAAGGCTGTACAGATATTAAAAATCGCATTACAGAAGTATAATAAATAACACATGAAGCTTTCCAATTGCATAGTAATTATTTTATTTTTTACGCTTCTAAATTTTAAATCAAAAGAGAACGTAGAAGGTAATCGTCCTAATATTTTACTAATCATGGCAGATGATCTAGGTTTTTCTGATTTGGGGTGTTTTGGAAGTGAAATTAGAACGCCTAATTTAGATGATTTGGCAAAAAAAGGAATTAGAAATACTTCATTCTATACTGCACCAACTTGTTCTCCTTCAAGGGGCATGTTGCTTTCTGGAGTAGATAATCACAGAAACGGTTATGGTACGATGGAGGGTGATTGGGCAGAAAATCAAAAAGGTGTTAAAGGTTATGAAGGTCATTTAAATTTTGATGTTGTTACCTTTCCAAAACTATTACAGGAAAATGGTTATCATACTTCTATTTCTGGAAAATGGCACCAAGCGTTTCCTGTTTCTAAAGAAGAACAATGGCCTGATAAAAGAGGGTTTACAAGGTCCTTTAGTTTGTTGCCTGGAGGAGCTGGACATTATGAAGATCAACAAAAATTATTTTCTTTTTACGAAAAAACATGGTATGTAGAAGATGGTAAACAAGTAGATAAGCTTCCTGAAAATTTTTATTCAAGTGATTTTTACGCAACAAAGGGTATGAGTTATATTGATGAAAGCATAAAAGAAGATAAACCTTTTTTTAACTATTTAGCATTTACTGCACCACATTGGCCTTTACAAGTTCCTGATGATTATATTGATCTGTATAAAGGAAGTTATGATGAAGGGTATGAAGTGTTGGCGCAAGAGCGAATGAAAAAAATGAAACAGTTAGGCATCGTTCCCAAATATTCAAAAGTTCCACCATTGAGCCCAAATGTGCGTCCATGGAAAACACTTACAGCTAAGGAAAAGAAAATATCTTCTAAAACTATGGAGGTATATGCAGCCATGGTTGAGCGTTTAGATGCTAATGTAGGACGTGTAATTAAGCATTTAAAAGATAAAGGAGTTTATGAAAATACCGTAATTGTTTTTTTAGCAGATAATGGAGCTGAAGGTAATTATATAGGGTCAATATTAAAAACCCAAAAATGGGTAGATGAAAATTTTGACAATAGCCTAAATAATATTGGTAGGAAAAACTCATATGCTTTTACAGGTCCATCTTGGGCTCAAGTTAGTTCACTTCCCTTTAAATGGTATAAAGGTTTTTCAACAGAAGGAGGAGTAAGATGTCCTTCAATTATTAGTTATGGCAAATGGAAAGGGAATGTTGGAAAAATAAACAACCAAATTTTAACTATTAAAGATTTTGCACCTACCTTTTTAGAACTTGCAAAAATAAAACATCCTGGAACAGAATATAAAGGAAGAAAAATATTTCAATTAGATGGAACTTCAATGATAGAATGGCTTGAAAATAAAGAAGAATTAGTACACGATATTAAAAAAGCACATTGTTGGGAGTTATATGGTCGTAGAGGCGTTAGAAAAGGAAACTGGAAAGCTGAATGGCAAGACAGACCTTATGGTGAAGATAAATGGGAACTATATGATTTATCTACAGATATTAGTGAACAAATTAATTTATCTAAAAAAAAACCTAAAAAATTAGAAGAATTAATCAAAGAATGGGAAACATATGTTTTAAAATATGATGTTAAACTTCCAAGTGAAAGAGTTGGTTATGGCCCGGATGAAATTTATATAAAGTAACACCTATTTTTGCTGTTGAATTTTTCTATATTCATTTGGTGTATGACCTGTCATATCTTTAAAAAGAGTAGAAAAATATGCAGGATATTCAAAACCTAAATCATAACAAATCTCTTTAAGGTTTTTATTAGAATAAGCTAATAGTCTTTTTGCTTCTAAAATAACTCTATCCAGTAAATAACGCTTTGCTGTAATTCCTGTAAACTCTTTCACTAAATCAGATAATTTTCTTCTAGATATACTTAATTGACTTGCGTAAAAATCCATACTATGGTTAGTCATAAAGTTGTTTTCCAAAAGGTTTAAAAAGTGAGTGTATTGTATTTTGTTATGATTATTGATTTCTCCTTTTGTTGTGTCAATTACAACTTCTCTAGCTTTGCGTTCAATTTTAAGAATTAAACTAATGAAAAGGTGTTGTACAATTGCTTTACTAGTAAAAGCACCTTCTGGTTCGTAATATTCTTTTAAAAGTATATTAAAATGTACTTTTAAATTTTTTATTCCTTTTTTTTTGAATTCAATATATTTTAAATCAGATATATAACCATTCAATTTTGAGTAATAAGATGATTTGTAATTAAGACCCGCGCTTGGGATAAATTCATTTTTGTACTTTAAAGAATAACCAACGGCTTCTTTGATATTAATAATTTTAAAAATTTGGTTTTTTTGGATAAAAAATAAAGTATTTGGTTTTAAATTAATTATTTCATCATCAATTTTAAACTCTCCTTCTCCAGAAAAGAATAAAATAATTTCCTTATAATCATGCCTATCTGTCTTCTCCTTCTCCTTTTTGATAGTGCAATTTGTAGGTAAAGGAACAATTGTAAATGCTGATTCTTTGTTATTTCTAATCATACTTTTTTCTAAACAATAATAATGGAATTTAGTGTTTTAATTTTTAAAAATCAATAAATCAAAGCCTAATTTTAACCTTTGCCAATGCTTATTTGGTTTGCACCTGATCAATGAAGACTACCAAAAAGAGATTGCTATTGTTGAAAGTGAAAAGACTGCAATAACTATGAGTATTTATGTACCTGATTATATTTGGTTAGCTATGAAGTCGAACTTTTTTAGGTCTGATTTAGCTGTTTTTAGAAAAAATTATTCCCAAGTATAAAAAATTATTCTTGGGAATAAAAAGTGGAGACGCCGAGAATCGAACTCGGGTCCAAACAAGCAGCCAAAAAGCGTTCTACATACTTAGTTCTTTCTTAATTTTCGACTAAAAGCTGATTAAGAACAATCCATTTTTAGCTTACCTTCTTTAGTTTCAAAAACCCGTCAAAGTTCCAGGTTTTCTATATTTACTTTTACGATGCCCAAAAGTGAAACGCCGTAAATCAGGGCTTTTCGTGGACATAAAGCTTTCCCGCCTTGCGGGACTAGGCTAATCCTACTATAATTCGGATTATGCAGCTAAAGCGTAGTTATCTTCGCCGTTTAAAAAGTTGAAATCAGTTTTACAAGTATTATTTCATGCCTTGGTATGCTTACTAATCCACTGTCCTTGCTGTCAAAACCAGTCGTCCCCTTATTCTGAATTTATTTCAGAACTTCGTTCTAATGAATAAGACAACAAAAGTATGAAAATGAAACCGATTAATCATTTGCGCATCCTATCTAAATGCGCTAATTTTGATAAAAAATTAATTTGATGAGATTTGGAATTATAAAAGAACGCAAAAACCCTCCAGACAGAAGAGTTGTTTTTTCTCCCCTAAAATTAAAAGAACTCAAAGAAAAATTTTCTGAAGCAATTATAAAAGTGGAGCCTTCAGCTATTAGAATTTTTTCTGATGATGCGTATCAAAAAAATGGGATTGAAGTTGCCGATAACATGACCGATTGCGATGTGCTTTTTGGTGTAAAAGAAGTACCAATTGAAAATTTAATTCCGAATAAAAAATATTTCTTTTTTAGTCACACAATTAAAAAACAACCTTACAATCGTAAATTAATTCAGGCTGTTCTTTCCAAAAACATAGAATTATATGATCATGAAACCATTGTCAAAGAAAACGGCATGCGCTTAATAGGTTTTGGACGTTATGCCGGAATTGTTGGAGCATATAATGGTTTTAGAGCAATTGGTTTAAAAAACAATACTTTTAATCTGCCAAAAGCAGCAACCTTAGAGGGTCAGCAAGAATTGATATCAGAATTGAATAACATCAAGCTACCCCCTATTAAAATTCTTTTAACTGGAAATGGAAAAGTTGCTTATGGTGCTAAAGAAATGTTGGATGCAATGAAAATTACGCAAGTTTCAGTAGCGGAGTACCTTCACAATTCATTTGAAGAACCCGTGTATTGTTTGGTAGATGTTTTGGATTATAACAAACGCAAAGATCATCAGGTACTCGATAATTTTGATTTTTACAAGCATCCAGAAAATTATGAATCTGATTTTATGCGTTTTGCTATGGTAACCGATTTTTTTATTGCAGGACATTTTTATGGGAATGGAGCTCCTTATCTATTTACAAGAGAAGATGCAAGATCTAAGGAATTTAAGATACAATATGTGGCTGATATTTCTTGTGATGTGAATGGACCTGTTGCCTCTACAATAAGAGCCTCTACAATTGCATCGCCTCTATATGGTTATCATCCCGCAACCGAATCTGAAGTAGATTATAAAGATAAAGAAGCGATAGTCGTGATGGCGGTAGATAATTTACCGTGTGAATTGCCAAAAGATGCTAGTGAGGGTTTTGGAGAGTTGTTTTTAAAGAATGTTATCCCCGCTTTTTTTAACAATGATGAAGAGGGTGTTTTGCAACGTGCAAAAATGACAGAAAAAGGAAAGCTAACCAAACGTTTTTCTTATTTACAAGCATATGTTGATGGGAAAGAATAAATGACTGGAGACCAACAATTTTTAATAGACTTGGCCAAAATGAAAATGCCTTTTGGAAAATATAAAGGTCGTTTTCTAATTGATTTGCCAGAACACTACATTGTTTGGTATAAAACGAAGGGTTTTCCGAATGGAAAATTAGGGAAACAAATGGAGTTGGTGTATGAGCTTCAACTAAACGGGCTTGAAGAGATGATCAGAGAATTAAGGAAAAGATACTAGTACCTTACAACAACACCGTATGTTATATGAGCGATTCCTATGATAGAAAGAGACGCATGCCAATAACTTGGAATCAAGAAACAAATAGCTGCTAAAAGGATACTTACACCTGACAATACCAACAAGTTTTTACGTTGTTTATTCATAGATAGTGCTAATAAAACTCCGTAAAGAATCAGAAAAACTGGAGTGAGGTAATCTATGAAACCCAAATTCATGAGTATCGTTAAGACCAAAAAAATCACTGTAAATTTAAGAACATAGTTGCGAAATGCTATTTTAGTTTCTGTATTCCAAAGTTTGTATTCAAACTTTTTAGCAGTTCTTTTACCTCCAAAAAATAAAGCCAAAGAAGAAAACAGAAAAACAAAAAAAATGAGTGTAAAGATTACTATTTCTATTATTTGAGGAGAAAGCATGCCCATTGGGTTGTCATCGATTAGAAAGCCTTCTATTATCGAATTAATAATAGATCCCGCAATAAAGAAATACAATCCAATTAGAATACTTGTCAATCCTTTTAAAGTGAAGTTACTTTCAAGAGTATCATGCATGTCTTTGGTATTTAGTTGCTAAGATATAAAAATCAAACCTATAAGTTTGTAATCGTTTTTCTGATGGCTACTAAATTCGTTAACAGCGCTTCTAAGTTATCCAAATGCAACATGTTAGCACCATCACTTTTTGCATTGGCAGGATCAAAATGAGTTTCTATAAACAGGCCATCTACGTTATTTACAATTCCAGCTCTTGCAATCGTTTCAATCATTTCTGGCCTTCCTCCAGTTACACCTGCAGTTTGATTGGGTTGTTGAAGTGAGTGAGTAACATCTAAAATTGTTGGAGCAAATGCTCGCATTTCTGGGATTCCTCTAAAATCTACAATCATATCTTGGTATCCAAACATGGTTCCTCGATCTGTGATCCAAGCTTTTTGAGAGCCTGCATCTTTTACTTTTTGAACTGCGTGTTTCATTGCGTCAGGACTCATAAATTGTCCTTTTTTTAAGTTCACAACTTTTCCAGTTTTTGCTGCTGCAACAACTAGATCTGTCTGGCGAACTAAGAAAGCAGGAATCTGTAAAACATCTACATATTGAGCTGCTTTTGCTGCATCTGAAACTTCATGAATATCTGTCACAGTTGGTACTCCAAAAGTTTCGGAAACTTTACGTAAAATTTTCAATGCCTTTTCATCTCCAATTCCTGTAAAACTGTCAATTCTACTCCTGTTCGCTTTTTTGAAACTCCCTTTAAAAATATATGGAATTTCTAATTTATCAGTAATTTTAATTACTTTTTCGGCGATTCTTAGTGCCATTTCTTCACTTTCTATGGCACAAGGGCCAGCAAGTAAAAAAAAATTATCAGCGTCCGTGTGTTTTATGTTTGGAATTTCAGAGAGTATCATTCGTTAAAATTTTTGTCAAAAATACGAAATTAAATTAGCTATATTTAACCTTTTAAAATCTAATGTGAATGAAAATAAAAGTGACACTGATTATGTTATTAATGGCTTTGATTTCCTGCCATAATAAGAAAAAAGTAGTATCGAAAGTAGTCTTTTCTAATGAATACAAAATAGATTCAAATAGGGTAAAAAAGCATTTATATACCTTAGCTTCTGATAAAATGGAGGGGAGAAGGACTGGAACTGCTGGTATAGAAAAAGCGGCAGTTTATATAGAAAAAGAATTTAAACGAATAGGTCTAACTACTTTCAAAGATTTAAAAACATTCAGACAACCCTTTACTTTTAAAAATAGAAGCACTGAAAAAGAGATTACGGCAAGTAATATCATTGGTGTTCTAGAAGGAAAAAGTAACAAAAATGAATTTGTGATTTTTTCTGCACATTATGATCACTTGGGAATTCTAAAAAAAGCGGAACAAGTTGATAGCATATATAATGGAGCAAACGACGATGCTTCAGGGGTAACCGGTGTATTAGCGCTCGCTGAATATTTTAAAAATAAAAATTTCAACGAGCGCACTTTGGTTTTTATTGCCTTTGCAGGGGAGGAAATGGGGCTAAAGGGCTCTTCACATTTTGGTAAAGAAATTGATGCTACAAAATTTGTGGCTGGAATCAACTTAGAAATGATTGGTAAAAACCCAATTTTCGGACCAAATACAGCTTGGTTGACTGGTTTTGAACGTTCTGATTTTGGCAAAATTATTCAGCGAAATTTAAAAGGATCACCCTATCAGTTATTTCCAGATCCGTATCCTAAATTTAATCTATTTTTTAGATCAGACAACGCTTCCTTGGCACGTTTGGGGGTACCTTCTCACACTTTTTCAACAACACCAATTGATGTTGACAAGGATTATCATCAAGTATCTGATGAGGCAGGGACTTTGAATATGACAGTCATTACTCAAACCATCCAAGCTGTTGCGAAGGGAACAGAGAGTATTGTCAAGGGAACCGATACTCCTACAAGAGTTGTTTTGGAATAAAAATAGTTCCCTGTTTTTTATTGGAGTTTCGCTTTAAAGACAATTCATATTTTACAAAGCTTTTGTATTTTTACCTTTTATAAAAATTCTTTTGATGAATATACATTTTATTGCCATTGGCGGAAGCGCAATGCACAACTTAGCAATTGCCCTTCACCAAAAAGGTTACCAAGTTTCAGGTAGTGATGATACCATTCATGATCCCTCCAAATCTCGTTTAGAAAAGTATGGTTTGTTACCTTTTGAGTTTGGTTGGTTTCCAGAAAAGATTTCCTCAAATTTAGAGGTAATTATTCTTGGTATGCACGCAAAAAAAGACAATCCTGAATTGTTAAAAGCTCAAGAATTAGGATTAAAAATTTATTCCTATCCTGAATTTTTATATGAACAGTCTAAAGACAAAACTCGAGTTGTTATTGGAGGTTCACATGGTAAAACGACGATTACTTCGATGATTTTACATGTGTTGAATTATCACGAAAAAGAGGTGGATTATATGGTTGGAGCTCAATTAGAAGGATTTGAAACCATGGTACATTTAACAGAAGAAAATGATTTTATCGTTTTAGAGGGTGACGAATATTTGAGTTCCCCCATAGATCGGCGACCTAAGTTTCATTTATACAAGCCAAATATTGCTTTATTGAGTGGAATAGCCTGGGATCATATCAATGTTTTTCCAACTTTTGAAAATTATATAGAGCAGTTTAAAATTTTTACGGATTCTATGATCCATGGAGGAAGTATGGTGTATAACGAGGAAGATACAATTGTGAAAGAGGTCGTAGAATTATCTGAAAATCACATTAAGAAATATCCTTATGCAACTCCAAATCATTATATTGAAAATGGCATTACATTTTTGGAGACAACAGCAGGAGATTTACCCTTAGAAATTTTCGGAAAACACAACTTGCAAAACCTTGCCGGTGCAAAATGGATCTGTCAACACATGGGAATTGATGAAGATGGTTTTTATGAAGCAATTGGAAGTTTTAGTGGAGCAAGTAAGCGTTTAGAAAAAATTGCAGAAACGAATGCTTCAGTAATTTTTAAAGATTTTGCACATTCACCCAGTAAAGTAGCAGCAACTACGAAAGCAGTCAAAGAACAGTATGCTGAGAGAACCGTATTGGCTTGTTTAGAATTGCATACCTATTCTAGTTTGAATGCTGAATTCTTATCAGAATACAAAAACTCGTTAAAATCTGCTGATACAGCAGTTGTTTTTTATTCTCCAAAAGCAGTAAAAATGAAACAACTAGAAGCTGTTACATCGCAACAAATTGCGGAGGCTTTTCAACGAGATGATTTGATAATTTATACGAATCCTCAAGAGTTTAAAGATTTTTTATTCCGTCAAAATTTAGACAAAGTAGCGCTTGTTTTAATGAGTTCTGGAAATTATGGAGGATTGGATTTTGAAGATGTTAAGAGGTTGCTTTAGTTTTTTACATTATAGCATCGTTGTCCTTCATCTATTATTTTTAACCAATATACTTAGTTATTATCTAGTGAATTGGAATTGAATCTCTCTCTAAGAGAAACTTGGTTGATTTATTCACCATCGTAGGTCTTTTTTGAAAAAATAGATTTATGGTTTGAGAAATAAACAAGTACTCGCTGGTCTTCCTTTGATTTTTTAGATTCAATAAACCTGTCTATGTCCAAGATTTTGAATAATTTATTGTTGAGACTATTGATTGTATCTAGCTTAATCTTATTGTTTTGAGGGTAACTGAGATGGGGGTTTTCAACCACATCGTATACTTTTTGAGAGAAAACTTCTTGATTTGAAAGGATAAGATTCATGATTGCATTTTCATTATCCTTGAGAAGATAATCTACTCCTTTATACCTGAGTCCAAGCTTAGATGTTTGTGGCATTTGATTTTGTTTGTATCGCATAAAAAAGATTCCACAGACAATTATAAAAAGCGCAAAAATTCCAGCATTGTACAAACCAATATACAATTCATTAGGAGTCGTATAAATATACTGTTGATCATTTTGAATTTTTGGTAAAATGAGCCCAGAAACAGGATAATTGATAGTACGACCATTTTTAAAACTGTAAAGAGTGTCATTTAACACAAATGCTGATTTGTTAAAAATACTGATACTTAAGTTTTTTCTTTCTAAAGGTTCAAATGAATTTGTTTTGAAATCTACTAACTGGGTTTTGTCATTGAGAGTGTTTACGATAATTTTTTCACCATGTTTTATGTAATTGACAAAAAAGGGAAGATTTGATATTCCAAGATTTGTCCATTTTTTTGTCAAAAAATTAAACTTCCAAATCTCCTTGTTTTCTTCAAAGCTAAAGCCATCAAAAAGATTTATTATTTTACCGTTGGTAACAAAATAATCTTCGTCAATTAAAATTCCTTTGTGATCATACAATCCAGGAGCCAATAGCGTTCCTTTGGTTGGGTAAAATTCCCATTCCTTTGTTTTTTCATTGAAATAGTTGAAAAAATTTCTTGTACTCCAAAAGCCATAACCTCCAAATTTAAAAATGGTGTCATTTTTTTTAAATACGTGACTCCCGAAAGACATCTTGTGATCAAATGAGTTATCAATTCGTTTTAGGGTGTCATTTATGGATTCATACACCATTCCACTTGATTTGTTTACAATTCTTGTGGTATTGTTTTTCCATTTAAACAATTTAAAATCTTTATCTAAAGAATATTCCTTTCCAAAAATATTTTTAGGAACATAAAAGTCATCTATAATTTGATTTTTAATAGTTACAATGCTTATATTATTGTCGTTTTGAACAAAAAAGACATCCTTATCACTAGAAAAACAGATTCCATCATCAAGACTCAACAAGAATTGTGGAATCAATACTATAATAATAAATAACGACCTGCTTTTTTTTAATATCATAACCCCTAGATGTAATATTGTTTGTATTAAAAGATAGTATTACAATATTAATATTAATATAATAATATCTATTAAACAACTTTTTTGGCCTTTTTTATTCCCTTGTTTTACGGTACTTTGAATCTTTCCCTTTGTTTAATTGGGGTTTCATCGAATTTATTTTTTAATATTATTATTGCTTCTTTACAAATACAATAACAATAAAACGTAATTTTAGAAGTAACTGAAAAGTGAAGGTTGAACTGAATTGTTACTTTTTTAGCATGAATCGCTTTTGAATTGCTTTTTTAAGCACACTCGGGTAATATTCTTTTAAATCTGAAAACAGCGATGGACCTGTATCGTAACTTCGTGCAATACTGTTTCCAAAATAGTTGTAATTAAGTTTGAAATTGTCAGCAAGTCTTGCTCGTATTTTTTTAGGTTTCATGAACTTTTTTTGAGGTAATGTCGCAATAAATCCAAAACCTCCTACATCCCCTAAGTTTGTTTTTTTGTAAAATAAGTGTATAAATTTTTCTTCAAATTGTCTGGAAACTGAAAAATGGTATCCCAAGTCATTTTGCATAAATGTCCCGTAATTTAAGCGAATGTCAACATCGTGTTTTCTCCACCTGTAGTTTAATGTTGCATTGTAAAAAGATTGCTGATTTGAGTTGTAAATAGGAATCACTTCTTCGTCGAGATAAGAATAACGCGTCATCCCATAATTAAATGAAACATGAAAAGCCTCTTCCTGTAACAGTTTGTCGAATCGAATGTTGTATCCAAACCTATTGAACTGAAAGTACCCCAAAGATGCATTAATGAAACCATTATAAGGCAACTTAAAATCCTGTGAAAGGACCACCATGTATGGGCGTGAATAAAATTGATTATTCAAATCATTGATGATTACCATCTGATATGATGCATTTAGTTGTGTTCCATGCCCAAGTACTGTTTGCATATTTGGTCTGGCGTATAGTTTTTCTTTCACTCCATTATCAAAATTTCCAAGCTGATAGTCTAAATGAAATCCCAATTGAAAATCAAATTTGTAAAAGGAATTATTGTAGGGCGTATGTTCTTTATACACCGATTCCATTTTTGCTACATTTAAAGAGGCGTATATCGATTTTGTATCTGTTTCAGAGAAGGCATTATTCTGAATTGAAGAAAGTACCTTAAATGGAATGTTAAAATATACTACGGGAAGACCTGTGTTATAAATTAACAAGTGAGTTGGTTGATTGACCACTAGGTTCGATTCAGAAAGTGTTTTAAGCACCTCTTCTAGCGCATCTCCTTCAAAACGATATCGGTTATTTTCATACCCAACATAAAGTTCGTCATTCTTTGTAAACACACGAACATTTTCATACCCAAGGGAAACCATTTTTTTAGCCAACTCCTCCTGAGCTAAAAATGAAGTGGTGAACATTAAGAATAAAAAACCAATATAACGTATTACCATATCTGATATTTGTAAGCGATCATGGCGGCTGGTTTGTTGAGATCCCATAATCCAGCTTTCAAGACGAACCTATTAAAAAATGTATGCGAAAGTCCTAAGTGTATGTTTTTTGAGTCATATTCCATGGACAATGAAGTGTTAGGTAAGTTTTTGTGCGAGATTTCAGCACCTCCAAAAAGCCCTAAAAAATCGTAACGATCTAGTCCTAAAACATCGGAACCATATCCTATTGTTGGTTTGAATTGAAATCGATTCAGATTAAATGATTTTGTTAAAACTAGGTAGGTGCCAGCATAATTAGTAGAAGCTGTGGATAAACCTAAATATTTTGTAAAATCTTGCGCACCAATGGTGATGCTAGGTGCATATTTTGTTTCTTTCAAAAGGCGAATACGAAAAGCAAACATTCGATCTGGAAAGTATCTTGTTTCAAAATTTACAGGTAGATTTAATTCATGTGTATATCGAAACATGATTTCTACCGAGGGAAGAACCGTAACTGTCACAAAGCTAGGCATTCCCGGATTTTCTTTTTTATCGTATCGTTGAAAATATCCTTCGGGTATGAAGGAGGCACCCAATACCAAGGTTCTGTCGGGGTGCATTTCTGCAGTTGGAATAAAAAATAACCCCTGAGTTCCAGTTATAGATTGTGCATTGGCAAAAAAACCAGAAAACAAAATAAGAAATAGATATTGTTTCATTTCAATTATAAATGACAAAAGTACTAGTATAAATGATATACTAGTACTTTTTAAGCTTTTTTGTTGTTTTTAATGTCTTACGATCGTGTGAACACGAGAGCTTTTGTCATTTTTTAACTTTAAAAGATATACGTTGCTCTTTAAGTTGCTAATATCAATACTACTTTCTGAAGGAGAAACAGAAGTATTAAGAATTTCTCTTCCCATTACATCATAGATTCTTGCTTCTAATGTTTCGTTAAGACCTGAAATTAAAACTCTATTTCCTGTTGTAGGGTTCGGATATATTTTTAACTCTGGACTGTTTTCAAAGTTTCCCAAAGATAGTGAACTATTTATTGCAAACGAAGGGGAGATTGCTTCTGCTGGTACTAAGTTAGTATCCTCACTCAAAAATCCTGCTACTTCGTCTATGGAAACCAATTTATTTGCATTAGAGAGCTTGAAAAATTTCACATACTCTCCGTCTGATGTTGGTTTAAATGCACCATTTGCATCTGAGTATATTAACATTGTTTTGTTATCAGTAGACATGGTAACAGTCCATAATTTCCCTGCATTAATGGTTAATTGTGGTGCAGAATTCACCCCTCCATAAAGAGTTTGGAAAGAAGATATATTGTCTGTTGTACTTGTCGTGATTTCGTTTTCGAAAGTTAACTTAAGTGCTGCTAAATAGATGTTTGCTTCTGTTTTATAGTACATGTCATTACCGTCAACTCCAATTGACACTTGTTGAGCTGATAAGCTAGAGCTAATACAAATAGCGAATAATAAGGTGTATATTTTTTTCATATTTTTGTTTATTTTATAGTTAAATTGTAACCATCAATTCCAACCAGGTATGATTCAAGATGAACAAGATCTTCAAGGGTTATTTCTCCATTTTGAGTTACATCAAAAACGTTGTTAAAAGTATCTGGGATTTCATATTCATTTATTCCGAGAGTGTAGGAAGCAAAATATACTATATCACTAACAGTTACAGATCCATCTCCATCCAAATCACCAAGCCCAATAACATCAATATTTATGCTTGTTTTGTTGGTCGTAAAAATATCGTCAGTAAATTTTATTTCTAAAGTATCTGAACCAAAGAATTTTTTATTTGGTGTGTATAATAAGTTACCTGATTCAAGTGATGCGGTTCCTGAATTTAATGCTTTGGTTGTGTTTAATGAGATCTCATCACCATCTGGATCTGAAATTGAGGCAAGTATATAGTCTTCAGTATTGAATCCAATTTTGATATCAAAATCACCAATATCTGAGGGCGATTGGTTGTAATCCAGTATTGATATTGCCAAGTTTTTTTCTGTTGTTACATCTGAAGTACCGTCTCCAGAACCTGAGTCATGAGAACCATCTCCTGAACCTGAGTCATGAGAACCATCTCCTGAACCTGAGTCATGAGAACCATCTCCTGAACCTGAGTCATGAGAACCATCTCCAGAACCTGAGTCATGAGAGCCATCTCCCGAGCCTGAGTCATGAGAGCCATCTCCCGAGCCTGAGTCATGAGAACCGTCTCCAGAACCTGAGTCATGCGAACCGTCTCCAGAACCTGAGTCATGCGAACCGTCTCCAGAACCTGAGTCATGCGAACCGTCTCCAGACCCTGAATCATGAGAACCGTCTCCAGAACCTGAGTCATGCGAACCATCTCCGGAACCTGAATCATGCGAACCGTCTCCAGAACCTGAGTCATGCGAACCGTCTCCTGATCCTGAGTCGTGTGATGAAGATGTTGTTGCAGTCATGGTTACATTTACTTCATTATCACCATCGACTGAATTGTCATTGATTGCTGTAAAGGTAAATGTTTGTGCTACATTCCAGTTTGATGCTGTAAAAGTCAATGTGCTTGGACTAACATTAAATTCTGTTTCAATAGTATATACTGGGGTGACTGTAACTGAATTAGTTGGTTGTGAAACCATTGTTATGGAAATACTTTCAGAAACATTCGTCAATGGTCTATCATTTTCAGAAATAACCAAATTAGTTGTAGAAAGGTTAAAATCCGGTGTTTGAGAATTCATTGTTACTGTGAATAACAATGAAGTCAGCACAACAATTGTTGCGTAATTTTTTTTCATGGGTTGCTTTTTATATTCTGTAATAATATTCAAAAATATACAAATGCCTTTGACTTTGATCAATTTCAAGCGTAATATTTGTGTAATATTATCTTAAGACTAAATTTTAAGATAAAAACAAACAATTAATATTAAACTACTTAAATTTATTAGATATAAAACTTTTTGACCATGAAGAAATCTTTTTTAAAAATTGTCTTACTTGCAGTTGTTTACATAAATTCAACAGTTATTTACGGAACAAATTCCTTGTTTTCCTATGATAATTTAGAATTAAATTCTACAAAAAAATTGACTAAAACTGCAATTTCAAATGAAAAAGAAGTTGAAGATCCAACATTTACTGTTTCTGTGGAAAATGATGCTCTCGACGAAGGAGATGTCCAAACAATTACCGTTAGATTGTCAAATGCGAGTGAGAATGTGTCCAAATTTAAAGTCAAAAATGCATCATCTACGGTTACCAATGATGATTTCGAACTGAGTTTAGGAGGAGAGGTAACATTTACTAAAAAATGGTCAGATGATCCTGAAAACGAATTGTATCAGGATAGAATTAATCCATACACATGGCTTTCAAGAGGTACGCAGGGAACTCTTATGAATAAAAGCTCTGATAATTTATTCAACCAATCTAATTATACTAGATCAGGTCCAACTGGAGTTACATTTGCACTGGGCTCTTACGAAAACATAGATCAATTAACCTTCCGGAATTGGGAGAGTTTGAGAAATAATAATCAACATCCTAAGAATAAAACTAACCAAAATTACGTGATGAAGGTGGTTAGTAATGTAGACGCTGATGGTGTTTTCTCTTACGATTACTATAATATTATTTTTACTTACTGGGATGAAAATGGTCGAAGAGAAGATTATTCTTCCGAAAACCCACGTCCAGGAACCTCATTCATTTATAAAAGAAGCGCTTATCCACTGAACACAGATGCAGAAGGGTATAGTTCTTTTGAAATAGCCGCAGGGGAAACTGAATTTCAAATTTCCATAAACACAACAGTTGATGCTGTGGTAGAAGGATTGGATAATTATTCTTTTTCTATTGTAGGTACTTCCAATGTAGCATTGGTTGAAAAAACAGTAGATTTTACTGTTAATGATCAAACGGAAGTTGCGATTGCTTTTTCTGCAGCAGAGGTTAATGAGGGCGAGAGTATTGATGTTACGGCAACGATTGCTGCTGCCAAACCATATGATACAGAAGTTTATATAAACTTGACTGGTGATGGAGTTACAACAGCAGATTATTCACTCACTGTGAATAGCAATGCTGTTTTTGATTATGTAGTAGGGGGTCCTAGTGACACCAATGCAATCAAATTTGAAAATTCTCCAATTGATTATGCTCAGGATTCAAATCACAATTTGTATGTGCTAGATCAAGATCGAAAAATATTTAAGGTAACTCCTGACGGAGTAAGAACTGCTTTGTCAACTAGCGCTTCAGATCTTAAAAATATCCTTATTAAAAATGATTATTTATACCTGTTGTACCGATCAAAAGTTTCCAGACAATATGTGGGAGATGATACCAACATCAGTGCTGATTTAGAAGAGCTTATCAACAATGGTCAGGGGCAATTAATAAATCAATTTAACAACGAATGGGAATCTGCATTTCATGTAGATGATAATCTTAACATCTATGTGTCAGATTTAAGCAATAACAGAGTTGTAAAATATGCCTACGATGCTTATAATCAGGATCCTGTTTTGATTGCTGGAGACGAAAATGGGAGCAGTGGTAATGCATTGAATTTGTTATATACTCCAAGAGGTATGGTGGTAGCCAGTGATGGAACTGTATATGTTGCAGATTATAATAATAATCGAGTGATGAAGTTCACAGAAGGGACCGCTGAAGGAGAGGTAATTCTCAATGCACGGGTAAGAGGAGGTCTTTATCTAGATGACAATGATGCCTTATACATAGTTATTTGGGATGGTGGATACATCTACAAAAAAGAATCAGGAAAAACTATAGAACAACTCACAACGGAAAATTTAAGTAGCCCTTCAGGTTTGTTGGTAGATAGTTCGGGTGGAGTATATGTCTACGATAGAGGAAATAATAGAATTGTCTATTATGCCAAAGGTCAAACAAACAGTCCTAAAGTTATCTCTGGAGATTTTAATGTAGGAAATGATTCTTATTACGGAGGAGCTCAACTTCAATTCGATCAAAATAACAATCTTTTGTTTTACAAAAGAGGAGATGGAATTCAGAATTCTATTCTGAGATTTAATTTGAACAACCCAAAAATTAAAATTGATGCTGGTGAAACTACTTCATCGTTAAGCCTATTGATAAAGAATGATAATTTATATGAGAATGACGAGACATTAACTGTTTCCGCTACTTCAAATAGGGACAATGACATTGCTCCTGCAAGTGTAACGATTAAAAGTATAGACAATCTTCCAGTAGTTAGTATGGCACTGAGTGCTACTTCTATCGAAGAGAATCAAACAGAGGCAGTTACTTTAACATTTACCATGGATATTGTATCTACATTAGATACTTCTTTTGATTTAGCACTTTCTGGAACTGCTACAACAGAAACAGAATACGCATTATCTGCAACAACGGTTACTATCCCTGCCGGTCAAACCACGGCCTCGGTTGCTATTTCTACAGCAGATTTAAATGATACGGCTATAGAAATACTCGAAACCATTATCATAACACCAACTGGAATCACCAATGCGACATTGGCCAGTGAGAGTGTTTCTTTAGGATTGTATAGTGATGATTATCCAAGTTTTACGGTTGCAGTTGAAAAAGAAACTATTGATGAAGGAACTTCTAATGAGATTACGTTAACTTTAGAAACTTTTCATGGTAAAGCATCCAAATTTAAAGTTAAAAATGCATTGTCTACAGTTACCAGTGGTGATTTCGAACTGAGTTTAGGAGGAGAGGTAACATTTACAAAAAAGTGGTCAGATGATCCTGAAAATGCATTGTATCAGGATAGAATTAATAAATATGCCTGGCTCACAAGAGGAACCCAAGGGGCTCCTATGAACAAAAGCACCGAGTACTATCAAAGTTCGTATTCATCCAACGGCCCAACCAATATAAGTTTCGCGCTAGGTTCTTATGCAAACATAGATAATCTAACCTTTAGGAATTGGAGGGATAATCGAAATAATGGTCATCATCCAAAAGAGAAAGCCAATCAAAATTATGTGATGCGAGTTGTCGGAGATGTCGATGCCGAAGGGACTGTTTCTTATGATTACTACAACATCGTTTTTACCTACTGGGATGAAAATGGAAATAGAGATGATGATGAAGGAATTTCCTACAAATATACAAGAAGCGCTTATCCACTGAACAAAGACGCAGAAGGGTATAGTTCATTTGAAATAGCTGCAGGTGAAACAGAATTTAAGATGACCGTTGCTACGAATATTGATAACATTACTGAAGGATTGGATAATTATTCTTTTTCTATTGTAGGTGCTGCCAATGTGGAATTGGTCGAAAAAACAGCAGATTTTATTGTAAATGATCAAACGGAAGTTGCGATTGCTTTTTCTGCAGCAGAGGTTAATGAGGGCGAGAGTATTGATGTTACGGCAACGATTGCTGCTGCCAAACCATATGATACAGAAGTTTATATAAACTTGACTGGTGATGGAGTTACAACAGCAGATTATTCACTCACTGTGAATAGCAATGCTGTTTTTGATTATGTAGTAGGGGGTCCTAGTGACACCAATGCAATCAAATTTGAAAATTCTCCAATTGATTATGCTCAGGATTCAAATCACAATTTGTATGTGCTAGATCAAGATCGAAAAATATTTAAGGTAACTCCTGACGGAGTAAGAACTGCTTTGTCAACTAGCGCTTCAGAACTTAAAAATATCCTTATTAAAAATGATTATTTATACCTGTTGTACCAAGGAAAAATTTCCAGACAATATGTAGGTGAAGATGTTAGCATCAGCAATGATTTAGAAGAGCTTATCAACAACGGTCAGGGGCAATTAATAAATCAATTTAACAACGAGTGGGAATCTGCGTTTCATGTAGATGACAATCTTAACATCTATGTGTCAGATTTAAGCAACCATCGAGTTGTAAAATATGCCTATGGAGCCTATGAACAGGATCCTGTTTTGATTGCTGGAGACGAAAATGGGAGCAGTGGTAATGCATTGAACTTGTTATATTATCCAAGAGGAATGGTGGTGGCCAGTGATGGAACTGTATACGTTGCAGATTATGAAAATAATCGAGTGATGAAGTTCACAGAAGGAACCGCTGAAGGAGAGGTAATTCTCAATCAACGGGTAAGAGGTAGTCTTTATCTAGATAACAACGATGCCTTGTACATTGCTACTGAGAGTGGTGGATACATCTACAAAAAAGAACCAGGAAAAACTATTGAACAACTTACAACGGATTATTTAGGGAACTCATCAGGATTGTTGGTAGACAGTTCGGGGGGTATGTATGTTTATAACTATGACAATAGTAGAATTGTATATTATGCCAAAGGTCAAACAAACAGTCCTGAAGTTATCTCTGGAGATTTTAATGTAGGAAATGATTCTTATTACGGAGGGGCCGTTCTTCAATTCGATCAAAATAACAATCTTTTGTTTTACAAAAGAGGAGATGGAATACAGAATTCTATTCTGAGATTCAATACAAACAACCCAAAAATTAAAATCGATGCTGGTGAAACCAGTTCTTCATTAACGATACTTTTAAAGAAAGATAATTTATATGAGAATGATGAGACGTTAATTATTTCTCCA
>Ga0209504_1000358_pt1 | contig 40755 bp, 39 predicted proteins | sample COGITO_mtgs_1005_FD_184791 | JGI IMG/M metagenome (GOLD analysis project Ga0209504, IMG submission 184791) | Pelagic marine microbial communities from North Sea - COGITO_mtgs_100511 (SPAdes) (version 2) | ecosystem: Environmental > Aquatic > Marine > Epipelagic ...
GATTAATTGAAGTCGATCTGTTTCGTCGAGCCATACCTAAAATGACGGCAGATAATTTCGCACTTAGTGATAAATTGGTCAATGAGATGGATGCTTCATATGCCGCCAACGAAGTTTCCAAGTGGGGCGATCTCAATGCCGAATACCATAGTTCATTATATGCCGCCGCAGATTGTAAGTTTACTGATGAGTTGTTGAAAAAAATTAGTATTAGAGCTGATCGCTATGTGCGCATGCATTTAACGGTGATGCATCAACTGGAACTGGTCAAGGATGAGCACCATCAACTCTTGATCTTGGCACAACAACAAGAAGTGCATCAAGCTTGTGAGCTTTTGACTAAACATATTTTACGGGCCAAAAATGAACTACTGGCCTTGATTGCAGAAAATAGAAGTGATAAATGAGTTTCTCAGTAACATTCAAACAACCCAGCGAGCCTGCTAAAAATTATATGCGTGGCCGCTTTTAAAACACCTCATCAAGGAGTGATAAATGAGTAAAATTTTAACGAGCCATGTGGGCTCATTACCAAGATCTCAAGCAGTTGTTGACTATATTTTTGCAAGAGAAAATGAACAGCCTTATGACGAAACCCAATTTGATGAGTGCATGAAAAGTAGTGTGGCTGACACTGTACACAAGCAAAAGCTTGCTGGAATTGACATTGTCAGTGACGGTGAAACATCAAAAATATCCTACGCCACCTATGTAAAAGATCGGTATACAGGTTTTTCAGGTGATAGCCCTCGCAACCCTCCTGAAGATTTGAAATTGTTTCCAGGCTACCTTAAAAGACTGGCTGATGATGGTGGCACACCGCAATACGCCAGGCCCATGTGCACCAGTGAGGTCAAGTCAAAAGGTCAGGGAGAGCTGCAAAAAGACATCTCTAACCTAAAAGCAGCAATGGCTGCCCATGGTGTTGATAGAGGCTTTATGAATGCGGCCTCACCAGGTGTCATCTCTTTATTTTTACAAAATGACTATTACCCAACCAGAGATGCTTATTTAGCGGCGCTAGCAGATGCAATGCGTGATGAGTATGAAATGATTGTGGCATCAGGACTCGACTTGCAGCTAGATTGTCCTGATCTGGCCCTTTCAAGGCACATGTTATTTAATCATTTATCAGACGCTGAGTTTATTAAAATTGCTGAAGCCCACGTGGAAGCACTTAATCATGCCCTCAAAAATGTGCCTGCAGACAAAGTGAGGATTCATATTTGTTGGGGTAATTACGAAGGCCCTCATTGTTGTGATATCGATATGAATAAGGTGTTTGGAACTTTGATGAAGGCCAAGGCTCAATATACCCTATTTGAAACGTCGAACCCTAGACATGCTCACGAATGGACTGTTTTCAGGGATCGTAAAAATGAAATACCAGACCACAAAATACTTGTGCCTGGGGTGGTAGACACCACCACTAATTTTGTTGAACATCCTGAATTAGTGGCCGAGCGTATTCAAAAATTTGTTGATATTGTAGGGCATGACAGGGTCATTGCCGGTTCTGACTGTGGCTTTGGCACATTCGCTGGTTTTGGAGCGGTCGATCCAGAAATTGCATTTGCCAAGCTTAAGTCGTTAGCTGAGGGTGCTGCTTTAGTCAATCAGCGCATTAAAGGCAGATAAACATGATAGCCATGGCAGCGATGACGAATAGGGCGTCACTAAGGGCGCTCTGGGCCGTTGTATAAACCATAATTTTGGATAAAATATGAGTCATCCAAAACCCTGTATAAATATGAATTTGAAGAGAAATATAAACTCATGATGACCTTTAAACCGCATGGACAACACCTAATCTTGGGCCAATGGGTGGCAAGTAAAAATACCTTTATATCATCACCTGCCACAGGGCCATCGTCTGAATTCTTCGTTGCTGGTGCAGAGGAAATTAATGCAGCTGTGCAAGCCGCAGAAGACGCTTTTTGGAGTTATGGGTATGTTAGTTGTGAAAAACGTGCCGCATTTTTAAACACCATTGCTGATGAGATTGAAGCAAGAGCAACAATCATTACACAGATTGGCTGTGCGGAAACAGGTTTACCCGAAGCGCGCCTCAATGGTGAGCGTGGCCGGACAACGGGCCAATTGCGCTTGTTTGCTGATCATATTCTTCAAAGTGACTATCTTGATCGCCGCCATGATGCAGCCTTGCCCGATCGTCAACCCATGCCTCGTACTGAGCTAAATATGATTCAAAGACCCATTGGGCCAGTGGCTGTATTTGGCGCATCTAACTTTCCACTTGCTTTTTCGACGGTGGGTGGCGACACGGCAGCGGCTCTTGCCGCAGGTTGCCCAGTGGTCGTAAAAGCCCATGGGGCCCATCCAGGCACTAGCGAAATTGTCGCTGAGGCGGTGCTTGCTGCCATCTCAAAATGTAACATTCATGTGGGTGTATTTAGCTTAATCCAAGGCGGGGATAGCCGTGAGGTAGGTGCCCAATTAGTCCAGCATCCATTGGTTAAAGCGGTGGGCTTTACTGGCTCTCACATGGGTGGGCGTGCCCTATTTGATCTTTGTGCAGCTAGACCAGAGCCTATTCCATTCTTTGGTGAACTGGGCTCCATTAACCCCATGTTCATTTTTGATGGTGCCATGGCTAATCGAGGATCCAGCATCGCTGAGGGATGGGCAGGTTCACTCACTATGGGGGCTGGCCAATTTTGTACCAACCCCGGTGTGGTAGTGGTGCTTGAGGGTGGTGATGCTGAGCAGTTTAGTCAAACTGCCCATGACGCTTTGACCAAGATTCCAGCACAAACCATGCTGACTGATGGCATTGCAACTGCTTACCGAGCTGGGCAAGAACGCATGGCTGAAACCACAGCTGTGCATCAAGTGATGAGTTCAACCTATGAACAGCGCAAGGCGTCACCTTTTTTATACAGAACAACGGCTCAAAATTGGCTGTCAAATTCAGCCTTAATGGAAGAGGTGTTCGGCCCACTGGGTATCATTGTCACAGCCCAGAACCTAGAGGAAATGAGAGCAGTGGCTCTGAGTCTTTCGGGTCAGCTTACCTGTACTTTGCATATCGACGAAGAAGACACGGAAGCAGCAATAGGTTTCATGCCCATTCTTGAGCGCAAGGCTGGACGTGTGTTAGCCAATAGCTTCCCCACAGGGGTTGAAGTGAGCGACACCATGGTGCATGGCGGCCCTTATCCAGCCACTACTAACTTTGGCGCCACATCGGTAGGTACACTTTCTATCCGTCGTTTCTTGCGCCCCGTCTGCTTCCAGAATATTCCTCATGCATTATTGCCTCAAGATTTGCAGTAAATGAGCCTAAGGCTAAATCATATCAATGGCTTTACTTATGCCACCAAGAGTTAACAGCCCAGATAACGAGGGGCTCCAAACCCCAAACAATGGCTTGCCTAAAAAAGTGACCTATAAGTCTGTTTAACTCAGGAGGTGATCACCTTGATGGACAAACCATTTTCACAAGCTTGCGCTAATAATCAGGGTGTTATTGGTGACATATTGCTGCGCGTGTTTGCTGGCAAGTTCAAAGCCCTAGAGATTGGCAGTGGAACTGGGCAGCATGGGGTTTTTTTTGCGCGCCAGCTACCACACCTCAGTTGGCAGATGAGTGACAAAGTGCAAAATCATGTGGGTATTAATCAGTGGATTAATGATGATCCAGTTGCTAATTTATTGCCCCCTCTCGCCTTAGACGTTCTCACTGATGCGTGGCCAAGTGACCATTATGATGCCATTTATACCGCTAACACAGCCCATATTATGCCTTGGAATGCCGTCACTGCCATGTTTACAGGTATTGGTGAGCGACTTTTATTGGGTGGTGTATTTTGTCTCTATGGGCCCATGAAATATTTGGGTGTGTTGGACGCCCCGTCTAATATTGCGTTTGACTACAGACTTCGACAGCAGCATGCCCATCAGGGTATTAGAGAATTTCATGACATTAATCAATTGGCATTGGACGCTGGGTTAGCGTTGTGTGAAGATATCTCCATGCCTGCTAATAATCGACTGATCGTTTGGCAAAAGGTTGATGTGCCAAAATTAGTTTAGGGCGAATAACTGGTCAGATGGTTAAAACATAGTACATAAAATGGACTAGTTATAAATGCAGCTGAGAACTATACTCTTGGTATAAGACTCAGTATTAGTTCTAATTACTTTATTAAACTGAGTAATTTAAACACGCCATCAATCTTAAATGAGGATCCAGAATGTCTTCCGTAGAAATTAAGAATTTTGCCACAGACTCAGACGTGAGCACGCCCAATAATGCCCGTGTTGAAACTGTAAATATTGCGGGTCAAAAGGTCATGAAGCTTGTGGTTCAACCAGGTTGGGTATGGTCTAAAGACATACAGCCTGTCGTTGGAACCCAAAGTTGTGAGGCTAAGCACCTAGGCGTTATTGTGGAAGGGACCATTACCTGTCGCCATGACGATGGTACAGAAGCAACTTATTCAGCAGGTGACGCTTACGCTATTGAACCTGGTCATGACGCTTGGGTTGTAGGCGACAAGCAGGCTGTTGCTTATGAATTCCACGGTGTCTGGGGTGACAAGCTCTAAGCATCCTTACTTTTGCAACAAGCTAAGACTGATTTAGGTTGCTTATAAAACCTTAGCTTTTTTTGTCATTAATTTGGTATTATTTTGTCATTAATTTGGTATTATTTTGGCATTACTTTGGTATAAATTTGCCCTTGGAAAAGGTTAATATAGCGTCTGATGAAGTGTTAAAAATACTCACTTACAAAGCCGAAAAAAGCTGTGCTTATATCACTAGCATATTCCCACTGAGTTGATTCTCCATTTTTTAATACCTGTTGGTATTTTACTTTGTAGTTTTTAATTTGTTGCCGTACAATGGTGCTTAATTTGATGTAAAGCTTTAACTAAAAATTACCTACCAAACCATATCATTCAAACTAAGCGCCACTCTAGCATTTTAGCACTGGGCATCAAGGGCGTTTGCTATACGTAAGCTATACTTAAATAGTGATCACCCAATTAACTTGAGGAACACATGAGAGAACGTATCTATAACTTTGCACTTAATAAGCCATGGATCACTCTGCTGATCTCTATCCTGCTGGTTTTTAGTGCGGCATTCGGTGCCCAAAACCTAGTCTTCAAAGGTGATTATAAAGTTTTTTTCAGCGAACAAAATCCTGAACTTACAGCCTTTGAGTCTATTCAAGAAATTTATGCCAAAAGCGACAATGTGGCTTTTATTCTAGCGCCAAAAAATGGTGATATTTTTACTAAAGATAACCTTACAGCGGTCTATTGGCTAACTAATGAGTCATGGCAAGTGCCGTATTCTACACGAGTGGACTCTATTTCAAACTTTCAACACACCATTGCTGAAGAGGATGACTTAATTGTTGAAGACTTAGTATTAGACCCAGATGTCTTGTTAGCATCAGACATGGTTAGATTAAGAGAAATCGCCACTAATGACCCTTTATTGTTAAATAAAATAGTATCCGCAACCGGGCATGTATCCATTGTCAACATTACCAACCAACTTCCTGGTATCGATCCAATTGGAGAAATTCCAGAGGTTTCGGCTAAAGTGCGTGACATTAAAGGACAGTTTGAAGAAAAGTTTCCTAACATCGACGTTCAGATTACTGGCATGGTGACGATGAACGATACCTTCTCAGAAACCACCATGTCAGATAGTGGCACATTAGTGCCTATCATGTTCGGCATTGTGTTACTCACCATGGTGTTATTGTTACGCAGTTTTACCGGTACTTTAGCCACGCTAATCGTCATCATTTTTAGTATTTTAACGACCATGGGAGCAGTGGGATGGCTTGGATTTTTTATTACTGCGCCGTCTTCCAGTGCCCCCATTATGATCATGACTTTAGCGGTCGCTGATTGCATACATATCCTCACCAGTTATTATTTTGAAATGCGCCAAGGCAAAGCCAAAAGGCAGGCCCTGCAAGAAAGCTTGAGGGTTAACTTTAAACCTATACTACTCACCAGTGTCACCACTGCGATTGGTTTCATGAGCATGAACTTTTCAGACTCGCCTCCATTTCGTGACTTAGGTAATATGGTGGCGATTGGCGTTATGCTGGCTTTTGTCTTCTCCATCACCGTATTTCCTGCACTATTGATGATATTGCCTGTCAAGGCGAGCAAGGTATCACCTAAAAGTCACTATGGTTTAATGGAAAGGTTTGCCGATTTAGTGGTTGCTAAGCGCAAGATTTTATTGCCTACCAGCATCTTGGTTATTGTCGCCATAGCTAGTTTTCTGCCACAAAATAAGTTGGATGATAATTTTGTAGAATACTTTGATGAGACGGTACCATTTAGGGCCGCTACTGATTTCATGGAAGATAATCTGTCTGGCTTATCCTCCATAGAAGTGTCCATCAATAGCAGGGAAAGCAGTGGTATTAATGACCCTGCATTTTTGAAAACAGTGGGTGATTTTAGTCAGTGGCTACGTGTGCAACCGTTCACTGATCATGTAAATAGCATTTCTGATGTATTGAAACGCCTAAACAAGAATATGCATGGCGATGACCCAGCATTTTATAAATTACCTGAAGAGCGTGAATTGTCGGCTCAGTATTTGCTCTTGTACGAAATGTCTTTGCCCTATGGTTTAGATTTGAATAATCAACTAAACGTTGATAAATCCTCTACCCGAGTCATTGGTACATTCAAAAACCTTTCCTCTATGGAACAAATTAACATAGAGCGAAGCATGTATGAATGGTTTGCTAAAAATGCACCGGCATACCAGATTTCTATCTCTAGTCCGACTCTAATGTTTGCTCATATTGGCCAACGTAATATTTACAGTATGTTATTTGGCACTACGGTGGCATTATTGTTGATCTCATTATTATTAGCCTTTGCATTACGTTCTGTGCGCTATGGCATCATTAGCTTGTTACCTAATCTTATTCCAGCCTCAGTAGGTTTTGGTCTTTGGTACTTTATTGATGGTCAGATAGGTTTAGCCCTTTCTGTGGTTACTGGCATGACGCTAGGTATCGTGGTGGATGATACTGTGCACTTTTTATCAAAATATAAGCATGCAAGAGACGCTTACGGTAAAAGCTCTGAAGAAGCTGTAAAATATGCCTTCAGCAGTGTTGGGCGAGCGCTTTGGATAACCACCTTAGTGTTGGTTGCAGGTTTCATGGTGTTGGCACAATCAAGTTTTAAACTGAACGGTGATATGGGCCTATTAACCGCGGTGACAATTGCGGTTGCGTTGATTGTAGATTTCTTATTCTTACCGCCATTACTCATGCTATTAGATGGTAACAAAGAGTCAAAAAAAGATGCAAAAACAGAGTCAAAAATGTCACAGTCAGGTGCTGAGGATGAAACTTTAAACCTTGTTAAAGGAAATGCAACATGATAACCAAACACCTAACCAGTGCACTTATTGCAGGTATCGTAATCGCTTCAATTTCTGGCTTCACTTTTGCAGACGCTGCGGAAGATAAAGGCTTAGCCATCGCCCAACAAATTAAACTTCGTGACGAAGGTTGGATCGATATGACCGCTTCTATGAACATGGTGCTGCGCAACAAAAATGGTCAAGAAAGTGTCCGCCAAATTAGAATGAAAGTTTTAGAAGTGGCTGATGATGGTGACAAAAGTTTAAGTATTTTCGATCGTCCAAAAGATGTTAAAGGCACGGCCTTCCTTAGTTTTTCACACACGTCTGGAGCAGACGATCAATGGCTATACCTACCTGCGCTTAAGCGTGTTAAACGCATTGCCTCACGTAATAAATCAGGTCCTTTCATGGGGTCTGAATTTTCTTTTGAAGACTTAGCTTCGTTTGAAATTGATAAATATAGCTATAAATTTATCAAAGAAGAGTCCTGTTCAATGGGGACCTGTTTTGTGGTTGAACAATACCCCACTGATAAAAACTCAGGTTATACAAAGCGCATTGTGTGGGTTGATAAAGCTGAATATCGCGTGTTAAAAACGGCTTTTTATGACCGCAAAAATAGTCTGCTAAAAACCTTAAGCGCTGAGGATTATCAGCAGTACAAAGGTAAGTTCTGGCGTCCTAATGCCATGAAGATGGTGAATCACCAATCGAAGAAAAGCACTGATTTAACCTGGGATTCTTACCAATTTGGTAATGGCTTATCTGCTGCAGACTTTAACCAAAACACGCTAAAGCGAGTTCGCTAGAATGAAAAAAATGGTCTATTTAGCCATCATTGGTGGGTTGCTTATGCAACCTGCTATGGCTGATGATGTGTTTTTTGAAGCCTCTGGCAAGGTCAGCACAGAGGCAACAATATATGCTCATGAAGGCCAGTTTGCTAATCAAGATTATCGCACTAATTTTTCCTTAGCCATTGAGCCAGAGTTTTATTGGGACTGGAATGGACAGCAAGACAGCTTAACATTTAAGCCTTTCTTTCGAAAAGATCAGCGCGATAATGCGCGCACCCATGCCGATATCCGTGAGTTCAACTGGGTCCATCTGAACGATGATTGGGAACTTAGAACCGGTATCAGTAGTGTGTTTTGGGGGGTCACTGAATTTCAAAACCTTGTTGATGTGATTAACCAAAAAGACGCAGTTGAAGGATTAGATAAAGAACATAAACTAGGCCAGCCCATGATTAACCTGTCTTTCGTCAAAGACTGGGGTATTGTTGACGTCTATGTGTTGCCTGGTTTTAGAGAGCAAACTTCAGCAGGCACTAATGGCAGATTCAGAGCTGGCGCGGTGGTTGATGCTTCCGCTACCACCTATGAGGCTAGCAACAACAGCAAGCACACTGACTTAGCAGGGCGTTGGGCTCACTCTTTTGACGTCTATGACATGGGTGTTCATTGGTATAAAGGCACTAATCGAACACCCCTACTCACAGCTGTTACGAGTAATGGACAAACTGTTTTAAGCGCTCATTATCAAGCCATTGAACAAATCGGATTAGACCTGCAGGCGACCGTTGGTAATTGGCTATGGAAAGGGGAATTAATTCACCAAACCAACCCCATAGAGGATTTTTGGGCCAGTCAACTGGGCACCGAATACACGTTCTATGGTCTTCAAGACTCGGCTACCGACCTGGGAGTCTTGTTTGAATATGGCAAAGACCAACGTGGTATTCGGGCCAATGCTTTCATGCAAAATGACTTTGGTGTGGGCGCTCGCTTAGATCTCAACAATACCCAAAGTACCAGCCTGTTTGCTGGTGTGATTTACGACTTAGATTTTCACACCACCAGTGCTTCAATTGCCGGCGGCCAGCGACTTGGAGAAGATCGTAAGCTCTCCATTGAAGCCCAAGTATTTGCGTCTGAAAACAGCAGTGATCCAGCTGCAATGTTTGCCAAAGATGATTACATCAAACTCACCCTAGACAGTTACTTTTAGGCGTGTCTTTGACAGGTTAAGAATAGCAACGCGCACCCAGTGCGCCATCATTGCACAATAATGGGGACTTGCATCAAACATTAGTGATTTGGATTTTAACATCGTAATGAGTTAAAGGAGTTAAGTATGGGCATCACTCGAAAAGTGTTAGTCTTAACCTGCGGCCTATTTTTCAGCCATGGCTGGGCTCATGCGGCACCCCTAGATAAAGGACTGGAAGCCTATCACGCAGGTGATTTTAAAACTGCGTTAGCCCAGTGGCTTTTGTTTGCCGAACAAGGCAATGCGTCAGCCCAATCTAATGTGGCATTAATGTATGAACAGGGCAAGGGGGTGGTTCAAAACCATCAAGCAGCCGTGCATTGGTACACTTTAGCTGCTGAGCAAGGAGAGGCTATTGCGCAGGCAAATTTGGGCGCTATGTACGATACTGGCCGAGGTGTCACTGAGAATGATAACACAGCCATAGAGTGGCTTAATTTAGCCGCTACACAGGGCTATGCCCATGCTCAAGCTTATCTTGGCGTGATGTACGTTAATGGTGAAGGCGTCACTACTGATTACTTACGAGCCTATATGTGGTGGAGTTTAGCCGCTGATAACGGTGACCAGCCCAGTGCTCAATATCAACACAGTATAGCCAGCAAAATGTCACCTGCCCACGTGACTAAGGCCCAGAAAATGGCCACCAGGTGCTTCAACAGTGACTATAACGATTGTTGACCCCGCACATTTGCCCACACGCAAGTCCAGCCCTGCTTAGATTCTAATCATCCAGCCCAAAAGCGAACGGTTCCAGAGTGCTTCCACAAGTTGGTGGCAATGTTTTTCGTAGTGCTTTAGTAAGGGATGTAAAGCTTTGGGCCAGCGACTTAAGTGGCGCACAAATACACCAGTTTGATCTTGTGGCTCAAGTGCCTTAAGGACCTTCGTTGCTAACAAAGCCTCTATATATTGGCTAGGAACGATGTCCATGTTGCGATAGGCGTTGGTTAAATAATTTAGGTATTGCTGCGTGGGCTTGAGATCATTTAAAGGTGTTTGACTTCGGTAGAAGTAAAACGGCTTACCTTGAACCTGTTGCACAATTTTTGAGTGGGCTTTTAAAAACGGCACCCCTTCAAAATAGTCCATGCGCTTGGCATCACTTTGTCTGATGAGGTACATTTTACCATAGACACGGTCACCCACTGAGGCATCGGCCGAGGCGAAGCCGTGGTGCTTATAAAAGCCTCTTTGACTAAAATTTAATACGGCATTTTCTAGCACATAGTCGAAGGTTTCATAGACACCAATGCGCCTAAGGCGCAATATGTCGGGACTAAGGTTGGCGCCGAAAGCAAAATAATACACCCGTTGATCACTGCAGGGTCTAATAATTCTGAGTAGCATTGCCCACTCAAACCCCAGTTTCCAAAAAATAATCCGTAACAAAATTAATCGCCTTTAATTGCAAGCCAACGCATAGTGACGGCTTTAGGGTGCTCAGCCTCTAACATCGTTTGCCCAGTACACATGTTTAGCCCATAAAAAAGGAGGTTATCAATGACCCCCTTTAAATGGCATCACAATTAGGCTGACTGATTAGACTTGATGAAAAATAAGGCCGCAAAGCCAATAGTGATGACCGTACTTATCCAATCCATTGCCGCACCGGGGGCAGCCCCAGAACCAAGGATTTGATACAACTGTAAGATACTAAATAGACCCGCAATCAACGCAGCAGATTTTGCAGCCGTTTTAAGCTGATCTGCATTAGTCCATTTAGGTAAACCATAGTTGATAATAGCCAAACCTGCCATGGCTGTGCCGCAGGCTTGAGCCAGGGCAACCAACTCAAAAGAGGGAGTCCAGTTATACTGAGTAAAAACCATTTCGGGAATGAAAACTAACTGTAAAGCCCACATGCCAGCAAAAGCCGCCTGCAGTCTAAAGATTAAAGATAAACTCATAATATTTCCTTTTATTATTAAAATATTTGCGCCCAGTGGCCATGGGCCACTAGCGATAAGCTAAAACATCGTGCTTAGGGCCATGCAGCCAGTCAAGCGCATTTGATTCTTCATTCATTTTGAAAACCAAGTCGTCCTAAATTGCCAGGCAACTGAAGCTCTCAATTTTTGTGTCACAATGATTACTCAACCAGCTTAATCATTTGTTGGCTGGCTAAAATTGCGCCTGCTTCTTGTCTTATCTTAATCATTTCAGGTTTATTCATAACCCCAGCCATATGCTCCATGGATGGGACGTCCATGACCACCCACACTTTATTTTCATTACCTTCCTCATGCCCATAGGCAAGAAGATTCATTTGGTTTTCTTGTCTGAAGCTTTCATTTTCAAGCATCAGTTTCTTCCAGTGCGCATAACCTAGGGACAATTCAACATTCATGATGGTTTTCATTTTAGCACTCTTCGTTTTTTGCACCGATTGGCACGTATGGTTAATCTAACTTCGGGTAAAGGCTTCGTCACTCATAATGGTGATGGTGGTGGTTTCTAGTAAAGCACCTGCGGCAGCTCGCTTTGCTTTTAAACCCTCATGGCCTCCAAAAGCCTTCATGGCTTCAGGTGAATCAAAGTCTATTAATACTATCATCTTGTTGTCATCGTCCTTTTCAGAACCTGCAAAGATTAACTTAGCGCCTAGGGCATTTAACTCAGACTCATTTTCAAAAAACATTTCTTTCCATGGTACGAAGCCACGAGCAAGATCTTGTGTAAGTTTAACAATCATTTTTTAATCCAACATTCGTTATATAAATTTTCAGGCGATCAGCAATGATCAACTCAATTAGTACTAATTTTTAATCCTAAACTTCACTATATCGCCCCATCTAATTTAAAAATAGTCCATTTTCTGTACCGCTAAAAGAATAAAAATTAGCTCACTGCGTTTAGGGTTAAAATTCTACACATGCACTAGCTGTGGCCTCAATAATAGACCAATCAATATCAAGCCCTAGACCTGCTTTTTTGGGCGCAGAAACGTGGCCATTAGAACCTAATTGGAAGTGATCAACACCTTGAATGAGAAAATCATCGATGGGAACGGGTACTTCAAAATAATGGCTGTTGGCATTGGCTAGGGCCAGGTGAAGATTGGCAGCCGTAGACAGTGAGCTACCCCAAGACTGAAGTTCGACATTGAGCTCAGCCTTCGCAGCCATGGCAAAAATAGCCATAGCCGGAGTGATGCCACCTGCCGTGGCAGCGTCAATGCGCAGGGCGCTCCAGCAATCAGCAGCAATGGCCTGTTGCAAATGGGCTAAATCTACCACACTATTACCTGCTGGGATAATAGGCACAGAAGTACTGCGCTTTAAGATACGATAACTTTCCCAATCGTGATCATCAAAAGGCGCCTCAAGCCAAATGAATTTTTGTCCTTCCATTACTGCCGCTACCCTAGCCGCCCCTTGGGCTTCATAATGACCTTCAGCGTCAAACATAAACTGACAACCTTGATCTTTGAAAACATGGTAAACATCACGCATCAGTGAAATATCAGCTTCGGCTATGGATTTATAGTGGAACTTAAAGATCGAGAAACCAGTTTGACGTAACCTGTTGATAAGCTTTATATACTGGGATGCTTTTTCCATCACTGGGATACTGGCGTAGGCACGGATACTATGTCGCTCACCGCCAAGCAGTTTATACAGTGGCAAGGCTTGTCGTTTTGCAGCAAGATCCCACATGGCAATGTCCAAGCCAGCAATTGCGGTGTTAGACACGCCAGGCCGACGTTGTTGCATCCAAGCCCATCGATCCTGCAGAGACTGTGGCTTCTGCTCAAGCAAGCCAATTAGCAGAGGCCGCATCGATTCCAGCACCGAATTATCAACGCCATGTTCAGTAAAAGTGCACACGCTACTGATGCCATCCTGCCCACTATCGTCTGTCAAACGCACGATAGTGTCTGTGTTTAGCACCTTGGGCATGGTGGGCGACCAGGAAAACTCAGGCGGCTTTTGCACCACAGTGTAGACTCTAATACGAGTAATTCGGGGTGCAGTTTCAAGGCTACCAAAGGCCATAATCCTAGTCCTTATCAACTACCCTAGGTTAGACCATGTAGGGTCTTGGTTTCGAGGTAATCTTCAAGTCCCATCATGCCACCTTCACGGCCATTGCCTGATTGCTTATAGCCCCCAAAAGGAGTGCCATAATTGATTCCAGCGCCATTGATATGCACTGACCCTGCGCGTAGTTTGGAAGCCACACGTGCGGCTCGATCTGTACTACCAGTTTGTATATAAGAGGCTAATCCGTAGGGCGTATCATTAGCAATGGCTATCGCTTCGTCTTCAGTCTCAAATGGAATAATCACTAGTACGGGGCCAAAAATTTCTTCTTGCGCGATACGCATGTTATTGGACACATTGACAAAAATGGTGGGCTTAACATACCAGCCCACATCTAAACCTTTAGGCCGACCTAAACCGCCTGCTAAAAGCGTGGCACCTTCACTGATGCCAACCTCAATCATAGCCTGAACTCGGTCAAACTGAATTTTGTCAAACAAAGGCCCAATATGTTCGCCTTCTTCGCTTGGGTTACCCACAAGGGTCGCTTTTGCAGCGCCCTTGGCAATCTGTAATACCTCATCATAACAACTACGTTCGACTAGCAATCGAGTGGGTGCATCACAAGACTGTCCTGTATTGTACATACACTCCTCCACAGAAGCGGTCACTCGTTGTACTAAATCGCAATCGGCAAAAACGAGGTTGGGTGATTTTCCGCCCAGCTCTAAGGTTACCCGTTTAATAGTGTCTGCCGCATCGTGGGTGACGGCAATACCGGCACGAGTTGAGCCAGTAAAGGACATCATTTGTACATCCAGATGGCAAGACATGGCTGCACCAACTGTGGGACCATCACCATGGACGAGGTTAAATACCCCAGCAGGGTAACCTGCTTCATGAATGATCTCAGCATAAATCATCGCTGAAATTGGGGTGTGCTCCGACGGCTTTAAAACGCAAGTAGCGCCAACAGCTAGGGCTGGCACAACCTTTAACACGATTTGATTCATGGGCCAGTTCCACGGTGTTATTAAACCACAGACACCAATGGGTTCACGTAATAGCACATCTTCATTGTCTAGGGTCAGGCGCTCTTCAAGTGTTTCTAAGGCGTCAATAAAACCTTGTAGGTGACCCACTGCAGCATCGGCATGGGCCTCACGAGCCATAGAAATAGGCGCCCCCATTTCCAGAGACATGGCCTGAGCAAGGTCTTCAAAACGCGCCTCAGTCACTTCTTTGAGGCGATGTAACAAAGCTAAGCGTTCTGCTTTGCTAGTTTGGGAAAAACTTTCGAAGGCTTTGCTCGCCGCCGCAACTGCACGATTTACATCCATTGCATCACCCATGGCAACTGAACCTACTTGGCCCTCTGTCGCTGGGTTTAACACCTTTAACCTGTCAGTTGAATGGGGTTCAACCCAAGCGCCATCAATATAGAATTTCGTTAGATTTTTCATAGGTCTGATTTACTCCGGTAGGGTGCGATCTATGCCACGCACTATGTTTTTATCAGGGTCAAAAAATGGCAAGTCAACGATTTCACAAGCATGATCGGTGCCATCGGATAACCGCAAAGTTAACACTTTTCCAGCCCAATTACCTGGTGAGTTAAAACGGGCATAGCCAATGCCACACCCAAGGGTAGGGGAAGGCGCGTCAGCAGTTGATCACCAACTGGCACGAAAATCCACAAGCGTTATATGCAAGCCTCCCTAAGTTAGCCAGACTCTGCGACGCAGTGCGTGCTCGGCCCGCTGTAAAAGGTATCTGGGCCCAACACTTCCCTGACTAAATTAAGAGCAGCAGTTGGATTAATATGATATCGACAACTTTAGTGCTTTAACTTAGTCAACCTTCTCACGTACTAAGGACGTATTCATGCCAGCTATGAACCTTGCTAGACACCGCTTATCTAATGCCCTAGAGCAACGTGGCATTCATCTTGGCTGGGTCATGGTGGCGTTAGCTTTCGTGAATGCGCTCTTTGCCACTTCAGCAGTAGGGGTGCCCAGTGTCTTAATTGTGCCTATGGCTGAGGATTTGGGCTGGAGTATTGGCGAAATCACACTTTAAAGTTTACAGTTCAAATTTTGCGCAAATACAGCTTGTCGCAAAAATAGGGATAGGCTCCATGAAATGCACATTTGCTTTTGCTCCTTTTGCGGCAGCGGCAGTGGCAATTAACGTTCTAATTTCGTAACCACCTTGCCCAGCATCTCTATACGTCTCTTCATCTGTATACGACAACATCGCGTCTTTGTCGTTACGCTGGAAGCGATCCATAAACTCTTGATCCCATTCGACATTAATTTTTCCAGAGTCTGGGGTTGCGGGCCAATGTGATATTCCACCAGTTCCGACCAATGCTATTTTTTCTGGTACTGCATCGCATGCATTTCTGATTGCTTCACCAAATGCCCATACTCTGTTTAAGGGAGTTAAAGGTGGCCCTTGGCAGTTGATATTCATTGGTATAATTGGTATATCATACTTAGGAGTTAGAAAGTTAAGGGGAACACTAATTCCATGATCAAACTTCCACTCTTCGGAAAAAGCAGTATCCGCAGTTTTCATTACTTCTGTAATCAAACGTTTAGAAAGCTCAGCATTACCTGGGACTTTTGTACGAGGTATCTTCAACCAATCAGGGTCTTCGATAGGGCCTTCATATTCATCTGCCATACCGATGCAGTAAGCTGGCATATTGTTCATAAAAAAGTTTGCAAAGTGTTCTGCCGCAATAACAATTAATGCTTCTGCTCCAGAGTCCACAATGTCTTTTCTCATTTTATCTAAATTTGTATAAAACGCATCGCGTAATTCTGGATTTGCCCTATCTGCACGTGCTGTAATACCTGGGCCATGACTGCACACGCCTGCATAAACTAAACTCATGATCTAACCTCGGTATCTTCCGTAAAACTATTACCTGACCCCGTCATAGCGTATACCCCTTCTCTAACGGGACCATATTTTTCGATGCCATCGCGCATAGCTTGTAGGTAGTCATCCCATTCAATTTGATGGAACGCCGCAAAATGCATTAATATTTGACCGTTAACTCCAAGAACGTATAACAAGCCGATATCAGGCTTAGTTAATGCAGTCACTTCTTCATCGGTCAAAGTGTAATTTCCTAACAAATTATCTAAATCATTGTTATATCCATGCTGAATACTTGTATCTCGATTCAAATCATAGAGAATTTTTTGTGTGTAATAGAGGCTCATTTCATTCTCGTGCTAATAGCCAGCCGATTCAACATCATCGGTCGAATCAATAAAATCTGTAGCTAATTTTCGCGTAGCATTTGCAAGTAAGGCAGCATCAACACCCACTCCAATAAAATGGGCTCCAGCATTAATATAATGATCGGCTAGGTCTTTTGTAACAGCTAAAACACCTGCCTTTTTCCCCGCATTATTAATAATCTTAAAACCACGACCAATGGCCGCAAGAACTTCAGAATGACCAGGATCTCCAATATATCCCATTGCTGCAGACAAATCTGATGGGCCAATAAAAACAGCATCAACACCTTTTACAGCAGCGATTGATTCGATGTTTTTAAGACCTTCTAAAGTTTCAATCTGTACAATAAGACACACTTCATCATTAGCTTTTTGAAGATAATTAGGCACTCGGTTCCATTGAGCTGCTCGTGCCATAGATGTACCTAAACCGCGAATGCCTCTTGGTGGGTAATAGGAAGCTTTAACAAGTTCAGTTGCTTGCTCAGCTGTATTCACCATGGGAATTAATAGTGTTTGTGTGCCGATATCTAATAATTGTTTAATTAATGCAGTATCTCCTTCAACGGGACGTACGATTGAAGAAACTGGATAAGGCTCAATGGCTAGCAAGTGACCCATTATAGATTTTAAATCAAATGGGCCATGCTCAGCATCAATGAGCACCCAATCAAAACCAGCACCAGCTCCAATTTGGGCAACAGAAGCATCTGGAATACCTAACCATAATCCAAATGTGGGTTTATCTGAGTTCAGTGATTGTTTAAATGTATTCGTTTTTATTAACATGGAAAAATACTCATAGATTTATTAGACAAAATTAACTGAGATAGAGCCTAAAGCACCATAATCTCCAACAACCTTGTCGCCTGCTTTCACTTTCATAGGTGCTGTAAACGAACCTGATAGTAAAATCTGCCCTGGCTCTAGAGCAATATTATGAGAAGCAAAGCGCTTTGCAATCCAGCAGATTCCATTAGCAGGATGATCAAGGACTGCAGCGGCTAGACCCGTTTGCTCAATCACATCATTTACTTTGACGATAGAACCACACCATCTTAAATCAACTTCTCCTGGTTTCACTTTACGTCCACCCATGACGATACCAGCGTTTGCTGCATTGTCTGCAATTGTATCAAAAACCTTTCGCGTATAACCTGTTTCAGGATGAACACGATGGCTACGAGCAGCAATAAGCTCAAACGCAGGAATGATATAGGCTGTTGCAGCCATCACTTCTTCTACCGTGACGTTCTCGCCAAATAAGCGATCTTTTAAAACAAACGCTAGCTCAACTTCAATCTGAGGATCAGTAAAGTCAGATGTTTTAATTTCTCCACCATCAGGAAACACCATGTCATCCAATAACACACCATAGTCGGGGGTATCGATTTTCATCACACGCTGCATCACACGAGAAGTTAGGCCTATTTTATAGCCGACAATTTTGCGCCCATCTTCAATTTTCCTATTAACCCACGAAGACTGAATCGCATACGCATCGTCCATATCCATATCTGGGTGCGTTAATGTAAGCGGATCGATTTGCTCCCTATTAGCTTCTGCAGCATATAAATCATCTGCAGCTTTTTGAATTTGACTATTATTTAACACATCTAAATCCTCTCTTTAGTGTTTAATTCCAACATTAACCTAAAGACTTATAAGTAATCTTGGATGTTGTTTTTGTTGAATTTTAAAACTGGCTCTAGTTCCTTCATTTCAAACGATAGAGCGACACCTTTTGTGGTAAACGTATCTGCAAAGTATTCTGTAAACACCGCAAAAAATTGCTCTGCAGCTAGCTTTCTATCGTCTAATGAGCGCCCTGCTCCCAACTTAACCTCAAGGTGAGCAAAACAAAGTTCAGGATTACCATCAGCAAGGCGGTACTGTTCGCAACAGTATGCTCTGCTGCGAATCCCTTTTAATGGAAACAAGCCTGTTTTTTCTGCAGCAGTATGTAGTTTTGCAAATAACTTCTGAATTGCATTCTGATCTTTGCTGAGCCCGCAATTATCAGAGTATTCGAGTACAAAATGAGCCATAAAACATTCCTTTTATATAAAATCAGTGTTTAAAGTCCACCAAGCACAGGGACTCTATGCGTTCCATGTGCAATACAAACATTTTTAGTTTCCATATAGAAGTCGAAACTATAGTCACCACCATCACGCCCAATACCAGACATTTTGATACCACCAAACGGTGAAGGCAAATTACGATTGTTTTCTGAATTAACCCACAACATCCCTGCTTCAACATGGCGAGACATCCGCATCGCGCGACCATTATCGTTAGTCCAGATATATCCGGCCAAACCATAATCTGTATCATTTGCAATATTGATTGCTTCTTCTTCGGTTGAGAATTCGATTGTCGTTAAGACAGGTCCAAATATTTCTTCTTGTGCAATTCGCATTGAGCTTTTTGCATCACAGAAAAGTGTTGGCTCAACATAATTACCTGGACCTAAATCTTCACGTCGTTTTCCACCCACTGCAATAGTAGCGCCATCTTCTTTGGCAATATCCATATAGCTCATTACTTTATTGAAGTGGTCTTTATGGACTAACGGCCCTAACTCTGTTGCTGGGTCTAAAGGATGACCAACACGTAGATTTATAACTCTCTTTTCTAAAGCGGCTAGAAACTCCTCTTTGATGCCTGATTGAATTAATAGGCGGCTTGAAGAGGTGCAGCGCTGACCATTCAAGCTGTAAATCATAAAGACAACCGCGTCTAATGCACGATCAAAATCAGCATCATCAAATACGATGACTGGATTTTTACCACCCAATTCTAGATGTACACGTTTTAAAGTATTGGCACCTTGACGCATAATATGAGAACCAGTAGTTGTATCTCCAACTAAAGCAATTGCCTTAATAGCAGGATGTTCAGTCAAACGTTTACCAACATCTTCACCAAAGCCATTAACTGTATTCCAAACACCATCAGGTAGGCCTGCATCTTTGGCTATCTCAGCTAGTAACATAGCGGTCAAAGGTGTAAGTTCAGCTGGCTTATGAACAATCGTACAACCAGATGCGAGTGCGGGTGCTATTTTCCATGTGGACAACATAAATGGTGTGTTCCACGGTGTGATAATACCCACTGGACCAATTGGTGTGCGCATGGTGTAGTTTGTATGTTCATCTTGCAATAAACCTTGGCCATTCTGTGCTTCGGGTGCTTTATCTGCAAAAAATCTAAAATTCGCTGCACCACGAATTGCAGCCTGTTTCATAAAACGAATTGGTTGACCACAGTCCATTGACTCAACCAGCGCAATTTCTTCAGCTCGCTTTTCAACCATGTCAGCAAAATGATGCAATATTTTTTTGCGTTCATTCCCAGAAACATCTCTCCACTCTGGAAATGCAGCCTGAGCTGCTTCACATGCTTTATCCATATCTTCTGAAGTACCTCTAACAACATGCCCCAAGGAAGTATTGTCGACTGGAGATATATTCTCGTAGGTCTTAGCATCATTAGCTGTAAAAGGTTTACCGTTAATAAAATGCCCAGTGGGCGCTTCTGCAAAACGATTTAAATATTTTTTAGATTGCAAAAGGTTTACGTCAAACTCGCTCATAAGAGACCTCGGATAATTTAATTTTTATGGCTAGAGTTGCAGAACTAACAAATAGATCGTCTTTTTTGAAAATTAAGCACAAGACCTTGGTATTAATGACTTGATGAACTAAAGCTTCACATAAACTACAACAATTTGAATGCTCTAAAGGTTAACAAGTTAACATTAATAAGTATTAAATGGAACATTATATCATAATTAAGGCATTTAAAGCCCAAAACAAATTAACGCGTTAATCGAATTATATGTATAATAACGAAACACTTTAGTCAATTGCACATACTGGACAAGGAATAAAAAATGCGATTTATAACCTACGAATACCAAAACACTGTTTCTTGGGGTGCTATCAATGAGCAAGGCGTCATTGATCTAGGATCAAAAATGGGAGGTGACTTACATTTGGCTATCCGCGAAGATCGTTTAAAAGAAGCACAAGATCTTGCGGCCAATGCTGAAGCTGACCACCAGCTAAATGATATTAAGCTACTTGCTCCGATTACAAACCCAGGAAAAATTGCTTGTATTGGCGTGAATTACGCCAATAGAAATGCTGAATATAAAGATGGCTCTGAAGCACCAAAATTCCCTAGTCTATTTATGAGAACACCAGATTCATTTACCACTCATGAGGAACCACTTTGGCGCCCGCCTGAATCACACCAGCTAGACTATGAAGGTGAGATTGTTATTATTATCGGTAAACCTGGTAGACGTATTTCTGAAGAAAATGCGTACGACCATATTGCAGGCCTAACGATTATGAACGAAGGCACTTTGCGAGACTGGGTACGTCATGCTAAATTTAACGTTACTCAAGGTAAAAACTTCGTTAACTCCGGATCAATTGGGCCATGGATGGTCAGTAGTGATGAGTTTACCCCAGAAAAATACGAAAACATGCATATTACTACCAAAGTGAATAACGAAATACGTCAAGATGATACTACTGCCAATATGATGTTTCCTCTCAAGCACATCATTAGTTATTGTTCACAATTTTTCTATCTTCAGCCTGGAGATGTGATTGCAACAGGTACTCCAAATGGAGCTGGAGCAAGATTTGACCCTCCAAAATATCTTGTACCTGGTGATATTATTGAGGTTGAAGTTGACGGTATTGGTAAACTAATCAATGGGGTAATTGATGAGCCAATCTAAGAATAATAAAGATGACAAGATATTAAGAGGTTTTGATCGTTCGTTGCCAATGTCACTGCTTCGAGCTCGAGAATCTGTAATGAAAACTTTCATCCCAACGCTGAAGGAATACGATCTAACACCTCAGCAATGGCGGGTTATCCGTGCACTTGAGCAACAAGATGGTCTAGAAATTTCTGAATTATCTAAACAATGTTTTCTTTTAAAGCCGAGCATGAGTCGCATTGCTCGATATTTAGAGTCAAGAGGTCTTATTGAAAGACGCAAAGACACTAATGATCAAAGAAAGTCTGTCATTCACTTAACCAAAGAAGGCTATATTTTACGCGAAAAAGTAGCACCTAAATCTATGGAAAGGTATGACTACATTACTGAACAATTCGGCTACGGAAAGTTAGAACTGCTGTACGAGCTCCTGGATGACTTAGTGGACTGTTTAGACGATACAACCAACCAAACAAAGACCAACCAAGAATCATGACTTCAGACCTTAATAATAACTTGTTAAAAATAAGTCGCTATATTATAGATGTTGTTTCTGTTATGAATGTGGCAAAAGATGAGATCTTTGGCCCAGTAACTCCTCTAATTTAAGTTTGAAACAGAAAAAGATGCTATAGCTAATGACATAGATGTTGGCTTAGCTTCATACATTTGTACTCGTGACACTGGCAGAGTATGGCGAGTTTCTGACGCTTTAGAGTACGAAATGGTAGGAATTAACGAAGGTATTATTTCTAACGAGATGGCTTCTTTTGGAGGAGTTAAAGAATCTGGAATGGGCCGCGAAGGTTCAAAATACGGCATTGAAGACTGTCTAGAAATCAAATATTTGTGCATGGGCGGTAACACTAGACACTTAATCCTTGAATCTAATGGTTAGTTAAGAAAGTGGATTAAGGCATATCATGTAGATATACCTTAATTATGAAATTAGAAGCTTTATAGACATCCCCCTACTTTTTGGCTATTTTCATTATTTTTATTAGTCAAAATAATTGAGAGGTGAAATTGTAATCACTCAAAAGTTGAGGAAACCATCTTGGAACTAAGCGTCTCAAGCAATATTAAAAGTTAGCGTTAGCGCTGCGGCATATCTTCTAATGTATAAACCAAGCTCACCAGCGCGTCTTCTGGAACTGCGGGCACCTGATTTGACCACTCTATATACAAATCACGCATAACAATTAGACGTTCTGGCTCTAGCTTTGCTTGATTAGCCCTTTCCCGTGCATCATTTTTTACGTTAAATAGATACTCATTCTCATCTACCTTTAGGTATTTCCAATCTCCAAGACGAAAAGCGCGTTGATCTCGATGTTTCATTCGCCAGTACATAGGCCGTTCAAAAGTTGTTAAAGAATCAGTGAAGGTAGGCTTCATTGACACTCCATCTAGCTTATGATCCTCTGGTAATGTTGCGTCTGCTATATCCAGTATCGTCGCAGTCCAGTCCATAGTCATTGAATGCTGTTCGCTCGTCACACCTGTTTGAGTAATGCCTTTTGGCCAATGAACAATATAAGGTACGCGGATACCACCTTCTGTGAGGTCCATCTTTCCGCCAACACAAGGCCAATTATCTGAGAATCTTTCACCACCGTTATCACTTGTGAAAATTATTAACGTATCTTCGAGCTGATCATTTTTTTCTAGAGCATCAACTAACCAGCCAATACCTTCATCCATCTCTTTAACCATTGTTTGGTAAGTTTCAACATTACCTCCGTCTAGATGATAAATACTGTCACTTATATCAGGGTCAATTTTTCCTTGGGCACGTGTCTCCCATGGCCAATGTGGAGCCGTGTAATGCAGGCTGAGCATAAAGGGCCCGCCCACTTTAGCTCGCTGATTTATATAGTCAACGGCACGTTTAGAAAACAAATCAGTAAGATAACCCTCTTCTTCATGTGGTTGACCATCTAACTCAAGATCATGTTCTTTATTGGTTCCAGTATGCGAATAGTACCCAACTGCACCAGACATGGGGCCAAAGTGATGCATGTATCCACTTTTTTCCGGTCCAAAATGTGGACGATAGCCCAGATGCCATTTTCCAATTAATGCCGTATGGTAACCTTTATCTTTAAGCAGTGAGGGTAAGGTTGGTAGCTCTGGAAACAAGCCGAGCTCAGGATTGCCTATTGCGTTATCTGCCATCGGCTCCTCACTAGCCCCTCTTACCCAATATTGATAGCGACCTGTCATTAGAGCAAATCGAGTAGGTGAACATACCGGAGCGTTGGAATAGCCATTGATATATTTGATGCCATTGGCCGCGAGCTTATCTAAAACAGGGGAAATAGGTTCCCTTCCCCCGTAACATCCTAGATCTGCATATCCAAGGTCATCAGCAACAATAAACACAAAGTTAGTCATATCAAGCCATCCTATTCTATAAACGGATATTCATTACATCAATTAGTACACTATTTAAAACATATGAACATGTGCGTACTAAAATGACACTACCTTACTTTTAGGGGTTTTTGATTATTTATAGTTGAACCCAAGCAGTCTTAAGGTTGATGTATTTATCTAATGCATGTAATGACTTATCAACACCGTTGCCGGATTGCTTAACACCGCCAAGAGGTACTGTATTGTCTGCGCCACCATAGGTATTCACATGAACCACACCTGCATTAATGGCTCGAACCATTTTGTGAGCACGCGATAAATTTCCTGTCCAAACACCAGAAGCTAAACCATAGTCGGTAGAATTTGCCAATTTAATTGCTTCTTCTTCGGTATCAAAACTTACTACACCCAAAATAGGACCAAATACCTCTTCACTGTGAATTTTCATATCAGGAGTCACATTGCTGAACAACGTAGGTGCCATATAATAACCACCACTTTCAGTGAGAATACGTTCACCGCCAGTAACCAAATTTGCACCATCATTAATGGCTTGTTTAGCGAAAGCTAAATTCTTTTCTAGTTGTATTTCACTATTTATTGCACCGATATTGCTGTTTAAATCAAGCGGATCACCTACTCGTAAAGTTTCGGTAATCTTGGCTAGTTTTTCCACAAATTCATCATAAATTTCACGTTGCACTAATAAGCGGGAGCCCGCCACACATACCTGTCCAGAGTTGCGGAAAATTCCCAACGCAGAAACCTTAGCTGCCTGAGCTAGATCAGGCGCATCAGCAAATATAATGTTAGGTGACTTACCGCCTAATTCGAGATAGACACGTTTAAGATTTGAACGAGCAGAGTATTCAAGTAACTTACGACCAACAAAACCAGAACCTGTAAACACCAATACATCGACGTCATTGTGTAGACCCAGAGCTTCACCAGATACAGCACCCTGACCTGTAACCACATTCAACACACCATCAGGTAGGCCAGCTTCAGAAAAGAGCTTTGCAAGTCTTAACAATGTTAAAGAGGCTGTTTCAGAAGGTTTCATTACTACCGAATTCCCTGTCGCTAGTGCGGGAGCAAGTTTCCATGCAGCAATCATTAGCGGAAAATTCCAAGGGATAATAGCACCTACAACACCAACAGGCTCGCGATGAATCATTCCTAAAACATCCCCGGCTGTTGGCGCAATTTCTCCATAGACTTTATCAATAGTCTCCGCATAAAAACGTATTGTTGCAGCTGCTGAACCTGGCTCAGCTTTAAACGCCATGCCAATTTCTGTACCGTTATCACGTACCCCCAAAACAGCAAGCTCAAGTGCATTTTTTTCAATAAGATCAGCGGCTTTCAGCATTATTTTTTTACGTTCAGCAGGAGCCATATTGGCCCAACTACCTTTCTCAAAAGCAGCGCGTGCAGCGACCACTGCACGGTCTACATCTTCTGCTCCCGCGTCGGCGGTGGTGGTAATAACTTGACCATTGATGGGACTAATAATATCGATTGTTTGACCACTAATCGCTGCCTGCCATCCACCGTTTATAAATAGTTTTTGTGGTGCTATTTTTTGTTGCCGTAATTCATTTATTTTTTGTTGATCCAACATAGTTATTCCTTGAGCTCTTGTACTTCATTTATCTTTGGATAACTCAGATTTTCTATAAACAGACACAAGCAATAGGCACCCATTTTTTGGTATTATCGTCAGCTATTGTTTTTTAATCGTGCCATCAGCAACCCATTGGTCAAAAATTTTAAGGGCTGTATCGGCGAAAGCCTGATCATTAATGTGTGCGTCCAATTCTGTCATTTCAACTGGAGAAACTATGACTTTTCTCATTTCATCGCAAAATGCGACTAAACCCTCTGGGTCGTGAGCGTCCCCCCCTTCTTTATCCCATTCTTCAATACCTTGAGTCGGCAATAACACATGAACAGGCGCAGTGGCAGCTGTTAAACGCTTCGCCATTTCTTGAGCAGTCTGGCGACGCTCTTCAGTATTTAACACTGATGATTTTATCAAACGATTGTGTGTATGAAATGGCCGATCCTGGAATTGTTCAGGAATTTCCTGCCAACCTGCAAAATCAATCAAATCAATCGCACCCGGTGCAACCAATTGAGGGATGCCAGTTCGTCCTGCACTTAACAAACGATCAGGGCCAGAATGCACTACAGAACCAAAAACTAAATTACTCAGTTCCTGCATTGAGAAATCCATCACACAAACAAACTCGCCTTTCGTAGCAATGTTTTCATAAGCCATGCCACCCATGCCCATTGAATGAAAAATAGCGACTTCATAGCCCCGCTCTTCAAGGGCTGGCTTCAATAATTTCATATAACTTAAGCAAGAGCTTCCAAGTGATGTCATACCAACTACGGGACGATCATTCTTGGAAGGTTCTACAGCTCTTGTTGCACCTAACACTGCCCCAGCAGCTTGACTGAGTGAGGACTTACAGATGCTATTTAAGCCATACAAACCACCCGCCCAAAGGATCATTTGAATATCAGCGGCTAAGCGACCAGGCTCTATTAGCGGAGAAAATGATACGGTGGAAACCACGTATTTTGGCACACCTAACGGTAAGGCTTGGCAGACATCGAGCGCCAAGTCTGTCGCCATGGTACCGCCCAAAATCACGACACCGTCAAAACGTCCTTGCCGTTGTAGCTCAATAACTAATGTCGAAGCACCTACTGCCATCATCTGCATCGCTTTGTTTTCACTGTTGAAATCAATCGCTTTTTGAATAGAGCTATTGGCAGCTTCTGCAACTTGATGTTTGGATATGTCGGTTGGCTTATCAGGATCACCTAACACACTCACATCCATGGTAATCACTTTGCCACTCATGGCTTTAATGCGCGATGCCATATATTCTAATTCGTCGTTTTTTGTGTCGTAGGTACCGACAATTAAAATCGTTTTATCTGGCATGAAATTCACCTTTATCTCAATATACTGGTTCGTAATAAAATGTAAGAACGGTTGATCCTAGACATGGGTGACGTCATTTCAACAGCGTTTCCACCAACAAATTATCTATTGTCATGACGGTTTCTTCTTTTGGGTTTACTTGTGTTCACAATATTCTTTAACCGCTGTCCTAATATGCAATACGATGACCAACACAATAATTGCAAAAATAGCAGCAGAAATGGGCCGGTCGATAAAGTCTAATGGTGTTGTAACTCTAGCCATCGAGGAGCGCAATTTGACCTCCATGATTCCACCTAAAACCATCCCTAAAATAATAGCAACAATCGGTAGATTAAGGCGTTTCAGAATCAAACCAAAGACACCGAATCCTGCTGCAACTGCACAATCAGTGATTGAGTTACGCAAAGAGTACACACCGACAAAGCTTAGCGTCAGTATTACCACCCCTAAAAAGCGCGTTGGAATTTGAATAATTTTAAGAATAAAATTAGTCGAGAACATGAGGAAGATCAAAACTATTCCATTCAACAGTAATAAGGAGATATAAAGGGCCATTACAAAGTCCATCTCGTTTTGGAACAGCTGGGGCCCCGGAATCACATTGTGGACGTAAAACACTGAAAGCATCATCGCAGTGAGTGCCTCACCAGGAATACCCAGTGCTAGTAACGGAATCATTGCAGCTGCAGGGACAGCATTATTAGCCGCTTCTGAGGCGACTAAACCTTCAGGAGAACCCTTACCAAATAACTCCGGTTTTTCTGAGTTTTTTTGTGCATAGGTGTAGGACATAAACTGAGCGGTAAACTCACCCACTCCAGGAATCATTCCCATTAGGATACCAAAACTTGCTGAAACACTGGCTACTCTTTTGTAAATCCAAAGCTCTTTTAAGCCTTGAAATAGACCACCTTTTAAGGGAGTTGCTTTTGGGGAGTAATTGTTTTCAACTAATAACAAAAATGCTTGTGAAAGAGCGAATAGACCCAAAACTACAACGATCAAATCAACACCTGAAGCTAACCAAGATTGGTCAAAGGTGTAACGTTTGGTATAGCGAATGGGTTCTAAGCCGATACTATTAATGAATATACCAAAACACGCGAGCATACCAGTGGCTAAGATCTGGCCACGATGGGCAAAGACAACTAAAATAATACCGAGCAAAGCGGCCATGAAGATTTCACGACTACCAAATAAAGGAGCGACTTTTGCCAAAACGGGAGCAAAAAGTATTAAGCAAATGACCGATAATATACCACCAAAAAATGAAGCCGAGTAAGCAAGACTGAGTGCCCGACGTCCTTCGCCCCGTTGAGTCATCGGGTAGCCGTCGTATGTGGTCAGCGCATTAACCGCGGTACCGGGGGTGTTAATCAAGATCGCTGGAATCGATCCTCCATACATGGATGAACCATAAATTCCGAGCAATAAAGTCAGGCCGACAATAGGCTCTAGCGAAAAGGTGGCGGGTAATAAAATAGCGATGGCAACGGCAGCGCCAACACCAGGAATTGCTCCTATAAATACGCCTCCTACCGATCCAATCAAAAGTGCAAATAAAACGTCCCAGCGAAATAAAATATCGAAAGCACTTAATAATACGTCCATATTATACCCCTAGAAGTTTAGTATCATGAAGCTACGAATAGAGCCTGGTAAGTACTCATAGAGTTCACCACCTGGAATTTTCACCTTCAGGAAGGTTTTGAATACCAATACAATAAGAAAACCGATGAATGACGCAAGCAGAAACATTTTTAACTCTCGATAACCTAATCGGAATACCAATAAAGGCATGAATATAAGCGTCATTGGTAAGTAGCCCACTTGTGGAACCAGCCAAACATACAAAAGAAACCAAGCAGCATATTCCAAAGAGCGCACCCATAAACCGATTTCTTTTAATCGACCATAAATCCGCTGTGAGAGTGCCGAACCAATAAGATGAAAAAAAGCAAAGATTGTCATACCAGTCAAGCTGACAGCAGGCCAAAACCCTGGCTGAGCAATAAACTTACCCTGGTTACTCCAATGGACTTGTTCATCTAGTTGGGACAGTAATAAAATTGAAAAAATCAGGAAAATTACTGCAAACACGAAATCTCCAGTTCGGCGATCACGTTTGAACAGTGTCTTCATGGGCTTCAATTTAAACATACCAGTTACTCACAGCGTTTGACATAAACGGAACTTAAAGAAATAAGACCCCTCAATATCATATGTATTCAAGGGCCTAGATTCAGTACTACTTTTCTAAAATTTTACCTAGTACTTCTAGTGCTGCTATATCGGAGTCGATTTGCTTAGCAGCAGCTTCCACATCTTGCCAATAAACCAATGCTCCAGTTTCTTTTGCTAACTTCTTAGCAGCATCAGATTCGATAACTTTTTTAGCTGAAGCGATTATTTTCTTACGCGCATCTTGCGGAGTATCCTTGTGAACAAATAAACCATTCCACAGCACTAAATTAAGCTCTGGAACTAGTTCAGAGACAGTCGGAACATCGGGTATTAAGGATATACGCTCAGAACCTATCGAAGCTAAGACTTTTACCTGATCAAGACAAGGAAGTATCAATTGCAAAGTAGTATTCATAACATCCACATCACCAGATGCTAACGTATTACAATCAAGCGCATCAAAAGGTGCTTCAGATGCAAACTCAAAGCCTTTTTTCTTAGCTAGTGCAAATGTTACTTGAGTTGGAACTAATGGCCCACCAAAGTGACCAAGCGCAACATCGTTTTTCTTAGCATACTCTGCTAAACCATCAATATCATTGTAAGGTGCATTTGCCCCAGCAACGATAACGAATGGGTAAGTGAGGAAGTTACCAAGAGGCTCAAAAGGGTTAGGTGATAATTCGGGAATACCTATGGTTGGCCCAACTGTTGGAACGGCAATGACAAATGAGCCTACGGTATAGCCATCTGCTGGCGCTTTAGCGACTTCAATAGCGCCTGGGAAAGGTCCTCCACCGCCTCCAGGCTTATTTACTACTGCTGCTGCAACGCCGTTATCCTTTTGAAATTGATCAGCAATCATTCTTGTTAGAATGTCTTCCAAGTCACCTGGTGGAAAAGGAACTACAAAAGTAACAGGTTTTTCAGGATATTCTGCAAGGGCTACAGATGAGGCTAGTAGTGTTGCGCTAGACACACTAAGTGCCAAAGCAATTGATAAAAGTTTATTCATATAACTCTCCAATAATTTTATTTTTACTCCATCGGTTCATTATTAACACCAATGGTGCAAATAAGTATTGCAATAAACCATGACTTGTGTCAATAATTACTTATTAAATATATGAAATTGGAACAAGAATGTTCAATGACAATCTACATGGAGCTACGGGATGCCCAAATTTGCAGAACAAATTTACCTTAATGGCCGCATTAATACCCAAAACCCTGACGCGCCGTGGGCTGAATCTATGGCGGTTCGTAACGGTAAGATACTGTCGCTAAATAAGGAAGAAGTTAGCCAGCTAACAGGCTCCTCCACGGAGGTGATAGACCTGCAGGGCAAGTTCCTGATGCCAGGATTAATTGATTGCCATGTACATGGATTATGGGGCGCACGGCAAGAAGCGTACGAGTGTTTCGTAGGCTACGAGGCCACCTTAGAGCAGCTTTTAGCAGGTGTTAAAGCCAAAGTAGAAAGTACTGGCGCAACTATCTGGATTAGTGGGGGGCCATGGAATACGGGACACATAGCGGCCATCCAAGAGCTTGGCGAGACGCCACGTGAATGGTTAGACTCTATCAGTGATCAACATCCCATTTGTTTGTATGACACGACCAAGCACAGCATGTTAGCCAACAGTATGGCCTTAGATCTTAGTGAGGTCGAAACTTTTTCCCACCTATATAACCAATCCTTTATCGAACGGGATGCTAAAGGAAAGCTCAATGGCATAGTACACGAAGATGCTACTGGGCCGTTCCGTCAGTTCCTCAGCTACGATATGTCACAAATGTTGGCTGCGGGGAAGCACCTCGTCACCACCTTACATCGCTATGGCATCACTGCCATGAAAGAGCCCATGGCCTTTCGCCAGGACCTAGAAACATACCAAAAGTTGGACCATAGCAAGATATTGAAGCTGCATGTATTTAGCCACATTGCTCGATCATCACCCCTGTCTACGGTCAGCCTTAGTGTGGCTGAGATGACGTTAATGCGAGATCAATACCGCAGTAAAAATCATTACCCCGACGGCTGTAAATTGTTTCTTGATGGTGTTGCACCTAGCCGAACAGCAGCATTCTTTGACCCTTACGTGCCTTGTTGCTGTGTTGGCGAAGCGGTTGATCAATACGATGCTGAAAAACTGTTACGCATATCCCCCAAAGACTTAGCCAATCAACTAGTAGAGCTAGACGAGGCAGGTTTCACAGTAAAAATGCATGCTGTTGGAGACTGCGCTGTTAACGCTGGACTCACCAGTATTAGCGTTGCAAGAAGCACCAAGAATTCAGGCATAAAACATGAAATTGCCCACACAGCCTTTGTATCCGATGAGGACTTCCCGCGCTTCAAACAACTTGGAGTAGTAGCCGAAGTATCCCCAAAAATATGGTTTCCAACAGCTATTACAGCTGTCCAACGAGAAATTCTCGGATTAGAAAGGGCTAATCGATGCCACCCGATCAGAACTTTACTGGAGCACGGTACGTTAGTCACATATGGTTCTGATTGGCCGGCAGCAGTGCCAGATGCTGACCCTTGGATCGGTATGGCAGGCATGATCACCCGAGAACACCCCAAAGGACTTTACCCAGGACACGTGGGCTACGACCAGGGAATTAATTTAGACCAAGCTATCGCAATATTTACCTGCAATGGCGCCACCGCAATGCGTATGGAAGATCGGATTGGCCAGTTAAAATCGGGGTTTCAGGCAGACTTCATCGTGCTGAACCATCACTTGGATAAAATTCCACCTAACACCATTGCTGACACCAAAGTGCTGGCCACATATTTTGCTGGTGAGTGCGTATACTCTTTGCTGGAGACCGAGATTGCCGAGACTGTGAATTAGTTTGTGTCTTTATTTTTCAGGTTCCTGACAGGTTCCTGGGTGTTTGGAGTAGGTTAGCCACCACTGACGTAGGCATTTAATTAGCGCGCGATGCTTTTACGCAAAGATTGGCTCTGTTACGTTGATAGACTACCTGGGGTATCTGCAAACCAACAAACACCAGGTTACGTGAAATTTGGTTGCCGTAGGCCGCTATAAAATACCACTTTAAGGTTTCTTCACCTTAGATTATAACGAGTGCTTATCAATGCCCAGTTCATCTTGCAACGACAGTGCGTAAGATAAAAGCTCTGCGTCACCCCGATGCCCGCTGATCATTTGTAACCCAACAGGCATGCCAGATGCCGTAAGACCGCAGGGTAAGGACAGGGCAGGTAAGGAGACCAACGTAATGGCATAAACAATGGCTAGCCAATCGATATAGTTGCTGAATTCCACACCATTGCAGCTATCCACATAGCGCTGTTCAACAGGGAAAGGTGGAACAATGCTGGTGGGGCACAGAAGTAGGTCATACTCTTCAAAAAAAACTGCCATGCGCCCCCTAAGGACTCCCCGAGTTATTTCGGCTTGGGCGATATCTGCTGCAGTGAGGTTTAATCCTCGCTCAATATTTTCAACGATATCAGCTTTGAATGATGACGGATTATTCTTGTACAGGCCACCCAAAGACATAGCAAAAGTGTGGGCCCTTAAAGTCTGATAACTAGAATGAACACCTGTGAAATCTGGCGATACAAAGTCAACTTGGGCGCCCATACCTTTAAACTTTATCGCCGCTTGTTCACAAATTGAAGCTATTTCAGGATCTACTGGAGTAATACCGAGGTCGGGGCTAAAGGCAACTTTTAGCGGGCGTTTACGCATTTGAGTTGTTGTCAAAAAATCAATCTTAGGTTTAGGCAAAGAAAAAGGATCTCGAGGATCCTCTTCACTCATAGCGTCCAAAAATAACGCAACGTCTTCTACGTCTCTGGCCATAGGACCGTTCACACCCATACTTTCATAGGGTAGAACGGATGGGCCTTTTGCCACTCTACCAATGGACGGGCGCATACCAACAATGCCACAATAGCCTGCCGGACTTCTTAGAGATCCCGCATGGTCAGAACCTTGTGCCAACCAAGCTGAGCCGCTTGACAAGGCGGCTGCGGCGCCACCAGATGATCCGGCAACAGTCATTGCTAAGTCTTTAGGATTTCTAGTAGTTCCATATACATCATTAAAGGTATTGCCTCCTGCGCCAAACTCTGGACTATTTGAGATCGCATAAATAATTCCCCCTTGTTTTTCTATTTGCTCAACCATGTAGTCACTATTGCTGGCCACTCTGCCTTTAAATATGGGTGACCCCATGCTAATAATGACCCCGGCAACTTGGTTTAAGTCTTTGATAGCAACTGGTAAGCCACATAGCAGGCCTCGTTGTGATGGTGGTTTTTGCATCAAAGTATCAGCATGTTTGCGAGCTCTCTCGAAGCACAATGTAGGCAAGGCATTAATAACACCATCAACCAAGCTGATCTGCTTTTCCAAAGCATCGAGCAGTTCATGGGGCGACACTTGTTCGCGCCGAAGGGCCGCAACAAGTTGTAACGCGGACCGGGCTATTAAATTTGTCTTGGAGAAGGGTTTTTGGGTTTTGTTCATTTTTTAATCCAGTTAACAGGACTCAAACTGCCCCATAGACTATTCATCTAATGCAGGTTGGCTAAGGTTTCCAGCGTCGAAATTACAGAAGGAATTGATAAGGGCCTGCAGCTACCGGCAGGCCCTTGACTATTACTGACCTTAACCGTGCTTGTTAGTAGGTATTGACGGCAGGAATATCCAAACCAATTTCACGATAATAGCGCTCTGCGCCAGGGTGTAAACGGTTAGGGATTATTTGCAGCGCATTTTCTAGGGTAATGGTGTTAGCCATCCACTGGGCTGCACTCGTCAATTCAGATAAATTTTCCCAGATAGTTTTGGTGACTTGATAAACCACTTCTTCATCTAAATCCATTCGAGCAGAGAAGTTCACTAATGCACCATGAGTTCGAGCAGCACTAGTATTCATCTGATTAACACCATAAGCACCGGCTGGAACCTTCACAAACGTGGTACTGCCGTCTGGTGAGATTTTTAGCTGGTCCACAGGGACATCGAGTAAACGAATCTTCTTAGTAAGAGAAAATTGTTGTACCGATGGGCTAGGTACGTTGGTAGGCAATACCACTAAATCAATCTTGCCATCCTGAAATGCTTGTATGGCGGCATCAAAACCAAAGTTTTGTACGTCCATGTCGTCTTCGGTATAACCGGTGATCGCTTTAATATTTCTAGCCACTACACCGCGTGCTGCACCACCTGGAGGGCCGATAAAGACTTTTTTTCCTTTTAGGTCTGTAAGGCTATTGATGTCACTATCGTCATTCACCACATAGTGATAAGGGCCTATTTCATAGGAAAACATCATACCTAAGTTATCTTCCAACTGTGGAGCATCGGCCATATCTTTGAATGGACCAACATTTTTATCCATTAACCAATTAATGGTAGGAGAACCAAAAAAGAAGTCTACTTTACCTTGACCAGCTTCAACCGCGTGACGCGTAGCAGCGCCAGTGGCACGAACTTGCATTTGTACGTCAGGTAAGTGTTTGGAAACTAACTTAGCAATGGCTGTATTAACTACAAAAGGCGACATACCAGGCGCTATGGAGGTTACTCGGTACGTCTCAGCGTGGGCTGTGACTGCCACACCAATGGCAAGTATAGCGGCGCTTACTATAGTGGTTAACGTTTTTGTTATTTTTTTCATAAGAATATCTCAGTTATTTAGGCTATTAGGGGCCAGTTTTGCGTATGACTAGTTGGCTTACGAGTGCTAATAATAAGCCTACCAGCCATACTTCAATTTGTGGGAAGATTAGTGAAAACCCAACCACTAAACGTAACCCTCTTATTGGCATTGACAAAAGACCACGCCAAGGGTCACTACCTCCCATACAGGAAGCAAACATCCAGATTGCCACCAATAAACGAATCATGGTGGAGATCAGATCAGGGTAGTTAAAGCTATCAACCACAATTAACAAAGATGGCGTATAGACAAAAACGAAGGGTACAAGCAAACCAATAATGGAAAGCCTCAGGGCAGTAAAAGAGGTCGCTAAAGGGTTTGCTCCTGCGATAGGGGCAGCCACATAGCAGCCATACGCAATAGGCGGAACTATGGACGAGTAAACTGCGTAGTAAAGTACAAACATGTGTGCAGCCAGTGGGTCTACGCCAGATTTAATCATCGCTGGTGCTATCATAATGGCGATGATGAGATAGGCTGGTAAGGTCGGCAAGCCCATACCCAAAATCAAAGCTCCCAGCATCGCAATCAACAAAGCCACAAACAGATAGTCTTCCCCCCACACGGCAATGGAAGTAGCAAAACTAATCGCAATTCCAGTTTCATTGACCACCCCCAAAACGATACCAATAGCCGCCACGGCAATCATAATTTTACCGGCAGATTCACCACCATCGGCGAAGGCACGCAAGATTAACATGGGTTGGCGGCGGAATTTTGGACTAAGTACCAAGCCACATACTGTTGCTGTAGAGAGGCCAATAAAACCAGACATAGAGGGTGAGAAGCCTATTAAAAAAGCCGTCATCAAAGCCACAATAGGCCCTGCCACTAACAAACCGTTAATCCAATCTTGCGTGCTAAGTTTTGGTATGTCCGCTGGATCCATGGGTTGTTGGCCGAGACGAATAGCTTCTGCATAGACTTGGGCGAATAAACTGATGTATTTAAATATGGCTGGCAAGGCGGCAGCGGTAATAATAGAGAGGTAAGGTTTACCCAACATATCTGCCATAACAAACACTGCAGCAGCCATAATAGGAGGTGTCAGCTGACCACCAGAAGAGGCTGATGTTTCTACTGCTGCAGCAAATTTGGCAGAAAAGCCCTGTTTTTTGATCATGGGAATGGTAAACACACCAGTTCCTGCAATATTGGCAGCCACAGAGCCACTCATCATGCCAAATACGGCACTGGCCACTATAGCAGCGTGGGCTGCTCCTCCGCGTATACGCCCGGTTAGGGCTGTGGAAATACGAATTAAACTTTGGCCTGCGCCAGTGTGTTCTAACATGGCCCCAAAAATCAAAAATATCAGTACCGTATTAGCTACCAAACCAGTGGTACGGCCAAATACTCCATCAAAGGAATACCATGCAATTTGCATAAAGTTACCAACATCCATACCAAAATGTTTTAGTGCATTAGGGAGGTGTGGGCCTGCAAAACCAAAGACTGTAAAAAATAATACTAAAAGCACTAGGGACCAACCCCATGCCCGGCGGGTAGCTTCCAATATACACAACAAACCAATCGTCCCAGCGATTAGATTATTATTGCTGGGAATGTAAAACCCGGTCCACAACTGCTGATGGATTTGAACAAACCACCAAGTTGCATAAGCAAAGCCCAATACCAATAGGCCATCAACTCCCCACGCTAAGCCTCGACGACGATCTCCTACCGGCAGACTGTGTGCTAATGGATTGCTTAATAACACAATAGCAAGACCGAATCCGATCGCGCCATAGCGAGAGATCACTTCATCAATTAAGGCAATGACAATGGTGTAAATGATGAGAACGGAGAAGGTAATCGTCACCAGCATTTTGGTGATTTTTATCCAAGCGTTGGTTTCTTTTTGAGCGCTAGTTGACATTAATTCCACTCCAAAATTGACGCACATTGACCTCAATTTTTGCCAAGAACTGCTCGAGTGCCTCTACTTCTTGCGAGCTCAGATCGTGAAACAATACTTTATAAAATTTATCCACAATTTCAATAACGGTGCCTACTATTTCTTGTCCTAAAGGCATAATTAAAAGTAATGTTTGGTGTCGATCAATATTTGACTTGTTTTTTCCAATTAGCTTTTTCGCTTGCATTTTTTTAATGGTGTTGCTCAGCTGGCCAGGGTCTAACAACAACTGGTTGAGTAATTCTGTAAAGGTAGTCAGCCCACTGGCAATGTTGCCCAGCACACGCCACTGGAACATTGTTAGGCCGGTGATACGAGTCAAGTTATAATATCCAATGCGTTTGTGAATGGCGCCTATATAATAAAAATTTATTCATATAACTCTCCCACAATTTTGTTTTTTTGTTTATTGGTTCATTATTAACACCAATGGTGCAAATAAGTATTGCAATAAACCATGACTTATGTCAATAATTACTTATGAAATATATGAAATCGGAACAAGAATGAAAACGATAGATAAAGCCTTAAAACTACTTAGCTATTTTACTGTGATCCAACCAGAGATTGGATTAAGTGAGCTTGCCAGAATGTCCAACTATGATAAAGCTGCCACACGACGCTTTTTAGTGGCTCTACAAAACCATCAATTTATTGAACAAAACGAAGATACAAGAGCCTACCGTTTAGGTATAGGTTTTCTTATTTTTGCTAAAATCCGTGAAGCTACAACTCCACTAGAGTCAATTATTCAATCCTCATTAGTTCGATTAATGGAAGTGACCAATGAAACTGCTCATGCTAGTTTGATGACTAACCAAAACCTTTCCACAATTGGAATCAGTTTCCCAAATAGAGGAATGCAAGCGCACCTTGAACTAGGGGACGTACTACCTTTGCACTCAACAGCCTCAGGAATTGCTTTTCAAGCCTTTTCAAACAATTCAAATATTAATAATCCAACACATAAATCGTATATCAAAGGCCTTAAAACTGACTCTACTACTCTTGAAGATACCCGCCGACGGTGTTACGCAGTGAGTACTGGCATTTATTGTAGTGAAACAACTGGTATAGCAGTCCCATATTTTGATGCTACTGCGACCCCTATGGGCGCTATAGCTGTAGCAACTCCAAATTCACGTTTGACAGAGAAAATGTATGAAACATTTTCTACTGCGCTTATAAGAGAAAGCAAAAAAATTACAAGTTCAATTGGAGGGCAAATGCCTCAATCTTTTATTCTCACTAACCCTGTTCCATAGGAATAAAATTCAAATGAAAGACCAACCTGCTTTAGTATTAGATTTTGGCGGAGTAATCTCACGTACGCTATTCGAAACTCACTTGATGAGTGAAAAAGCCTTGGGTCTCCCAGAAGGCTATCTAACATGGCAAGGCCCTTTTTCAGTTGATCAAGACACTCTTTGGCAATCTATGCAAAATGATGAAATCAGCGAAAGAGATTACTGGCTTTTTCGTGCCAAAGAAGTAGGTCAAATGATTGGGGAAAACTGGACCACCATGCAGCAATTTGTACAAGCTGCAAGAGGCGATGATGTTATGGCAGTTATTCGTACTGAATTTTTAACTACTCTCGAAGTGGCTAAAAAAGAAGGCTACAAACTAGCAATATTGTCGAATGAACTGGATTTATTCTATGGCAAAACCTTTCGTAAACAATGTCCATTTTTGAAAGATTTCGATTTAATTATCGATGCCACATACACAGAAATACTAAAGCCTGATCCTCGTGCATACGAATTAATTACTGAGGGACTTGGCGTAAAAGCCGAGCAATGTATTTTTGTAGACGACCAATTACGTAATATCCAAGGCGCTGAAGCTGTGGGTATGCAAACAGTACACTTTAATGTAATGCAGCCTGATGAAAGCTATGAACTAGCTCTCAAATTACTGGCTCAAAAGGGAAATAAACTTGACTAAAAACATACAATCAACAGGTTTTGAACACCTGACTGGACACGACCAATCTTTTTGGCACCCGATGACACATCCTGGTGATTCCTTAGCAAATCCGGCACGTATATTTGTAAAAGCTGAGGGGGTCGAAATCACCGATAATACAGGTCATAGCGTTCTTGATGCGGTAGGTGGTCTATGGAATGTTAATTTAGGCTATTCATGTGAGCCTGTAAAAAAAGCTATAAATGAACAGCTACAACAAATGCCTTTCTATTCTTCTTTTCGCGGAACCACAACGGCACCTGTCATTGAATTATCAGCAGCATTAAAAGAATGGTTTGCTGAAGATGGGATGACACGATCATTTTTCACCTCTGGTGGTTCTGACTCGGTTGAAACATGTTTACGACTAGCTCGTCAATATCACAAAATTCGTGGCGATAAAGATCGATATAAGTTCATCAGTTTAAAAAAAGGCTACCATGGAACACATTTTGGTTGCGCATCAGTTAATGGCAATTCAAATTTTCGTCGTAACTACGAACCACTACTACCTGGAACCTTTCATATTCCTGCACCATGGACCTATCGTAACCCATTTAACTCAGATGACCCTGCGGAAATAGCTAAGTTATGTGCCGCGTTACTTGAAGAAGAAATTAAGTTCCAAGGCGCAGATACTGTCGCAGCTTTTATAATGGAACCAGTATTAGGCGCGGGAGGAGTAATTGTCCCTCACAAAACTTTTATGCCAATGGTTCGTGAGATTTGTGATCGCCACGGAGTATTACTAATAGCCGATGAGGTAATTACTGCCTTTGGACGCACTGGGTCTGCCTCTGGTTCACGTCATTGGGGAGTTAAACCTGACCTTATGGCTACAGCAAAAGCTATCAGTAATGCCTACTTTCCGGTTGGCGCTGTATTGATCAATGATAAAGTTGCTGAAGCCTTTGAAACTAACAAAGATGCAACGGGAGCAATTGGCCATGGTTACACAAACTCTGGGCACCCTGTGGGCTGTGCAGCAGCAGTGGCGACCTTAGCAGAAACTAAGCGCTTAAACATACCAGACAATGCAGCTAAACGCGGAATTGAACTGCAAGCTGGACTACAAGAGTTAATGTCAAAACATCATAAAGTCGGTAATGCACGCGGCGTCGGTTTAATGAGTTGTTTAGAATTGGTCTCAAACCGAGAAACAAAGGAACCTTTAGATAAAGCATCTATTGAAAAGGTAGCTGATGCGACCTATAACGAAGGTGTAATAATCAGAACATCTGGTAATAATATAATCATATCTCCCCCATTAATTATTACGACTAATCATGTTGAAAGAATTTTAAGTGCATTAGATACGGGCTTAAGTGCAATTGGATAATGGCAACTTAACGAAAATCTAAACTTTCATAGTTAGTGAATAGTGATACGCGCCCAGCTTAATAGCCACTCCAATTGGTTGCAATGTAATGCAATGGGAGGCCAACAATGGCAGGTGAACGATACACCCAAGAGTTTAAAATTGCTCAGGTTGAGCAAATCACCCAAAAAAGGCATTCAATTCCAGGCGTCGCCAGAAGGCCCCGAATTACCACTAAAAGTCTATATAACTGGTGAACAAGATACGATGATAATGCGCTGGAGTAAGAAGCCAACCAAGTTCAAGAAGGCGAATTAAAACGCCTTAAAGCCGAATTCAAGCGTGTCGCTCAGGAGCGTGACATATTAAAGGAGGCCGCTGTAGATTCAAGGGAACAACCCAAAAACTGTTACGCTAATAGGAACTCAATCATGCAACTAGCCAATTCCTCACTCTTTCGCCAGCAAGCTTATATTAATGGCATCTGGTTAGCGGCTGATACCAATGCCACTATCGAAGTGACTAACCCTGCCAATGGAGAAGTCATCGGCTCCATTCCTGATATGACGGGTGTGGAAACTGCTCGGGCCATTGAAGCGGCACGCGTCGCTATGATTAGTTGGCGCAAACAAACGGCCAAACAACGTGCGGTCATTCTGCGCCGCTGGTTTGACCTGATTATGGCCAATCAAGATGACCTTGGTAGAATCATGACCTTAGAGCAAGGTAAACCCTTAAACGAAGCCAAAGGTGAAATAGCATACGCCGCCAGTTTTATTGAATGGTTTGCCGAAGAAGGTAAACGCACCTATGGCGATATTATTCCTACCCATAAAGCGGATGCTCGCATTGTTGTTACTAAGGAACCTATTGGTGTGGTGGC
>Ga0209504_1000368_pt1 | contig 40175 bp, 32 predicted proteins | sample COGITO_mtgs_1005_FD_184791 | JGI IMG/M metagenome (GOLD analysis project Ga0209504, IMG submission 184791) | Pelagic marine microbial communities from North Sea - COGITO_mtgs_100511 (SPAdes) (version 2) | ecosystem: Environmental > Aquatic > Marine > Epipelagic ...
AACAATACGCAGCGGGATACCTGTCGCGCGTATACGTTCGGCCATGAGCACTGGGTAGAGGCCTTTGCCTGCGATGAGGCCGATCGGCGCACCGTCAAACTCAGGAGGGAGAAATACGGATCTGGGGTGCATAATCTAGTCCTTGAAAGTGTAGGGACGCATGGAAGGCTGCTCGAAATATTCGGGTCTGACAATCAGAACCGGCACTGGCGCTTGACCAGTCGCTTTATTGGGCTCGAAGATGACGCGCCTACTCGCGTGTTGGGTCGCTTGAGAGAGGCGAACGCCTTCGAGCGCGAGTGAATCGATGGTCGAGGATTCGACCGGAAGATGACGTTCGGCGCTTTGCTTGCTTATGCGCAGGCTCTTTGGGGTAGTGATGTAATCGCGGGCATCGCCTCCGGGGTAGTAGTACGTGAGAGTCCCTTCAAGGGCGGTAATAAGCAGTCCTGCAGCGTCGTATCGGATGAGACAGCTCCCTCGGATAAGTCGCACTTGGCCAAAGGGCAGATCCACGCGAATTTCGGAGAGCGGCGAGAGCTGGTTGCTGGCCATGGCGAGCTGCCCTTTTTCGAGCTGAAGGCTTAAGTTGGAAACGGTGGGTTCGAGGCGTTGTCTTTGCTCTTCCTTATCAAAAGAGCGTTGTGTATATGCGGCGCAGACAAGAATGCTCTCTTCGTCTAGGCCAAGTGCGACACCATTGGAGAGGGTGAGGAAAATTTGCCCCTTTTTGCCTGTCGATAGGTGCACACCCGCGGGGAGGATCACATCGTGAGCGTCTATGGAAATGTGATCGCCGTTTGCATTAATTGCGCTGACGGAGCCGCTGCTACTCGTAACGATGGCACTGCCATCGACCATGTCCTCGGCGTGAGCGGAGAGAGCGGCGAGCCCGGTTAGACCGAGAAGCCTCAAGCAACGCATCGTGTAAAAGGCATTCGACCAACACGCCGCATATTTTTCGATGACCAGATGTTTCACGAGCGTAGTATTCTGTTAGACTGCGACGATATTCACGATTTTACCGGGTACGTAGATTTCCTTTTTGATCGATTTGCCTTGGATGAAGGCTTGAACGCGTTCATTCGCTTTGGCGGCGGCAATGGCATCGTCTTTGGAGACATCGACAGCGAGCTGCGCGTCGCCGCGATACTTTCCATTGACTTGGAAGATGATTTTTACCGTATCTTCGACCAGCTTGCTTTCGTCGTGTTTCGGCCAACCGGCTTCGGCGATACTACCTGTGTGGCCCAGTCGCAGCCAGAGCTCTTCGCCGATGTGGGGTGCGAGTGGGGCGAGCAGCTGGACGAAGCTTTCGACTGCCTCACGGGGCAGGCGCTCGACCTTGGCCAATTGGTTCACGCAGATCATCATTTGCGAGATGGCCGTGTTAAAGCTGAGAGTCGAGTAGTCATCGGTCACCTTCTTGATCGTTGCGTGGAGCAGGCGCTCGGTCTCGGAGTCGAGGGTGCCTTCGCCGATGTTTGCTTGCAAGCCACCCTCTTCGCCCACGACAAGTCGCCAGACCTTACGCAGAAAACGGGCGACACCTTCGATGCCTTTGGTGTTCCACGGCTTCATTGCTTCGAGCGGACCGAGGAACATGAGATAGAGGCGAAGTGCGTCGGCACCGTAGCTTTCGATGATGGTCTCTGGGTTGACCACATTGCCACGGCTCTTGGACATCTTTTCACCGTCTTCGCCGAGAATGATGCCTTGGTGAAAGAGCTTTTTAAACGGCTCAGGATCGCTGACCACACCGAGATCGTAGAGTACGTGATGCCAGAAGCGGGCATACAGAAGGTGGAGCACGGCGTGCTCTGCGCCGCCGATGTAGAGATCGGGCATACCCCAGTATTTTTCTTTTTCGGGATCGATCAGCGCTTCGCTGTTTTTTGGATCGATGTAACGAAGGTAATACCAGCAAGAGCCTGCCCATTGGGGCATCGTATTCGTTTCGCGGATACCTTGGATCCAGCCGTCTCTAGCTTCAGCCGAGGTGGCCCCAGTCTTGGGGTCGATATAGACATGGAGCCAGTCGCCGGCTTTGGAGAGGGGGCTCTGTCCGTCGGGGGAGGGCGTGTAGCTTTCGACGACAGGTAGTTCAAGCGGCAATTCGGCCTCAGGCAGAATGATGGCGTGGCGCAGTTCGCCCTCGATCAAGCAGGTTACGGGGCGGTCGACCGATTTCAGCGAGTCGTCGACCTTGGCGTAATCGCTCTCGCTGACCCAAAGCACGGGGAAAGGTTCGCCCCAGTAGCGCTGGCGGGAAAAGAGCCAGTCGCGTAGCTTGAAGTGGATCGTGGCCTTGCCACGGTTCTCAGCGGCGAGTCGCTGGATCACCGCGGCCTTGGCCGTCTCGGAGTCTTGGCCGCTTTGCTCACCCGAGTGGACTAATTTGCCCGAGCCGGTATACGCCTCAAGCAGTGCACCTTCAGCGTCCTTCGCGGCTTCACCGCCGTCCTCAATGACTTGTATGATTTCAAGGCCAAATTCCTTGGCGAATTCAAAGTCGCGCACGTCGTGCGCGGGCACGGCCATAATTGCTCCCGTACCGTAGGTCATCAGCACATAGTCGGCGACCCAGATGGGGATCTCTCGACCGTTGATTGGATTGACCGCTGTCGCGCCCGTCCAGACGCCGGTTTTTTCCTTGGCCAGTTCGGCCCGTTCGAGGTCGGACTTACTCTTGGCCTTCTCGACATAGGCGGCGACGGCATCACTCTGTTCGGCGGTGGTGATGGTGGGGACTAGAGGGTGTTCGGGCGCGATTACCATGTAGGTGGCGCCGTAGAGGGTGTCGGGGCGGGTGGTGAAGACGGTGAGTTGGGCTGCGTGCCCGGACACGTCGAAGGTGATCTCCGCACCCTCGGAGCGGCCGATCCAGTTTTCCTGTAAACGCTTGGTCGAGTCCGGCCAGTCCAGATCTTTCAGCCCGGCGATGAGTCGCTCGGCGTATTCAGTAATACGGAGGACCCATTGGCGGATCGGACGACGCTCGACGGGAAAGCTACCACGCTCGGAGCGGGGGCCTTCGGGGGTGTTGAGCACCTCCTCGTTGGCGAGCACAGTGCCTAGCTCGGGGCAGAACCAGACGGGTTTCTCATCCACATAAGCGAGCCCTTTTTTAAAGAGCTGCATGAAGATCCACTGCGTCCATTTGAAATAGCCAGGATCCGTGGTGTTGACTTCGCGGTTCCAGTCGTAAGCAAACCCAAGCTGTGTCAGCTGCTGGGTGAAGTTGGCCACGTTTTGCTTGGTTGTAATGGCAGGATGGGTGCCGGTCTTGATTGCGTATTGCTCAGTGGGCAGGCCAAAGGCGTCCCAGCCCATCGGGTGGAGCACGTTGTGCCCCTGTGCCTTCTTGAAGCGCTTGAGCGCATCGCTCGCAGTGTAGCCTTCAGGGTGCCCGATATGGAGGCCCGCGCCCGAAGGGTAGGGGAACATATCGAGCACATAAAAAGTCGGTTTGTCCTCGAAGTCTTTCGCTTCGAAGGTCGCGTTGTCCGCCCAGTATGCCTGCCACTTGGGCTCGATGCTGGAAAAGTCGTAGTCTTTGCTTGCTGTAGCCATTTTCAGAAACGGCGGATTTAGAAGGCTGCACGGGTGTGCGTCAATACGTGATGCGAGGAGAGGTGTAATCAGATTTGTTGTCAGAAACAGAACACGGGGATATGTAGCCACGCGACGCTAGTCGTGTCGACGTAGGGACAGCCAAGGCACTGGCACATCGACCTCGCTGGCGCGAGTTCGCTACAAAGGGCGCAGTGACAACTTTTCCGATTACACCCTGCGAGGAGAGGATCAGAGCTTCATGCTTGATCTCAATGCTAGCCCGTACTATCAACTGACGCTCTGCCTTCATGAATATTCGTTTGCCTATACTTTTTTGTGCCGGACTCGCCCTTCTAATGGCGTTTTCTTTTTTGTATGCGGATACACGGACGACGGCATTCGGGAGTCGTCGTGCTAATCGGGTCGAGGACAAGCGTGTGGACAAGCGTATGTGGACGCAGCCAGGATCGAACCCGATGATGAACAAGCGCTTCCCGATTGAGCAGTGGGACAAGCATTTTTCCTCGATGGGCAGCAAGCGAGCACCGATCACCTTGCAAGAAGGCAAGGGAAAGGAGATATTCCAAACGAAGACGCTGGATCGTAGAGCTGTGAATTTCGATATGTCCCGCTGGAATGACAAGATGGCGGAGCTTCACAAACGGGCTGGGATCGAGATGGACGACCGCGCGCAGTTGGTCGCGGATCGACAGCTTTATAATATGATGCTTCAAGATACGGAGCGTTTTCGTGACATGGGAGATGAGCTCTCATTGCGAGATTTAAATCGCTATCAGTTTCGACGTAATCGTTCAGACGACGGTATTCCTGTGGAAAAGGCTGGTTCCGGCGATTAAGTGTTTTGCTATGCAAGTGAGCCGTGGTCAGTTCCTTTTCTTCTGAGTTATGATACTGCGCTCCATCCTCTGTAAGTTGTTTCGCATTTGCCACCGTGATTGCTGAGGTTTCTGGCAGAGCCGAGAAGATTATCGATTTCTGAATAAAGAATATCCGGTATGCAGGTAGAATACATCATGAATTTCTACTTAATGACTTTGTTTTGTGGCGTATTGATCTACTTACTCTCATTGTGAGTGGTCGTTTAGAAGATTACTTAGGCCGAGTTACAAAGGCTTCATTAATGCTGCTGAAGCACTAAATGTGAATCCTCCTTGTGTGCTCTGTGCGAATAATCCGATCAATTTTTTGGATATAGATCATTTGCACAGAAAACGCAGTCTCGTTCCTCTGTAATATAGTCTATTTTACTGAGGAAGCTGCGAATTTGATTATTTGTTGCAATGAGCTTGCCTAGTCGGTCTCTAGGATTTCTTTCTGGAGTTATGAAATGTTTTAACTCTGGTTATATTCTTACCATCGTGATTTTGGCTTTAGGGTCATTTTCATCCTCGTCGCTTTCCGCAGGTGGTGGAGGTGGTGCTAAAAGTGATTTATCCTTTCCTACTCCTCTGGAAGATTACACAGAAATGGAGGCCAAACGTGCCGCTGAGCTTGGAGTTGATAGGGAGGAGCTTGGAATTATTGAAATTCTCAAAGTTCGTGCAGCCGCGGATCCGCTCAATTGGATCGCTACACTTCTCTTTTTTGGTGCGATTGCGCATACCTTTGCTGCTGGCTCATTCATGAAAATTGCCCACAGAGCTGAGCATGAGCACGAGGAGTTTCTTATGCAGAATCAGCGGAAATATATCCAAAATAAGGATCCTGTGAGTTTTAAGGCTACACTCTTTCACTTCCTAGGAGAAATTGAGGCGATCTTTGGTATTTGGGTGGTGCCCCTTCTTGGATTGATTACCATTCAATATGGTTGGGATTACACCACGCACTACATTGATACACGTAACTATGTAGAGCCGATGTTTGTGGTAATAATTATGGCGATCGCATCATCCCGGCCAGTCGTGGCTTTTGCTGAAAGTGCGCTCAGTTCGGTCGCTAAAATAGGTAAGCGCACACCTGCTGCATGGTGGCTCTCGATTCTAGTTATTGCCCCACTGCTCGGTTCGTTCATTACCGAACCGGCTGCGATGACTATTGCCGCACTGCTACTGGGACATCAGTTCTACCGCTATAATCCAACGCCTACTTTTAAGTATGCTACATTAGGCCTGCTCTTTGTTAATATTTCCGTGGGAGGAACTTTGACTCACTTTGCAGCTCCTCCAGTCCTTATGGTTGCGACCAAGTGGGAGTGGAACATGCCGTTTATGTTCACACATTTTGGATGGCGCGCCATTATCGGAATTCTTGTAGCTACCGCGGTTTACTTTTTCGTCTTCCGTAAGAATTTCGCCAAGCTGAAGGAGAAGGCAGACTTGATTGCTGCTGAAGCTACACAGGAAAAAGAAGAGCCTGCGCCTGCCTGGATCATTTCGGTCCACCTTATGTTTCTGGCTTGGACAGTTTTCACCTTGCACCACCCTGCACTCTTTATTGGTGGCTTCTTGGTCTTTATCGCATTCACGTTCGCCACCGATCACCACCAATACGCGATCTCTTTAAAGGGGCCCTTGCTTGTTGGTTTCTTCTTGGCGGGTCTCGTCACACATGGTGGCCTGCAAGGTTGGTGGATCGCACCCGTTCTCTCGATGCTGGGTGAGATACCATTGTTTATTGGTTCCACCTTATTAACAGCGTTTAATGACAATGCTGCGATTACTTTCCTTGCTTCACAGGTTCCCGCATTCGACCATAAATTAGCAGCTGATGCGGAATATGCTAAAGCATTGCAGTATGCAGTCGTGGCGGGCGCCGTCACCGGTGGTGGTCTTACTGTGATCGCCAACGCGCCTAATCCCGCTGGCCAAAGTATCCTTAGCAAATACTTCGAGGGCGGAGTGTCCCCTTTGAAATTGTTGTTGGGCGCACTTTTCCCAACTAGTATCATGATTGTTGTCTTCATGCTGCTTCCTCACTAATATTGAGCTTATGTTGATGCTTCGTTGCCGAGCTACATGGTTGGCAACAAGTTCGCTGGAGTTTAGTGTCACTTCGATGCAAACCATCTGTTTGTGAATCTTTTGCCCTTCATCAGCTTAGTTCTTTCAATGGCTGTAGACTATGTTTTCAGGCGGACTATTTTACCTGTCTCGACTAATAGGGTTTTGCCTCGTGCACGAAGGGTAGAGTGCTGAAGGTCGCAGGGTGCCTTAGCCCTTGCCCGTCTATTATCTGCCATGTAGTAGAGGCTAAACCCATTGCGCCGCATTATGTCTAACCCATCGCGACGTCCTTGTTTGTGAGCGTCCCATTCTCACTAAGGTCGCTTTCTTCGACTGGTTGCTGCCCCTTGCTTCATTACGGTTTTGGTCGCACTCGGCGTGGTCGGCTTTGGCGTGGCCCTGATTTTCGCTTACTACAGCGCACCGGATCTGGCGATCACTCAATTATTAGTTGAGACGCTTACAGTGGTGCTCTTCATGTTCGTCGTGCTGCGCTTACCGCCTCTTAAAGCAATCTCAGGACGACTCACCCGGGTGCGCGACGCGCTCATGACAACAGCCCTTGGCGGCTTGATCACGATCTATTACTCAAGGCTGTTAATATCCAGTTCGACCATGCCATCTCCGATCAGTTGGCGGCGATGAGCTACCCAGAGGCCTCGCTATTTAGTCAAAAGCCGGTCGTGAGCAATTGGCTGAAGACGAGCCGCAAAAGAAACGAGACGCATGGACCGCAGAACGCTGGCTTGCCTCCGACGCGAAAGCACTTAGCGTGCGCCACTATGGAAGACGATATCGAACCCTTATCCGGATCCTCTATGGTTCCTCTTGCACTTGCTCTACTCGCTATTGTATTGGGTGGATCCGGTTTGTATTTTGGGCTGACAGCTAGCCAGCAACTGGCTCCGCTCTCTGAATCAATCGATGCGGGTAGCAGTTCGTCGGCCCGTATTGATCAACAACTTTCGAGCCTCGAAACTCGCCTCGTTGCGATATCCACTCATAATGATGAGCTGAAGAAGACCGTCGAACGCCTGCGCATCTACGGCACACAGAGCGAGCAAATGGCGAAGCAGGCCGCAGCCGGAGTGAAAGCGAATCGCGATGAGCTCGTCAAGCTCGCGGAGACAATGAAAGAGCTGACCACTTCCGGCACACCCCGACCGTCAACAGCCAGCGCGCCCTCCGCTAGTGCGGACAGCCTTAGCGCAGCACCGGTTGCCACTGGTTCCTCTTCAATCTATGTGATCAAGTCTGGTGACACGTTTGCTAAAATCGCGAGCCTCAAGGGCGTCAGTCTGGGTGCTTTGCTGGATGCGAATCCCGACGCCGACCCGCGCCGATTGCGTATCGGTCAAGAGATCAACATACCGGCTAATTAATGGCTGGGCTGGATCAAGGGGAGGAGTTGCCACTCTGGGAGATGATCGGCGACCGTTTACTCCAGGCCTGCCGTGTGTGGGATCTACGGGAGCGTCGCTATCGTCACCCCACAAGTGGTAAGGAAGGCGATTTCTACTACCTAGATTCGCGAGATTGGGTGGTCGTCGTCGCACGCACCGTAGAGGGCGAGTTGATCCTTGTGCGTCAGTTTCGCTGGGGGGCAGATGCACTTTCCTGGGAACTGCCCGGCGGTATCATCGATGAGGGCGAAGATCCGGTCGAAGCAGGCCTGCGCGAACTTCAGGAGGAAACCGGCTATGCAGCTCGCTCTGGTCGCTTGATCGGGCATTGCCGGCCGAATCCAGCTATTTTGAACAACTTCTGTCATGTCGTCTTCGCAGAAGATGCCGTTCTGCACGAATCCGGTACAGACTGGGACGAGCACGAGGAGATTGAGGTGCACGCCATGCCCGAGGCTGTTGTGATGGATTGGGCGCGCGACTGTAAAATAGGGCACGCCTTAGCGCTCAATGGCTTGCTTTTTTACCAATTGGATCAGGCAAAGTAAGTGGATTCTCTTTTGGAGCCGTCTTGCCGTGCCTCGAGCTCTCCGAACTGGACACTGCAGCCGCAGCCTAAGTCAAGGTAGGGTGCAATTTTAAGTGCGGCGTCAGGCGGCCACCTAAAGGAAGCCGCATACGTATATCCGCTCCTTTAGGTGCGGGACGCGTTCCGGCAACTGTTGCGGTTTGTGTCCGCCTGTGGATTGAATGGTACCCGTCAAGGTCAGCCTCGGCTTAAGGAACCTTGCACCTGCAGGAATGACTGATATGTTTGTGAGTTCTTGATGTTTGTTCCTATGAAAACCCTGTTTCGCACCTTCCTCGTTCTGTTTATTCTGCTCCTTACTGTGGCCGGTGTCGGCTACTTTGTCCTCACGCGCCCCGCGTTTCAGAAAAAAATGATCGAGGCGTGGCTACCTGAGGGCAGTTCAATTGATTTCGTACAGATCACCTCCGGAAGTATTGAGCTTCAGGATCTAAAGCTGCGCTTGCCTGATGGCACTTCAGCCAAACTCGACAGCATCCGCTCCGACTTCTCGCTGATGGCTGCTGTATTCGAAAATACGATACAATTGAGCGGCTTGAAGCTCGACGGCCTGTTGATCAAACTTCCCGAGGCAGTCGCGCCGACCGAGGCGACCACGCAAGCCGGCATGGCTACGAGCCAAGTGTCGCCGCCGACCGAGGCACCTCAGTCCTTGGCGGAAGCGCCTGTTTCGCCCATCGATGCACTCTATTCGCTGGGAGAGATTGCATGGCTCTTGGATCTTGATTCGATCGGCTTAAACGGTGCCTTGATTGATGCCTTAGGGAATCGTTATGCCTTTGGTCTCTCTTCTTCCCGAATCGCGCCCGGAGTGGAGACTACGCTGAATGCGAATCTCAAATCGGAATCGAAAGAGGCCCTCCAGGGCGGACTCAAAGATTTTAATTCCGACGTCCGTCTGGTATTTACCCAGAAGAAATCTGGTGGTTTCGAAAAGCTGTATCTTGAGTCCCACTCCGAAGGCAGCGATGTGTCCGGCGGCAAACTGCTCTCTATCTCACAGAGCCTGGAGCTCTCCATCAACAGTTTCGAAAGAACCGCGGAGGTAGATCTTGGTTTCGAAGCCGACCTGCCGCACCCGGAAGTCTTTGCGCCTGAGTTGATTGCACTGCAAGGGCTTTCGCTGCAAGGGGCACTCAAGGCTGTCGCCGAGGGCGAAGCGTTCATACTGCAAGCAGCCAAGCTCGACGCGTCTGCCAAGGGCCTGCCAGTCGCAGCGTTAGGTCTTAAACAGAGCCTGGCGCTCGGTGCCGGGCAGACGTTTTCCGGCGAGCTGATGGAGGTCGCTTTGTTCAATCTGCCTTTAGCCTGGTTCAGCCCTTCACTCGGCGATGATCTTCAGCTATCCGGTGTGCCACTCTCGGCGACGATTATAGTTTCCGGTGAGCCGAGCGGGGCGTTACAAGTGGGTAGTCTCGAGCCGGTACAAGTCGGGCCCTTTTCGGTCACACAGGATCAACAATTACTCCTGCAGGAGGTGACGCTTCGGATGCATCCCATGATTCGTGTTGAGGCGGATCAAAGCATTCGCTTCGACTTGGGTGATTTCGAATTGCTGGACCGCTATGGCGCATTTATCAGCGGCACGGCCAGCGGTTCGAGAAAGGAAGCGCCCGGAGACTCGCCTCTGTCCGGATTACGGGCCCAGGCGACGTTTGACCTAGGTCTGACCGAGCTTTTGCAGCAGCCAGTGCTCAAGGGCTCCGCGAGCGTCCTAGCCGGGCAGGCCAAGCTCGCTCTGGAAATTGATGGTGGGGCGGAATACCCCGCACAGTTACAGGCCTCCATCACCGGCCTGCGTGCCCGCGATCTGCCCGGTTCCCGTCAAGACTACCGCCTCGCCATGCAGCTCAAGCAAACCGGCGCCGGAGGCTATGCGCTGGGTTCGAGCTTTGCGGCCGGTTCAGAAAATCGCCCCAGCACGAGCATGCAGCTCGCCGGGGAACTGAATCCAGATATACGACCGATGCCTTTCAAGATCCACCTGACCGCGGCGAGCGTCCTGCAGCGCGATATGGATCTGCTGGTGGCCGCTGCGAAGCCCCAAGAGCCTGCTGCCGATCTTGCCTCGCCAGCGACCGCTTCAAGCCCTGGAGGTCTAGTATCTGAGGTCTCTCCTGTGGCCACTACGCCAGTGGCCGCACGCCCCCCGTGGGCGGATTTGAAGGGCGAATTTAAGGTCCAGGTCGATGAGCTCACGATGGCCTCCGGCCAAGTCATCAAGGGCCTCAATGCGCTGGCAGACATATCCGAGACCTTGCTGGCGGTCCGTGAGATCGCTGCCTCGCTAGAGGATGGCAGGCTTGGTGGCAATGCTCAGGTCGTCTTCGATCCGACGCTGGCCGAAGCGTATCAGGTGAGCTCCGCACTGTCCTTTAAGAATGTGGATCCTTCGATATTCTCAAAGAAAGCTTCGGGTAGCTTCCCGGTGAAAGGACTCTTCGACGGTGACTTTAACTTCGTTGGCCGTGGCGCGACACTCGAAGCCGCGCTCGACGACTCGGAGGGCGACCTGCTCATTACCGGGCGCGACGGTGTGCTGACGGCATTTGAGTTGGATAACCGTAGTCAACTCGGGTTGCTCGGTGCCGGTATTTTGGGGCAGAGCTTGAACCGACCGGGCATCACCGCCTTAGCCCAGGCCGTGCCTTATTTTAAAGATATACGCTTCGACAGTTTCACACTCAAACTCGCCCGGGGCATGGATAAGAAAGTTCGCATTCCCGAACTCTCCTTGCTTGGCGAAAACCTCCGGATCAAGGGACAGGGCTTTATCGCCGCGAGCAGTCTGGGTGAGGTGCTAGACCAGCCACTAGATCTCACACTAGGTCTTGGAGCAAAAGGTCGCCTGATAGACTATCTCGAGGCATTGGGACTGCTCAAGCCCGCCACCGCAGAGGACAGCTTCCGCGGTTGGAATAAAGACATAAAGATTGGCGGCACCCTCGGCGATCCCGATACGAGTGCACTTATGGATATTCTGAATGACGCCGCCCGTCGGGCGCTGGCCGATCCGAAAAAGACTACGCCGCCCGCTCAAACTACCCCCCCCGCCGAGGGTGGACTCCTTGTTCCCGCTTCAGAAACGACGACACCGCCTCCCGCAGAGGAGCCACGGAAAAAGACGAAAGAAGAGAAGCTCAAAGATGATATTGAAATGGGTGTCGATCTGCTCAATTCACTCTTCGGCTGAGCTACAGGGAATCAAGAGAGGAGAGTCAGCTTGTGTTCCCTACGCTTTCAGCCCTTGAGCGATGGCGCTGTCCTGCAGTGCGGTGATTGCCGCGATGCCTTTTGAGCCGAGTTCGAGGAGAACGTCGAGCTCCTCACGCGTGAAGGTGGCTTCTTCGCCGGAGCTCTGCACTTCCACGTATTTGCCGGAGCCGGTCATTACGAGGTTGGCGTCGACAGTCGCAGCCTTGTCTTCGAGATAGTTCAAGTCGAGCACCGGCACATTCTGATAAACGCCGACGGAGACGGCGGCCACGGAATCGGTGAAGGGGTTTTCTTCAAGTTTGCCCTCGGCCATGAGTTTTTGGATGGCGATCTGCGCGGCCACGTAGGCGCCGGTGATGGAGGCGGTGCGAGTACCGCCGTCGGCTTGGAGCACGTCGCAGTCGATCCAGATGGTTTTTCCGGTCAGTTTTTTGAGGTCGAATACGGCGCGGAGCGAGCGGCCGATCAGACGTTGAATCTCAATCGTGCGCCCGTCGGACTTTCCTCGGCTGATGTCGCGCTGCTTACGATCAAGGGTGCTGTAGGGGAGCATCGAGTACTCGGCCGTCATCCAACCGCCTTCGACTTTCTGTGCCCGCATCCAGCCGGGCACACGCTCGTCGATCGAGGCGGCGCAAATCACGCGCGTCTGCTCGAAGCTGACCAGCACAGAGCCGAGCGCATGCGGTGCGATGCCCGTTTCAAAAGAAATCGGGCGGAGTTGGTCGACAGCGCGACCGTCGGGGCGCGCGAAGGGTGTTTCAGATTCGGACATCTGGGTATCAAGTTGAGATACACCGTGTTGATCAATCAATAAGCACGCTAACTATGCATTAAGTCCGTTGAGATTGACTAATCCTTACGAATTAACTTCGTAGCAGGGTCGTAACGGTATTCGGTGATTTCACTGGAAATGATGAGTCATCCGTAAAAATCGTTATCCCGACGCTAAGAGGTGTTTCGTCGGCGGACCAAGACGGTGTTGCTGAAAAAACTGACACCTTGGCTGACCGTGAGGTTACGCAGCGTGCGCATAGCACCGGGTATGGTGTTGCGCGTCGGGTCGGTCTCGGGCTCTGGTATCCGGAACAAAATTAATATAGATAGGATGCCTCCTAAGATGCAGATTCCCATACAGATTTGGTAGGTGAGGGTCGTCGGTAGACTGGCTTCGGTTATTTTGGAGATGACCCCGCCGATTAGAAGTGGCCCCACGGCACCTGCCACAGAGGTCGCAGTCAGGTTGAGGCTGATCCCTGCCGAGCGACTATTCTTTGGGATGAGCTTTAAGAGTAGGGTGAATGTCGCCAGAATGTATCCTGTCGCCATGGCGCCGCCCCAGAGCCACATTAAATACATCCAGTTAATTGTCTCCGGACTGATGACGAGCCAACCGATATCCCCGATGCGCCATGCAAAGAAAGTGATCATGATGGTCGGAATGGCTCCGTGGCGATCGATCAGTTTCCCCCAGAGAGGCACACAGATTGCGCCTGAAAGAGTAGCTGCCAGGCTGAAGCTTGTAAATTGAGCAGGCGTGACCATGAGGTCGCTAAATGAATACAGAGCGGCGACAGCTCCTGCGCTCGCCAGCCAGAATCCGGCGACAGAACCAAAAGCGATGAAACGCAAGAGGGCGCGCTGCTTGCGTAGGTCCGTAATTTCCTTGGTCCAGTTCGCCTGACTGATCGAGCCTCCGGTGGGGTCGGGCGATACAATTAGATGAAGGATCATGATCGAGATCATACGCCCGACGATCGCGACAGAGAGCAGGCCGAGGTAAGCACCTCGAGAAGCATCGAAAAGATGGAGCGTGAGCATACTCAAAAGCATAAAGCCAATGGTGCCTAGATTCGTGTATCGATTACGCTTCGCAAAATAGCGACCCCGCAAGCGCGAGGGCACAAAGTCGCTCACCCATGCGGTCCACGCGATGGCCATCAAGGAAGAGCTGAGCGAAATAAGGCCATAGAGTATGGCAAAAAAGAGGCCCGCTTTTTCGGGTTCATTGAGCGGTAAAAAGGCGATCCCTACTAAGCCACTGATCCATGCGCCCAGATTGAGCCAGCTAAAGCTGATGACCATATCCCGCACCTTCATGAAGCGTATGAAGAAGGGGACGATCAGGATGTGAAAGGCATTCGCTATGGCCGGCATCGCGGCGACTAGGCCGAACCAAAAGGGGCCGATCTGAAAGAGCGCGTTGAGCAAGCCCGCCGCAATGAAACTACCGGGCAGCGAGAGCAGAACCCAAGGCATCGCGCAGACGCCGTCTATGGTGCAGTATTTTAGATTTTTCCGTGTCTGGCCGACGAGTTTCAATACGGTTTAGATCGAAGACTTTTTTGCGAAATGCGAGATTAAGATTCAAAAAAAGTCCCCGCTCTTTCGAGACGGGGACTTTGTAAAATCTGGGCTCTGTTATCAGGCCTCTGGGCGAAGCGCTACTTTTTCTTGGCGGCTTCGCGCTCCTTAGCTTCCTTGATGACCTCGTCAGCCACGTTGCGTGGGCACGAGGCGTAGTGGGAGAACTCCATAGAGAACTGACCACGACCCGATGTCATCGTGCGGAGCGCACCGATATAACCGAACATTTCGGAAAGCGGAGCGTCGGCCTTGATGCGAATTCCGGTATTGCTGGGCTCTTGACTCTTGATCATGCCACGGCGGCGGTTGAGGTCGCCGATGACGTCGCCCATCTTATCTTCGGTGCAGAAGACGTCGAGTTTCATGATCGGCTCTAGGATTTCGGGAGATGCTTTGGGCAGCGATTCGCGGTAGGCGGCACGAGCCGCAATTTCGAATGCCATGGCAGAGGAGTCCACTGCGTGGAAGCCACCGTCGGTGAGAGTGACCTTGAAATCCAAGCAGGGATAGCCCGCGAGGACACCTCTGTCTTTGGAGACCTTGAAGCCCTTTTCGACTGCAGGCCAGAATTCGCGGGGAACGTTACCGCCGACCACCTTGGATTCGAACTGGAAGCCGCTACCTGGCTCGAGTGGTTCGAGTGTGTAGTCGATCTTCGCGTATTGGCCGGAACCACCGGATTGCTTCTTGTGGGTGTAAGAGTCTTGGATCGTCTTGGTGATGCTTTCGCGGTAGGCGACTTGAGGTTTGCCAATGACCGCTTCCACACCGTAGGTGCGCTTCAGGATGTCGACCTTAATGTCGAGGTGAAGCTCACCCATGCCCTTGAGAATGGTTTCACCGGAATCCTCGTCCGTCTCAACGATGAAAGTCGGGTCTTCCGCCACCATCTTGCCGATCGCGGTGCCCATCTTTTCAGAGTTACCCTGATCCTTCGGTTTGATCGCGATGGAGATAACGGGCTCTGGGAACACCATGGGCTCGAGTGTAGCCGGGTGCGCCGGATCGCATAGAGTGTGGCCTGTCTGCACGGACTTCATACCCAGGAGGGCGACGATGTCACCGGCCTGTGCGGAGTCGACTTCGGTGCGCTCGTCTGCGTGCATCTCGATGATGCGGCCGATGCGCTCAGTCTTACCGGTGAAGGTGTTGAGCACGCTCGTGCCCTTAGTCAGCTTACCGGAGTAGATGCGGGTGAAAGTCAGTGCACCGTATTTGTCGTCCATGATCTTGAAAGCAAGCGCACGGAGTGGCTTGCCTGGATCCACGATGGCGAAATTGCCGGTTTCTTCACCTTCAGCGTTCACCTCGGGCTGCGGCGTGACCTCAGTTGGGCTGGGCAAATAGTCGACGACGCCGTCGAGCACGTTTTGCACGCCCTTGTTCTTGAAGGAGGAACCGCAGTAAGTGGGGAAGAAATCGAGGTTGATAGTGCCCTTGCGAATGCACTTCTTGAGGGTTTCGATATCAGGCTCGTTCCCTTCGAGGTAGGCTTCCATCGCTTCGTCGTCTTGCTCGACGGCGGTTTCGATGAGCATGGCGCGGTATTCTTCGACTTTGTCGACCATATCCGCCGGCACTTCCTGCTTTGTGTAGGCCATAGGGTCGCCGGAATCATCCCAGACCCAGGCGACCCGTGTCAAAAGGTCGACCACGCCCTTGAGGTTACTTTCGGTGCCGATGGGCAGCACCATGACGAGTGGGTTGGCGCCGAGAATTGTCTTAACCTGGTCGACGACCTTATAGAAGTCAGCGCCGATGCGGTCGAGCTTATTGACGTAAATAAGACGTGCGACTTCCGAATCATTGGCATAACGCCAGTTGGTTTCCGATTGAGGCTCCACACCGCCAGAACCGCAGAAAACGCCGATACCGCCGTCAAGCACCTTCAGAGAGCGGTAGACTTCGACCGTGAAGTCCACGTGGCCGGGTGTGTCGATGATATTGAAGCGGTGCGGCTCCCATTGTTGCTCGCTGCCGGGCCAAAAGCAGGTAGTGGCAGCTGACTGAATGGTGATACCACGCTCTTGCTCCTGCTCCATGAAGTCAGTCGTGGCAGCACCATCGTGCACCTCACCCAGCTTGTGGATTTTACCAGTGAGCTTCAGTATGCGCTCGGTTGTTGTTGTTTTACCGGCGTCCACGTGGGCGAAGATACCAATATTTCTGTATTTTGACAGGTCGGTCATGATCGTATCGTATGTGTGTTAAGAGTCTGTGTGTGTGTGGTTTAGAAGAGGATTGGCTGGCTCAGGCCGAGCCGTGGAATTCCAAAAAAGAGGCGGAGATTAGGGCGCTTTGCTCAGACTGCAAGGCAAGAAAACAGCAGTTTTTGCGGTTCCTTGGATCGGAGCCGATTCGCAGGCTACAAGCGCTTAGGCGAGCGATGCGACCCATCGACTGATGCGCCGGTTGGTGATCTACTCGATAGCGAGGAACTGGTAAAGGCCGACGAAATAGCTTTTGACGGAGAGTGATCGGTGGCCGATTAGAGGTCGGCCAACATTGTGCGCAGCTCGGCGGCGGGATCGTCGTGGTGCTGCGCGACGGCCAATTCAAGGGCGGTTTTCAGGATCGGCTTGGCCTCGGCATCGCGGCCTATTTGAAGTAGGGATTTACCGAGTAAAATGCGCGGCAGCATCCAATCGTCGCGGGAGTCGGCGCAGCGCTGGAGGTGGGGGATGGCTGCGGCGGTCGCGCCCTCTTCGTAGAGTGCTTGCCCGAGGCTGAAGCGGAAAAGCAGGTTGTCTGGCTTGGCTTCGACTTTGGGGTGGAAAATTTCGGATTTTTTCATTTTTGTGTCTATGTTCTGCTAGTGGGGTCTGAGAATTGTAGCGAACTTGCGCCAGCAGGGTCGACGGAGTCTGAGCTAGTGAACCCGCCTTAGGTCGAGCCGAAGGGCGTCCTATCGCTACATTCAATCAAGGTTAAAAGGGTTCAGTGACTACGTAATGTGCAGCACAATCAGCGTGATATTGTCAGGGCCTTGGTGGTCGTTGGCCATTCGTGTGAGGCTTTTGCAGGCGTCTTCCGGTGTGGAGGCTTGCATGAGTTTTTCGCGGATTTGCGCTTCGCTGAGCACTTTGTTGAGGCCGTCGGTGCAGAAGAGCAGGCGGTCGCCGAGCTCGACGCGGAGACGTGTGCGGTCGACTCGGAGCGTGTCACCTTGTCCAACGCAGCGGGTGAGCGTGTGGGGATACTCGGGTGGCATGAAGTCGCGGGCACCCTCGCCCTCGTGTTCGATCAACTGCTGCGCCATCGTGTGGTCAATGGTCAGTTTTTTGAGCGCAGCGCCTCGCAGGAGGTAAGCGGCGGAGTCGCCGACATGGCCAATGAGCAACTGGTCGCCGACGATTTGACCGATGGTGAGTGTGCTACCCGAACCTGTAACAGGGTGCGCTTCGAGTCCTTCTTTGCTCACGATCCGGTGGATGCGGGTCATCAGTTCGCTTAGGTCGATCCGCTCTTCGGCACTATCGACGCGGCGCATCGCTTGCCCGAGCAGTTCCACGATGCGGTGGCTGGCTTCGGCACCACCGGGTAGTCCGCCAAGCCCATCGGCCACGGCATAGAGTTGATGCGCGCCGTCGATAAGGAGGGCGTCTTCATTGGCGTGGCGGACGCGTCCGCGATCGGTCGTGCCGAATGAGGTGATTTGCATTGTGCCCTATTAAACCAATCGCCCGCTAGGATGCGAATACGGAATCGCGGTTTTCACGGTTGAAGCGTTCGTATGCTTTCACGGGGAGGGCTTCCAGGAAGCGGGCACCGTAGGGCTTCGTCAAGATACGGGAGTCGAGCACTACGATGTTGCCCGTGTCCTCGTGGCGGCGGATGAGCCGACCGATGCCCTGTCGAAATTTGACCAAGGCCTCGGGGACCGTCATTTCTGCGAAGGGGTTACCCCCCTGTGCGCGGATGTACTCGCTGCGGGCTTCGCTCACAGGGTGGCCTGGGTTCTCGAAAGGCAAGCGTGCGAGGATGACCTGTGAGAGCGCGGGGCCGGGGATATCCACCCCCGTCCAGAAGCTGTCGGTGCCGAAGAGTACGCCATTGCCCGCGTCGGCGAATTGCCGGGTGATCTCCGTGCGAGCCATGTGGTGGCCTTGAGTGAAGAGTGGCCGCTGGAGCATTTTGAAAAAACCCTCAGTCCGTTCGCGCACTTGGCGCAGGTCGAAGTGGCTCGTAAAGAGCACGAGTGTGCCGCCTTCGACTCGCCGGGCGCACCAGCAAATCATGTTGGCTAGGTAGTCGAGGTCGAGACGGCCCTGGCCAGGGTCAGGCTGTGGGGCGTCGCTAGCGATGTAGACGCGGCAGTTTGTTTCGTAGTCGAAAGGTGAATACACGATCTCCGAATCGGCTGCTTGGGCGCCGACTTTTTCCTGGAAGCTGTCCATGTGCCGACCGTCGGAGAGGGTGGCGCTGGTCAATACAGCCGCCGTGCCTCGCTGGAAAACGTGTTTGCGCAAGTACGGGGCTACGTCGAGCGGGGCACTCCGCAAGGTAACGATTTGCCCCTTCTTGCCGCCGCGTTCGAGCCATTGCACATGGTCGTCTTCCGCGAAGTTGATAAAGCCATTAATCGCGTCGCGGTAGCCGAGGATACGGCGCCGGTGGTCGCGGAGCTCGTCTTGCGCGCGCTCGTCGTCGCTCTTCTGGATGAGCGCACCGAGGCGCTCGGTGACTTCTTTGAGTGGCCCCGATAGTATGTTGTCACAGAAGTCGGGTTGGTGGATGCGCTGGATCGGCTTTTTTAATAGAAAGTGATCACCCAGATAGGAAAAGAACTCGTGCGCGGCTTCGATCGCGTTGGTCACTGCGTCTTGATCCCACGCTTGGCCATGGCGTTTGAGGATCCCACGGTTGGTGCGCATATTGTAGATACGCTTGAGCGCACGATCCACGGCGAAGGAGCTGACGTGAGTGCCGAAGTGGTCGGTAGCGATCGCGGGGATGCGGTGCGCTTCGTCGAGCACGACGAAGTCGTCGGCCAGGAGGATGCCGCGCACCTCACCTTCGGGTTGCATGCCGGCATTGATCAGTGAAAAGAGCAGACTGTGGTTTACGATGACACAGTTGGCCGAGAGAAGCTGCTTACGGGCGCGCTGGTAGAAGCAGACGGACGGATCGCAGTTCTTGCGCGAGCAGGTGGAGCTATCGGCGTTGACCGCATCCCACACCTCAGGGAGCGGGGCGGGCGAAAGTTCTTGGATGACACCATTTTTCGTCTCGGCCGACCATTTCGCGATCCGTATCAGGTCGGCTTTTTCGTCGTTTTTAAACATCTCTGTCTGTTTGGCTGATTGTGCGTCTTTCAGTGCGTTGCCGAGCCGGGTACTGCAGCAGTAGTTGCTTTTACCGACCATGAGCGCGGTCTTGAACGCACCGTAGCGTCGCAGCTCAGGCACGGCTTGAAAGAGTCGGCGGCAGATTTTTAAATCTTTTTCCCGAATCTGTTCCTGGAGGCTGATCGTGTGGCTGGAGATGATGAAAGGCCGCTCGCTATCGACAGAGTGGAGGATGCCGGGGATGAGGTAGGCCAGGCTCTTGCCCACACCAGTGCCCGCCTCGAAAAGGAGCGGCTGGTCCGACTCCAGCGCCACGGCGACCGAACTCGCCATGGAAGCTTGCTCGGGGCGATGATCCAGCGCGAGCTCACTCTGCAGGTAGCCGCCTTCCTTGAAGATACTTTCGATCAGAGCGACGAGGTAGCCTCGCGCCTTGGGCGCACCACCGGAGTTTTCAATAAGACCGATCATGTCGATACTCTTGCCGACGCGTCCGCGCAGCGCATGCCATCGAGTGCGGCGCTGACGATGCCGCCGGCAAAACCCGCCCCTTCGCCGCAGGGATAGAGGCCTGGGAGATTCGGATGTTGGAGGGTGGCTTCATCGCGCGGGATGCGTACAGGCGAACTGGTGCGTGTCTCGAAGCCGATAAGGTTGCATTCTTCAGTTATGTAGCCGCGCATTTGTTGACCAAAAATATTGAGGCCGCGGCGCAGGCGGCTGACCATCCATTGAGGCAAGATCTCGTCGATCCGTGCGGGGGTGATGCCGGGGAAGTAGCTCGTCTTCGGTAGCTCGGCGGAGTCTTTGCCCACGAGGAAATCGGTCACGCGCTGTCCGGGGGCGATTTGCCCGCCACCCCCGTGTTGTTTGGCCGCTTGTTCGAGCGTTTTCTGGAATGCGATGCCGGCGAGCACGCCGTGTTCGGGCTCAAAGGGAGCGGTGTCTTCCGGTTCGACCGTCACGACCATGCCGCTGTTGGCGAAGGGCGAGTCGCGGCGGGCGAGACTCATGCCGTTGACCACGACTTCGTCATTCTCAGTGGCGGCGGGCACGATGAATCCGCCTGGGCACATACAGAATGAGTGGACGCCTCGATTGTCGATTTTACTCGCCAGCCGGTAGCTCGCAGCAGGGAGTCGGGCAGGGCGCGCTTCGTCACGCGGACAGTGGTATTGCAAGCTGTCGATGAGCGCTTGAGGGTGCTCGATACGAACCCCGACCGCAAATGGCTTTTGCTCCAAACGGACACCTTGTTTGTTGAGTTGAATATAGATGTCTCTCGCCGAATGCCCGGTGGCGAGAATCACCTGCTCGCTTAAAAACTCCCGGCCGTCGCAGATCCGGACGCCGGCCATGCGTTCATTGTGGATCAGGAAAGACTCGACCTTGGCACCGAAGTGGACTTCGCCGCCCGCAGCACGGATCGACTCACGCATGGCCATGACGACCTTGGGCAACAGGTTCGATCCAATGTGCGGGTGGGCGTCAATCAGGATACGCTCCGGTGCGCCGTGGGCAACAAGAGTTTCGTAGATGGTGCGGACAGGCCCGCGCTTGGTGGCGCGGGTGTAGAGCTTGCCGTCGGAGAACGTACCTGCTCCCCCCTCACCGAAGCAGTAGTTGGAGTCTTCGATCACACGGCCTTCTTTCAGAATGGGGCCGAGGTCGAAGCGGCGGGCCGAGGCGTCCTTGCCACGTTCCAGAATGATCGGGCGACGACCGAGTTCTAGGCAGCGCAGCGCGGCGAACATTCCGGCGGGACCACAGCCGACGATGACGACCTGTGGTGCGCCGGCAGCGAGGCTCGGGTAGTCAGGCCGCAATACCGGCTCGGGAGGCAGTTTTTGCGCGAGGCCGACCTCGAAACGGAGTTGTACCTTGATCGTGCGCTGACGGGCGTCGATCGAGTGTTTGCGCAGCCGCCATTCGGTGATCTGAGCCACCGTAGTCCCCAGTTTTTTGGCTAAGGCGGCCTTTTGCGCGTCCAGGTCTTCCGATCGCTCTAAAGGCAAAATGATGTCGACGAGTGTCGTTTCGGAGGAGTCTGTAGCGGAGAGGATCATGCGAGTGCATCTATCTCTGAGCCTAAAATAGACCGAGACAAGGTTCTAATGCACTTGCCTCTGACTGGAATTTATTAAGTCTTAAAGTTTATGGATAATCGTGTTTTTCAAATAAATTGCTGGTTTGAGGGCCACGTGCAAGGTGTCGGCTTCCGTTATCAGACTGTGGCCGTGGCCAAGGGCTTTGAAGTCACGGGATTCGTGCGCAATCTCGCCGATGGGCGTGTGCATCTGTATGCCGAAGGGGAGGAGTCTGAAGTCGTCGCTTTTCAGTCAGAGGTCGAGTCGGAGTTAAAAAGCTACATTCGTGAGAGCGAAATTCAGACCGGCTACGGCACGCGCACTTGCCAAAATTTCCGCATCGAACAATAAGCCCTCGCAATGACTACCCCTGCAATTCGCATTCAGCATTTGACCAAGGACTTTTCGGTCGGCATCCGTGGCATCAAGCTCCGTGCGGTCGACGATCTCTGCCTGGAAGTCGGCAACAACGAAATCTTCGGCCTGCTGGGTCCCAACGGTTCTGGCAAGAGCACGACCATCAAAGTCATCCTCGGTCTGCTCGAAGCTTCGACGGGTAGCTGCGAGATCTACGGTAAGCCCAGCAAGCAGGTCGCTGCCCGCCGCAGTGTCGGCTTCCTGCCTGAAGCCCCCTATTTTTACCGTTACCTGACGGGGCACGAACTCGTTCGCTATTACGCACGTATCTGCATGGTGCCGCGTTCGGAGATCGACCGTGCGGTCGACTCCGTCATCGAACTCGTGGGCATGACCGAGGCGGCCCACCGCCGGGTGGGTACCTACTCGAAGGGGATGCTTCAACGGATCGGGCTCGCCCAGTCCTTGGTCCATGATCCGCAGCTAGTTATTCTCGACGAGCCAACCGCAGGGGTCGACCCACTCGGTTCAGCAGGCATTGCCGAAATTGTGCGCGAGCTGAAGCGGCGGGGTAAAACTGTTTTGCTCTCTTCGCATCTACTCGCTCAGATCGAGGGGCTCTGTGATCGGGTGGCCATTCTTCACCGGGGCAAACTCGTCCAGGAGGGACGAGTCGATGAACTCGTCGAAGCGAAAGATGCCGAGTCGCTTGTCGTCGAAGGGCTTAGCCCCGAAGGTCGCGCTGCGGTCGAGGCTACCATCGAGGCGCAGGGTGGGCGCCTCGCCCGGGTCGAGAAGCCCCGTCTCAGCCTCGACGCCTACTTTCTCAAAGAAGTGCAGCAACGCGAAAGTGAGCATGCCAAGAAAGTGAGAGGAGGTGAGTCCTTATGAGCCCTCTGGATTTTTGCACACGTATCCGGCTCATCGCCGGCACGACTTTCCTCGAGGCCGTCCGTCAGAAGTTCTTCAACTCGCTCCTGCTCATTTCAATCGCCTTGGTCGGCAGTTCGACTTTCTTCCAACAGTTCGATTTCGGTGCGGGGGAGCTGAAATTTATCACGGACTTCGGTTTCGGCGCCTTGTTTTTTTTCGGCTCGATCCTCTCGATCACCGCGACCACGCAGCTCTTCTTTAACGAAATCGAGAACCGCACCGCGTTGACCATGCTGGCCAAGCCCGTTTATAAGCTGGAATTCCTTGCGGGTAAATTCCTTGGGGCGCAGCTACTCATGTTCTGCTTCACCCTAGTCATCACGCTTGTGCTCAGTGGAATCCTCTATTGGCGTGAGAGCGCCCTGTTGGATCGTCTCGGTGATGAGGTTTCTCTAGATGGGCCCCTGATTCGTTATGGCGACGTCTTCCTCTTTGGATTCCTTCAGTGGTTGAAGTTTGGTATCCTCGCCGCCATCACCCTCTTCGTTGCCAGCTTCTCGAATACGAACCTCTACACGATTGTCGTCTCCTTCTTTGTGCTCGTCATCTGCCAACTGCAATACATTGCGCGCGACGCTTACTCCGGAATGGAAGCTGGTTGGGAACGCTTATTGGTTTTTGGTCTCGGACTAATCTTTCCGAATTTTCAACTATTCAACATCGGTGATCAACTCGTCTTCGATGTTGAAAAGGCGCTGCCGGCCAGCACGGTTCTTCAAATCACGTGCTACGGTCTGATCTACGCGGTCGTTTTTATCCTCCTCGCACAAGTGAACTTCCGTCGGAGGGAGATTTAGTGGCGTCTCTTCTACAACAGCCGATCCTCCAACGATGCAGCCGGATCTTCAGCGTCCTGCTTGTATTGCTCCTTCTGGGATGGATGACTCGGCCGATCGAAGCGCCGGCTTGGGAAGTGGTCAAGGCCGGCCAGCCGGAAATGAACCTCGGGGCGATTGAGGGTGCCTTGGGGCAGGGGCTCGTCGTCGGTATGCTCGGCGGCTTTCGGGCGATACTGGCCGACTTCCTCTGGATTCGGACGAGCACCATTTGGGAGCGCCGAGACCGTGTGAAACTCGACGCCATGATTCGTTTAGTGACAACGCTCGACCCGCGCCCCGATTTTTTCTGGATCAACGGAAGCCGTATGATTGCCTACGATGTACCCAACTGGCGGATACGTGAAGAAGGCGGATATGACAAGGTTCCCGAGCTTCGGCAGCACGCCCTCGACCTCGAACAAGCCGAACAGGCCTTCGATCTGATCGACGAAGCACTCGAATTCCACCCTGGCAAGGCAAAGCTTTATTTAGAGAAAGGACAGATCTACCTCAATCGCTTGAAGGATGACGCCAATGCCGCTAATTGGTTTCTCAAAGCCTCCCAGCAGGCGGATGCACCCTATTTCGCTGCGCGCATCTACGCGGAGTTACTGCGCAATCAGGGCAAGAACGAGGAGGCTTACGTCTTTTTAAAAGAACTCCACAACTCATTACCCAATGTGCCCTTCGCCCAGAAAGGGATCATTCTTGAGCGTATTCGAGAGCTCGAAAATACCCTGAAGATACCTTTGTGGCAGCGCTTCGAAGCCGACAAGTCTTTGGGTGCTTCCGAATCTGAAAGTCAGTTCAATGCAGCAGTGCCAGCGCCACACCAGCACGAACACTGAGCTCTTGGGTCTTGCCCTCCCCCCCCCAGGCACCTGCGCAGGAGCCGTGAAACGCTGCACTCGGTAGGGCGCCTGGTATTCGTGGCTGATAACGTCTACAAAGCGTGGGTTCAGTTTGCAACATGGTTCGAAGATCGCGTTCGTCTCTGTATTTGCTTCTCTAATCACTCATATTCGCGCAGCTTGGTTGTATGAATCGCCAAGCGAAAGCCCAACTCGATCATCAAATTCGTCATCGGATCAATGCGGGGCGCGTGGCTGTGCGCGATCAAGTGGGTTTTTTTGGACGTCAGTTCGGTGAGGTCAGTAGTGAATGGAAAGAGGACGATACTCGCGTCACTTTCGCCGATTTCGCAATTTCGGAGAAACTCTTTGCCGAGCTCCGTCGGGATTTCCCCGAGGACGATTATTGTAGCGAAGAGGCCAGTCCGCTGGATGAGGCATTGGAATTGGATGCGCGTTTCGCATGGGTGGTCGATCCCATTGATGGCACCAACAACTACGCATTGGGTTGCTCCTTTTGTGCCATTTCTCTGGCCCTTCTGTTCGATGGCGTGCCGGTCTACGGCTTCATCTACGATCACAGCACTGAGGACTTGCTCGAGGGCGGCCTAGGTTATGGACTGTTTCGAAATCAGAAGAAAATCGACCGTAATGCGACCGTAGCTGATGCGCAGACTATGATCGGCATGCACTTCCCTATGTCGCCGGAGCAATTGCTATCACTGAGCGACTTACTTTCCAAATACCGGGTGCGCTGCATCGGCAGTGGCGCTCTTACCGCAAGCTATGTGGCCACTGGCTATCTGACAGGGGTGGTCGATTACAGAGTCAAGGTGTGGGACATCGCTGCTGCCTTTGCGCTTTGCCAGGCGGCAGGAGTTGTCTGGGAATTTGTCCAAGGCTCGCCGTTTCCGCTCAAATGCTTCCATCCGCAGATGGATTTCTCACCGTATTATGCCGGCGCGGAATCGTTTATCAAGGAGATGGCGTCGCTCGATTTGTAGGGGTGTACTCGTCAAGGATCACGGGCTTGTCGAATGATGACGATAGCTGCGTTTCTCATACTGGTTTGCAAAAGGTTTGACCTTTAAAGAATTGCGCTGGGCCGGGAGTGACGCGCTCTCTCGTCTGGGCGACGCCAGTACCCCCAACCACAACTCTCTCGGACGACACGGAGGTCGTCCCTCCGAACCTGCCGTATCCCCTTCAGAGGGACGAGCTCTGTCTCGTCCGCAGAGGCTGAACCCTCCGACCATAGAGATCAAACCACACCCATCGTCTTAAGCAGTGACGAGATGTAGGGCATCAGCTGTTTCTTCCGGCTGACGATGCCCGGTAATTCGTAAATGTTGCTCTGCCCGCGTTGCGGATAATTAATCGCTGCTTTGAGTTCGTCGTTTCCGGCGACGACAAGGAGCGAATCCTGCGAGTTGATATCCGTGACTAGCAGGAAACTAAAGTAGAGATCCTCCTCCTTGCGGTAGGCTTCGAGCGCTTGGTCGAGGGCATCTTCGTTTTTCCAGAAATTATCGAAACCGAGTTCTTCAATTTGCGATACGGAAAAGCGTATCTCCCCTTCGTCGTATATCTTGCAGTCGGAGCGAATTACTTCGTCCGGCTTGCTATTAATGACGACCGAACCCGCAGTGAATATTAATTCTGCCAGCGCCTTGGATTCGATGCCCGCGATGGGAGCCAGCCATTCGAGCAGCTCACCTTCGAGCGGGGTCGTCGTCGGACTATTCAGAAGCAGCGTATCGGAGATGATCCCCGCCATCATGATGCCCGCAATGTTCGGCTCGGGCGTCAACGACTGAGAGCGAAAGAGATCCGCTACGATCGAGCAGGTCGAACCGACGGGTCGGTTGATGAAGAGAATGGGCTGCTCCGTGGGGATATTGCCGAGCCGGTGGTGATCGAGAATCTCGGTGATCTGTACCTCACTGGCTCCATTGACGGCTTGACCTAGCTCGTTGTGGTCGACCAGCGCGATGCGGGTGTGACTGGGGCGAAGGATGTCACTCTTGGAGAACACTCCAATCAGCTGCTTGCTGTCGTTCACCACCATGTAGAGCGGGTCGTTATTGTTGGCGATGCGACGTTTGACGGCGGAGATTCGGTCTTCCGCGCTGAAGCAGCTTACGTCCGGGTCGATGAGCCCATCGATATGCGTAGCCGTGCGAATAATCCAGGAGGTGGTGGCCGAGTCGTAGGGGCTGACGATGAGGGACACATTCCGTTCTTTGGCGCGGTCGATGACATCTTCATCGACCTCAAGCGCCCCAGTAATGACCAGGAGGCGGACTCCCAGTTGGAGGCAGCGCTCCTGTATGTCCCAGCGATCACCCACGATGATGATGCTCCGATCAGACGGCAGTCCGGTCTCCTTGTGATGGCTGCCGAAGGAACGGATATCCATTGCCCCGATACGGACAAAGAGTTCCTCCAGCTCATTGGGGCTGTCTGCGTGGAGCACCTTGGCACTGAGTGAGTCGATAATCGACTGCACGCTGGTGTGCACGCGGCGCATGGCCCGCGGCTCACGTGGCTTCGGGATGAAAAATTCACCGAGTTGAAAAATCGAGACGAGCCCCTTGATCTGCCCGTCATCGTCGACGACAGGCAAGGCGCGCACATCGTATTTGTCGATCAATTCCAGCGCCTCCGCGCAAGTGCTCTGGCGGGTCACCGTGCGTGCCTGCGCTTGCATAATATTGCCCACCCGCGGAGTGACGTCCCCGATGAACCGGGGCAAGGGTGTCTGGAAGCGATCCAGAATCGCGTCGATCCGGGCATTGGAATTACCGCAGCGGGCGGCGACATATTCGGTTTGACCGATGGCGTGTTTATAAGCCTCGTAGGCAAGTGCCGAGCAAATCGCGTCCGCGTCGGGATTCTTGTGGCCAAAGATGTAGATGGGTTCGGGCATTTATGGAGTATTAAAGTGCTCTCCTTGCATTCAACAACGCCAAAGTCTGGAATTTGGGCAAAGAAAAACCCCAGCCTCCGGGAGGCTGGGGTTTTGAGACTAACTGATGAAGCCCATATGCTTTATGGAGCGTAGACAGGTGCCTTTTTAATGTCGGCGTCTGCGTGGATGTCGGACATTTTAACAGTTTGGAGTCCAGTTGTTGGATTAACCAATTGTCCATCTTCCTCACCTAATTCTGTATAAAACTGAACGTGTCCATCGAGGAAGGCGATATGGCCACCCAGTCCCCATGGTGTGTCTTTACCCCAAGTCCCGCTGGTCGAATCTAAACCTCTAGTCCAAGTTAGAGGAGTTGTTGATGTTGGAGCATTGCCGCTGACGCCTATCGCGAAATCATAGCCTACTGGGACAGGACTTTTCCAGTCTGTATTTACTTGGAAAATATTGCTGTCGTCGCGAAAGCCTACAACAGGGGGAATCGTGCCTGCGAAATCTGCTACGGCTGGATCGGATCCGATCACCCAGATACTGGCGTCTGTTAAATCAACTTGTTTACCTAAGAATGCCGCAACGCCATAAATGTCATCTGTAAAGCCAGCTGTTGTCAGTTTTGTGGCATTCAGTGTGCGAACTTTACCACCCGAAGTGGAATAAGTTGCATAGGAAACCGCAATCGAGCGGATATTTGCAGAAGACTTCGTCTTATTCGCCACTTCCCGCACCTTGCCAACAGCAGGAATAAGGATCGCGGCAAGAATACCGATAATCGCGATAACAGTGAGGAGTTCAATCAGGGTGAAACCTGAACGTGGGGTGGATGGTTTTTTCATAGTTGTAAATGGTTGAGGTAGGGGGATGGGCAAGCTTTTCAGGTAAATCTGATATCTATCATTGTCAATTGAACAATGTCAGCCTGGCTGGCTAAGTCCAATTCTTTTTTGAATAGATGGGCGCGGAGCGCAATTTTAAGTGCGGGTCAGGCGGCCACCTAAAGGAAGCCGCATCCGTAGGTCCGCTTCTTTAGGTGCGGGACGAGTTCCGGCAACTGTTGCGGTTTGTGTCCCCCCGTGGATTTAATGGCACCCCTGCGCGCGTTGGATTCTTAACGGGAGGTAGCAGTTCCTTTAATCGTGAAAGCCAGTTAGCCGATCCGACTTGTTAACCAATCTAAGGATTTAGCTATTAATGGGCCTTGCCTAACGGCAACTAATACAAAAATAACCTAACAATATGACTATGGCAGACAACAGCTTCCTTTCCCCGTTTCTGGAAAAACTGGGTAACTTCATGCCAGATGCAATTGCTGCAGCGATCGCTCTGGCTCGCTCCTTCGGTTTGGGTGGTCGCGAAGCGGCCGGAAAGCATATGGACTATCTCCTAAGTAAATTGTGCAAGAGCGAATAGTTCATTGGCTCACATCGCTCCAATTCGTCGGGCCACGGGAGAATTCCCCGTGGCCTTTTTATGGAACTCCGTGCTTCCCGCATGCCTTCATGTCGCCTATTCTAGGCCTATCATGAATGAATTAATTGCCATTTTCGCTGGGGTCGGGCTCGCTGCTGCCTGTGGATTCCGGGTCTTCGTGCCTCTGTTCATTGCGAGCCTAGCCGCCAATACCGGCTTGGAGGCTTTCGGTGATGTTAATTTCCAAGAGATGCTGGGGGCTGATTTTGAGTGGTTGGGGAGCACGCCTATCACGATTGCTTTGGGGGTGGCTACTGCTCTGGAAGTCGGTAGCTACTACATCCCCTGGTTGGATAACGCGCTCGATTCGATCGCGACGCCGGCGGCAGTTGTGGCGGGCACTTTCATTTCCGGGGCCATGCTCCCTGAATTCATGGGTGACGATGCCTTTAAGTGGATTGTCGCGACTATTATGGGCGGTGGGACGGCTGGTATCGTTCAGGGCGCTTCGGTCATCACCCGTGGTGCTTCCACCGCGACGACGGGTGGCATCGGGAATCCTGCGGTGTCGACGGCCGAGTTAGGCGGTTCGGTCCTGACTGCAGGGCTGGCAGTTATGATTCCCATGGTTGCAGCCATCCTTGTGGTTGTGATGCTGTTTTACTTTATTCGGACGATTTTTCGGTTCTTCGTCCGGCGAGCCGAGCGCAAACGCGCTGCGTCAGAACCTCCATCGCGGACGTCTCCGCCGATGGTCGATTAAGATGTGCTTCCCGGCGATGCTACATCTGGGCTCAGTGTCGACCGCTTTCGACGCTTGTAGGGGAAGCGCTGCAGTGCGGTCACTAAAATAAATATTAGCTATTAATAGATCGAACATGCGTCTAATGTCCCTATGCAGCATTTGGCTTGAAGCCACACGACCCAAAACACTACCTGCGGCGGTCGCTCCCGTGCTTTTGGGGACGGCGATGGCCTATCATGCGGGGGCATGGCACGGCCTGCCGGCGATGCTTTGCCTTACCTTCGCTTTGCTGGTGCAGATCGGAACCAATTTCGCCAATGACTATCTGGATGGAGTGAAAGGTACGGATACGGAGGCGCGCATCGGGCCGCGCCGGGCAGTAGCGGGCGGGCTGATTAAGGCAGCAACCATGAAGTGGGCTGCCTTAGGGGTGCTCGCCTGCGCATTTAGCCTGGGGCTGAGCCTCATCGTCTTCGGAGGGTGGTGGCTCCTCGCTATCGGTATGTCCAGCGTGCTCTGCGCGTGGATCTACACCGGCGGCCCTTATCCTTTAGCGTATAACGGCCTGGGTGACGTCTTTGTGGTTCTATTCTTTGGCCTCATTGCTGTGGGCTGCACGTTCTATGTGCAGACAGGTTACATGACGCTGGATGTCGTTTTACTCGGCCTAGCCTGCGGCTTGGCTGTGAATAACATACTTGTGGTCAACAATTACCGCGACATCGACGAGGATCGCCAAGCGGGGAAGCGGACATTGGTCGTACTATTCGGTCGCCGCTGGGCACTGGCGCAATACGCAGTATCGCTTATCATCGCGTGCGGCGTCTTAATTTGGTTGTTCTTTCAAGGCTATGGAGGCTTTGTTTTGTTAGGCACGGTGCCACTATTGGGGGGACTTTTACTTCTTAGGAAGCTACAATCCGCGCAAAGCGCCGAAGCGTATTTATCCTCTCTAAAGGTGGCTTCTTTGATTGTCGTGGCTTACTCTACCTTGTCAGCGCTTGGCTTGTGGATCGGTTAGATTTGATGGCTTAGATTTCACTGGCTGATCCTGTCAGTGAGGTCCTCAGCTTCCACTCACTCCGTTTAGCCCAGTCTCGGTTGTTCTCTAGAAGCTAGTTTAGAGTGGCATGTGTTGAATCCTCGAACGGAGCCAATGGACTGGCCAGCATTCGCTGTCCTCTTAATCCTCGTCGTCGCTGGACTCGAGTTTGGGTGCGTCCGTGGCATCACCGAAAATTCCCATAGCTACGCTACGGTTATGCTTTCGGTGTTGATTTTTCTCATGCTCGGCTTGGCCTTCTACGGAGTAGCGTGCAAAGGGCACAGCCGTGAGCCTAGCGGCAGGAATTTGTTTGCCAGTGATTTCACAGGCACCATAGCTGCCATTTTTAATACGTAGAATCGCTTCCTCGATTTCGTTGAGGGCATCCTGCTCATTGGCAACTAAGCTGAGGGCAAAGTCGCGGTCGAAGGTGTCCGTGCCGGCATCTGCCTGATGGCTGCTGTAGTTGGAAAGGTCGCCAGAGTCATCGCGTGATGAGTGTTTCAGGGTCTCCGAAGTATGGAGGCTGATCTCATCACTGACATGGGTACGCAACTCGATGAGGAGATTGTAATATTTTTTCCATTTCTTGGGTATTTCGCTGTCCCCGAGTTCGATCTTCTTTTTCTTATCGGAGGGGTTAAAGCCCAAGATGTCCGCTAGGGAGGCTGCTCCGAGGACGCGTTTTTCGACGGGGGCATCTTCGACCAGTGCTTTTTTTGCTGGTTGAGCTTTGGGTTTAGCGAGAGCTTTCTTAGATGCGGTGGCTTCCGATGTAGAGCGGTTCGATTTTTTCGAGGCCATCAGCTCTTCGATGTCATCGATCGAAAATACGATCGGGCTTGATTTTTTATCAGCGACGACACCCGTGCGAGAAACGATGGCTTTCTTTAAGGGGCTAATCTTCTTCTCGGATGCGGTTGGCCTAGGTGCTGCCTTCTTCGGAGCACTTGTCTTCTTAGCTACAGTTTTTTTAGTGGTGGCCTTCTTCGTAGCTTTCTTAGTGGTGACCTTCTTCGTAGCTTTCTTAGTGGTGACCTTCTTCGTAGCTTTCTTAGTGGTGACCTTCTTCGTAGCTTTCTTAGTGGTGACCTTCTTCGTAGCTTTCTTAGTAGCGGCTTTTTTGACGGTCTTTTGGGCGGACTTCTTAGCGGGAGTTTTCTTCTTTGCGGGCATGGTTTCTGCGAATTCCAATAGTGGTTAGCGATTATTGTTTAATGGATTGGAGTGCTTCGGCACAGCGGGGCGACACGGCACCCCAGTTTTCAGTTTCGACGAGCTCGGGCACCCAGCGCCAGCTACGGGGGCAGCGGACACCGTCGGCGTGGTCAACTTCAATTCTAAGTCCCACAACTTCGGGGGATTCGACGACGGTGACCTGTGAGAGGATGAAGAGTTCCGGCAAATCAGCCTCATATTTTTTCAAGCGCGCGAATTGCGGATCGCTTGAAGCACCCGTTATGACAACTTTTGCATCGAGACTCTGACCGATCACCTTTTGCTGGCGTAGGGTTTCCAGGCGGTCGTTGAGTTCTGTGGAGAGGAAACTGCGCAGGGCTCGGATGTCAGCGGCGGTGGCGGTATCGTCCCATGCGGGGTCGACTTCCGGCCAGTCTGTGAGCGCGATAGGTTTGCTGCCGAAGTCGCTGTCGTTTTGTGCGTAGCTCCATGCTTCGTCGGCGGTGAAGGGGAGCAGCGGTGCGATGAGTCGAGTGAAGACGGAGAAGATGATGTGGATCGCGGTCTGTGAAGAGCGGCGGAGCGGGTCCTTCGGGCTACGCGTGTAGAGGCGGTCCTTGAGCACGTCGTGGTAGGTGGCCGACAGGGTGTTGGCGCAAAAGGGGTCGATGAAGTCCTTGAACGCGCGATGGAACTCGTAGGCTTCATAGGCTTCGGTCACTTTGCGCACAAGTTGGCCGAGCTCGTGTAGAGCCCATTTGTCGAGGGCGTTGAGCTTCGCGAGTGGCACGGCGTCGGTGGCGGCATCAAAATCGTGAAGGTTGCCGATCTGAAAGCGCAGGGTGTTGCGAATGTTGCGATAGTTATTGGCCACGTTGCTGACGATCTTATCGGAGACGGGCACGTCGCCCCGATAATCCTGCGAGCAGATCCAGAGGCGAACGATGTCGGCACCATAGCCTTGGATCCATTCGGTCAACGGGCGAGCGGCACCGTCGCTCTTTGAGAGCTTGGTGCCGTCTTCTTTCACGATGAAACCGTGAGTGAGCAGATTCTTGTAAGGTGCGGCCTTGTCAGCGATCACGGAGGTCCAGAGTGAGCTCTGGAACCAACCTCGGTGCTGATCGGAGCCTTCGAGGTAAAGATCGGCCGGCCATTTGAGATTCGGACGTTTCTGCAGGACAGCGCGGTGGCTCGTGCCAGAGTCGATCCAGACGTCGAGCGTGTCGGTGCCACACTTCAGTTGATCGGCGCTCGGCCAGTCGTCAGGGAGGGCGATGCCGTCGAGGATTTCGGAGGCGGTTTTTTCAAACCAGAGGTCGGTACCGGACACGGCGACCTTTTTCGCGATCGCCCGGATCACATCGGCATCGATGTAGGCTTCACCGTCTTCGTCATAGAAAGCGGGGATCGGCACACCCCAGGTACGCTGGCGGCTGATACACCAGTCGGGGCGGTTTTCGACGGCAGCGCGGATACGGTTCTCTCCCCAACTAGGGATAAAGTTGACGTCGTTGAGAGATTCAAGTGCACGTGCGCGGTCGCCGTTCTTATCGAGGGCGATGAACCATTGATCCATCGCGCGGAAGACCACGGGGGTCTTTGAGCGCCAGCAGTGCGGGTAGCTGTGGTGGATCTTTTTCTTGGCGATGAGGGAGCCGTTGCCGGCGATGATACGAAGCACACCCAAGTTGGCTGCGGAGGGCTTGCCATCGTCAGCTTCGAGTACGGAGAGTCCGACTAGTTCGGCGGGCACTTGCCCGTCATCCACGTAGCAACCGTTGTCGTCGAGGGGGCAATAGACTTCGAGGCCATTGTTGATCCCCGTGATGTAGTCGTCTAGGCCGTGGCCGGGTGCGGTGTGGACACAGCCAGTGCCGCTTTCTGTGGTCACGTATTCGGCCAACAGGATGGGGGAGGGGCGGTCAATAAAAGGGTGGCGTGCTTCCAACTTTTCGAGTTGCGAGCCGAGGTAGGTGGCAACCGTCTCGACATCTTCAAGACGGCACTCGTTGATGACGGATTCGAGCAGCGGGGTGGCCACGATGAGCGTACCGTGCGTTGGTGTTTTTATTGCCGAATATTCGATATTCGGGTGGACAGCGACGGCGAGATTGGCCGGCAGCGTCCAGGGAGTCGTTGTCCAGATGAGGATCGAGCTGTCCTCTTCGGGCAGGTCCAGATGGGCGCGCGCCTCGTCGCTCAGGCGCAATTTGACGAAAATGGAGATGCTATTGTGATCTTTGTATTCGATCTCGGCTTCGGCTAGGGCGGTGGCACAGGGGATCGACCAGTAAACCGGTTTTTTGCTGCGATAGACGAGGTTTTGTTCGACGAAACTGGCAAAAGTTTCCAACTCGGTCGCCTCATAATCCGGGTGGATCGTCCAGTATTCATGGGCCCAGTCGGCGATCACGCCGAGACGTTCGAACTGACCCTTTTGGATGATGCGGAATTTATCGGCGAATTTGGCGCAAGCTTTGCGCACTTCGAGCGGCGTGTAATCGGTGCGCCCGGACTCCTGCAGTTCCCGTGAAACCTTATGCTCGATGGGTAGCCCATGGCTGTCCCATCCCGGTATGTAGGGGGCTTCCATCCCGCACATCCATTTGTAGCGTAAGATAGTATCTTTTAAGGTCTTATTGAGCGCATGGCCGAGGTGCAAATCGCCGTTGGTAAAGGGCGGACCATCGTGCAGGATAAAGCTCTGACCGCCGCTGTTTTTGGCTTGGATCTGGTCGTAAAGACCAATTTTTTGCCAGTGCTGGATGCGCTCCGGTTCGCGCTCCACAAGGTTACCCCGCATGGGGAAATTTGTCTGAGGGAGATTGAGCGTATCTTTGAGGTCTTGCGCCATAATTATAGACCGGAGGCCGTTGAAAAGCGCGGCAGTGTGGTTTTTTGCTTTCTCAAGTCAAGCACTCAGAATTATCTCGCGCAGATTCATGAAATGCCTTTCCTGCCATGCGCTACCACGTTATGAATTCATAGCTTACAAATGACTCTCGCGCTCATCCAACTGCCCTTCCCCGAGTTGCACCTCATTGGCTTGCTACTTTTATTGGTGCTAGGCTTTGCTGCGTTGACCTTTGGCGGAGACATTTTGACGAGTGGTGCGGCGGCCGTATCCGTGAACATGCGCATCGACCCGATGGTCGTGGGGCTCACAGTGGTTTCGATTGCGACTTCCATGCCGGAGATGGCAACCTCCATGATGGCGGTCAAAGAAAATCCCGGCATCGCGCTAGGCAACATCCTAGGGAGCAATCTTGCCAATATTGGCCTCATCCTAGGCATTGCAGCTATCATTGCCCCACTCAAAATCAATTTGCGCCTGATTCGGCGCGAGGTGCCCATTATGATTGGAGTCACCGTCATTTTCGGCCTTTTTGCTATGGGGGGTGGTTTTCATCGTCTCGAAGGCATGCTCTTATTGGCTCTGACTGCATCGTATTTGATCTACGTAGTGCGAGGCGCCAAGCAGGAAGCCACACCCGAGATGGAAAAGGAATTTTCTGAGGGCACACAAGATTTGGGGCAGCGCTCGACGCCCGTCGCGATTGTTTTCATATTTATTGGAGCTGTATTGCTGGCCCTCGGGGCCGATTTGTTGGTTGGCGCATCGGTTGAAATATCTATGCGAATGGGCGCAAGCGAACTCTTTGTCGGCCTCACCATCGTCGCCATCGGCACCAGTCTGCCGGAACTGGCCGCATCCATCGCCGCCGTGCGTGCGGGGCATGGGGATATGTGCGCGGGCAATATTGTCGGTTCCAACTTGTTCAACATGCTGCTCATTGGGGGCAGCGTGGCCACGATCTCTGGCATGGATGTGGGCAATGCCTTGCTAGTCGTGGAATTCCCCGCTTTGATCCTCCTTTCCGGCCTGCTCCTCTGGTTCTTTAAGAGCGGCCACGTCGTTTCGCGTCGGGAGGGCATTGCCTTGCTCTTTATTTATGCAGGGATTCTGGCACTCTCCGCTCTGTCGCAATTTGGACTACTCTTTTAGCGGCAGTCCGCCCGTTTCCAGTTGACCCGTTTTCAGTTGAACTGATGACTAAACCTCCGCTAAACGATAATCGATCAAGCAAATTTTATGTCTGAAACACAAAAGCCTGTCGTCCTCATCATCCGTGATGGCTGGGGAGCGAATCATGATGCATCCTACGATGCTTATAATGCCGTCAAGCTGGCTCACACGCCGGTTGCGGATCGCCTGACAGCGGAGTATCCGCGCACTGAGATCGCCGCCTGTGGCCTCGCCGTCGGCTTGCCTGAGGGCATCATGGGCAACTCGGAAGTCGGCCACCAAAACATCGGCGCTGGCCGAGTCGTCGACCAGGAGATCGTTCGGATCAACAAGGGCATCGAGACGGGGTCCGTTAAACAGAGTCCGACTTTGAAAGCCGCCTTCGATCATGTCAAACTGAAGGGGTCCGCGCTCCACTTCATGGGGCTTGTTTCCGACGCAGGCGTGCACTCCATGCTCGAGCATCTTTACGGTCTGCTTCGCATCGCCAAGGATGCGGGTATCGAAAAAATCTACTTGCACGCCTTTACCGATGGTCGTGATACGGGTCCTTTCACCGGCAAGACTTTCATCGCTGAAGCTGAGGCCGAAATGGCCAAAATCGGCGTCGGGCAAATTGCTTCTGTCACTGGGCGCTACTGGGCGATGGACCGCGACAACCGCTGGGACCGCGTGCAACGCGCCTACGATTGTCTCACCGCTCGCAAGATCGAGCGTAGCGCCACCTCGGCTGCCGACGCGATCCAAGCGCAATACGACGCCCCCGAAACTGAAGGCACCAAGGGAGACGAATTCTGCCCGCCCACTGCGATTCTCGATACCCAAGGCCAGCCTGTCGGCACGATTCAAGATGGCGACTCGGTCATTTTCTTTAACTTTCGCGGTGACCGCCCGCGCGAGCTGACGCGCGCATTCATTCAGGATGATTTTGGCGGGTTCGACCGCGGCAATAAACTGAATCTTTATTTCGCTACGCTCAGTGAATATCAAAAAGGCCTCTGCGATAACATCATCTTTTTCAAGCCTGAGAAGATGAAAGACATCCTGGGTGGCTACATTGCTGAGAAGGGTATTGGCCAATTTCGTTGTGCGGAAACCGAGAAATTCCCGCACGTTACTTTCTTTTTTAACGATTACCGCGAAGAACCCTTTCCAGGCGAAGACCGCGAACTTGTGCCCAGTCGCAAGGACTGCGCGACCTATGACGAAAAACCCGAGATGTCCGCCTATGGGATTCGAGACGCTTCCGTTCAAGCGATTAAGTCGGGCAAATACGGCCTCGTTGTGATCAATTTCGCCAATCCCGACATGGTCGGTCATACGGGCGTGCTCGATGCCTGCATCCAAGCCTGTGAAGTTGTCGATAGCTGCGTCGGCGACTTGCTCGCCGCAATCGATGAAGTTGGCGGCTCGGCCGTGATCACGGCCGACCATGGCAACTCCGATCAGCTGTGGAGCCATGAGCGCAATGGCCCTCACACCGCCCACACGCTCAACCCGGTCGAGGTCGTCGTTTACAGCCAGAAATACAAAGGGGCCCAACTCGCCGAATCTGGCGCGCTCGGCGACATCGCTCCGACTCTGCTTAAGTTGATGGACCTGCCCCAACCTGAGGCAATGACTGGCGCCTGCCTGATCCAATGAGAGCGGACTCACAGCTCTTGAGTTCGGAAATACGGCAAGCTTGGCTTAGCTGGCATCGCCAGTGAAGCTCCTACGATCATGAAAATCGAATCCGCACGCTACATCGGTTGCGCGACCGACCTCGAGTCCTGTCCGCATTCCAACTTGCCCGAGTTCGCTTTCGTCGGGCGTTCCAACGTCGGCAAATCTTCGCTCGTTAACATGCTGGCCGATGTTAAAGGCCTAGCCAAGACCTCCGGCACCCCGGGGAAGACCAAGCTGATCAACTTTTTTCGAATCAACGACCGCTGGACCCTCGTCGACTTGCCCGGCTACGGCTTTGCCAAGGTCTCCAGGGTCAAGCAGTCCGAATTTAACGAGAGCGTGAGTGGCTACCTCAACGGTCGCGAAAACCTCAAGCAGGTCTTTGCCTTGCTCGATTCGCAGCTCGAGCCCCTGGATACTGACTTGGCTTTCATCGATTGGTTGCAGCAATGTGGGATCCCGTATTCGATCATACTCACCAAGACCGACCGCAGCGCAGACTCCAAGGTGATTAACCATGAAGACCAGTTGATCCGTGCGCTGGAAGACTACGGCCTCAATCCGAACGAAATCTTTAAGTGCAGCGCCAAAACCAAGCGCGGCCGAGGTGCCGTCCTTAACTGGGTCGAAGGCCAGCTGCCGAAGGCGACGAAGAAAAAGGGCAAAAGCATCCAGCTCGGATGGATGAAAAAATAAGCTTCATTTTGTAGCTTTTGGTTGAGTTTGCGGCGATACCGTATCGGGTATTCAATACCTTCGTCCTCTATGCGGGCGCCTGGCTCGATTCCCGGCAGTCCTTGCAGACGCAGACGGCCTCGCTATCGACGATCTTGTAGCGGAAGTCTTGTTCGGGAGCACTCTTATCAGTTGCACCACATTGGGCGCAGGTGTGGAGCGGTGCATCAGCGGCTAGGCGGCGCTCGGCTTCGAATTTTACTCTGCGTTGCCGGGCCTCCAATGATTGTTTCAGGGCATCTCTAAAGAACAAGGCATAGCAGAGGTAGGGGGCGATAAAGGCGATGCGGTGCCCGATGCTCGGAAGTGAGAGGAAGGTGATGCAACCGAAGGCAACAGTGATCCAGGCGAGCCATTTCACTTTCATCGGGATGACAAACATGATGAGGAATTGCGTGTTCGGGTTGACCGTGGCGTAGGCCAAGAAGGTCGCGTAGAAGAGGAACTTCGGCAGCACGAAAAGAGTCGTCGAGGGCGAGACTAGCTGGCCTAGAAAGGCACCTGCGACGGCGAAGAGGACAGAGAGGAGTAGATAGAGATTGAAGCGGGTCAGCCCCCATGCGGCTTCTAGTGTCTGGCTCATCATCCAGAGGATATACCAGAAAAAGGCTAGGAAGAGCGCCTGAAAGAGGGTCCCTGCCAGATAAGGGGGAGCGATGAGAAAAGAGAACAGCCGCCACCACTCGCCGCCGAGCACTGCCTTGGGTATGAGAACCAGTGCGCTCAGTTCGAAGCGCCCCATCAGAATCATCGCGTAGATGAAGAGCTGCGCCACAATGAGCGTGAGCATGACGTTGGGCACGGCAAGAAAGCCCAGCCGTTTTTCCATTTTGTCCAAAAATTTCATATTTCTATCGCAGCCTTACAAGCTTGCGTCGTGATGCAACTCGATCATGGGTAATTCCCATACTTTTTCGCCGCCTTTTTTTCCGCTGAAAGCGGTCACCCAGTTGCGCGTCAGGCTGCCGAGCGTCTCCAGTTGGGGCGGACTCCAACCTTGCGCGTCAATACGCCGGACGAGAAAACGGGCACCGCCCTCGGGTGGGCGGGTAACAAACAGGTAATGCCGCGTCTCCCCCTCGTCGCTGTAGGGGATCAAGACGGCGGGGTTTCGTTCGAAGGCCAGCTCGAGAATCATACGTCCGTCGTCGCGCGCAGTATCGCGTGCAAAGCGTTGATCGTCGCGCGCGTCGCGGCGGCTGCACCAGACGAGTTCGTGGTTCTGTCCTGAGTGTGTGAGCCGAGCACTTAAGGCGAGGAAATCGCCGTCGAATCTCGGTATCACCGATTGGATTTTCGCGACGAAGGCGTCGGTCGCCACGGGGGCGACTTCAGGTGCTTCGATCAAGACGACTCCGTAGGCATCGATCGCAACTCGGGTGTAGTCTTGTTCAAACTCGTTGCCCCAGGGATTATGGAAGCGGAGCTCTTTTTTTCGGTCATCGTAACCGATGATCACACAGCCATGCCCCATGCTGCCAAAGACATTCGGCCGAAAAGAAATATAGATAGGGCCCGTCTGGTAGAGTGCACGGCGGATCTGTGGCATAACTACTCTAGAAAAGGTTTCCTCATCCTCCCAGTGCAGAGTGTGCCCTTTGAAGCCGAGCTTCTCCATGGCCAGAAGCATGTCGCTGGGGTAGGTGCCTTGGTTGCTGGCAGACATCTCAGAGGAGAGTTCCGCGACTTGATCCTGGTCAGTCTTGATCCCGTGGTAGCCGGCGATCATGGTAGCGGAGGCGGGTACGCAGTAGTTGCCCTTTTGCTGGATCATGGGCACGTTTCTTAAAGCGTGCGCCTCCGGTAGATCAATGTCTTCGGCAGCCAAAGCGCCTGCTAAGATCAGAACTATGCTGAATATCTGCTTCACCTCTAGGGGACGACCAGGGCGACGCTGTCTTGCAAATTCAAAGTGCGGGCAAGGGTATACTCAAAAACGCGCGTATCACCATGCCGGGAGACCCAATCCAAGTGTATTTTGCTATCTTGATCGAGCCCTGTCGCACGGAG
>Ga0209504_1000371_pt1 | contig 39976 bp, 62 predicted proteins | sample COGITO_mtgs_1005_FD_184791 | JGI IMG/M metagenome (GOLD analysis project Ga0209504, IMG submission 184791) | Pelagic marine microbial communities from North Sea - COGITO_mtgs_100511 (SPAdes) (version 2) | ecosystem: Environmental > Aquatic > Marine > Epipelagic ...
CGGGATGTGGTGGAAGACATCACCCCTCGCAGCGATCGGGAACATGGCAATCGCTTCCATCTACGGGGTGTTCGCTGCGGGCGCGCTGGTGGAGATCATCGTCCGCGACGGCGAGTTCTTCGGCTGGCGCACTGGCACTTCATGGGTGACGGCATCCGTGATTCACATTGTCTTCGCGTTGGAAGCAGAACGGACGTGGAGGACCGCCCGTGTCACCTGAGGACATCGCCACGATCGTCTCGAACAACCCGACTCTGCTCACCATCCTCGGCATCGTCCTGATCGCTGGGTACGTTCTCAAGATTCTTTCGCTGGCGTCGGAGACCAGCGCGAAACTGCTTGGGCCGCTGGGGAAGCGGTGGCGGGAGCAGGGTAACCGGGCGGCGCGACGGGCTGATGCTCGCCGGTCGGAGGAGAACCAGGTCATCCAGGACTTGCGTGCCCGCGTGGAGTATTTCGTCGAGCAGGTCGAGGAGCTGAAAGAGCATGGGCGGCAGAAGGAAGCGGAGTACGAGGTGAAGGATGCATACCTCGCGTATGACGCTGCGTGGCATGGCAATACGAAGATCCATGCGGCCGAGGTCGGGTATCAGTTTCCGCCTCCGGAGCACATGACGTTCAACGAGTTTCGCCGTAAGGCGTCGGGGTGGGAGGCGTAGATGGAACGGTTGCCACGGCGGACGCCGGCTGCGCAGATGGACATTGTTGGTTTGGTGTTCGATGCGTTGGCGGATGCGGTGTCGGGTCTCCCGATCATCGGGGACATCGTCGGGTTCGTCGCCAGCCTGCTCGGGAACAGCAGTGCGTCGAATGCGCGGATCGCTCGGTTGGAGACGATTGTGTCGAAGGGGTCGTCGGGGTATGACGACTTCAATCGTTCGGATACGGGTAGTGCTTTGGGTCGTGGTCCGCAGATGACGGCGGATTGGGTGCAGGGCGGCAACGGCGAACAACTGCGGATCACGGGGCGCGCGGCACGGTTGGTCGAAGGATCACTCGCACCGTCACAGGGCAGGCGGTGGGCACGCTACCCACAGCCTGCATCGTCCTCCACGATGACCGCGGACACCATCTGCGACGACAAGAACATCGACTCGGCTGCGTGCACGACGTTGATTGTGTGTGCGAATGAGGCGTTCACCGAGGGCGTGTACGCGAATGTGTTTGGGACGGGTGTGTACTTGGGGAAGTTCACTCGTAGCGGCACGACGTGGTCGTTCACGGACTTTCCTGGTGGCTCGAATGCGGTGTACAAGATTGGGACTGCGGAACGTATCGAACTCCGCGCGTCCGGCTCCGGCTTGTATCAGCTGGTGGTGGAGAACTCCGTCGTCGTCGAAGCGGAAGACACAGTATTCCCGATCGACGAAGCGCACCGGTACTGCGGATTCGCGATCCAAATGACGATCCCGTTCCCATTCAACTACCAGTATGGGTGGGGACTGTCGGCGTTTTCGATGAAGTCGGAGGCGGGGACGTTCACGGCGATCGAGTCGGTGGAGACCGTCGCCAACGGGGCCGTCACGGTAGCGAACGGGGCACAGGCCGCCGCCGACAACGCGGTAGGCACAGCGGTCACACAAGCCACAAACGCGGCAGTCGGGGCAGTCGGGGCAGCAATTGCACCAATTGTGCAGCAAGTCAACGCATTCGCGAACACCATCACAGCACCGTTTGCTGAGTCGTGGATGACGCCGGTTCCCGGCCAGCAGGTCTCGTTCCCGGATGCGCTACTCAACCGCACCCCAAAGCGTGCAGCGCGGTTAACGGCCGCTATAGAGCCGTTCATCGACCGTGTCATCATCAGCACGGGCGACAGTGACGGCGGCAAGGACTGGTACACATCGTTCGCCACGTCGTACACGCCCGAGAAGAACGTTCTGGTCGCTGCTTACATTCAGTCGAACTACGCTGTCGGTCGCGCGACCATCTCGATCAAACTCGGCGCAGTCACCAGCCCCTGTGAGCTGTACGTCGTGTTGATGCGGATGCTTCCAAACGGTGACGCCGAGGTTGCGTGGGTGAGCCCGAACCAGACACCGACGCTCTCGCTCGGCAAGGTTGAGTGGAATGTCACCGCGCCAAACGACATTCCGTTCGACGAACTCGAATACATGATTGCGGGCGTCCATCAGATCGGGACCGGGAACGTGCGGTCGATCGCAGCGATTGAAAAGGATCAGTACGCGCGCAGCGCGGAGTCTTTCCCCCCGCAACAGGCGATGAACTTCACTTATTCGACGGCGATCACATCAGGGTCGGTGATCCCCAACGGGAGCCAGTCGTTCGGCACAGCGTTCTTGCTGTGGGTCGGTGTCGGGCAACGTCTGCTGTCGGGCGATCCATTGCCGCGCCAGCACACCGACAACTTCAACAACACGTTCATCTGGACAAGGATCGGCAGCGCGAACGCGGGAATCACCGATGGCATGTTCGCATACAAGAGCACGAACGACCTGAAATCGTTCTACTACTACCCACAGCCCCTCGCTTACGGCGATCAGAGGGTCGAGGTGTTTGCAAGTGGCGTGAACGGCGTCGAGCAGGGTGCGATGTGCCGAGGAAACGCGGCCGGTTCCAGCTTTTTCGCGCTGGTGCTCACCAGTAGTGGTGCGGCCCTGCGGCAGTGGACCTCGGCAGGCGAGTCCACGTTCTCCACTTTGGCTACCTGGTCGGGGGCGACTGACGGAACATATTGGGCGTTGGAAGCAATCGGCGACATTCTTACCGCTTACCAAGAGGTCGACGGGGCGTGGCTGTTGCGGATGCAGGTCACTGGTGTGGGCTTGACTGCCGGTAGATACACCGGTCTGTATTGCGACCGCGCCCTGTTCACCAATTCTGGTAGCTGGGACAACTTCACGGCCAGGGACATGGTCGTACTTGAGGAGGCAGCATGAAAGTCAATATCGACGGCTACGAGCTTGATCTGAGCATCGCTGGGGGGGCGTTGATTGTGGTGCACAATGCTTCGTTCCGTGGGTCTATCAGTCTTGCTGATCCTGTGGCAGATCCTGAACCTGTGGTGCTGGCGCAGTCCAATTCTAATTTGGAGGCGTTGTGAAGTCGATTGTGACTGCGTTGGTTGATCCGTCGGGGGCGGCGGATTACGGCCCGGACGCGTACGTGGAGATTTGGTCGCAGCTACCAGTCGGGGCGGGTGGGACGATCGCGACGGATAAGCCGCTGCGTGTCCCCGTCACCGCCTCGGGACTGTCGACGCCGCCGATTCGGGCAGGTAACTACCTCATCCGCATGAAACTCGCGGCATCCCGTACCGCCCTCGGGCCGTACCCCTTCACCATGCCCGACGGCGACGGCACCACCGAACTCTGGCCCCTCATCGCAGCAGCAGTCAACATCCCCCCAGACACACCCGTCCAGAAAATTCAGGAAGCCCTCGCGGCGTATCTGATTGCGAACCCCATCGACGGCAACGGACTCGACCAAACCGCTGTCGACGCCCGCATCGAAACAGTCGGTGACACACGTTATGCACCCATCGGATCGACCGGTGCGACGACCGTCGACGCCCTCACCGACGCCGGAACAGTCGGCAAGGCCGTCGCGAAAGCATCGACCCCGCAGGTAGCCACGAAGGCGATCGGCGCTGTCAGCTCACGCCTGATCCCGGACATCTCGAACTCGTGGTGGCAGTCCATCCAGGCGTACTTCGTGCACGGCCGAGTGTTCGTGGGCGGCTGCGGCGTGGACGGCGGTGTGCGCATCGGCTGGGTCGACATCGAAAACGGCATCGTCGGACGCACACGCCTCAACCCCGAACGATATTTCCAGGACGACCACGACAGCGTCGGCATGGCATTCGACCTCACCCCGAACGTCAACCGGCGCGCCCTCGCCGTCTACTCCCCGCACGACGACGACAACTACCTGCGCCTGCGCGAGGCCGAAGGCTACAACACCTTCGACTCGGTCGGCCCCGAAGTGCAGCTCCAATTCGGTGGCGGCACGTCCGTCGCGTACGGCTCGGTCATGGCCAAGCCTGCCGAGACCAACAAGCGGGTCAACACCGTCAGCGGGTCGGCGGTCCTCGACTGCGTCACCTCCGTCAGTGCGCCGGTCGCACACGGACTGGTCGACGGGATGCGCTACCGCTTCACCACGGCAGGAGCCCCGGCACCGTTCGTCGCGGGTGTGTCCTACTGGGTGGTCAACTCCACCGCCGACACCACCAAGTTCGGGCTCGCAGCCACACGCGGCGGCGCAGCGATCGCAGCCACCGTGACCTCGGCGGACGCCTCGAAGGTGCTCACCGACTCCGGGCGCGGCATGGTCCGCTGCCGTAACGGCGGCTTCAACAAGATCGCCCGCTCGACCAACCTCCAGGTGTCGGTCACCGAGCGCCCCACCAACACGCCGCCCTCGTTCGAGGACTCCGCCGACGAGCGCTTCACCCTCATCGAGGCCGCGTACATCGCCTACACCGAGGCAGGGAACACGTTCTGGGCCATCGCGACCGGCGACCCCACTCCCGTCCCGGCCAACGGTTCGACCAAGACGTACTTCTTCAAGGGCATCAAGGGTGGAACCGGGGCCGTGCGCAATGCGGCGAGCAACATCATCGGCCATCTGTGGGGTGCACCGCCCGCTGTCGGGGCACCGCTCATCCCCGTCACGGGTGCAGGTCCGAACGCGGACATGATCTACGACGCGACGGGCGACGACGGACGCCGCTACTACGACATCGCTCGCGGTGGTGACGCGGTGGCCGTGATGTCGTTCAGCCGCGCCGACTACGCCACCACGCCAGGCTCGGACGGTGTCGCGGTCATCGCAGACCCGGCCCGCGCCGAACTCGGCGGAACCTACAAGGTGATGCGCCGCAGGACCAACGCGACGACGAACCTGTGGATCGACGAGACCATCGTTCCCACCGGTAAGCCGTTCGGTGCGTACAAATCCGTCTACGTCGGCGGCATGTGCTTCGAGCGTGACGACACCCTCGGCAACGCCGTCCTCGCAGTGGTCGAGTCGAACAATGTCTGGACGCTTCGCCGTTACGTCCGCACCGGACTCGCGTACCCAACCACCGTGCCCGGTACGTGGGCCGAGGATTCGATCCTCTACACCGCACCGGCCGGGTACAAGCTCGGCCGCCCGAAGATCCCGCTGGGGTCGGAGGGCCGCGCTGCCGGTGAGCGCATCTTCACCGTCTCGGAGTACTCCTACTACGACACGGCATCGTTCAACGCCATTCGCGGCGGAGAGATTGTGGGGAAGTACTGATGACCGATCGCATCCGCGTGGACAAGATCACCGTCTCACGGCCCACGACCGTCGGGGATCGACACCCTGTCGTGGTCAACGCAGACGGCTCGTTCGAGGTTAGGGAACCGACACCGATCGCATTGGGCATGGTCGCGGCAGCGCTGCCTGCCAGTCAGAGCAACCGGGGCGCGAACCACCTCTACAGCACGTCGAACGTGGGCTCGATACTGCTCCCTCGTGACAGTCGCCTGGTCGGGCTGTCGGTCGGCTGCGTCACCGCGATCACGGCGGGCACTCTCGTCGTGAAGCCGAGCCGCAGTGGTGTCAGCGTTCCCAACGCGACCCTCTCTCTCGGCGTGGGCGAGCAACGCAAGACGCAGTGGTGGGGTCACGCGGCGGGAATGACGTTCGCTGCAGCCACGGACACCATCGGAATTAACACCGACACCGACGCGGCGTGGGTCGCCCAAAACGTCGTGTTCCAACTGTTCTTCGCCATGCAGCCCTGACCCGAAACGGGCACATAACGCGAGGTTTGTCCCCACGGTGGGGACACATCAGGGGTAAGATGAAGGCATGACGAACACCGTGTTCTGCGAGAACTGCGACGACCAGATCCACCGCGACGGCGAGTCCTGGGTGCACGAGGATGACTACGCCTTGTGTGGAATCGACGACGATTTCGAGAAGGTTGCGCGGCCGAAAAACGCTGCGTGACTCCACAGAAGCGAGGCGTTGTCCCGACGGTCGAGGAGCAGCGGCTGCGTGCTGCGGTGATCGGTGCGGAGGCAGCGGAGAAGGAACTGCACGCTGCTGTCGTGGCCGCTCTGATCGCGGGCGGGTCAGTGCGGGAGGTCGCTCGGGTATCCGGTATTAGCGTGAACACGATCGAGCGTTGGGGTCGTGCGGGCGGCTGGCCCTCGGCGGAGCAGTCGGCGGCGTGGGCGAAAGCGCGAGCCGACCAGGAAGCACTTCGGGCGCGGCAGGCAGATGCACGACGACGACTCGAGGAGATGGAATGAAGTCGCGGAACCTCGACGTCGGCTCGCTTGAACTGACCCGAATCAACACGGCACCGGCGGAACTCAGATGCACGCACGCGGACCCGGTTGTGACAATCACGGACGAGTTCGTCCGCGAGATGGCACGGCCGAATCCGTGGGTGACCGTGGACGGACCGATCGCATCCGGTGCTGTGCTGCGGATGACGTTGACGAATGGAACGTGGGTTTACGTCCTGCGTGAGTTCGTCCCAGCCGAGGGCGTCTGGATTGCTCAGTGGCCGGACTGATGCGTCCCTGCTGGTAGGACATCTGAACGGCAGAGACATGCTCCCTACAAGCCCCTGTGACCCCCAGAGGTCCAGGGGCTTCCCCATGCCCGCATACGGGCTCACAGATCCCCAACCAGAACGGGGGTGACCGCCATGCTGCGGCTCACAATCGTCGCCCTACTCGGGGCGGCAACCATCTACTACCTCAGGAGAATCATCATGGCTACACGTGACGAACTGCTCACCGAAATCACCGGCATCAAGGATCAGGTCGTGAAGTCCCGCGGCGAGTTCGTCGCGAAGATCACCGGCTTGGAGGAGAAGCTGGCGGCCGCTCAGCCGATCACCCTCGAAGACCTCGCAGAGTTGAAGAGCGAGGTTCAGGTGTCGGACGACGTCAACCCGGACCCGGTCATCGAACCGGCACCCGTCGAGACCCCGGAGGTTCCCGCCGAGCCCGTCGAGGTCGTCGAGGTCGTCGAGGTCGAGACCCCGGCAGTCGACGAGACTCCCGCCGAGGACACCACCACCGCCTAGACTGGACCGTGCTGGACGATCCACCCGCATGGGTGGGGTAGCTCAGCCGTCGAACAATCTCGACGAATCGGCCCCGTCTCCCAATCGAGGGAGGCGGGGCCTTTTCTCGTTGCAATCCTGTTGACGCGGTCAACACGCCGAAACGAATCCGCAGGTCAGAAAATCACGTCAACGACCACTATTCGGAACGTTTAAGCAGGTCAGCACCGGTATAGGCTGGGAATGAGAGGGGTTCGAGTCCCCTTAGCTCCACCGAGAATCCGTTGCCCTAGTCCATCGAACGGGCGTGCGATTCTGGCGTATCGCAATCCGACGTTTATCCGACGAAATAACCAAAACAGTTCCCAATGGTTCCATACAAGCAAGACATACAGACCGCCAAAAAACCGCAGCTCAAAGCCCAGAACCCTCAATGCCGAGAACAGCCCGTCGAACCCCGACGGAGAAGCCCTGGCAATGCAGCAGAGGACCCGGGTTCGATTCCCGGCAGCTCCACAAAGGCCAGGTCAGCAAGCCCACACAGGCTAGCTGGCCTGGTCTTCTTTTTCGTCCACCCGACACTTATCCGACGCTTTCGCAATCGCACCATCGAGCGTCGTCGCCACGATCTCATGCGTCCGACCCCGACCCATGTACACATCCTGGGTCATCGACACCTGCGCGTGCCCGAGCTGATCGGCAGCCACACGGGCCGTCAACCCCTCGTCGTCGAGGATCGTCGCGACCGTCTTGCGAAAGGTGTGGGAGGTCACCCAGTCCAGTCCGAGGGCGGCACGGACTTGCCGCCACTGCCGCGCCACCGTATCCGGATCACGGAGCGTTCCGGTGGAGGACTCGAACAGCATCGGCCCATGCGGATGCGCGGCCCGCTCGGTGAGCATGTCGACAGCGAATGCCGGCAACGGTAACTCACGTTCCCCGGCTTCGGACTTCGGGAACCCCTGCCACACCAGCCCGACACCCACCAGGCGGACCACCTTCCCCGCGACACGGACGCGGCGTCTTTCGACGTCGACGTCCTCCGCCCACCGCAGGCCCATCAGTTCACCGATGCGGACACCGGTGGCCGCGAACATCGTGACGACGTCCGCGAGGTCCGCATGCTCACAGAACTCTGCGACCGTCGGGACACGTTGATGCGTCGTCGTCCGCAACCCCTTGCGGACTTGGTACGGCGACAGGATCACGGGGCACGGCACATCCGACTCACGAACCGCCGTCAACACGTCCGCCAACACTGACGCGTCCATCGACTTCGGGCGTTTGCGCCGCTTCGACGCCTTCAACTCGATCTCACGGACCGGGTTGACCGTGCACGCCCCGAACCGAACGGCGAGCTTGAACATGCCAGTGAGGATCGTCCGGGCGATCTTCGCGGTTCCGACACCGGAGCGAGCGACGACTTCGGCGATGAACGCATCGAGCCGCTGCGTCGTGGCTTCCCGGATTTGCAGGCTGCCGAGGGCCGCGACAATCCGTTTCCCGATCGGATCGTAGGACTCGAACGTCAACGGTGCCCGGTCCTTCTCGACGAGCTGCTGCCGGTACGCGGACCAAAGGACGGCGACCTTGGATGTCGCGGTGATGGTGTCGGATGTGGTGACGGTACGTTCAGTGAGCGCTTCAACCAAGGCGCGTTCGGCGGCTGCCCCTGTCCGGTCTGTGATGCCGGTGGGGGTGTACCGCATCATGGCGCGGGTGACTCCGTCGGCGTCGCGAACTCGGCAGGTTGCTTGCCATCGTCCGTCGGGGAGTTGGCGTCGGGTTATTTTGCCGTGCGTCCCAATCGGGAGCGGTGGTCTCGGCATCGCTATCGGCCACGGGCCATCACGGACACGCACTCCTGGACCTGCGCCCCGGTCTCGTCGCCCGCGCTGACACCGTCGAACATGCCGCGCGCGAACTCGAACTGGGGTGTCACTTCCCGCGAGTTGCCGGACAAGTTGAAGACGCCGACGCCGGGGGAGAGCCACACAGCCGCGGACACGGATCGAGTGCCGTCGGCGCGGAAGACGTTGGCAGAGACGTATTCGTAGTCGACGCCGTTGACGTCGGTGGTGACCGCGGCGACGTCTTGAAGGGTGCGGCCTTCGGTGAGCGCGGCTTCAATGGCTGCAACGACGCTGGCGTCGGGTTGCTGGCAGCCTGCCGCGACTGGGTCACCGGGGGTGGCCTGTGCCGGAGGGATCGTCGTCGGAGCTGTAGTGGTCGAGGTGATCGGCGCGGCCCGCACAGATTCTTCCGTTGTCGGTGCCGGTTCGCTGCCGTTGTCCGAGCTGCACCCCGCAAGCAATCCCACGGCCGCCACTCCCATAATCCATTTCTTCATTGCGTTCCCTTTCTAATCCATTTCTTCATTGCGTTCCCTTTCTAATCCATTTCTTCATTGCGTTCCCTTTCTAATCCATTTCTTCATTGCGTTCCCTTTCGTTGTGTGCGCCCTTGCCGACGCGAATCCCTGATTCTGCGAAGCCGTTTCACCAGCCCCGGTTCCGCCGCGAGCGCGTCCCGGTCATCGAGTAAGCGGGTGAGGATCTGGTAGTAGCGGACGGCGGACATGTCGAACCTGTCGCGGATCGCCTGCTCTTTCTCCCCGGCGGCCCGCCACCATCGTTTCTCGAACGCGAGGATCGCGGCGTCGTGTTCGGTCATCCGCGGCGCTCCAACTCGACGTCGATGTAACGGCGCTCATCTCGGGTGAGGGTGCGGATACGAACCAACAGGGTGTGCATGTCGGTCCACAGTTCCCACGCAGCCTCAGCGTCCGCGAGCCCACGCGTCCATACCAAGGCCTCCACCAAATCATCGAGCGGGATCAGCCGGCGGGCGGCGATCTCGTCGACGATCCGTTCCTCTTTCGCCTCGAGGTAGGGGTCGGTGGATACCCCGCCGCGTTCCTGGTGGATCAGCTCGTGGGTGAGGGTGGCGCGGCGTTGTGCTTGCGACAGGGTTCGGCAGAGTCGGATGACGCGTCCGTCTGTCTGTCCGGTGATGCCGTCGGGGAGTTGGCGGGTGCAGTCGATCTCGGTATCCGCGTGCTGTTCGCGGGCGGACCGCCACGGATGGAATCGAGTCATGTCTGGGACCGTATGGTCTGGTACCGACAAAAACGCGGCGTGACCTCGAACAACATGCATGTCATTCATTGGCCTGGGGTACTGTCACCAGCCTCTTTTGTCCGTTTCGATGCCGCGACCTTGTCTGGTACGGCGGCAAGCCTGCGGCCTTTACTCGCGGGAGTCTGTGCCTCGGCCTTGACGAAGGACCGGATGAGTTCGTCGACGGCTTTCCGTTGGCGGTCGTTCATCATGTTCGCCTCAAGGGGCGGACTCCACGGTGATGTCTCTCCGGCCGGCACTTCGGCGAGTTCGCGTAGTCGTGTGACGGGCAGGTTGAGGACGTCTGCGAGGGCGACCAACACTTTGTCGTTGGTGCCGCGGTGGCTGCCGTTGAAGTAGGGGATGACGGTCGATTCGCCGACGTCGTGTCCGCGTTTGCCGCACTCCCGTCCGATCCATCGGATGGTGTGCTCGCCCTTGTGGGCTTGCAGGTATTCGGATAGGTGGCTCACGGATCAGAGACTCCACGACGTCGGCGTTGTTCGAATACTCCCAGGGTAGCCGGTGTGGCTACAAAGAACAGAGCTGTAATTATCGCTTACGCAGGCATTGGTCGGAAATTGGGGTTGCGTACGTAGCCAACGTTGGCTACTGTGAGTGACAGCTCGGCAATCACCAATCATTGAGAGGAGGGGAATTGACTACTCGGATGCGGCTCGCCACAAAACTTAAGAGTGCGGATCTCTTGGACGATTACATGGTCGATCGCGAGGAAACGAACCGTTCGCTGGCTCCGAAGGTCGGAGTTTCACCGGCAACGATCTCGCACTTGCGTCGCGGGGCTCGAACTTATTGTCGGCTCGATGTCGCGAAGGCAATCGAGAAGAAGCTCAACGCACCACCTGGCTCTCTTTTTTTGCGCGAAGTGATTGGCGGCTCGCAAGCTGTCGGACGGTCGGCGTAGAAACACAAAAAGGCCCGCCGAGTTGCAGCTCGACGGGCCAGACCCAAACACCACTCTGGAAAGGCGTTCAGATGCAGACACATCCTATCTCAGTCACCCTCGACGAGGCTGTTACGCGGCTCGAAGACATCGTCGACTTCCACGCTCCCAGCCCGGACGGCTGCGGCTCCTGGACGTTGGAACGCTTGTTCCGATCGTTGCCCGAGGGCGGCTACGGAACGAACTACAAAGCGGTCGTGCATGTTCCGCACACCTGGACCGGTCTCCCGGCGGGCATCTTCTGGCTCGAAGCAACCTCGAACGACCCGGTCGATGCCCTCGACAAGCTGGCTGACCTGATCATCGCGAAGGCACCGGTGGCGGCATGAGTGACTACAAGGCCGGCGACTCGCTGACCCTCCTCGATCAGCTCCTCGAACTGCCCGTCGGCTCGATCATCCGAACCGGTGCCGCCCGATGCGCGCAGAAGGCATGGATGCGCGACCTCGAAACCGAGGAGGACGACGAGTGGTTCGAGACCGGCGACTCCACGCCACTGACCTCGGCCGAACTCGACGACTTCCCGCACACCCTCGTCTACGTCGGGAGTCGACCATGAACGAGACGCCGTTGTTCATCGAGGGTCAGCCGGTTCGGGAATTCGAGCGCATCGGATTCATCGACGGTCAGGTGCATTGGGCGTTCGAGCTCGAAGACGGCACCTTCCTGACGCTCACGTCCCGCCAGTTCGGCGAATGGGTGAAGGCATCCGCACTACCCGACATGGAACCCGAACCGGACCTGAACGTCATCCAGTCCGCAGGCATCACCGGACTCATCGTCGGAGCAGTCGCAGCGATTTGGACTGTCTGGGCCGTGAAGGTGGGGCTGCTGTGAGTATCAACTACCTCGACCCCCAAGAGCGCGTCCTCTGGGACGAGACGTTCGACCCGACACTCTGCGACAACTGCGGCGAAGACCTCATCAACGACAACGGACACCCACCCACCTGCGGATGTCCTCAAACATGCAATCCCGACTACTACCACGACCAAGGCAGGTAACACGATGAGCACACTCCTCGAACTCCCAGACTTGTTGCAGGGCACCGACGAATGGCTGGAACAGCGCCGCGGAATCGTCACCGCCTCAGTCGTCAAGGATCTCGTCACCACCCGACGGCTGTCCGCGATCGACTTCGACTGCCCAGCCTGCGACGCCGCCTCGAACGCACCGTGCCGCAGCAAGAGAGCCGCTAGCCCGATCAAGACGCTCCACTCCGAGCGCGCCCGTGTCGCTCGAAACACCGACTCCAACGTCATGTTCGAGACGGCCAGCAACGACACATCCCGCGCACTCACAGCCACCCTCGTAGCCGAACGCATCACCGGCTGGACCGTCGACATGTTCGTCAGTGACGACATGATGCGCGGTGTCGAAGACGAACCGAGAGCCCGCGACAAGTACAGCGAGCACTTCGCCACCGTCACCGAAACCGGATTCATGGTCCGCGACTTCGGTGGGGGAGTGAAGATCGGCTACAGCCCCGACGGGCTCGTGGGCGATCACGGTCTGATCGAGGCGAAGTCACGCCTCCCGAAGAAGCACCTCGAAACGATCCTCGCAGGTGAACCACCGCGCGAGAACATGGCCCAACTCCAATGCGGCCTCCTCGTGTCCGGGCGGGCATGGATCGACTACGTGTCCTACTGCGGCGGAATGCCGATGTGGGTCAAACGCGTCTACCCCGACCGCCGCTGGTTCGATGCAATCGTCACCGCCGTCGCCGCATTCGAAGCCGAAGCCACCGAAATGATCCGCGCCTACAACACCGCGATCGACGGCTTCCCCACCACCAACCGAGAACTCACCGAAATCAGGTTCTGACGATGAACATCACCGATGCAGCAGCACCCAAAAGCGACCAGATCAACGCCGACGACCTCATGTCCGGTCCCCGCGTCGTCACCATCACCGACGTACGGCAGGGGAGTAGCGAACAGCCCGTGCAGATCGTCACCCAAGAGTTCGGCACCGGACGCCCCTACCGCCCCGGTAAGTCCATGATTCGCGTCCTCATCAACGCATGGGGTGCCGAAGCCAGCGCCTACGTTGGACGCCGAATGACGATCTACCGCGACCCGAAGATCGCATTCGGTGGGCAGGAAGTCGGCGGCATCCGCATCTCCCACATGTCGCACATCGACAAGCGCATGACCCTCGCACTCACCGTCACTCGGGGCAGGCGCGCACCATACGTCGTCGAACCCCTCCCCGAGGGACCGCCGACCATCACCAACGAGCAGGCCACCGAACTCGCAGCGGCGATCGAGAAGTCGGCGAACCGTGACGAGTTGGACGCGGTCGCATCGCAGTTGAAGACGTTCAATCTGGCGAACCATCGGAAGCCGTTGGGGGACTTGTGGAAAGCACGTCTCACCGAGGTCACCACCGAAGTGCAGCACGACAACGTCGAATCCGGCGCACAGTCCACCGACCCACAGCAGGTGCTCGCGTGACAGCGAACCCGCGGCTGATGGACATCAGGGAACTGTCCGAGACCCTGTCCGTCGCCGTGCAAACCATCCGCTGCAACCGCCACACCCACCCCCTGTACAAGAAGGCAATCAAGCTCGGCGGCCCCACCTCCCCGCTGAAGTGGCGACGCGTCGATGTCGACGCCTACATCGACAGCCTCACCCAGGAGTCAGCATGACCGACGTACGCACGAATGTTCCGCAGTTCCACCGCCGAGGCACGATTGCCTACACAGCGGACGACGTCGAGTGGCAGGCGTACGCGGCGTGCAATGGCGAAGACCCCGAACGATGGTTCCCCGCCGAATCAGGGCGGGCAGGGCAGATCGAAGTGTTGCAGGCGGTCGAAGTGTGCCTCACCTGCCCCCTGATCGCTCGACAGGGCTGCGCACGCCTGGCCCTCGATCAACGCTCCCAGTACGGCGTGTGGGCTGGCGTGCACCTGGGAACCAACCCGAAAGCCCGCGCACAAGCCCGCTGGAAACTCCGCGCCATTGCAGGGCAGCAAGAACAAGAGGCGAACTGATTCATGGAGTGGGCAGACAACCCGCCGACGCCGTGCGGGAGGTTCGAGTGGGAACGCATCATCAAACGCGCACCCATGCCCAAAGGCTGCAAATTCCTGGGCCTCACGATGGCGACGTTCGCTGGCACCGATGGGGAAAACATTCGCCCCTCGGTTCGGCGGCTCGCATTGGAGATGGAGGTGTCGGAACGGACCGTGATTCGTGCTCTCGGATGGCTGCGGGAGGAGGAATGGATCGCGAAAACGAGGCAGGGGAATCGGTGGCTCGGGAAGACGAACGAGTACCGATTGGTGTTGCCTCCGGGGGTGTTGGAGCGTCTTCATTTGGACCCGGATGGGGAGCCGATTTCGGATGGGAAAGTGGTGCCGATCCGCCCGAGTCTAAGTGACACCCATGTCACGCAGACTGGGCCGGAATCACGAAAGTCTAAGTGACATCCCAGCAATGTCTAAGTGACAAAACCGAAAGTCTAAGTGACATCCCAGACGAGTCTAAGTGACACCCATGTCACCCCATCACTCAAGATCACTACATAAACACCAGCCAAAGACCAACCACCCGCTCTCGAAGTCGACTAACTACCAGGCGCGCGAAGCCAGCCAAGCGAAGAGAAATTTCACTCGATCGGAGACACCCAAAATGACCGCCGCACACGTCACCGCAATGACCGTCGACTGCCCCAACTGCCAACAACCCGCCGGCCACATTTGCACCGCCGAATCCGGATACCGGAAGTCCATCCCGTGCATCGCCCGCACCAAACGAGCCGGAACCTTCGAAACAAGCCCTCAAACGCCCACAGCGCGTTAGCCCATACAGACACACCAGACCCGCACCGAAAACCCGCCACCGTTCAACACAGGCCCAGGAAACACGACCACGAAAGGTGCCTGATGACTCGACAATCACCAGCCAAAACCGGTACAGTTACCCACAAGCACCCGTTGCAGCGGGCCAAACCTCTGGAAGGACCACACGTGACCCAGCCGGCCACCACCCAAGAACTCATCGCAGACGTACTCCTACCGTATTTCGGCGACGACGAAACCGCCTACACCGCAGCCGCAGCCATCACCCAAGACCCCGCACTCACCGTGCGACCACGACGCATCCTGTCGGGAGAATGGCGCTACGTCATGGCAGCACTCGACGCACTCCCACGCCTCACCGTCATCAAATGGCAGTCTCACGAAGGCCCCACAGTCGCAATCAATCGGCACGGTCGATGGATTGAAGCCGGCTACTCAGTCGCGCGCACCTCCGAGTCCATCGCCCGCGACAACACACCCATCAAAGTCATCGCATGAACGCCGACGCAACCAAACTCATTGCCACCCTGCGCATGAACGCCGACCTCGCCGGGAACGCCAGCGGCATCAACGACTACAGCATGTACACCAGCCGCGCCCTCCGCGCCGCCGAAAAACTCGCACAACTCCTCGAAAACGAGGGCATCGCATGAGCAACCCGGAAACCACAGAAACCGCCTCTGACCTGGTTGTATCCGCGTCTGCGCACGTGGTGGGTGTGTTGGCGGAAGCACTCGCACAGCATCCCGAAGGTGGCGCGCGCATCGTGAGTACCGGCCCCGATACGGAGGTGCTGGAGTTCGATTGCGGTTGCGGGTGGAAGTCACGGCGACCGTGGGCCAACGGTTCTCCGTACCCGGAGCATGTGGCGTCTGTGGTTGCTGCCCTCCCCAACATCGCCATCGTGGAGTTGCCCGAGATGGAGCCTGACGAGACCTTGTCCGAGTTCCATGGTCGCCTTGAGATGGTCTGGGCCGGTGTCAGATTCCGCAGGTACTCAGCCGCTATCGACGCTCGCGCTGCGGGAGGCCAAGCATGAACACCGACAATCTGAATCCCGAGCATCTTGCAGCAATCGAAACGGCTTGCGAGAACGCCCTTGCCGACCAGCGCTCACCGGGCATCGGTGTGCACACGATCTTGTCCCTCGTGGCTGTGCTGCGGGAACGGGAAAACACCATCGCACGAGTCCGGGCAGTCATCGATGCCGACGGTTTCGAGTACACCAACTTCGTCCCACGCCTCCGCGCTGCCCTCGACCCACAGGAGACACCATGAGCACCAACTACGCAGTCGCGCCGGGCGAGTACCTCGAAGAGTGGATGGACGAGAACGGCTGCACTCGCAAGCAGGCCGCCGAGCAGATGTCCGTCTACGTCCATGAGGTCGACCGCATCCTCTCGGGCGTTCAGGCAATCACCAACCTCGTCAGGAGACACCATGAGCGAACGGAAGACGCGGATCAAACTCTCCGATGGCACAACATGGCCGCGCCCGGAGTTGGAGAATGACGAGATCGCTGGCGTCGGTTGGAAACTCCGCTACAACCCGCAGAGTATGACTCGGGCAGACCACCTGTATGCGGCGTCGATCATCAGCGCTTACGGCTACATGATGGTCGAGACGAATCGGGAGCGACGAGACCAGGTGTGTCGCGACATTCGGGCTGAACTGCGCGCAGAGGTTTCGGGGGTGGTGTTGTGAGCACACCGAACCCCACACACATCATCGCGGAGGGTATGCGGGAGGTCGCAACTGAGGGCCAGAAAGGAACGCCCGGCACACGCGAGGATGGGCAACTGTGGGGAGCGTTCCCGAACACCATGACGATCAAGGACCTCGCCGCCCATGTGGTGTCGAAGCTGACAGATGCCGGCTACGTCATCATCGACACCAACCGATTCGACGCCGCCTGCAACATCCTCGCCCTCATCACCGACACCTACCGCGGACTCATCATGGACACACCCGATGACCGCGCATTGCACACGAAAGTGATCGCGAACGCCGACGAGTACATCGCCAAACTTCGCGAGTTTCTTCCCGCTGCTGCCGCTGGGGGGGAGAAGCCGTGAGCGCCGCACTGTTCCGCCACCAAGACACCGCCGACACAGACCGCGCATGGTGGCACGCAATGCCCACCCGCATCGCAGAACGCAGGCGCGCGCTGGGGTATCCGGTCGGTAGTCCTGAGCGTCGAATGTTGCAGGTGCAGCAGTGACGACGACTCTGACGCTCCCGTACTCGCGTCCGCCGATCACATCGAATGAAGCAGCACGGTCGAACGGCAGGGCGCACGCATCCACACGCAAGCAGATGCGGTACACGGCATCGGTACTCGCGAAGGCCAACAAGGTCGGTGTTCATCCGCGTTCCGATGTTATGTGCACCTGGTACGTCCCAGATCTCATCCACCGCGACGCCGGCTCTTTGTCGGCCCTGTTGAAAGCCTCGATCGACGGCCTCGTCGATGCAGGTGTGTGGCCTGATGACTGGTTCGCCTACGTCCGCACCGAATCGTGCCGCATCGAACTCGACCGCGAAAACCCACGCATCGAACTCACCATCACACCCATCTGGGAACCAAACCCCATGCACCCGCCCGAGTTCCAAATGCAGCCAGGAGGCACCACACGATGATCGTCGAAGTAGTCACCACTGATGGGCAGATCATCACCTACGACCGAAAAGGCAGCGGCTACACCGTCGACAACGGTCACCTGTACATCCACGAAGCCATAGGCGACCTCCGAACCCGAAACGTCGCCATCCACGCAGCAGACACCTGGCTCATCGCACGGAACGTCACCGCATGATCGACGTCCTCTGGCTCGCAGGCACCTTCAACCCCCAAGGCGAAGGCATCAGCGACGACTTCCTCAAACGCCTCGACCCGAAACGCTTCCGCTACCGCTACGTCACGGATGGCTACTTCGCTGACTACGGCAAGGTGGTTTCATACGCCGAGAGCGCGCGCCTCGGCGAACTCGCCCTCGACCGGGCCGTCCGTGAATGCCGCGGAGCTGTCGTCGTCGGCGGCTACTCGCAGGGCGCTGCCATCGCGGGGAACTACGCCGCTAACTGGGCTGATCCACGGCAGGTCCTCGGCTGCGCATTGATTGCGGACCCACTTCGTGACGGTTCACAACCCACTGTGAACCCGAATCCTGGCGGCTATGGGATCGGCGGGCAACGGCGAATCCACAGCGTCAAGACACTCACCGTCGCTGCGTGGGGTGACCCGATCACCAGCCTCCCAGCCGGCAACTACCTCCGCAGCATCGCGGACTTCTCGGAGTTTATGGGGCGGGATGTGAACGCGTGGGCGGTGAATGTCCTGTCGAAGATCGTGAAAGGCCAGTTGCAGCCGTGGTGGCGGTGGTCCAACCGCAGGGATTGGGCTGAGGCAGGCAGGTGGCTACGCGGCTACACCACCGACTCAAGGCATACGGCGGCGTACGTCACCGAAGGACTGACTCGACAACTTGCCGACGCCGTCAACGAGGAGATCCGATGAGCGCGAGCGAAGTGACGGTGCGCATCGACGTGACCGCGCGCGACACAGGCGGCACCAAACTCTCGCCATGGTGGCACGACCAACGCGCCCGCTTGGAACGCCGCACAGCGATCCTGAACGGCACGGAGGTGCGTCGTGAGCACGGTGAATGAGCGGGCCGTACGCAGGTGGGGTCGGAAGCGGTACTTCCGCAACGTCGCCATCCTCGTCGGCAACGACACCATCCGCACCGTCCACGAAGCCCTCAACGTCCCATACGACGAAGCCGAAACCCTCGAAATCCTGAAAGGCATCCGAATATGAGCGAGACGTTCTATCTCGACCGCGAAGGTCAACGGAAGCTTGTGAAGTCGCTCCGTGAAATCCCCTCGTTGGTGGAGGATTTGGCGGTCACGATCTGTCGGCGGGATCGGATCGCACGCCCGCAACCGGGTGGACGCACGTCGGTGGAGCGGGTGGAGATGCCGTTACCCATCAACCTCGATGCTGTCGAAGCCGCCGACAACCTCACTGCGTGCCTACTCACGTGGGTGCAGGACGTCTGCCAGGCCCGCCAGATCGAATGGGCAGGCTCGACGTCGACCCTCACCCTCGCCGCCTGGCTGGATCGCAACGTCATCGCCCTCGCTCTCACCGATGGAGCCGACAACGCACCCGGCCAGATCGGGCACCACATCAAAATGGCGCGCCGAACAGTCGACCTGCCACCCGACGAAATCTGTGCAGAACCCGACATGGAGAAGATCAACCTGTCGTACGACATGCTGCTGACCGCGCGGGAGTTGTCGGGGATCATGCCGCAGCTCGGGGAGAAGCCGTTGAAGGCGGACACCATCCACTCGTGGACTGATACTCGCAGGCATGGGGCGAATGCGTTGCAGCACCGCGAAATCCCCGGCGTCAAAGGCCACGTCTACCGCCTCGGTGACGTCCTCGCAATCCGGCGCGCCAGGGAAGCCGCAAGGTCACAACGCATGTCCGAGGTTTCTGCTTGACAAATCCGTCCGAGATCCCGTGGTATGCTGCGCATCAGCAACCGGTGTGAACACAACCACCGTTGATGTGCTCAACCATCCGGAGGCCAGTGTGTGGAATCTGCTCGCAGACGCATTCGCCGCTGCCCTCCGCAAGATCGCATTCTGGGCGCTCACCCGTGGATGACACCCGAACCCCAGTCATCACCATCGCCTGCTGGCACAAAGGCTGCGACTTCCACGAACTGATGGAAGGCATGAACGGCACCACCATCGTCGCGTACGTCTCCCGCAAGGAACTGTGGTCGGATCACAATCGGAAGGTGCATGGACGTGGCTAGATCACAAGTTGGCGGATACGACCTCACCGCGCAAGCACTGCGACAGGCAGGACTCGGCGGACACACCTTGGAGCGAATCGGCAAGTGCCTGAACGAAACCAAGCGTGAGACGAAGGTCGGGCACAGCCTGTGGAAGCTCACTGACGGCGCAATGACTCTGGTCGTCGATCCCTATGCGTCGACCATCGAGTCGGTCGGGATGGGCGCGTTCAGGTGAGTGCGCCTGCTGGTCCGTTGGAGCGTGTGGGGCATGGGCGTTGGGCGATCGTCCCCATCGGCATCCTCTGGGTCACCGACACCGGTGTCATCGGCTTCCAACCCCCACCCAAAGGCGACCCCAGCGGCATCGAAACACTGATCTCGAACGCGTTGGACGCCGGCAAGACCGCGAACACCGCCTTCGACGAAATCGCCACCGTCCTGGGTGCCGCCTCCGCCAAGACCGGCGATGTCGCCACCTGGACCGTCGACCGCAGGCCGGTGTTCGAGTGAGTGTTGCTCGGCGTCGTACCGATGACGTCCTCGTGCTCGTCGTGAAGGTCGCAGCCGCTTCGGAGGACGCAGACAGCAGCCAGAAGGCCGCGCTGCAATCGTTGGTGCCCGCGTTCCAAGACCTCCGCCTGTCGAAAGACCCCGACAAAATCGCAGACCTCGACAAGCGCCTGCATCGCATCATGGGGCCAACATGGCAGCCGCGCGGCCAATGGGCAACCGCCGCCAACAACGCGCACACCATCATCAACGACGGCATCACAGCCCGCGGCCACAATCCCGCACAACTGTTCGCACCCAAATAACTCCCGACCCCCACAGCGCGGGAACGGAGGCACCAATGATCAGATCAAACGTTTGGCAGCCTCACCGCGCGCGCGAGAGCAGCGATGGCAGCGCGCTGGTCTGAGAGCGACAGTGACCAACTGGCTCTACTCCACGAGTCTGGTCAGTCACTGCACGCCATTGCGAAGCAGATGGGCAGATCGAAACAGACGATCAGTCGATGGGCTGACAAGCTCGGGCTCACATTTGATCGTTCGATGACAGCGAAAGCCGCCGAAGCCGTCCACGTCGACAACAAGTCGAAGCGCGTAACGCTTGAAGCGCGACTGCTCGATGAGGGTGGGAAGCTTCTCGACCAACTGTGGGACCCGACGATCGTGTTCTCATTTGGTGGCAGCGAAAACCTGTATTCGGAGCACCAGTTGGAGCGTCCGACGTTCGGTGATCAGAAGGCCATCGTTCAGGCTGTTTCAACTGCGCTCGCTGCGGCAAATAAGTTGGCGGAGTTGCACAATGACGGTCATGACCTACCTGCTGTCGATGCGTGGTTAAGCGCGATGACCAGCGGCGATGGGGTAGAATAGATGGAAGGCCCCCGCGATCGCGCCAACGATCCGGGGGTATGGCCAAACCTGATGAAGAGGTTCGACATGACTGATGGTACCCGTGAATCCTGGCGCTCCGTCCCCGGCTATGAAGGCTCCTACGAGGTGAGCGACCTCGGCAGGGTCCGTTCGTGGCGACCTTGGCGGGGGAACCCAGTTCCCCGCGTCTTGGCGGCATCCCCTGACACCAACGGGCATCGGAGGATCCGTCTCTCATTCGAAGGTTCCGCAGAGCACGCAGGTGTCCACAAGCTTGTGATGCTGGCTTTCGTTGGACCTGTCCCCGAGGGCATGGAAGTCCTGCATGGCGATGACGACAAGACGAACAACCGCCTGTCGAATCTCCGGTACGGGACTCGTAGCGAGAACATGCTTGATCGGGTCGAGAATGGCCGCGACCCACGGTCCAACCAGACCCACTGTGTGCGTGGGCACGCTTTCAATTCTGAGAACACCAGACACCAGCCGCGAGCAGGACGCACTTGGCGGGCATGCAGAACGTGCCAGCGGGACGCGACACGTCGGTATCGGGAACGAAACATTGGGACGGGTGGTGGGTAGGTGGCAGTCAACCCCCTGTCGGGGAAGTCGAAGCTGGCAGTTGAACACTCCACCGCCTTCATCAACATCTACGAAGGGTCAGTGCGGTCCGGTAAGACCGTCGCGACACTGATCGACTGGATTCGCTACATCCGCACCGCACCACCGGGAAACCTGCTGATGACAGGACGCACCGAGCGCACCGTCATCAACAACCTGGTCCTCCCAATCCAGGACATGCTCGGGCGTAAACGCGTCACCATCAACCGAGGCAACGGCACGGTCAACATCCTCGGCCGTGAAGTGATGCTTGTCGGAGCGAACAACGAGCAGGCCCGAACGAAGATTCAGGGCCTCACCCTTGCCGGCGCATACGTCGATGAGGCATCCACGCTGCCTGAGTCGTACTGGAACATGCTGACCACCCGTCTCTCCGAAGATGGGGCGCGGATGTGGGCGACATGCAATCCCGAGGGACCACGCCACTGGTTCAAGCTCAAGTGGTTGGACAAGGCGAAACTGTGGGTGCAGCACGACGGCACCATCCTCGACCGCAACGACGAATTCGAAGCGCAAGAAGAGGGCGACGAACAGACACTCTCTGACCTGCACCGCTTCTCATTCACCCTCGAAGACAACCGCGCCAACCTGAACCCGAAGTACTACCGCAACGTCATGTCGATGTACTCGGGACTCTGGTACGAACGCATGATCCTCGGCAAGTGGTCACTCGCTGAGGGCGCGATCTACCCCATGTTCAGCATCGACAAGCACGTCGTCTCCGAGCTGCCCGCCACGAAGATGGTTCTCGCAGTCGGTGTCGACTACGGCGACACACACCCCACCCGAGGCATACAGGTAATCCTCGGCGAAGACGACAACCTGTACTTCTCCGCTGAGTGGGCACCGAGCCTCGACCTGACGCACGCACAACGGACAGCATCACTGCGAGCGTTCTGCGACAAGCATGGCTGGCCCGAGTACTTCTTCGCCGACCCATCAGCGAAAGGATTCCGCTACCAGATGCACGTGGATGGCCTAGGTCCAGTCATCAAGGCCAACAACAGTCACACCGACGGTATCGGCCTCACAGCGTCACTACTCACCGCGGGACGACTGTTCATCCACGAATCCTGCACGCACCTGATCAACGAATTCACGTCGTACGTATGGGATACCGAGAAGACGGAGAGCGGGAAAGAGCAGCCCGTGAAGGTCGATGACGACAGCTTGGACGCTAGCCGTTACGGCCTCCTGACATCCCGTGTGCAGTGGCAAGAATTCATACCTGATATAGGCGAACGACTACCCGAGGAGGTGGCTGCGTAGATGTTCCCCGAGAACTCACCCTGGCCACCCAAGCCCTACGACCTCGTGATGGCCGAATGCCAGGAACGACACGTCTGGTGGGTAGGCGACCCCGACGGCCTCGCAGAGTTCTACACAGACGCAGGAACCGTCACCGCCACCAACAGGTTCTCCGCTGCATGGCAAGCGTTCTGGGGGAAGACACCGACCAAAGGTGAACGTCCCACCCGCGTCCACGCACCCATCGCCGCTGACATCGGACGCATCGCCTCAGCGACCCTGTTCGCTGATCCGCCGCAGATCCTCGCAGCCGACGCCGACAAGAGCTTGCAGGACCGTATCGATGCCATCTGCAACAACTCCACCATCCACGCCGGTCTCCTCTCCGCCGCCGAATCAGCGTCCATGCTGTCCGGTGTGTACGGGCGCGTCGTGTGGGACAAGACCGTCGCAGACGAACCGTGGATCGACTGGGTAGACGCCGACCGAGCGATCCCTGAGTTCAAGTGGGGCCGACTGTCCGCGGTCACGTTCTGGTCGGAGCTACCTTCCGATGATGAGCATGTGGTGTGGCGGCACTTGCAGCGCTACACACCCGGACGCTTGTTCCACTCCGTGCATCGCGGCACCACGTCGAACCTCGGTACGACGATGAGCCTCGCCGATCACGAATCCACCCAGGGTCTCGCCACAAGGGTCGGTGTCGAAGGCGAAGTACTGCCCACCGATCGGCTACTCGCGCAGTACATCCCGAACATGGGGCCGAACGCGCAGTGGCGGAATCACCCCAAGCTGAAACCGTTGGGCCGCGCGGACCTCGATGTCCAGGTGATGCGGTTGATGGATGAGGCCGACAAGGTGTGGTCGTCGTGGATGCGAGATTTGGACCTCGGCAAAGCGAGAGTGTTCATCTCCCGGCAGCTCCTACAGCAAGGGCGATCGGGTGACGGTGCTTCCTTCGACGTCGACCAGTCCATCTACAGTCCGGTCGGTGACTTCATCAACAAGGGTGAGCTGTCATCCGTCATGGATGCGCAGCAATTCAACATCCGCGTCGACGAACACGCCCGCACCTACGAGGGCCTGCTGCGGCTGATCATCGGCCGCGTCGGATACTCACCGCTCACGTTCGGGTTGTCGGATGAGGTCGCGCAGACCGCGACTGAGACCGACGCGAAGACCCGCGACACTGCCCTGACTCGCACCGCGAAGACCCGACTGTGGGCACCGCTCGCACCACTCATGACGTCGATGCTCGAAGTCGACGCCGCAGTATTCGGTGGTAGCCGACCGTCCGAGCTGGTGGAAGTGAAGTGGCAGCCGTCGAAGGAATCCCCCCGCGTCGTCGCGGAGACCATCAACCTGCTCAATCAGGCGCAGGCTGTGTCGACGAAGACGAAGGTCATGATGAAGTGGCCTGACTGGGATGATGAGCAGGTTGAGGCGGAAGTGAAGCTGATCGATGAGGCTGGCAAGGTGGATGTGCCTGCGTTCGGTGGCGGCTTCGGCAACAGTGAGCAGCCCCCGACCGGTGCCGATGACGCTGATGCTGATGCTGAGGGTGACGGCAATGAAGCACCCCCGTTCGGCGAATAGAATCACCTGATGCTGGACCCGGCGGCCGCACGCAACACGTTCGCCGACGATCTCGTTGCCGAATACCAACGCCTCGAACTGATCCTCCTCGAACTCATCGCAGACAAGATCGCCCGCGGCCTGGATGCACCGGATTGGGCTGCACGTCAGGTCATGGAACTGCAACGCTTCCGCAAAGAAGCCGGGATCATTGCAGCGAAAATGGCAGGAAAGTCACCCGAGCTGATCGCATCCGCTATCCAACGCGCCGTCACCGATGGGTTCCTCGCAGCCTCACAGGACATCGCCGTCGCGGAAGGGATCAGTGCTGGGCAGGTTGTTGCGAACGCTGGCACTGTTCCTGCGATCGACGGTGCCGCCGTCGCAGCCCTGTTGGCCGAAACTACCGGTGCACTCACAGCAGTGGATCAGGGTGTCCTCCGCGCCACCGATGACATCTACCGCCGCGTGGTTGCGCGCGGTGCAGCGACCGTCGTGGCTGGCGCTGAGACACGCAAGCAGGCCACCCAACGCGCGCTCACCGAGTTCACCCGCAACGGCATCACTGGCTTCCTCGACCGCCGTGGGAAGTCGTGGTCACTCACCGCGTACACGGAGATGGCGATCCGCACGGGCACCACCAAAGCGCTCATGCAGTCGCACTCCGACCGGTTGACGGAGCGTGGCTACGATCTCGTGATCGTGTCCTCACATCCCCGGCCAGCGCCGCAATGCCAACCGTACGAACGACAAATCCTGTCCCTGTCCGGGCGCACACTCGGGGTCATTTCCGAGACGTCCCGCACCACCGGGCGGACCGTGTCGGTAAAGGTGAAAGCGTCACTCGCAGAGGCGGAATCGAAGGGATTGCACCATCCTGCGTGCCGCCACCGACATTCGCTCTATATTCCTGGCGTCACTGATACGACGCCCACGAAAGCCGACGACGAAGGGTACGCAGACACTCAAGAGTTGCGCCGTCTCGAACGTGGCGTACGTGAGTGGAAACGCCGCGCAGCAACGTCTCTCGACCCTGCCGAGAAGAAAGCGGCACAGGCGAAGGTCCGCGAATGGCAAGGGAAAATCAAGACCCACACCGAGATGACGGGTGTCGGCCGTCGCCGTGACCGCGAACAGTTGGACCTCGGCATCAAGACACCGACGCTCGATGTGGCACCGAAACTCCCGAAGGTCGTCAAGCCGAAACCCGCACCCAAAGCCGCTGAGATTCCCGTCGATGTGGAGTACAGCCCAAAACTGTCCGCCCTCGCGAAAGCCGCGGTGGAACGGCAGACCAACGCCATCCCGGCGGCTGCACGCGCATCCATCCAACGCGCAGGCACCAAAGTCGTCGTCGCCCGGAACACCGGAGAGACCAGCCTCGCCGCCCAGTACGCAGGCCGACTCACCGCCGACGGCCGACCGCTCGAAACCGAATCGTTCTACACGCCGAACACCAACACCGTGTTCATCAACGCGAACGACATGCAAGGCTCCGTGAACGTCATCGCTCACGAACTCGCCCACTCGATGGACTTGAACCACCTCAAGGGCCGACCCGCCCGCGTGGAAGTACAGAACCCAGGCGAAGCACCGTACATCCACACCGTCTCCGAACTAGCCGACGACCCGTACCTGATCTGGGCACACAAGCAGGTCCGTGACTCGACCGCAGGAAACCCGTACTTCAAGCAGGGTTCGGCTGGGAATCCGCAGTCGGGTCGTCGGGAGTGGATAGCCGAATCGTATGCGGCAGTCGTCGAAGGCCGTGACGATGTCCTCCGCACCGTCTCCGGTGGCAGTGTGGAAGCAGCCGACATCATCCGGTGGTCGTTCGGCAGATTGGGAGTCCTGTAAATGCTCGCGCCTGTCCTGTTTCTCGGTGGTAATCGGTGGCTCACTGTCGACGGCAAGGTCGTCGCAGGCAATCCACCGATGCCCGAAGAGCTGGAAGCGCTCAAGAGCATGGACCCCGACTTCGACACGGAGACAGCCGGCGCACCCGGTGACCCCGTCCGATTGACCGACGCGAACCGCGCCGAGTGGGAAGCCGCCGCAGCAATCGGCGGACACACCCTGGACCGCCTGTCCATCATCTGACTTCCGTGCCCGCATGGGCCGGTTGATTCACCCGCTACACCCCACAGCTCCGCGCCCGCATGGGTTCGGGGCCAATCGGCGTCGGCGCGATGCCACGCCCCAACAACAGGAGAAAGCCGCGATGGCCGACACCGAAAGCACCACCGAAGCAACAACCGAGAACACCGAAGCCACCGGAACGAACACGGAAGCTGCGACAGCTACCGAGTCAACCGACGAACTCGGCACCAACGGCGTCGAAACGCTCCGCAAGGAACGCGAGGCACGCAAAGCCGTCGAACGTGAACTCGCAAAAATCAAGAAGTCTCAGATGTCCGAGACCGAAAAGACTGCGACCGAACGCGACGAAGCGCGCCAGGAAGCGGAATCCGCCCGCGCGGAGAACGCTCGCCTGCGGGCAGCAGTGAAGTACAAGAACCTCACCGAGGACGACATCGAAACATTCCTCGGCGGAGTACCGGCCGACAAGGTCGACGCCGCAGCGAAAGCACTCTCCGAGCGCATCGCCAAAGCAACCCCAGACGCATCCGGAGCCGAACTCGGCAGCGGAGGCAGCACGAAAACCGAACTCGACCCTCGCAAAATCGCAGAGGCAGCCGCCAAGCGCGGAGGGTCCACCTTCTAACCAGGAGAACCCGCTATGGCAAACACCATCCTCAAGGCCAACCAGATCGTGGCCTCCGGGCTCGGCGTCCTCGAACGAGAGATCGTCCTACCCAGGCTCGTCGCCTCCGACGCGAACGTCTACTTCTCGCAGCGTTCACCGTCCAACGACACAGTCTCCCTGCGCATCCCCGGACGCACCGTCGCCCGCGACTACGCATGGCGCAACAACCGCGCAACCCCGATCGTCGTCGACGACCTCACCGAGTTCAAGATCGACGTGAAGCTCGACACGCACATCTACAACGCGATCGAGCTGACCGACGAAGAACTCACCCTGGACATCGAGGACTGGACCAACCAGGTATCCCTCCCGCAGGCACGGTCGATCGCGGAACGCCTCGAAGAGAAGATCGCGGACAAGATCTCCGGTGAGACGTACCCCGGTGGTGTCATCGAGATCGGCACCGCATTCCACACCGCAGCGGTGGAGGCCCGTCGCCGTCTGAACGTCGCGCACGTCCCGCAGGCAGGCCGCATCATGCTCGTCGGCACCAGCGTGGAGGCGGGCATCCTGAACGACGACCAGTTCAAGAAGTACGACCAGTCCGGCGACAACAGTGCACTGCGTGAGGCCACCATCGGCCGCGTCGCAGGGTTCACCGTCGTCGTGTCGAACAGCATCGCCCCGGACGAGGCGTTCGCCTACCATCCGTCCGCGTTCCAGGCTGTCTACCGTGCACCCCAGGTGCCGGCTGGTGTCGCGTTCGGTCAGGCGCAGTCGTACGCCGGTCTCGCAATGCGCTGGATCAGGGACTACGACGCAGCGTTCCTGCGGGATCGTTCGGTTTTCTCGACGTTCTTCGGTATCTCGACGGTGAAGGACCCCGACGATTACACCGATTCGGCGTCGACCGTGTCGTTGCAGCGTGCGGTGAAGATGGCCCTGGATGTGACGCCGTGATCGAGGTTCCGAAGTTCGTGAAGGGTGAGCCTGGCTTCACCGCGAAGCTGAATGCGTTGGCGGATGCTGTCCGCGAGTTGCAGGCAGCGGAGGAGAAGCCGAAGCGTGCACCGCGCGCGAAGGCTACCGAGTCGAAGGCGTCGGACCCTGATGCTGTCGGCGGCCTGTCCGAGTAGTTACACCCCCGGTTCGTCGAACGCCCCCGCTGTCTATCGCACGGGGGCGTTCGGCATTCCACCCACACAATTTTGAGAGGGGCGACGGATGCTGGTCTACGCCACCACTGCACAGTACGAAGCGTTGACCGGTGACACACCCCCCGACAACTTCTCCACGTTGAACCGGTACGCGGCTGGGTTGGTGCGTGAGGCAACGTTGTGTGACCGGTGGGTGACACTGCCCTCGGGTCTCCCCGAGGATGACGACCTGCGTGAAGCCTTGTCGGATGCTGCGTGTGAGCAGATCGCGTCGTGGGATGCCGCGGGGATTGATCCGCAGAAGGGTGCGGGCGGGCAGGACGCCCGGTTGACGACGACGGGTGTCGACGGCGCGAACCTGTCGTATGACACGTATCTGACGGCCCCGGATCGGGCGAAGGCAATCAACACTCTGTGTGATGCAGCGTTGTCGCATCTTCGTAATGCGGGGTTGGGTTCGACGGTGGTGGCTGGCAGATGACCGCCGCCGACCTACTTGCGAACACGTGGTTCATTCACCCGATCATCGTGGAGCGGAAGACGGGGGATGGTCCTCGCGGCCCTGCTTACGCCGCACCCACAACCGAATACGCGCGTGTCAGTGCGCAGAACCGGTTGGTTCTCAATGGTTCCGGGCAGCAGGTTGTGTCCGCGAACCGAGCGTCCATGCATGAGGGCACCCCGCAAATTCCGATCGGGTCGAAGGTGACATTGCCTGCATTGTTCGGGTCGAAGACAGCGAAGGTCATCACCGAATCCAGGCATGACGCCGGCCCGTTGACTCCGAACTTCTACAGCGTGGACCTCGGATGAGTATTCAGTGGAACACCCGCGCTGCGGATGCGATCACCGAAGCCGCCCAAACCGGGATCTACGAGGCCGCCGAAGCACTCCTTGATCAGGCGATCGAGAAGACACCAGTCCAGGACGGCATCCTCCGGGCATCCGGGCGCGCTACGCAGGAAGGCAACGTCTCAGCGGTGTCATTCAACACCCCGTACGCCGTCCGACAGCACGAAGAACTCGGCTACCAACACCCCAACGGGGGCCAAGCGAAATATCTGGAAGTCCCTGCGAATAGCTTTGGCGAAACGATGGAATCAATTGTGGCGCAGGCCATCGTCCGGGACACCGGCCTATGACCGCCGTGCAGGTTGTCCCCACCCTCCTCGCGATCGGCGAATGGCTCGCGGATGAAGGACTCGCACGCTACGACGGGCACGGGGCAGGTCCAACCGTCATGTACGGCAAAGGCTTCGACACCCCCGGCTATGCGGTCATCCTCAACCTCTACGACGACGTCCGCATCGAAGACGCCTGGAACCCCGACTACTTCATCCAATTCCGCTACCGCCTCGACGTCGACAACGAAGACTCCCTCGCGGTCCACGAAGTCGCTGACCGCTTCTACCAGCGCCTCGACTTCAAACACTCCCACCAACTGTCCCGGCTGATTCTGCCGGGTGGTGTCACCGTCCAGTGGGCGGAACGCCGCATCACCACCGATGCCACGCCAGACGATGCGGGCCGGTGGACAAGGGCCGACTCCTATCGGCTGACCCTCAACCCGTCCTAGGAGGACACCCAATGGCCGTCAAGCAGCCCCCCAATCCCGCGTCACTGTCCACCGCCGCAGCCGGCAAGTACGGCGTACAGATCAACCGCCTCGACCTCGGCGGCACCCGACAGGCCCCCGTGTGGCAGTTCATCAACGGCATCATGTCGTTCGAGCCGTCACCGCAGCCGAAGTTGGAGGACGACTCCGACATCTACGCCGACGCCTGGCAGTCACAGGCCGTCGTCGGAAACGCCCTCAACATCGCAATCTCCGGCGTGTACAAGGGCACCAACGATCCTTCGTTCGTCCCCGATCCCGGCCTCGGCTACCTCCTCGCACGCTCCTACGAGACGGCATCCGCCAACGAGGTCCACATCAAGTGGTGGCGCTACGACGAGATCGACGAGTCGTTCGAGCATTTCTTCGCGACGGACTGCAAGAAGACCGGCGGTAAGCCGTCGGAGTTGCAGAAGTGGTCGGGCACCCTGACGGGTCGCGGGAAGCCGACGAAGGTCGAGAAGCCCGCCGATGCCGCGGTCAACGAGGTGCAGCGTCTCGCGTTCATCGGTTCGCCGACGGCGTTGACGTTCAAGCTCGCAGCCCTCGGCTCCGAGACCGCAGCGTTGGACTACACGACGATCACCGCCGCGTCGTTGCAGACCGCTCTCACCGGCCTCGCGCACATCGGCACTGGCAACGCTGTCGTCACCGGCGACAAGACCGCCGGATTCGCGATCACCTACCAGGGTGCCCGCGCAGGCGTGAACATGCCTGTACTCGTCCCCACCGGCATCACCGGTGCGACCCCGAGCAATGCGGCACCGGTCGTGTCCACCCTGGTCGAAGGCCAGGCAGCCGCATAGCGAATGTTTGCTGACCTCGACGAGGTATTGGACGGTGGCCTCCCCATCCGCGCGGGAGGCCACCGCTACCTCATCCCCGAACCGACCGTCGCCGAAGGACTCGCCCTGGTGCGTGCGTTCGTCGAGTCCGATGGGCATTTCGACGACGCCACCGAACAGCATCACATCAATGTCCTGTTGAAGGGTGTGCGGGATCAGATGTCTGCGGATGGTGTCGGCAACTCGAAGACCCTGATGGCGGGGAAGTACGCGCTCATCTATTACCTGATCGGCCCTGGTACCGCCCGTGACTATGTCCTCAAGCATGGGGTGGTGGAGGCGGGAAAACGACTGGCCCCGAAGCCGAAGAGGGTTCGGGGACTACGCAAGAACTGATCGACCTGTCGTCACCCGGTGTCCTCGGTGACGACGACCCCGGTGGCGGCCCGATCGTGTCGTGGGACCCGCCGATGCGGCGCTGGTACAACCCCGAGCACATGGCTCCCCGCTACAAGCCCGCCGAAATGAACTTGGAGTGGGACCGGATCTTCGACTCCTGGATCGTCGTCGAACTCGACTTCCACGCCATCTGGGGCATCGACCTCGAACCGCTACTCCACGTGCGGTCCTTCCGGTGGTTCCGACTCCGGTTGATCGGCCTCCTCGGGCACCCCCACTCGAAACTCAAAGCACTACTCACGCAGGAGGTTCCCGACTAATGGCTGACTTCGCGGACCTCGACGACATGAACTTCGATCTCCTCCTCCCGTGGCGTGGCCGCGAGTGGCTGGTTGCGGAGCCGACCGCGAAGGAGTCCGAACGCCTCCGCACACTCGTCTTCACCGATGCGATGAACGGCACCGCCGAGGTCTACGAATACCGCAAGCTGTTGGGGCAGACGTGGAATGACTTGATCGACGCCGGTATCGGCTGGTCACAATTGATGCATTTCTCTCGTGCCGCGATGATCTGGTTCACGACCACACCGGAAGCCGCACAGCATTATTGGCATCTGGGGAAGCTCGTCACTCTCGTCGACTTGGACATGCTCGACACCCTCGTTGAGAAGGTGTCTGCCTGATGGCTCTTGATCTCGGTGAACTGTCCGTCCGCCTTACGGCTGAGGACCAGCTGACGAACGCGCTCAATGGGGCGCAGCAGTCCGCGCGCCGCACCGAGCAGGTCACATCCCAGGCAGCGACGGGCATCACGTCGGCTACAGCTCGGATGGCACAGGGCTACCAGCAGTTGCAGCGCGAAGCACAGACCTACGCGACAGCATCCGAGCGTGCGAACTCCCGCGCCGAGACCGCCATCGAGCAGGCCCGCCAAGCCCAGGAACGTTTGGACGCGGCACAGCGCGACTCCCGCACGAGCGCATCACAGTTGGAGGCCGCGCAACGCGACGTCGCCACAGCAACCGCCCAAGCCGAACGTGAAACCCGCAACGCCGAGCAGGCCACCGACCGCATGGAAGCCGCGCATCGCCGTGCCGCCCGCGCCGCCGAACAAGGCGGACGTGACGCTGTCGACGCCCTCGAACGCACACAACGCGAACTCCGCGCCACCGCACAGCAAGCCGAACGATCCGGCGAAGAAGCGGGGTCCGGGTTCGCTGACCGCTTCACGTCCGGTATCGAAGGCATGGGCGGGGCAGCGGAAGGCGCAGGCGGATCAGCAGGCGGTTCCTTCATCGCCGGATTCGCACCCCGCATCGCATCGCTCGGCGCGAAAGGCGGCCCCATCGGAGCCGCCCTCGCAGGAGTCGCCGTGTTGGGTCTCGCCGCCGGCGCGATCCTCGCCAACGCCATCGCCGACGGCATGGAACAAGAAGCCAACCAGGATCTCATCCAGGCGAAACTCGGCATCAACGAGGAGACCGCCCGCCGCATCGGTGAAGCAGCAGGACTCGCCTACACGAACGGCTGGGGCGAATCGGTCGTCGGAAACATGGACACCGCCAAGCGGGCGATCCAGTCGGGTGTCCTCACCGGTGAGGAAGACACCGGGGCGTTCAAGTCGACGATCGAGAACTTGGACATCATCAGCCAGAAACTCGACGGTGATGTGTCGACGTCGGTGCAGGCTGTCGGCGCACTGATGACATCCGGGTTGGCGAAGGACGCGCAGCAGGCATTCGACTTGATCGCCCGTGCATCGGACGGCACCGCCAACAAGGGCGAAGATCTCCTCGAAGTAGTCCGTGAGTACTCCGCTGGCTGGAAGCAGACTGGGTTCTCCGCTGAATACACGATGGCCCTCATCGGTCAGGCCACCGACAACGGTGCTGACAGCGCAGACCGCGCCGGTGACGCGATCCGTGAGTTCGGCCGCCGCATCTACGAAGAGGGCGACACGATCAAGGAAACCCTCGACGGGTTGAACCTCGACAGTGAAAACTTGTTCGAGGCGTTCAAGCGTGGCGGCCCGGACGCTGAGGCCGCGTTCGATCAGGTCTTCGACGCTATCCGCAAAATCGAGGATCCCATCGAGCGGGCCAACGCGGCGCAGGCCCTTCTCGGTGACACGGCTGGCGACTTCATCGGCGCGTTCACTCAGTGGGACCCGTCGTCGGCTGTGAAGAAGTTCGGTGATGTAGAGGGCGCGGCAGCGGATGCCGGGAACACGATGGCCGGGAACACGGCCGCATCGTTCACGTCCGCGTCACGGTCCATCGAAACGTCCGCCGATGACATCAAACTCGCACTCGCCCAAGCATTCGGCCCCGCACTGACGGATGTCGCGAACTGGGTCACAACCCACAAGCCGGAGATCATCGCATTCTTCACCGGCCTCGCCGAGGCAGGCCTGAATACGGGTATCGCGATGGCGCAGTTCGCCGCCGACACCCTGCGTGTCCTCGCGAACCTCACCGAAGGTACAGCGAAGGCGCTCGGTGGGATGGTCGGCGCGATGGGCAACCTCGTCAGCGTGTCGAGCAGTGTCGCGCGCGCCCTCGGGATGGATGGTGTCGCGGACAAACTCGAAGGCGCATCCGACGCAATGATCGGGTTCCAGGATGGGTTGGAATCTGGCGCGGATTCGATGCGTGGGATGGCCGACAATATCGACGGCGCAATCCCCAGCCTGGAGAACCTACGCGATGGCGTCGTCGAAGCGGGTGATCGGGCGGAAACCTCGGCACGGTTAATGCAGGCACTCGGTACCGCTGTCGTCGAAGACATCCCGGATGAGAAGTCCATCGTCATCGACTCGAATACGCCGGAGCAGCAAGCCGCGTTGGAAGCCCTCGGGTTGAAGGTGGAACGGCTGCCGGATGGCACGTTCAAGGTCACCTCGAACACCGATGAGGGTCAGGCTGCGATCGACGCGTTCATCGGCAACAACACCGGCAAGTCCGTCGACATGTTCGTAGATCTGCGGCAGCGTCAGATCGGGTATTGGCAGTCGCAGGGTGTGTCGGAGGCGGATGCGCCGTTGATGCAGGGGCCGACGCCGGTATTGAATGCGGCTGGTGGGGCACCGGCAGCACCGGGCACTTTGGGTGGCGGTGGCGGTGGTTTCGCTGACGGCAAACTCCCGAGTGAAGCTCTCATCAAGTCTGCTGGCGGTAAGGGTCTCGTGCAGTGGGCGGAGGACGGTGCTGGCCCGTGGGAGGCGTTCATTCCTGGGGCTGAGTCGAAGCGTCCCCGCGCCGTCGGCATCCTCCGGGATGTCGCTGACCGCTTCGGGTACGGGCTCGTACAGATGGCCGACGGCGGCATCGTATCCGGTCTCAGCAACCTCGCATCCGAGAACTTCCCCGCCCTGACGATGACATCCGGCTACCGCGCAGGCGACCCAGGACACCACGGTTCAGGGCAGGCCGCCGACTTCTCCAACGGCTCCGACAACACTCCCGAGCAGTTGGCATTCGCCAACTTCATGGTCGACAACTACAAGCCGAAGCTCCTCGAACTGATCTACTCGGCCCCAGGTTTCGACAAGAATGTGAAGAACGGGTCGATAGTCGACGGCAGCTTTTACGGTGCATCGACGATGGCGGGTCACCGTAACCATGTGCATGTGGCGATGTCGCAGCCACCTGGTGAGCCGTCGTCTGATCCGGGTAGCTACGACGTCGGGGCGCAGGCTTTGACGGTCACTGATTACGGGCACCCGGATAGCAGTTCGGCGGGCATGTCGTCAGGCAGTCGGACCAAAACCCTGCCGACGTCGTCGGGTCCGGTAGATGTGCGGGTCATCAACTTCTCCGACATCGGTGGCGCAGCCCCAGACGGTCGCACCCCGAAAGCGGTCGGGAGCTTGAAGGTGTTCGCGAATGGAGGCATCGAATCGCAGAACCCGCAGATCGCAGACACCAGCGCAGGTATCCGCATGTGGGCGGAACCGCAAGCAGGACCGTGGGAAGCGTACATACCCGGCGACCCCGCGAAACGTGCACGAGCCGTGGACATTTGGCGGGAGACCGGGAAACGGTTGAATGTCACGGAGTTCGCTGACGGTGGGTTCGGTGGCTACAACGAACCGAAGTCCCGCGACTACATGCGCCCCACCAACCTCTACGAAGCCGCCTCCCTCGCAGCCGGTTTGGGTTTCACTGCGGCGTCGGGTGTCGGCGGGTTCCTGTCGATGGCCCAGTCCGGTCAAGTCGACCTGTCGCAGTTGATGCCGCAGTTCGACACCGGCTCGAATGACATCCCCGGCCTGCCCGAGGCGTTCACGCAGCTCGTGGCACCGCTCGAAGAAATCCTCGCGACACTCAAGAAGGGCGGACTCGTGACTGCGGACGTGAACGTCGACACCAGCAACGGCAGTGTCGCCCTCGATCTGTTGTCGACGGGCATCGCATGATCCGACCCGTGTCGTTCTCACTGACAGGGGTCGACGGTTCGCTGTGGCCGTTCGTCGGCCTGGATGAATGCTCCCTCGCAACACCACTCCGGTTGGGTAAGACTCCGGGTGGTCTCGGTGGTGCACCAGGCAAGCACGACGACGATCAGAACGTCGATCAGGCAGGTGTGACGTGGCGGGCGAAGATGTTCGGCCCCAACGTCATCACACTCCGCAGCGTCCGGTTCGGGCCTGTCCCACGCGGACAGGATGCCTTGGACCGGTGGTTGCAGTTCTGTGACGCATTCGGCGACGGACGACAGCTCGGAGAGTTCCACGCCCAATCGGTGCGGAACGGCTCCGAGCGTGATCGCTTCCAGTACTGGCGACTCCTGTCCGAGCTACCGGACCCGGACTACATGCAGGTCGTCAACACGGGGTTCGTCAACGTCGGTGATGTTGCGGTTCGGTCGGATGAGTCGTGGTGGAGGGAACACCCTGTCGACGTCTCCTATACGCCAGCGGAGTTCGCGGGCGCTACCGTTGCGAACCTCTGCGATGACGACGTGTGGGCGTACTGGGAGATCATCGGCCCCATCACCAACCCCACCATCGGCTTGGCAGGGGAGTCCATCACCATTCTCGTGACGGTTCCGGCTGGGCAGTCGTGGAAGATCAACACGGACCCGAACAACTTCTCGGTACGTGACGGCGCGGACGTGGATCGGTCGTGGCTGCGGCACTATTGGCGGAAGAAAGCACCACGCCGCACAGCCACGGTCCTTAACAACGGGACAACTGACATCCCACTCGCGCTCGGAGGTACCGGCACCAACGACAACACTCGCATCCGCCTCGTGCTCCCACAGGTCTACCGGAGCGCCCTGTGATCGGCGCACCCGGATACGCCAACCCCAACACCCTCCCCGCGGGCGCACGTGACTGGCAGCTCGGGCAACGCTCCTCCAACGGCAAGACCATCGACTGGACCCCGTTGGGTGGCTACCTGTCGTCGACGTGCGAGTTCGACTGGTATCAGCCCGCGAACTTCTCCATCGACCTCAAGCCGGATCATCGCCTGTTGCCGTACATCAAGACGCGGAACGGGCGGCCGAAGCGGGCACTGTTCCTGCGAACGGAAGAGAACGGGATCAGCCAGACGTACCGGCTGATGAAGCGTCAACAGAAGGGCGTCCCCGGTCGCGAGGTTGTCACTCTCTCGGGGTTCGATCACCGCTTCTACCTGCAACGCGGCCTCGACTGGGTCAACAACCTGTTCCCCCCAGAGGTCCAGATCGCGTTGACCGGTAAGCAGCACATCACCATCGGCGAACCCGACGTCGCACTGAAACTCATCGGTGCCGGTGTGTGGACCAGATTGAACAAGCCGATCTACGCGAGCCTGCCGCTGCATCAGGTGACAACGGACCTACCCGACCTCGACGACATCGACACCCTCGACGACCTCATCAGCATCGCTGACGGCTGGCTCGCAAACGTCGCCATGATCTCCACCCGCTTCACCCGACTTGACGAGGCATTCGCCAACACAAGGAACCGGCTGGACTTCGGCTACAAGATGGATGTGTGGGATGGGACCGGGACACCACCGACCGTCTTCAACACATCCTCGCTGTCGCAGTTGCAGAGCGTTATCGACGCCACCTCGGACAACTTCCTGAACTTCCTCAACCCCAACAACTACCTCGGACTGTTGGACCCGTCGTCGTGGAACAAGATGCCGCGCGCCGGCTACGTCTTCGACACGGTCGCGAAACGGGACATGCGGCATCAGCAGTGGCGCACCGACGGCGGCCAGATCAAGCACATGGACTTGGTGGTCGACGAACCGGACGGTGACAGGGTCGTGGTCGGCGGTAAGGCCCCAGAGATCCTGAACCAGGTGATTGAGTGGGGTGCGAACTTCGCAATCCAACTGTTGATCAACGCCGCCGCACCAGGGTTGGGTCTGGGGTTCGTCGTCGGTGATCTGTTCGACAACATCTTCTTCGCCTATCAGCAGTTCTACGACGACGACCTCGCTGATGAGGTCGGCCAAGACGACTCGTGGGGTGAACTGTGGGGTGACAACACCAACGCCTACTCCCTGGATTCGAACAGCGTGGGGCAGGAGGCTTTGGAGAAGCACCGCGGCGGCGAAACACTCGAATTCGAAGTCGACTCCGGTAACCCCACCGGCCTGCAATTCGGTGCCGACGATGGTTCGGGGCGACGGTACAACCTCGGGGACGTGCAGACATTCTACGACCAGGGGACGACGACGGAACAGTACGTCTCCCATGTCATCTGCTCGGATGATTTGAAGTCGGGTCGTCGGACGCAGTCGCCGTCGTTTGGGAAGAACCCGCTCAAGAAGGTCGGTGTCACCGGTCTGATCTCGAATCTTCAAGGGCTTGCAGCGTATTCACGCGGCAACTCCAACAGCGTCTAGGAGGCAACCATGTCATTCCGCACTGCCTACGGTCACGCGCACTCGGAGAACGGGTGGCGGATGTGCAACCGCGACGAATGCGTCACGGTCCCCGGCCCCTACATGAACACCGCACCACTACGTCGTGGAGCACCCGAGGTGATCCTCGGTGCGTGGGCGCGCTGGTACCACCAGAACGTCAAGGCCATCACGTCACCGGTATGGGGGTGGTCGAACACCAACGACGTCGCCAACTCGAACCACCTGTCGGGTACCGCGTTGGACATCGACGCCCCGTCGCTGCCGTGGGGTCGCAGGGTGATGCCGCGTGACCGGATCGCGAAGGTACGCCACGGGCTCACCCTGTTCCCGGAAGTGTTCTGGGGTGCGGACTGGGGTCGCGCGGATGAGATGCACTTCCAGATGAAGTATCGCGAGGGTGATCCTCGGAACGACGCCGGTGTGCGGCGCATCCTCGGCGGCGGGCCTGCACCATCTCCCGCGCCCGCGCCCGCACCTGCTCCTGCCCCGTCGTCAGGGCGTCCGATGATTCGCCTCGGTGCCACCGGTGCTGCGGTGCGTGACCTCCAAGCCCGCCTGAACCGCGACTACCCCGCGTACTCGCGGCTGGTTGTCGATGGTGATTTCGGTCCTGCGACGGATCGTGTGGTGCGGGAGTTCCAGCGCCGCGCTGGTCTCGGCGTGGATGGGATCGTCGGACCTGCGACGTGGGGACGGTTGGGATTGTGAACTACCGCTGGCCGTTCCTCGCCGCCGCACTGATCGTCTCCACCGGTGCCGCATTCATCGCCTACGTCCTGGCCGTCGACATCCAATCCGACGCCGACCTCTACGACGAAAAGAGCTGACCATGGCTACCTCCAACAACATTGTCGACATGGTGTCTCGGGTTGTCATCGAACACTTCGAAGGCGCGGTGAAGCAGCTCAACGCTGAGGCCGCTGCGATCCGTGAACGTGCTGACACCGCAATCGCTGAGACCGTGACGCGGATCGAGGAGGAAGGCCGCGCGCGAGTCGACAGCGTAATCGGGAACCTGCCATCGGCACCGATTTACCGAAGAGATGGTCAAGAAGGTTCTCGACAAGCTGGAGGGCAAATGATGTCGAAGCTCGCGCAGAACTACCCGCAACTCCGTATCGCGATCTACGGCCTCGTCGCCGCCGCGCTATTGGCGGCAGGCATCTTCGGCTACGTCACCGAAGACCAGGCTGCCCGGATCTTGTCCCTCACCACCTCGGTCCTGGGCACTCTCGGCCTGGTCCTTGCCTCGATGAACGTCAAGAATCCAGGGCCCGTCGTCACACTGGAGCCGTCCGAGTACGAGGTGCATTCTCCGCTCGACCCTGCGGACATTGCCCGGCAGGTCGCCGCACAGCTCAACTACGGAGTCGCGCAGGGCCGCGCTGCCCTCGACACCGCCAATGCCTCGGTCGCTGACATCCGGCGGCAGGCGGAGCAGATGTACGGAGAGTTCAGGGGGCAGTGACCGTGCAGTGGGCGGACGCCAAACGGCGGCTTCTCGACCGCCGCCTCATGGTGATCCTCCGGCCCCTGTCCATCCGCCTCATCCAGAAACTGCTACTGCTGCAAGTCTGTTTCCGCGGCCTGGATTACATCCAGCTCACTGACGGCAACCCGCCGATCTCAAGCCTCCTCATCGTCGAACAAGCGTTGCCGCTTGATGTGTGGGGCTGGGGTTTCGTCGGCTGGGGATTGCTTGCGTACCTCGGGATGTGGTGGAAGACATCACCCCTCGCAGCGATCGGGCACATGGCAATCGCTTCCATCTACGGGGTGTTCGCTGCGGGCGCGCTGGTGGAGATCATCGTCCGCGACGGCGAGTTCTTCGGCTGGCGCACTGGCACTTCATGGGTGACGGCATCCGTATGGGTGACGGCATCCGTGATTCACA
>Ga0209504_1000373_pt1 | contig 39946 bp, 33 predicted proteins | sample COGITO_mtgs_1005_FD_184791 | JGI IMG/M metagenome (GOLD analysis project Ga0209504, IMG submission 184791) | Pelagic marine microbial communities from North Sea - COGITO_mtgs_100511 (SPAdes) (version 2) | ecosystem: Environmental > Aquatic > Marine > Epipelagic ...
GTAACACCTTGAGGCGATGTCAGCACACGGCAACGCCGCCCGCTTCGCGGGCGGCGTTTGGGGAAGCGGGCGGTTTTTTTTTTTTTTTTTTTTTTTTTTTTTTTTTTTTTTTTTTTTTTTTTTTTTGGGCTATTTGTTCATTTTTGGGTTATTTTGTATTGATTTTTATTTTTTTTATTTTTTTATTTTTTTTTTAGATTTTTTTTTGTGATGAGTGCTTATTCCCGACTTCAATTTGTGCGGCCTTGCGACGGTTCTGAGTTTTATGAGCGGCTTTTGAGCCGTCACCGTGATGGTGATTCGTGCGCTGCTGATTTCCGTGCGCTTTGCGGCTACGCCTCGTGCGTTTCGCCCGCTGGCGTTTTTGGCGGCGATGGTGCGCGAGCTGAGCTTTGCGCGCGGCTTGTTGGTCTTTCTATCTGGACTTCTTCTCAATCTGCGTGGCTTTTGGCGCTTTCGCGTCAAACTGAAGGGGTTGTTTGTGTTGAGCGGCTTGGGTTGACGAGTGCGACTTTTCGTGATCTGTCTTCGCCGAGCGGATCGAGCCGATCGAGCCGACGGCATGGATTTTTGCTGCTTTGTGCGGCCTTTGTGCTTCTTGGTCCTTCGGCGCCTTCGGCGCCTTCGGCGCCTTCTGCTGTGCCTTTGACGCACGCTGGCGTTCTTCTGTCGGTGTACGACTGGCATGACCGCGACTCTGTTGCCTACGCTCGGCTTCTTCACGGTGCTCTTTTGCATGTTGGACTTTGTGCATGAAAGCTGTTGTCAGTTTTGAGTGGCCTTTTTGGGACCACCGTTTGAGCGGTGCGTATATCCCGGGGCCTTTTGTTTTTTGGGACCACGTTGACCTGCCTGCGAACTTTTTTGCGATTTTGAGGGCGATTCCTGCTGTTTGCGCGATTCGTCGTTCGTCCATTTTTTGATGGTATTTTTTGTTGGGGTTGTTGTTGGCGGGTATGGGTTGACTGAGCCTGCGTCGTACGAGTTGACTGCCTGCGAGCGGGGGCGACTTGTCCTTGGCCTTCGCGGTCTTCCCATGAGCGTTCAGCATGCTGGGGTTCGGGAGGCTGTTTTTTCGGCTGGGCTTTCTGAGTGCGGTCTCACTGGTGCTGGGATGCGCACTGTGCTTCCGCATGCTGGGGTTGTTCGCGATGCGTGGATGCCTGCGTCTGATCCTGGCGCCATCTGGATTCTTTTTGAGGTTTTTGACGATTACGATCTTGTGCTTTGGCTTGTTCTGACTGGCCACCTTCAAGGGCTTTCGCTTTCGCACGTTGGGTCTGGGCCTGACGACGTGACGCCTGTTGAAGTTGCGCTTTGCTCTGTGCCTGCCCGACCGCACTGCGTTGTGCGGCACCGTTGCACGACGTTCCAGGAGGCGTTTGAGTATAAGGCGCAAGTCGTTGGCGGTGCGTATTCGTCGTTGGAGCCGTTTGCCATGTCGAGTTCTTCTACTTCTGCCCCCCTTCCTTCTGCTGCTGCTGCTGCCGCCGAGCCTGCGTCGTCGCGGCTTGAGGCGGTTCTTGCGTCTCTTTCTGCTGCTGATGCCAGCCTTGTGCAGGCGCGGTTTTCTGAGATGATGGCGCGCGTTGACGATGCGACTGCGTCTGAGGAGAGTGCCAAGACGCGGCTTGAGCAGCTTGTTGCGATTAAGGATACTGACCGAAAGATGTTTGAGGAGCAATTTTCGCACCTTCTTTCGTTTCTTCCTGCGCCGCTTCAAAAGTCGTACGCTGTTACTGGGGAGACGTGCAAGGTGTTGCAGAATGCGGCTCCTGAGGTTCTTCACCACGTTGGGCAAGTTGTGAAGTGCGCTTCTGCGCATTTTGCGGCCGAGGCGGCGGCTGCCTCTTCTTCTTCTGGTCCGCGCGGCACCAAGCGTGGCCGGTTTGTGGACACGTTTGAGACTGTGGTTCCGGCGGCTGCGGCGACTGTTGCTGCGCCTCCTTCTAGTGTTGCACTTACGCCACTTCAGCGTGCGCTTGCGGACACGTTTTCGGCTTAAAAAAAACGGTCTTTAATAAAGGATGCATTTACGATAAAAATTTTTTTTTTCAATAATTAGCGTTTTGCGGGGCCGCCGCCGCCAGCGTCGGCGGCATTGCGTTTTGTGCCCGAGGCTGCAAACGATCTGATCAATGCGTTGATGGCTAACGGATACGTGTGGTACCATGCCTTTATAGCGTCGCGTGCATTTTTTGGCATTTCTATGCTGCCGGGTTTTTCCGCTACGCCAAGGAACCTGATGTAATCTTCACCTTTACCGTTACCTACCACATTATAGTCGGCTAGCTCAACGGTTTGGGTTTTCCCCGACGCGTTGATGCCTGTAATTTGTCCCACCTTTAACTTTCCGCCCAATTTCGTCAGTTGGTTGGGGTCAACGATGCTCAATGTCACCTTAGGGTTATCCTTTTCCTTTATCCGTTTTGTTATTTTAAAGAAGGGAAACTTGTTGTTTCCTTCGGTTTTCGTAGTAATTTCCCTCCTTAATGTGTCTTTAAGTTCTTGACAGACCCTGGCGGTGCAGCCAGTAAGGATCTTGGAAATGTTGCCCAGTGCTGCATTCAACTGAACACCCTTTTGCGGTAGAGGTTCGCTTGAATCTTCGTACCAGTTTATTGCGTACACCATGAAAACGCGCAGTAGGTTCAACATCTTACTGTCTTTCGCATTGGCCACTTCCATAATGCTCGCTGGAATGCGAGAGACAATTGTTTTCATCTTTGCTACAAAGTCATCGGTGCGTTGGCTGTCGCTTGCTTTCCTACGTTCTTGGGCGTCGGCGCTGTCATCTGGGTAGCGAATGTACGTTCGCTTCAAATACGGGTGCGCATCGATGATGCACATGTTCGGCGGCATTTGGACACTTTCCTTAATGTCTGTAATTTTCCACGCCTTTCTTGCTTCTGCCTCTGCCTTTTTTGCGTTTGCTTTTGCCTTTGCCGCCGCTTCGGTTCTTGCTTTTGCTTCAGCGTCGGCTCCTGCTTTTGCATTTTTTGTCGCTCGTACCTTCCATTCGTGCAAACTGTCGCTCTCCAATTTGATGCCTACTTTAATTTTTTCGAGTTTTTCGAGCTCATCTCTTATTGTTGTTTGCTGCCTGCACAACTTATCATACCTCTTCATGGCCCCCTCAAAGGTCTGTTTGCGCTTCAACAACGTTGTTTCTTCTTCACCCGTCTCGTTCAAAGCTTTGTAGCATTTAGTTGTGTGTGCTCTCTGGGTTTCAATGCTGATTACGGATAATTCGAGCGCGCGCTCGAGATGTTTTATTCTACCTTTAAGCTCCCCCCTTCTGTGCAGCGATTTGTATTGCTGCACAAAAGGGTGGAGCTGTTGGACGTCGCGAGCACGCGACGATAACTTGGAGTCCAATAAAGTTTGCTCCTTTTGAAACTTCTTGCGCGTGTTTATGATACCTGGTTTCTTGGCGTCCGGCTCGAACTTCAGCAGTGCCCCCAAGCCGAGAATTATGGCTGTTACGATCTCGTACCTCTGGCTTAAGTTGCCTGCTTCTTGCTTTGGATCATACTGGGGACCACCCGCAAATGCATTTCCAGTCCACGCGGGCATGAATCTGAATTTGAAATCTTCGGTAAATGTCGTGTTCGTCTCCGAGTATCCGAACAAGTTGTTCTGCAGTGCAAGCAGGGCTGCCTTTGTTCTCTTCTGTGCCTCGGCCTTGGTGGCGTCCAGTCCGTAGGCATCGCCCCTGTGCAGCCACGTCCAATAAACTGGATTTTTGTACGGCGGGTTGATCAGATAATAGGTTTCATGCGCAATGTGTTTTTTAAGCGCTGGGTTATTTGTGTTGTTGTATGTTTCGACGTTGGTTTTAAGGCTGTTTGCAAATCCGTTCGGCGTGCGGATGACGACTGGGACGTTGTCGCCCTTTTTAATCGTCAGTTTAGTACCGTCTTCGGACCGTTCGACCACCTCCCAACTGCCACCGTTGTAGCGTACTGTCCCGTGTTGCTGGAATTGCATGTGCAGCATGTCATATTTTTTCGCGTCTTCATCCCAAATTTCGTCCGCTTTGCGTTTAAGGGCTTTTAAGCGGTCTGGGTTAATTTCATTGGGTCCCACTGCGGTTGCATCCTGTGCCAAGGCGATGTTCGCCACCAATTGCCGCAGGTGCTCCATGTTTTTTTTTTGCTGACGGCTGCGTTCCACGCCGCCTTATAGTATGCCGCTTCCTTCGGGTGGGTGGTTGATCCTGGGCCCCAAGATGTTGTACGCTGCTACTGCTTCTGCGATGTCATCGAGCAAAAAGTCCAGCCTTTTTTGCAGTGCCGCGCGTTTTGCGCGGGCTGCTCTTTTAATGTTGCGTTTGTCGTGAAGCTGTTTTTCTTCGTCTGTTGCTACGACAATGTCGATGCAGGTTTGCCGCGGCACCGAGTATTGCGTGCAGCGTTCGATCTGCGTTGCCTCTTTGCAGCTGGGCGGCACTGGGTCGGCGTCTGCGCCCGTGTACGCCAGCGCGGTTTCTGGCGCGTCGCAGCAGTTTAGTGGGCACCCGGCGTTGCCCAAGACGATTGCGTCGATTTCGCGAACGATTCGTTCCGTGACTGGGTCGATTGGTGCGTGCTTGTTTTCGAGTGCGGACCACGTTGCGTTTGCCAGCACGAACAGTTCGGTGACGTTGATCCTCATTTTATTTTTTATTTTTTATTTTTTATTTTTTATTTTTGTTTGACTGCGGTTGCCGCGTACGTATATACACGGTTTGCGCACCGTGCATTGATCTGCTGCGCCGGATGGTGCTCTGCGAGGCTGACGTTGCCGGCTTTGTCGCTGGGCTGCCTTCGCCGCCGCCCCACTACGTTGGGTTTACGACGTACCTCCGGCAGGCGTTGATGCGCGGGGTTGCGTACCGGCCGCCGCGCCTGCCGTTGTCGCGGGGTCGCGGGAAAACGCGGGCGCGGACCAAGGCGCGCGGGCTTGTTCTTGGGCGCCGGCTTGACGGCGCGTTTCGCCGTTTTGCGGCCAGCGGCGTTTCGGGGTCGTTGACGTCTGTTGTTGCCGCTGTTCTGCGTCGGCGCGGCATTGCGCTTGTTGGGTCTCAGCCTGTTGTGTTTGATCCCCGGCTTCGTGTGAAGACTGCGCTTGACGGCGTTGGCGTTGATTCTGGCGGGACTGTGTGGGTCATTGAGCTCAAGAACACGCAGCACCCCCTCGCGGAGCACCGTGCGCTGTACGACGCGCCGTGCCCCAACAATGCGTACCTGAGCAACGGGCAGCCCAACACCGAGCGTGCGCGGCACGCGCTCCAGGCTGGCTTTGGGGTTCTCGGGTTCCGGCGAGCGTTTCCGCGGGTGCCCTTGCGCGGGCTTGTGGTTGTGAACTGCCCCGACGGCGCTGTTGGGTACAGCGTGGACTGCGCGACCTACGCGTCCCCCTCTGCGTTCCCGATGCCCACCGCGGTTGTTTCGCCTCGGTCTGGCGGTCCCTGGGACCCTGAGAACCTTGAGCTCCGACGGCTTGTGTCTCGGCTTGGGTTTGATGTGCGCACGCACCGGCGGACGTGCGCTGGGACGGTTGGGCTGTACACGCCCGTCGCTGGGCGGCGGTCGCTTGCCATTGGGATCGGCGCCCGCTCCCGCCGCGCTGTCGCGCGGCAACGCGTTGATGTGCGGGCGATTGTGGTTTCGCGGGGCGCCTCGCTTGTCGCCGAGACGCTTTGAGCGCTCTTGCGTGGACCCTTCATATAAGCCACATTGGGTACCCTGGGGGTACTTTCCGCCGCCGCTGCTCTGCGGGGAATTTTTTAAGGTTTGGATTTAATTTTTTTTTTCTGCCATGTCGTCTGTTTGGACGCGTCCGAATGCGGGCAACGTTTCGCGGACGCCTGCGGTGGAGGGCGGCGAGTACGCTGACCAAGCTGCCAACCCTGGCCACGCCGACGGCGCGGCCTTTGTGCGCCAACTGATTGGCGATGGGGCCAAGGTTGAGGCCACTGGGCGTTCGATTGAGTACTGGAGCGGGGATTCCATGTCCGACACTGGGCTTGCCTACAACATTTCTGGGCGTGCTACTGTGATTGAGGCCGGCGTTGGCGAGCGGCTTGCTGGGTTCCAGGACCCGATCAAGGCGATTTTTGGGACGTCGATTTGCCACGACAAGACTGTGATTGTCAAGCGCAAGTACGTGGTTGGCGGCGCCGCGACCATCACGCCTGAGCGCGCGCCTGCGCGGACTGTGCAGGTGCGCGAGGACGTCCAGAGCGTCGAGCTGCAGCGGTACGGCGGGGACGTGACGATGAACACCAACCTCTTTCTGCGACCTGCTGACGCCGAGGCTGAGATGACGATGAAGCTTGATGCCCAAAAGAAGCAGCTCGAGAACAAGCTTGTTGAGCTTGGGTACAACGAGATTTTCGACAAGGCGTTGCGGCTTCCTGACGTTGCTGTGCGTGCCAACCCCACCTTCAGCAACTCTGGCGGCGTCGACGTCGACAGCCCGGAGGCGCGGGCGTACGCCCGCACCGTGTACTTCCGGTCGTGCTTTGGTGCGTTTGCCAAGCACGAGTTTCCGCTTGCGAACCTCCTTGCGTCGTGCAAGACGTCTGGGGCGTACACCTCTGCGGATGGGCCTGGCACAGTGCTTGTGATTCCGCACGGGTCGTCTGAGATGCTCCGGTACACCAAGTCGAGTTCGATGGACTACTCCATTTCTGGGCTCCGCACTGCGGACCAAAAGCCTGTGACGATGGCCATTGAGAACGTTGCGCAGGATCCGTCGTCCGGCGTGAAGATCATGGTGCACGTTCCTCCGACCAGCTACGCCCGCAGCGCGGCGCTTCCGTCTACCGACAAGGGGATGCTCTCTGAGGACGTTTCGATTTTTATGGCCTACGACAACGACGCTTTTAATGGTAAAGGCCTCATCCCCGACCTTCAGAACGGCGGGTGGAAAGGCATTCCCACGCCCGGTGGCATTGCCCCTAGTGCTCGAGATGCTACCGGCGCCGGCTCCGGCGCGGTTGTCGAAGAGCTTATTGCGAATCTGACCATAATGCACACCACTAATAAGTTTAGAACGGCTGCGGAACGGGGGCAGCTCCGCGACTACCTTCTGGCGAATTTATCAAGTTATAGTGTCGGTGATGTTACGGTTGTCAACCTTACTGCGAAGCACGCGTTGATTCAGCAGGCTAAGATGACAACGTACCTGGGCCTGTCGATGGCGCCGACGTCGGTCCAGATGGGTGAACTTCTGACTGGGAATGAGAACGCCACTTATTTCGGCGAGGTTCGTGCATTTGCTAGTGCATTCAACTTTGGGACCATTGCCGGCATTTGTGATTTCAAGAACGTGTTTGTGAGGGGCGCCTTCGGTGCCCTTGGCCCTGATAAGAGCAAGTACCTCATCTGGCTTACGTACGTCCAATTCTCTGGGTACACGAGCTTGGCTAAGCCGCCTCAAGACGTTGGCATGATTTCTGAAATCTACGCTGACACAATGAACGGAAAAGACGCACGCCACGTTGTTGGCGCAATGAACGTGCTTCGATTTTTGCTTGGCGAAGCCAAGCTTGGCAATAATCCTTACCACGTCTCTGATTCGGTCTACGCGTCGTTGCAGCAGCTTTGCATCTACTGCAGGCAAGTTGTCTCTGTCAACTCTGACGCCGTGAATGTGCTGCTGCCAACGGACACGCTCCCCGGAAAGGATTCGGCCGTGCTTGATCTTTTCAGCGGCGTTGTGCACGAGCTCGCTGGTGGCAGTGGCGTTCTTGAAAATGCGGTGCAGGGTTCTGTCATTTTGGCGTTTATTTTCAACGTTTTTGGTTCTGGATCGGCCAAGTACGTCGTTAACGGCGACAACGCAACGGTGTACTTTAAGGGTGGCGAAACCACGGCCATTAAGCAGTTAGCGTCATCTCTTGGCCACTCGACGGACGACGCGACTGTCGACGCCGCGATTGCGACGTGGAAGTCCCTTCAAAAGGATGAAGCGGTCAAACTTGCGGCAAAGGCGCCCGGCGACGCTCAGAATGGAGCTTCTGAGATTGCCGGTCGGTTTGCCACGGTTTCTGCGCTGGAATCGCTGTTTCCCGACGGTGATACGGTTGTGTGCGCGGATTCAGTGTTGATTGGCATTGTTAAGGCGGCTATTGTTGAGCGCGGCGAGGGCTACGACAGCCCGCTGAAACGTATCACTGCGACTGGCACGCGTGCCCATTGGTATGACCTCTGGAAGTCCAGTTATGTTTCTGACATTAAAGCGGGCCTGACGACCGCACTCAACTTTGCGCACATGATTGCGACCAGCCGTATGGGCGCTTGGATTGCCAGGGCTGCAAAGACCCGCATTCTGGATGTGTACAAAGGTGATCTGTCCATAAGAGTGTTTAAGTACATCGTTTCTGCTTACACTGACGAAGATTCGACGATAGACGTAGGGGGTGAAGCGGTCAACCGTCAAGACTTTCTCGACGGCGATGAACCGCCATCTAAATGGCCTTTTATTATTGGTGAGCATGGTCGGAACCTGGTCGCAATTTTCGCCTTTATTTGGGATCTTTACTACGCAAGCGCCCCGATTACTCTCACGAGACCGGTCGAACTCACAGAGGCGAAATACGAAACCGGCAAGGATCTGACATTACTCCAAGCTACACAAGTGTGCGATGCAGTGGTTCCCCTGATGGTTGATATGGCGATTGATCTTATGCATGGCACATTCGCCAGCCAAGCGCTTAATAATTGGTTCAACGGTGCTAAGGGTAGTTCCTTAGTAGGCATTTTCAGTGAATTTTTAACCGGCATTCCAACCGACTTGACGAGTGCGAAAACCCGCGGCGGCATGGGCGTTTCCATGGGGTCTACCTCTGCAGGCATTGGTGCAGCTGCCAGATCGCCTGCCGCCCAATTTGCGAATGCGGGCATTACACATAACACTCCTGCTGACCCAAAGCGACTGTACGTCCGTGAGCTTCGTGTTAAGATGAGTTCGGCCATTATTGCCAAGTGCGGTTCCGACACTGGGGAGCTTCTTGTTGGCTACCCCATGACTGGGGTGTCTACCAACCAGCGTACTGAATCTATGACGGTCGCGCTTCGGGTGTACCTTGGGGCGATTCTCAAGAAGCCTGAGAACGTGACGATCATTCCGCATGTTGCCTTTGAAGGCATTGTAAAGCACGATGAATGGTTTTACGCGGTGCCTGAGCCCGAGCGTGAGTCGAGTCCTGCCTCCACCAACGGTATCAAGTTTGTTGAAATCCCGGGCGCCTCGTTTGCTGGGACCCCCCGAACCGGCTACGCCTACCCTGGCACGTATGCCACACGTGATACCGGCAAAATTGAAATCAAGCAGGAAAACGCTGGTCCTCTTGGCCATCTCGACGATCCGTACTACATGGAGTGCGTCAACGGGTTGCAAGTGTACAAGGCTGCTCCGATGCAGACGGTTTCGTACTCCAAATAAAATACCTTAAATAAATAAACGTCCTTTTACTTTTACTGCGTGCGGTTCTTAGAGTGTGTAGTTTGCGGCGTACAAGACTGCTCTTTTGTCGAACTGCGCCTCCTGGCATCCTTGCGCGAACACTGCTGCGTCGTTGATCTGGACCGATGTTGATTTTGCGCGTGAGAATGCGACGAGCAGCCTTGCTGGTTCTGGCGTGTATCGTTTTGGCACGATGACGTGAACGTGTTCTTTGATTGTTTTTCCTTGCGCTGCGTCTACTGTTTGTGCGATTGCTGATTTGACCATTGGCACGATTTTGCCTGCGCCGCCGTTTTGGACTGTGACGTTTTTGCCTGTTGCGTCCAGCCTGACTGCGACCGACGTTTCGTTTATTGCCTCCAGCACGCCGCGTTGACCGTTTCTGTAGGCGTACTCGACCTTTTCTGCTGTTGCGACCTTGAATGCGTTTGCTGTGATTGAGACTGGCATGCCTTTGCACAGTCCGTGGCGGTCGAGGGTGAGCTTGTGTTCTGCGGCCCATTTTCGGGTGAGCGCCTTTATCTGGTCGTTTGTGAAGACGATGATGGTCGCGCCTGGCGGGGCCTGCGGGAGGCGCCGTCGTTCGACAAACGTCGCCATTGCTTCTTTCCACGCGTTTTTCGGCATCGATGCTCTGTGCTGGTACGCGACTGCCTCGAGCAGCGCGCGCACGTCTGCGCACTCTTTGCCTGCGAGCCTGTGCTGCTCTTCGACGACGACGACCTTTGGGTTTCGCCTGGCGTACTCGTCTGCCTCGAAGAACCAGCGTTTTTCGGCGTTGTCTGGCAAGATTGGGGGGATTTGGTAGACGTCGCCTGTGCAGATGACTGCGCAGGCCCTTGCGCGCCGCAGCACCTCGTCGAGCAGCAGCGGGGGGACCATTGAGATTTCGTCAATGTATAAGCACGTGTCCTTCTGGAGATCGAGCTGCGGTCGTGCGACAAACGCTGCTACCGTCATTTTGAACGCGAGGCGGCTTTGCATTTCCTCCGGCACCGAGTCTAGGAGCGCGGCGGTGAGCCCCAAAAACCCTACGCGTTTGTACTTTGCGGCGTGGCGGAACCCCCTGACCGATTTGCCCGACCCACCCCAGCCCAAGATGACGTCAAACGGCTTTGCCGGCTTTGCCGGCGACTTTGCCGCCGACAAACCCGCCGCCGACTTTGCCGCCGGTTCCGGTTCCGAGCCTGCGTCGCGCCTTCGGCGTTTTTGGATTTTCATCGCGGCCCACATCCGGAGCGTGCACGTTGGGCTGCTTTTGCTGGAGTTTGTTTTGACGTTGGTTGTGATACTTTACGATCCAAGCCGCATGGCCCACTTTACCTGGTGGGGCCTCGCGGCGTACGGGGTTTACGCTGGCGCGGCTGTTTTTTTTTCGCCTGCTGCCGCCGATTTTTTGTGGGGGGTTTCGGCGGTTACGTCGACCGTGGTCTTTGTTGGGGTGCTCTGCCTTTCTGGCGCGGGGTGCACGCTGCTGCAGGAAGCGCTCGACGACCTTGGGGGCAGCGGGTACCTTCTCGGCAACTTTGCTGTGCACTACTGGCCGTTGCTCCGGCTGTGCTACTCGCGCCCCCCCCTGCTGCCCCCGCGGTTCTGGAACCAGACGCTGTACGCGCTGACGTTCCCCCTTGCGTACCTGAGCGTGATGCAGGCGTCCGACGTGTACGGGTGCCGGATCCCGGAGGATGCCGTTGTGCACGCTGCGCCTGCGCTTGCGTTTGTGCCGGTAGTGCTGCGTTGGACGCTTTACTGAGCCTGCGTGTCCGAGAGCCGAACGACGGCCCACATTGCGGCGGCGGCCGCAAGCGCGACCGCGAATTCGAGCGCGGCCTTGTCGGCGATGCCTGCGCTTTGGGCGATTGTTGGCAGGAGCAAGATGACGACCGAGTGCGTTGCTGCGAGCGCGGTCCACGCCGTCAGCATGACGCCTGCGGCGGGGGGCGTTCCCAGCACTGCCGCTGGCACGTCGCGGCCCAAGATGACGATGCTCGCGACGCCGACAAACGCGCCGATTGTGCGGCGCATTGCGAGCCCCATCGTGATCGGCAAGTGAAAGTGCAGCACCGCCATCAGCTGGACCTCGAGCGTGGCGCGGACCACCCTCGCCAGCACGTCGCCGTTTTCGATGCCGGAGCGCCGGAGCGCTGCGGCGGTTGCCAGCGCCGCGGCGCCCAGGGACGTCGCCAAGTAGACTGCAAACCACTGCGTGGATCCGCCGCCCAGCGTTTGCTCAATCTCTGGGGGCACGTAGGCTGTGCCCGCCGTCGCCACGGCGAACACCGACGCCGACGCTGCGGTGACGGAGAGGTCGGAGACCCCCCACGCGATGCCGACGGCCTGCGTGCTGTTGCTGGTGTCCGCGAACGTTGCCGAGTTTCGGACCCACACCACCAGGCACAGAATGATGGCGATGGAGAAGACTGCGCCCGCCGGGCCGTCGTCGGCGCGCCTGCTAAAGTAGAGGCTTTGAAACGCGCCCTGCTGAACGATCGCTGCGCCGGCCTCGGCTGGGTTGAAGGCGGCGTCTTCGGCGGCGCACACGCGGTGGCCGTTTGCCAGGGTGAGGTGCAGCGTGCACTCTGCGTCCGACGTCGGCATGTGGGGGTCTGCCCGCGCGAGGACCCCGCGGTTGCCGTCGTTGTCTACCGTCGCTGGGTACGCGCACCCGTTTGCTGGGGTGCACCTGGCGTGCACTGCCGACGGCGACGTGCACGTTGCTGGGGGTTGCTTGCCCGCGTACACGACGCCGTCGCACCACGCGATCCGTGCCCCTGCGAGTTGGGCGAACGCGAGCGTTTGGATCCCTGCTTCGGCCAACGCAAACGCGCCGCTCCATTGCTCGCGCGGGGACGTGATGGTGTTGCGGACGTGCGTGCTGTTCAGCGGCGTGCCCCATGCGAGCGTCGACGCGGCGTCCTGGCGGAACGAGAGGGCGAACGGCGGTGCTGGGGCTCCGCCGACCAAGACGTTTGCGGTGTAGTACGCAACGCCGCCGGCGCCGTCGTCGATCAAGGTGGCCGGGGCCTCTGCGTTGAGCTGCGCATTTGCTGCTGCCGCCAGCGCCAGCGTTGCCACGAACGCCTGCCGTCTCATGTGCGGGGGTGTTTCAGCGCATCGGGCGCGCACCCCTTTATGTACGCTTCGTCTGTGGGGTACGCCGCGGCGCAGTACGCGCACCGCGTGGTTCGCTGCACCGCCGCGGGGTCTGTCGGCCCCACGGTCATCGGCGGGCACTGCCCCCACTGCAGCCTTGCGTGCGGCACCACCCGCCACCGGCGTGCTGGCCCTGGCGGCTGCGGCGGCACCCTGGTTGCAAACCGTGCCCACGCGCAGGGGCTTTTGGCGCACTGCTGCCACACGGCGGTGGGGATGCCCCCCCACGCTGCTGCTGTTTTCGGGGCGTACCCCGCGCCTACAACCTCGACGTCGATTGCCGCTACGACCTCGATCGCTGCTGCGGGGTCGCCCTGGATCGGCAGCGTTGTTCCTGGGAACGCTGGCCCCACCATGACGGTGGCGACCGCTGGGACGCCGTCCGGTTCGGCCGTCGTGACGCGCCAGACCTCTGCGCGGTCTGCTGGGGCGGTGCGCAGCCGCCACCGCTTGCTTCTGCCACGCGGTTCGACGGATACGCCGCCGCTGGACGTCAGCAGCGGGGTTGTTGCGGGGGCCCGCCGGCAGTCTGCTGGCGCGTGGCGTGGGCCGCCCATGCACCCGGCGCCGCATGCCATGACGCTCGGCCCCATCATTTTGCCCAAGATGGCTGCCGCCGAGACGTGCTGCCTCTTTGAGCAGCATGTATGCGAGCGAGCGCACCGAGCACACCGAAGCGCGCCGCACGCGACGCACACCTTTGCCGCGACCAAGTTTGTTGCCAGCTGGGACATGTCCGGCGAGCACGCGCACCCCATTCCGCCTGCGGCCATGGTGTGGCTGCACGCTGTCGATGCCGACGGCGATGCTGCGCTTTTTGACCGGCTTTGCTCCGCGGTGCCGCGCCTTTTTTTTGATGCCGTTGCGGTCACCGAGCGGCTTGACCCTGAATGGTTGAGCGAGGCATGCGTGGTCGCTGGGCGTTTTTGCCGGGAAAGTGGTCCTTTGCCGGCCCTTCCTGCGTACGCCATCCGTGCCAAGTCGCCTGGCCCTGCCAACCTGACAACCGCGCTCGCGGTGGCCGGGCGGCAGGTGGACGCGCGGGCTGCGTCGCTGTTCCTGTACCACCTTTCGACGCAACGGCTGTCGTCGACGTTGACCATCGTCCGCGGGGTGCCGACTGCTGCGCACAACGCGTACTCCCTTCTTGGCGGGGTGCTTCCCCGGTACGCGGCCGAGTGCACGTTTGCTGTGACTGGCGACCGGTTCATCCACTTGTGCCTTCGGATGCACCTTCCCTCGTGGTGCACCATGCTTTCGCCCGGCGGGTGCTACCGGGACCTTTCGTCGCTTGTGCCTGCGACCGTCAACGATCTGGTGCGCCCCTACGTGGACGCGCAGGTCAGCGACCTTATCCGAGCGCGGGATCCTGCGTCGGACGACATTGTTCTTTTTGTGGTGGCGTGCACGCTCCTTGCCGAGGTCTGCGGCTCTCGTGCGCTCGGCGTGCGGTACAACCGCGACATCCTCTTTGCTGTTGCTGGCCATCCGGCGCCCTTTGTGCTGTGCGATTTCCCGGTCGCCGGCCTTGCTACGGACGCGTACGGCTTTGTGGACGGCACCCGGCTTGTGGTGTGCAACGGGCTTGGAGTTGGTGCGGCCGTTTCCATGTGGGTCGCGGCGCTTGCGGCGCACGGCCGAGCGCCGCTGTTGATCGACTTTGTGTCTGGGCGGGCCGACGCGAGCAACCCCCTGCGAAAGTACGCCGTGTGATTACGCGCGTGCGCGGTGCCGCCGCACCGTGGCGGCGTACCCTACCGCGGACGCTGCTGTTGCGAGCCACCACCAGTTTGTGTTGTCGCGCCGCACCAGCGTGGCGGTCAGTATTCCCGCCAGCGCTGCGGTGGTTACTGTCCAGTGCGTTGCGGATGGCCACACCAGCCCCCCCAGCGTTGTGCTTAAGACGGCAAACGCCAGCTCTTCGGTGCGCGTGCGGTCGGTCAGGTCGTCCTCTGTGGCGATTGCGTACGCTGCAACGCCCCCGGCGGCGAGGGCGACGACGATTGGCTCGGCCGACCACTGTGCAACGTTCAGCGCGTTTGGCACTGTTTCTACCAGGGCCGGGAGCACCGTCCGCCATTTGAGCGCGGCGTACGCTGCGGATCCAGCGAGCAAGAGTGCGGCCATTTTTTTTTTTATTTTTTTTTTTTTTTTTTTTTTTTTTTTTTTTTTTTTTTTTTTTTTTTTTTTTTTTTTTTTTTTATTTTTTTTTTTTTTTTATTTTTATTTTTTTTGGTTTGTTCTGTTTGGATGGGGATTGATTATATGTCGCCTGCCGGTCTACGCCCAACGGTTTGGTTTCACGCAGCATGGCGGTGCGGCACGCGGTCAACACGTTTTTGGAGCACAAATCTGGTCAATACCGAGTCGCTGAAAGCGTGCGCGTTGGCGATCGAATGGGGTTGGTGCTCGAGTTGGTGACGCCGCGGGCGCCGCGGAAGCACGCTGCCCCAATCAAGGTTCGGCACACGGTGCTGCTCGGACAGACGTTTGCGCCTGACGGCGCCGCCGTGGGTGTTAACCGGTTCCCTGAGCAACGGTTGTTGGCGCAATCTGACGACAATGCTGGCACCGGTCTTGGGGACCGTTCTGTGTTTCAGCGTGCTGCTGCTGCGGCGACGGATTTTTTTGTGCTCAATGCATCTGGACACGCCCGTGCAAAGGATGACCCTGGCGACGACCAGGACCCACAGTCTGAGATGTTTGGCACGGTCCCAGTTGCGTGCACCTGCGACGACTGGAAGTGGCGCGGGGTTAAGCACAACCTTTCACGAAGCAGCGACCTCCGTCTTGCTGCCAAGACGGCAAAGCTGCGTCGTTTTGCGCGTAATTTTCGGGGTGTTCCCAATCCCCGGTTCTACGATACTTCGAGCGACAACGGTCTTGCGGCGCGCGGGGGTTGTCGGCACATGGTCTGGGTTACTAAAGAGTGGACTCCATCGCGGCGCCGTTTACGGCAACGGCGGGCCCCTGTTCGATTTCAACCAGACGCATAACGCTCGCTTGGTGCTGCGAGCGTGCAATCGTGCAATCGAGCGAGCGAGCCGTTCACCCAAACTGTGGCATGGGCAACCGACTGATGGCGCCTGCTGATTTTGAACCAGACTCGGGGGGAACTGGGCCCAACCTTTTGCAGCTTACCGCTGCTACTTTTCTGGTGCCCGGCGCCGTGTGCGTCGCGCAGGGTCGGCTTGTTGGTGTCTGCGTGCACTGCAGCAACGCTGTCTGCTCTACGTACGTGCACCGACCCGACCGAACCGCTGCGAACGACGCGGTGGACGTCCTTGACCACGTTCTTGTGTTTGCGTGGGTGTGCTACAACGTCTTTGTGCTTGCCAGCGCGCCCCCGCGACCAGGGGCTGTTGGCGCTGCGGTAGGGTGCGCGCTGGCGGTTGCTGCGACCAAGGTGCGCACGCGGTACCTGCCGTACCGATCTCTGTCCCGGTACCGTGTGCATGCGGCTATGCACCTTTTTGGAACGCTTGGTTCGACGTTGCTTTTAATTTAATGCAAAGAAAAAAAAAAAAACAATAAATCAACCGCAATCTAAAGGGTGGCTGCTTCACACTTTTCGCAGTAGAACGCCCCCCCAGGCACCGCATCGAGCCCAACGCAGCCAAGGTGGAACCACTTGCCGTGACTGCACTCGTCATTTTCACAACCTATCATGTCGTTGTCGTCCGCCACGATGCACGTTTTGCAGCAAAACTGCTTGAACCGGCCGGCGGTTTCCTTTTCCGTTGGAGTGAGGTAGATTTCGTCTTCTGGCAGCACGGCCGTCCAACCTTCCCCGGGAAACGCGGCTGGCCACTCGACCTCAAAGCCCTTGCCGTGCACTCGCACTGACCGATTAACGTCGAGTGCAAGTCGCGGCATGATGCCGTACGTGTTGGTGTCGTACCGAACAATGCACGGGTTTGGAACAACGCCGAGGTTAAAGGCGTCGGCCAGCGGCGGGACTACCGACACGGCAGCGCAGCTTTGTTCGCTTGCTTCGCCCATGTACACGATTTGCTCTTTCGTGAATTCAATGTAGCCGCCAGCGTCGACCTCGTACTGCGTGTACCACGCAAAGACAATTGTACCTTTTTGCATCGTCTGCGCACATTTTCAAAGTTAAATTTAACTAGCACAATTAGAGTGAAAGTGCGCACCTGGCGTGCGCAGAAGGACGGTGGTAACACGCAGTTTGCGGTTTGTATGCAGCAGAACACGCGGCAGGCATTTGGGTTTGGCGACGTGTTGCAAAGGTGCTTGCACATTCGCAGCGATAATTGTCGTTGTGTACAATAACCAAATTCGCACGTGTTTTTCTGCACAGGCGTGCGCACGCTAATATCGCTGGGGGTTTAGGTGCGAGTTGGTGGGTTGCATCGCACTTTAACGATTCGTGTGAAACGCTGCGCATTTTTAGGAATGGGTTGCGTGCGGTGGGACCTGCACATGGTGCAACAGCAGCTGCACACTTACTCTCTTTTTTCTTTTTTTATCGAGTTTAAACTAACTTAGAAAGGTAAATCCAATAAATTAACTTGGACATTTTATTAATTATGCAGTTACTAAACAATGGACGGTTAAAATTTTTATTTATTTGTTGAATCAGTTGGGCTTTGAGCGGCTTGCGTGCACGTGCTGTTTAGTTAGGTCGAGCAGTTTCTGCGGTGGGTTGTCTGCCAATCGAACGGTGCCGTCTGCTATTGTGCACAACCCTGCGGAGACCATGTCTGCTACGGCATGGTGAAGGTCGATTGGGGAGACGTTTGTTGTCTCTGCAATGTACGCCGGGGTGGTTTCCCCGTTGGCGTGCGCGACGGCTGCGGCGACCATGCCGTGCATTTCCCCGAACAGCGCCGCTGCAATGTCTTTCGAGTGCAGTGCAACGTCGGCGCGGTTTGCATGATTACCTGAGCTTGGCACCAAAAACATCTGCGGCTGTTGCCGAGACGCCATCTTGCTGTGCTTCGGCAGCCTTGATTGCGGCCACGGGTTCTCCCAGTGCTCGTTGTGCGTCGGACACGGCGAAGACGCCTGGGTTGGTCAGCGAGCTACTCACCTTTGCGCTGGTGCGTGCCTGCAGCCCGTCGATCGTGAGCGGCGTTCGGATCGCGCTGAACCGTACGTGGAGTTGCCCCGTGGTGTGCTCTTTGCCCAGCACCGGAACGGCTCGAACAATCAGACCAGTGTCGGCAAAGTTGCTCTTTGGCGTCAAGTTGCCCTTCAGCAGTTCCTGGCCCGCCAAGAAGTCCGCGTTCTTGACGACGATGCCGCCGTTGACCTCGGTGCGATTTTGTTTGAGGTACCTTCCCCCCATAAACTCTCGGTTGCCTTCGTTGTACTTCCAAAGTTTGGTCATCGGGCTTGCCGTCGCTCCCGGTTCGAGCGGCACCAGGTGTCGTACTTCCCCTGCTCGTTCAAACGTTTCAATGTCCGGCGCGTTCGCGACTTCCGAGTGGTGAAGGCCTGCCCAGCGGGCAGCACGCGCAATGCCGAGTCGCGCCGTTTCGGCGGGGTGGACTGCCATCTCGGCTTCGGTCGGGCCGATGCTGAGCGAGACGGGGTGGTTCAGCCCGGCTGCTGTGGCCACAACGTGCACGCAGTCGGCCGTTTGCTCGCTCAACGTGGGGCCGGTAGCATCAATGTGCGTGGCGCGTTGGGCCGTGTTGAGTGGGCAGTTGCCGTGAAACACAATGCCTGCGGCGCCCATGGGGTCGCCGGTAATGTGGGCATCGTGAATTTTGAGCTCGGTGATGCCGAGGTGATCAATGTCTTTGGTGCCGCAGCTCATCATAAGCTGGTCTGGCGTGATGACGGCCATGTCGTTTGAGGTCGGCTGCATTGTGATGCAGAACATGGCCTCTTTGACGTTGTGCTCGGCTGCGTTCGCCACGTGCGTCAAGTCAGGAATTTTTTGGGACGGCATCTTGTTTATTATGTAAAAAGAGCGAAAAATAAAACTCGTGCGTGAAGCGGACTCTGCGCTGCGTGCAACCCCATGGCTTATAGTGCGTCCCCGCCCAGCAGGGGTGCGTCGGCCGTGGCTTCGTCCGGCGCGCCAAAGACAATGCGCGCGGCCTCCCGCATCTCCAAGTCTTCTACCGGGGGAAATCCGCGGGCAATCCCCGTCTGCAGCGCGCTGACCTGCTCCGCCGTCGCCGGATACATGCCGGCGACCGCCAGCGTGTCCAGCGCTTTCCGGTCTACTGCTTGCGGCAAGGCCCACCGAAAAAATGCGCCTGTGGCCCGCGGCAGCAGTTCGGCGTGCGACGTTGCAAGGATTGCGTCCCACGCTGGGTGCGGACTCCTGGCTGCCGGCTCGCCCAGCGGGTTGCCTTCGAGGATCAACGTGACGTCGACCACGCCCTTGAACCCCAACGAGTCTGCTACGTCTGCTGCCTTTGTTAGGCACCGCCACGCGTAGGCCCACGACACATTTTCGGCGGCCGGCAGCTTGATGGATGCCACGCCGCCCCGCGTCATCTTGATCGCGGGGAGCCGTGCCGGCGGCGCGGCGGTGCTGACGCCGATCCTAACGTGGATCGTGCACTTGATGCGTGGGTGGACGCCCGCCACCGCCGCCACCACGCCTAGCGCGGAGACGCTGAACGCGTGGTGACGGTCCCACGTGACGGCGTGTTCTTCGGTTGCCGCCCCGACCGGCGCGGCCCACCCGCTCCGACGCAGCGGGCGAAGCGGGCGAGTGATGATGCCGAGTTCCTCGGCCCGGGTCCACCAGACCATTTCGGAGGCCGGCTTCCGAAGCTTGCCGCGGGCCTGGATGGCTGCTGCCCGGTCCGGCCGTGCGGTGTGGAGCAGCCGCAGCGCGGCGTACGAGTTGTCGGCGTACGGCATGGCCCACATGTAGAGGGCGACGGCAAGGCCGATTTCCTCGAGCACGCCGACCGGGATCGAGCTGGACGCCCTAAACTTGTCCGTCTGCGCGGCGCACGCCGCAATGTACCCGCAGTACGCCTCTGGCGTTGCCTCGAACAGCGGCTGCAGGTGCTTCCAGAGCCGGACCGATTTCCGAACGTTGTTAACGCCGTAGTACCGCCTCCCTGGCCCCGGCCGGCGGAAGCGGTAGTTGTTCCAGCAAGGGTCGCACATGACCACCCGCCGGTTCCGCGGCACAATGTTGGCCGGGCTGTCCGTGGCGTGGAATGCCGACTGGCACGTTTTCATCTCTGGGTGCGTGAACAACTTAATTTTAGCTGGGACGTTTGACGGCGTTTTGCGCCGCGGCTCCGCCGCGGTACGCCGAACGGCGAGGTCCGTCGTGTGGACGTCCAGCTTGATGGCCCGGCTTCGCAACGAGTAGAGCGAGTCGCTGGCCGCGCTGTTGGTCCCGACTTCCCTGTTTGGCGGCGGCAGGCCGTTCAGCACGTTTGGGATGGCATCAAATTTTTCCCGTTTCGACGAGCCCGGGACCAACGCGTTGACGGCGTTGAGCAGGACGTTCCCGCCGATGGCGACGGGCGTTTGCCCGCCGGGCGTAAAGTAGAGCGCGCCTTCTTCGACCGCGCGCGCCAAGTTGTTTGGGCATGGCGCGCCCGCCGACGTTCTTGAATGCCCGTCCTTCGAGCGCGTGACCGTGTCGGGCACAATGTCGCCGATGGTGTAGCCTGGCATTGCGCGTCTGCACAGTTTGAATTGCGGCCGTTTGCAGGGGCAGTTGCAATTAGCCAGCTGGCCTAGTCGGCGACGCACTTATATACCGCGTTTTGGCGCACTCCCATTTACGCGTTAACTTCAGCATGTCCATGATTCAATTTACGTACTTCAACGCGGCGACGGAGAAGATGGATGCAACGAGTCCAGAACCGTTTACCGTTGATGGCCTCACCAATGCAATGAAGTTCCTAACATCCAATCTTGGTGAAGACGACAAAATCGTCGGGGCCGAAGTGGTGCGCGCCGGCGCGTTGCCAGCAAGCGTGCCAGAGCGGATCGCGGGCGGCGCTGACGCGGAGACGCACATCCTGCGGCTTGTGGTGGCGGCGGCCCCCCAGCGGTCGCCGTTTGACCCCGGGGAGCCCGACAGCGGCAATCCTCGGCGCAACAACGTTGTGTCGATTGTCGATGCCTTTGATGCCGGCGTTGACGACGTTTCGTCTGGCCTCTACTTTTCGCTTGCCGCGACTGCGGCCCCTGCCTCGTTTGAAGTGCTGCGCCAACTGCTGGCGACGTACCTTGAGTACGAATCCAATTACACCGCAAAATCGTCGAAGCGGGCTGCAGCGCTGCTCGGCGTCCCCGCCGACCATGCCGACGTTGTTCTTCGCGGCGGAAGCGCGGCCCGGCTGGTGAGCGCTGCGTTTGCCTCGGCCTGCACGTGTCCCGCGGCGTACGCTGCCTCGACCGGCGTGGACTCGGCGTGGATCCGGGCGGTGGTGCAGCAGCTGCGGCGCACGCTTCTGCCGCTTGTAAACGCTGACCGGTTTACTAGCACCCCCGGCAAGACGCAAACCCCGCCGGGGCGCAAAAACAGTGGGCTTGCAGACGCCTGCTTCAAATCGGGCGTTAAATCAGGCAGCCTGTACTCCGTCCTCCGGAATGTCATCGCCAAAATCAACGCGGCAGCCGGCGATCCACCGGGGACGGCGGTAGATGATTTTTTTGCTGGCGACAACGCCCCCCTTTACTGTGTCTCGGACTCGGACAATGCAGTCGACAGTTCTGTACGGACACTTCTAACCAAGAAGCCGTTGGACACGACATCGCTTGCAGACGTCCTCACGTTTTCGCACAAACCTCGCGCAGGCCTGCGCGAGGTAACGCTGACGCTGAACGGTGACACGTACACCGGCTCAATCGATTCCGCGGACGCTGAAGCCAACTTCGAAATCAAAATTGATCCCAGGCCTCGAGACAGCACCAACGCTGACGCGTTCATCCAAGACGATGCCACGGCTTACGAAGTCAACACTACGGACGCAAATGTTTCTGTCAAGCAACAACACAAGCTCGCCGACGGTACGCCCCCACAGAGTTTCGTTCTCCGATACACACTTGTTCAGAGTTTGATCGCGCAAGCAGCGGAGGCGTTCGTACTGAAGCACGGCCAGCTTATGGCGACGTTGTCTAACTACCTCGAAGACCTTGTGCGGGCGAAGATGCAGCGGACCGCCGAGTAGCCGCCGGTTGCTTTGCTGCACTGCTTTCTTTTTTTGGCGTACAATTGTTTTTTTTTGGTTGGAATGGTGCAGTGGCCCCCCCATTCGGATCCTGCCCGTATCGAGGCACTCGCGCGGTCGTGGCTTGCAACGATGCCCGCGGCGGAGATTGCCGAGCTCTGCGCGCGCGGCCTAACGCCTGCCACCACGGACGGGTTTACCGTTTTTTGGAGCCGTGGCAAGCCTACGGCGTTGGTTTGCACCCCCGACGATCTCCCCGGCAGCGTCGCCATTGCGCCTGCGCGGCTCACGGCGATCGCTCTAGCGTGCCTTTGGCTTGGAATGCCGCCGCTCGCGATGGCCTCGTTCTGCCGGCGCGGCGTTGTGCAGTACGGTGCGGGGTCGCCGTTTTGGTGCGGGGTTGCGGCCGCGCTTTCCTTTGCGGTGCAGCCGTCCCCCTCGTTGTACGCGGCTGCGCTCGGCGGCACGCCCTGGCGGCGGGAGTTTGTTGCGGCCGCCGGCGCGCGGTTGCACGCGCGGGGGTCTGGCACCGCCATCGATGCGTTGCTTGCGCTTGCCGTCGGCCGTCCGTGGACCTCGACGCGCGATGCTGCGTGGCCTGCTGCCGTGAGCCGTTGGATCTCCGAGCACCGGCTCGAGTACGCCGTGCATCGGACTGCGATGCCGTCGTCTGCGACCGTCGCCTTTTCTATCTACGGGGTGCACATTGAGCTTGTGCACCGACGGGACGTTGTTTTTATTTTTTTGCTCTGCCTTTTTTGCGCCGACGCGCTTGGCTGGGGCGAACGGGTGCCAACTGCCGGCGAGCTGCCATCGCCTGTGGCGTACGCCTTTTCCAGGCACACCTTTGTGCACCGGCCGCAGCCGGCGCCGGTGCACCGGCTGCTTGCGGGGCTCTCGAGCGCGTCCGCCTAGACAAACTTTTATTTTGCAATTAAAAGCTCTGAATCGATTTTGAGAGCACAGTGGTCTTGTCCTATGAAAGGGACGAGCGTTAAGTTGGTCGGTTTGAATCCGCCTTCCGTGTTTTTTTTGAAGACGCCGAACGTGGCCGCGCCAATTGTGATCACGTCGTTTGCGTTGTAGCCGCTTCCCTCCTGTTGGAACGCATGCTGGCGTGGGTTGCACAGCCTTGCCTCCTTGTCAACCGTGGCTAGCAAGCACGGCTTCAAGGTGATGTCGCCTATGTCTTGTCGTTCGTTGCGCGGATCGATTTTTGTGCCTTTAGTCCACATGTCGGGTTCGCCGGCGATTTTTTCCATGGCGGAATTGAGCAGTTGCGACATCGGGTTCATATTTATTTTAGAGTTGTCCCAAAATACCTCGCAGACGGACGGAAACCTGCCACCCTTCTTCGGGGTTGGGTAACAGCACCCCGCCGCCGTGTACACCTGCATCAGCTGCGGGTACTGCGTGCTGTCCAGCAACTTAATTTCGCCCCAGCCCCCTTCATTTGGCGTGCCGTACTTTAAGTTTGGGTAGAACCCTTTAAACTGGCCTTCCCACTCGGCAGGCGTCGGCCCCTTGGCGATGCAATTCGGGTGTGGGGTTGTTGGCCGCGTAGCCTCCCCCATCAACACACGCAGCTTGGGGGTCTCAGGGTTGGACATCTCGGTAAACGCGGTTATCAAGTTGGGTTCGTCTACGTCGACGCTGTCTGTGACGCCCCGTATCAGCGGCAGGACCCCCCAGATGCAATGTCCCATTTCGGGACCGCACGTTAGGCCTTGCATCTTGGGGTCGTTGGCCTGACCCAACGCGGTTTCCTGGGTTGCGGTAATGTGACACATGACTGCTGCCCCCCGCGTCTGTTTCCAGTGTTCAAGAATGCGGTTGCCGACCTCGCAGTCTGCAAACAAATGGTTTGTCTTCGGATCGAGGGGAAACCGGAGCATCGTGTAGATGGCGGCGGCGGTGAGCGCATCTTTGTCGCAGTCACCGTTTTCGTTGTACGTGGCCCACTTGGTATTCCTGCTGTCGACTCTGTCGTCCGGAATAGTGTACGGTCCTACCAGCACTGCAATCGCGGCCATCCCGATTGCGTCGAGTTCGTCGTTCGAAAAATCGGTTAACCTGACTTTGGCGCAAAACATGCAAACGACCAAGTCCACCGCCGCCTTCCACCACTTCCGCACAGCACAGCGGTCGCTGCCTCGGAATGCGTTGATCGACGGCTGGCCCCGGTCTGCACGGTGAATTGCGACACCGCAGATGTCAGACGCGTACCAATGCACAAAGTTGCTTGTTGTGTTCATCATTGCTTTTTCCACCGTTGCCAGACTGCGCGTAAACGCATCGGAATTAAGCGCATCGTACCGGGCTTGTGCGTTTTGCTGCACAAGTTCTGAATGGCCTTCGGTTACAAATTTGATGCCGTACAGCACGATTGCACGTTTGGTCGGAATTCCGGTACGGGCGTCGTGCAGGTTCACCGATACCGACGATGCGTCGCTTCGCGACACGTGCAGCTCGGCCGATCCCTGCGCTTCGAGGCGCTTGTGGGTGGCGTTGTACGTCAAGTACGTCACCTTCATGTACGTTGCACCTTCGGGCGGCATGAATTTGGCGACCTTAACTCCTGGCACCACGGCGCCGAATGTCAACGCCGCCTGCAGCTCCAGCCGCGACTTGTCATAATCGGGTCCCTGCACTGTGATGCAGAAGACACCTTGGCCATCTTCTGTCACCGGACAATTCTGGAAACTTCCGTCAACACTGCCTGACATGTTTGGACCGTCTCCCTGTGGCCCTTTGACCGGGCCCATTTATATGTCGACTGATCGACGGCACCAGGTCCCGGGTACGCCGTCCGGGCCGGGCGTGCAGACGCTGTGGATGTGGTTGTCACCGCCGCGGTGCCCAGGTCGACCCACACGGTGCCCCCCGGAACGGCGACGATGGCCGCTGCGCGGTTCTGGAGGCACCGGACCACCATCTCGCGGACGTCGAGGGTGTGCGCTGCATACTCTGTCGCAAAGCGAAGCGTGCCGCGCGGGGACATTTGCACCGTTGGCACCGGCATTGCCGCAGACGCTGGCTTGGATGGGGTTCCCGACGGGGGCAGCACCCCCCGCAGGACTGCTGTCCGCGCAACCCGCCCCAGGATTGCTGCCCACGATGTTTCGTCCGACAGCACCGTTTCGTGCACCTCTGCCCCGCGGATCGCGTGCTGCAGCGTTGCGCGGGGCGCAGCGTCGCGCAGCAGCACGGACAGCGTTGTTGTTCCTGACACGCCCACCATCAGTTTGACGGTGGTTGAGCTCGCGATGATTACCTGCGCGCCCATCAGGCGTTCCGCGTACCATGCTGCATTGCACGCGTTCATGATCGCACGCTCTTCGCCAGCGCGTTTATAGGGTGCACGTGCTCTGCAACGCCGGCGTACGCCAACTGCACCCGCCCCGTAAAGTCGCAAACGGCTTCGTACGGCGTCATTGTGGACGACGTTGAGGTGCCCATCAAGTACCGCTCGAACCGCGCCGGCATTTCGCGGACCAGCCGGGCAGCGGGTGCTGGAGACGCTGATGCGACGCGTTCTCTGAACGCCGCGTTGATTGCCAGCAGCGTCATCGTGGCCCATTGGACGTCTGCCGGCAACCGGTCTTCGTCTTCTACGACCATTGCAAACACGCTTGGGTGGTCTACCGGTCCTCGGCCGACCGGGCACGCGCACGCTGCTGGGAGTGCCCGTTGCCGCTGCGGTTTTGCAGCGGCGGGCGGGTCGTCTGCGTGCGGCGCTCGGTCAATTAAACGGTCTGATCCCGGTGGTTTGGCGTAGTGCTTGGCAGCGCTTCGAATTTCCTCGAGTGCGACGTTTGCATCGGCCATCAACACCCACACGTCGGCCATTTTTTTTTTTTTTTTTTTGCAAAAAAAAACAAGAGTGTATAAAGAGCGACTGGATTTGTTGGTCGTGCACGACGCAGCAACTGCAGCGAACAATGGACCCTGCTTCAACCGCGATAGTTAACGCCGTTATTGCAAGCAGTTCTAAGCACCGCGGCGGCGAGCACGTGCAAGCAAGCGAGTTTGCAGGTGGGGGGGTGCGGCTTACTGGCCTCCAACAACTTTCTGGCGTCGCGTTGTGCCGAGTCGCCAAAGAGCTCGACAAGCTTATCACCGTAACGTCCAGCCGCGACGCCGGACTTACCGTTGACGTTGAGGACGTGCCTGGCGAGCATTCCCCCAAGACAGTGCTGAGCGTTAGTTCGGCGTCGCTCACAACCGCCGGTCCCGCGACGTTGACCTCGGTGCACCCGCTGCCGGAACGATCCACATCGGTTGCGCTTGCTGCGTTTATCAAGGATCGATCGGCTGTCGAGGTGTTGCTGCGGCCTGCCTCGCTCACGGTCATTGCAGTGCTGCCCTCGAAGATCAAGGGCGGGCTTGCAGAATGCATCCGGAACGGGCGTCACGCGAGGAAATCGAATGGCTCTTCCGCTACGCCAGCGTCACGCCGGCCACGCCAGGCAACCAAAGTTACGTCCCGTTGCTGATGACACTCCCCCTGCTTGGCGACTGCGGCGACACCTTTGTGCGGCAGCTTGTTGCCATGGACCCCCCCTTGCAAGCCGCCTTTGATGCGCACGCGGTTGTTGGCGGCGCGGCGTGGGCGCTGCCCGCGCTCAAGGTCCGCGAGCTGCACCGATGCCGCGCGCGAGCGCTCGCGGACGCTGCTGCGGCGTGGCACGTATTGCAATATCCGTGAAAAAAAGGTGCGACTGCGTATATCGGAACGCTTTTGTGTGTGTCCAAGATAAAAAAAAACAAAAACAAAAATGGAAATCAGCGCTGTTGGCCCCCCCGCCGTGCTGTGGGCAAGCATTCTTGTTGCAATGGTGCTGTCGACGGTGGACGTTTGCCGTGCCGCGGTTCCAGAGCGATCGAGGATTCCAGTTGGCCGTCGCACGATGCACCTTTGTATCTTTGGCCCCCCGATTTTGTACGGCGTGAGCGGTTACTTCTTTTGGATGGCTGGCGCTGATTCCGACGGCGTGTACGTTGCGTACTTTTGCCTCCTTGGTGCCGCATGCCTCTTGCGCGCGTGCGTGCCGCGAATTGAGCAGCGGCGCGGTGCCTCCGCTGGGCGGTGGGCTTGCATTGCGGCTTTTCTGGTAGTGTACGGGACGCTCGCTCTGTCCATTCCGTGGGCGATCAACGAGTACGCTGTCAGCATTGCCCCGCACTGCGGCGCAGTGCTGCTGCTGGCAGTCTACGACCTGCCTCTGTACGTTCTTGCATCCCCGGCGGTTGCTGCGGGCGGAGCGGCGCGTCCCCTGCTCGACCCAGTTGGTATAAAGGCGTAGTCTTTGTAGGCACCGAGTCCCAATGATCGGCGTCTGCGCGATTGCGGCTGCTGCGGCCGTCGGCTTTGCTCCACCTTCGTTTTGGCTTTCAAACCTGACGGTTCCGATTGAAGTGGTTGCGTACGGGCCCACAAAGTACGACATGCTGTATGACGACACGAACGGTGACAGCGTTAACGCCACCGACCGCGTGCTTCCGGCGCACACGCACAGCGCGTACAGCGGGTATACGTGCAAGGTGGCTGCGGGGAGCACTTCCTTTTCGCCTGCAGAGGTTGAACAGGTGATGAACAGCACGGGGTGCCTTGCGACGGACGAGGCCATGCTGGAGAGTGTTTGGCGTACGGCCAACCCCACTGCATTTGTGCACGAGATTCTGCTTGATAAAGATTACAGCGAATTGACAAAGGTGCCGGCTGATTTTGACGGCTCGCTCGACACGCTTGGGTACAGCCGGCTTATGCCGTCGGCGGCCAGCAATTGTGGCGATGAGTACTGCCCGAAAGGGCCCTGCGTTGTGCTCGAGATGAATTACTTTGGGACCGCCGTCGCGCGGCGGAACATTGATTCGCTTGCGGCGGACAGTCCTGAGAACAACACAAACCAAACGCACATGTGGAACATTGTGCGGGGGCAGACCTACTGCGGACCTGTTGCCGGAATATCCCCCCCCTACAAAGCAAGCAAGGTCGAGGACGTGCTGACGCACGCCTTTCCCCAGGATCGGCCGGTGCCCACGATGTACACCCCCGATGCATTCGCGGGGATGATTTTGCCGTTAGCCCGTCCAAGCAAGTTTCCCAACTGGTACTTTGCGACGGGCTATTGGGGATGGCGGCAAAACGGGCCGATGCAAAAGAACGGCGCGCCGTGCTACGGCCGGCAGGTTCCCCGCTGGATGCTGCCCAACACGTGCATCGATGGCGACAAAGGCTGCGTTAACGGGTACTCCAACTACGCAACGCACGGCAAGGGCCAGCAATGGAAGCATACGCTCGTGGACCCCGATGCAACCGGCATGAACGGCGCATTCTTTTCGTCAGATGCTGCAGACGACGTCCGAGTGTTCGACACTGGGAAGGACCGGTTTCTCGGCCGAGCGGCTTTGCTCACAGAAGCACAAAAAATGGTTGGCAGCCCCATTGCCGGCGTGCAGGCCGCTGCCCACTTTCTGCAGCCGTACTACAGCGTGCCGGACGCCGGATTGCACGGCTACTCGCGATGGCAATCCGAGTGGGCCAGCGAAAAAACTGGCGTCGCCGAGACCGAGACCGAGACCACGGCGGGCGTGTACGCCAGCACTCAGGCACGGTTTCCGCTCAAAGCGAGTGCGACCACCTGGCTATCGCGTACGTTTGCCGCTTCTCCCAACGGCGACGTTTCTGACAGCATCCAGTTTTCCGCGACAGATGAACCCTCGATCCCCAACACATACGATTATGGCTTCACACCGCAGCAGATGCGGCATTTCGACAACGGGCAGACCCCGCAGCTCGCCGACAGCGCGATCAGTGCAAGGGGTGCGTGGCACAGCCACCGCCGCCTCGAGAAGTTTACGCCGCAGGGTATGGACTCGGAGCGTGGATTTGATGCGCTGGGCACGCGGGTGTACATGCATCCGTATTTTGAATACTACGGCGGCACTGGCCCTTCAACCGAGTACTTTGAGTGCAGCAGCAGCAGCGACGCCGCGCACGACTGCATAGGAAAGGTGTTTACGTACGGGGCGAACGGCAATGAGACGTACAATGCACCGTTTGCCGCATCGTTCATCAACATCGACCAAGCCATGCTGCAGTGGTTCGACAATTATGACAACAGCAGTGCACCCGCGGACGCCCCGCCGAGTGCACCGACGACCGTTATGCCGGACTTGAACGCAAGGCTCGACAAGTGCTTGTGGGAGGGCAAGGTCAAGCACGGTAAGGGACGTGGCGATTGCTGCGTTGTTACGGTTAACCCTAAAGACGCCGATTGCAGGAGATCCAACGACATGATTACGGCCACTGCTACCATGAATGAAAACATCGCAACGATCCAATCGGAGTGTGCCGGCGACGACGCCGTCACGTGCATTACGGACGCGTCGCGCTGCCTTGCAAAGGCAGCATCCAACATTGTAACGTTGAAAGGCACTGAACGCAAGTGTGACAAACACTACATGTACCGGCACGGCCAGTGTTACTCTACGTGCACTGCGCACGTGCTTACCTTGTCTGATATTAATCTGCTGCGGCAATTTGTGCAATACCCTGCCGAGTACATTCTCAATGACACTTCATCTTCTGCTGCAAAGTGCAGCACAGAAGGTGCGTGCAGCAACATGTGCAACTACAAGTCAACCGAAAGCAGCCGCGAGCTGTGCGCCAAGAACTGCTGGTGCCATTGGATGGAGTACCTCATCCCGCCGGTGGAGGTTTCGCGGCTGTACGCTGCCAAGTGGGACCGCAAAGACAAGAGTGGGTTCGGCGGCGGCGAGAAAAAGGCGGAGACGGAGGAATGGTACGATGCGAACGGCGACAGCCGCGGGAACCCGGATAAGTGGCGGGCATTCCGTGACGACGTTATGCGAAGCAACCGGGCCCTTCTGACTGTTGAGGGCCGCTTCAACGATCGGACGCGGAAGCAACGCGCGGTGTTCAGCAAGAACGCGATGAAAGGGGTGGGCATTGCCATCGGCAGCGCGTTGGCAATCGCGTTGTCTCTGGGGACCGACACCGCGGCTGTGCTTGCGGGCGATGCCGCCGTTGCCGCTGACGGGACGGCTGCAACGTCGGTGACGGACTACGGCATCGAGGCTTCCACCACAAACATCGTGACGACGGGCGCGGCGTTCACTACTGGCACCATCACCAAAAAGAGCGGCAACTCGGCGTTTGAAGCGCACACGTACGACGAGACCGGCGTCGACGATCAATTGTGCGACCTTGCTGTGTGCGACATTGCCACGTCAGAGCTGAAGGAAGACAGCGACCCTCCTTTTCGGTGCGTGCCGCGGGGGTACGCGTACGCCGAGTTTGGGAAAAAAAATACGTGGGCGGCGTTGTGGAACGGCGTGGCTGCCGGTGCGGGGACGATCAAGGACGATGCTCCAGCGACGTCCAACTGGTACGCGTACAATGATCCGGACAACCCCGCTGCCGACCTAGGGAGGTGGCGGAACGCAGCGTTTGCCAATAAGCGCTACGACTTTAAGATTACGCTGCCCAAAGGCGCCGACAAGTCTTGGCGTGGGGCGCCGACCGATTATTCGAAAGCGGTCCCGGCGTCCTTTGGACTCAACAAGACGGAGTTTAAGCCAACCCCCAAGGATGCGGGCTATTCTCAGAAACTGCACGACAACAACAACTATGCGTGCGATTGCGGCACGCAGGGGGGGATGGAAATGTACACGTCGATCGACGACCAGGTTAACCTTGACCGGTTTGACGTTGCGACTGCAATCCCGTACTACCGCGCCGACGTGCACGCCGTGGTCGAAGTGTCGATTGCGTGGACAAACCCCAACCCTGGCACAACGGCGACCAAGGGGTTGTACATGGCCGGGACGGGCGGCACCACCGAGTGGGTTGAGCGAGACGTCATGGATCGGCGGGGCGACGCGCTGTCTCCGTTTGATACGTACACGCGGTTTCTCGCACCGCACGCGCCCTCCAGCGAGGCTGCAATCGGGATGGTATTTTCGCGCGAGCCTCTCAATGTGGCCGTGTCCGCCGACGATGACCCCACGGCGCAGGCGACCGGCACCGACTTCCACGGCCTGCGGCAGACTGAGTTTGTAAAGGAGTTTTTGACGGTTACGGCCAACTCGTGCGTACGCTTTCCCATCGGGGTGTTGCACCGGTCGCAGATATCGAGCAACATTCGTGCGAAGCTGTACGGCAACGGGACTGCAGAGCACATAATAACTGACTTTACCGACGAGCAGCACAATCCAAACCCCTTGGCTAACCCTGGGTTCACGCCGACGTTGCAGGGCTACTGCGAGACCGTTAAATTGGGTCCGGACCCCAACGATGCAACCCAAACGGTGGAAAAGTACCGGTTCTGCCCCAATGCACCGCACAAGACCCCCAAAGCGCGTGCCGAGTTCTGCAAGGCCAACCCCCTTGCATCGCACTTTTTAATCGGGGTGCGGATCGACTACCGTCCCCTCGACCGGCGGTGCAGCATCAAGCACATGGTGTGCGTGCTGGTGCCTGGGTCGGCGGGCGACCCTGCGAACCGCAACAACTTTGTGCAGGGCGATCCGTCTGAAGGGTTGATCAAGGCTCACACCACTGCCGACTTTGCAGGCTACACGATCCTCGTAACACCCTTTAACCGAACGACGTTCCAGTCTGTGCTGTCGTACCGGAAAACGGTGCCGATGGTCATTCCCGACAGCGAACGGTACATGGGCTACATGATCAAGAATCCCCTGACGGTGCATGCAAACGACTCAGCGGTGCAACCCGTTAATTTGTCTGACCAAAGCTTGACGGGGTTTGGGGAAGACCCCGAGTTTTTTAGCATGATGTCGGACCTGTCCGGCTACCTTTCTGCGCGGTCGAACCTGCCGGCCAACGCAACGCAGCATGACGTGGTCGCCGTTATCCAAGGCGTCATCGACACGGCAATCGACACCGTGTTTGCAGGCGCGCCCTCGAGCAATGTCACCTTGAAGCGCCGAATCGCACCTACGGTCGTATGCCCCAAGTACGCCGACGCGCCGGCAAACATTGAATTTGATCCATTAAACCTGAACGTAAGCCGCGCGACGTACATTGTGCCCAACCCCGACCAGATGGGCGGGGTCGCCAAGCGGTGCATTTTTGGGGCGCACCTGTTCCCGCCAAACCCCGAGTCTGGGATCGTGGTGACCGGGGATGGCATTACCGTGGGGTCGGCCAGCACAGAGTACCCGCTGCGGTTTGGGGGCGAGGCGGTCGGGGCGTCGACGTGCTCGCGGTTTGCCGTGGCGGCGCGCGAGTTTACGCTGACGGCGTCGTTCAACCAGAGCGGGTGCCGGCAGCGGGCCGACGCGTTTCTCCGCACGCCGGTGCAGTTCATGGGCACCGACGTCGACCACGGCAACGTGGCCATTACCACCACCGGGAGCCACTCGGTGGCCGTGTCGGTGCTCGGCAAGGATTCCGAGTTTTTCCCCGTGCCTACCAACCTCAGCGCGCAGAACCTTCGGATCAACGTGACGTACAGCAACGCGACGCCGCGGGCCCCTGGGTCGTTTGACGCGGCGTTTGCACGAGTGCACGGCGACTCTGAGATCACGGTTGCGAGCCATGACGGCGGCGGCGACGCGACAGCGCCGGTGCGAGTGCGGGTGCTGTTGCAGGGCATTGCCTCCAACGACACGTCGGCCCCCCACAAGCACCGCGCGATGCTCAAGCTTGTCGGCAACGGTGCGAAATGCGTGGACGGAACGCTGACGGACGCTGCCGACGACACGCTGGGCGCGGACTGCGAGTTTGTCAACGTGACGGAATTTACGTCCCTCTTTGGGTACCGGTTTGAGCACCGCCTGTTCCGGACGCACGTCCGGTCTACCATTTTGGCGTGGGTGCTCCTCGTTATATTTCTCGTTGTCGCCGGCGTCTCTGGCGTCTACATCCTGGTCGCGCCCGCCGCGGCCTAGATCGCGATCAAAAGTGGGCTATTTGGTGCGCAGCCATATTAAGCCCCCCCTCTGCGCAGGACTCACAACCCCGTCTTCCGACGACCGTTTTACTGCACCGCAACCATGCCTCGAACCAAAGCAATCGCAATTCAGAACCTCCGCGCCGCGCAGGCCGCTGCAGGGCCGTCTGCAAAATCCAAAAAGAAGCATCCTGCCGCGCCGGCCGCCGAAGAGGGGTCCGCCGTGGCGCCGCGGAAGCCGCACCGGTGGCGGCCTGGCACGGTTGCGCAACGAGAGATCAGGCGGTACCAACGATCGACCAAAAACGTCTTGCCGCGGTCGCCGGTGCGCCGGATTATCAAGGCCTTGCTTGCAAAGCACTCGACCAGCGGCGACGCACGGATGACGCGAAACGCGTTTGAGGCCGTGTACGAAATGACGTCGTCCGTGTTGACCGAAGCGCTGGCGGGAGCAGAGCGGGTTCGGTTTGCAGAAAACAAAGTGGCGTCGATTCGTGCACGGCATTTACGAGTTGGCCGGGGGTTGGTTGGGGTGCACTGCCTTTCAGATGCGCAGATCCCGTTGGAAGTGTCGCTTTGTGCCCGACCCCCTTCCAAATCTAGCAAATCCGCGGCGGACGAACCGTCGTCGACAGACGCTGCAGCACGTGCGGACGTTGGTTCGGACTCTGAATGATTCTGAACATTACTATAGATTTGGTCTTTTTTTTTGTGCGCTGTACTGTCCAATGGACACTTTCCCATTTTTGTGATTTACAAAATTAACAAATAAATAAGTATGTATATATATTTTTTTTTTAAAAAAAAAAGAATAGAAAGAAAGTGTGCAATGTCAATGCATGCAGTTGATGATGCGTTGGTGAACGTTGCTGTTGGGCTGCGGCACTGGACGCTCGCCAATTGTCTCGCGTTGGTTGTCAGCGTTCCGCCGAGCAAACTGGAAAGTGCCTGTTTAGATGTACTTGACGTTGTCCGTGCGGGCGGCGTTCAGCTTGACGACCTGCTCCGCGTTGGTGATCCGTGCGCGTTGCTCTCGGCAGGGTCGACGGCGGCGGCGCTTGGCCTCGATCCTGGCGTCAACGCGTTTATTGCAAGTTTGGTGGGAGCCCCGCCTGATGACGCCAGCCTGCGGGCGGTAGAAGCAATGGTACGATTCAAAACGTTTGAATTTACGGCGACGCACTTGTGCAGCGCGACCTCGTCTGCGTGGCCGCGGCCAACGCTAGCTGCGATTGGCAAGCACATTGTGCAGCAGACCAAAGCGGGTCTTGTCGACGGCAACATTGCAGCGGTGGCCGCAGTGCTCTGGCCAGAACGATGTGGGGCTGGCGTGACGTTTCCTGGTCGAACTTTTGAACGGCGAGAGTGGTGTTGCCTTCATCATTACAACATGTTTAAAAATTAAAAATGAAAAATGAAAAATGAAAAAGTCCAGCTGGAATTCTGGATTTTCCAGATAGGCGTTCACTAAAAAAAAAAATATTTATATGGGAATAACTCTCGCCGAGTGTCCTACCAACTGAATTTTGGGTAAACCTGCGCACCGCTTTGCTCAAGTAGAGGAAGTGCATGTCAATAAATTGATACACCGCTCATCATTTTTTTTCCGCCGAGTGTCCTGTCGCTCAAGTGCTGGTTAGATCCAAGCACTGCACGACCTTGACTCAAAAAACCTTGGCTTCAATGGGCATCGGGTGGACTGTCGCGCACCGAGCAGTTGTGCTCGGGGGCGACATTGTTTGCGGATCTGGCGATTCAAAGTCAACGGCGGACGCCGTGGTCGCGGACGGCCCCGCTGTGTTTCGTCGGCTGATGCTGCGGCCGCAAACGGCGGTGACTGTGGCCCGGACGTTTGTCCGACAACTGGTGGCGCGTGCACCTTCCCGGTCGCTCGACGGCGTGGTGGTGTCGATTTTGTTTGACGATGCGGCGAAGATGCCGCCGCAGCGTGCGCTTGTTGCGGCGTCGCGGGCGCGCGCCAACCCCGCGGATCCAGCCGGGGCACGCCTGGATCCCCACACGTTGACGCCGGGCCACCTTGCGATGGTGCTTAACTGGGATCCCCTGCTTGCGCACTCGGGCTCCAAAAAGGCCGTGTGGGAGCTCCTCGGCCGGGCCGTGTTTGAACAGCTGTGCGGCCACGACGGGTGCATTGCAGAGGTCGTGACGGCTGGCGCTGCCTACGTTCGAGACAACGACGGCGTGCTGCCGACGCGAACGCCGACGATGCACGGCGAAGCTGATTTGCTCGTGGCGGCCCGGGCGGCCGAATTGGCGACCGTCGGGCGGGCGGTCGAGATTGTTACCGTTGACTACGACCAAGTGCTCCAAGCGCTTGTGGCCGCCCCGATGACGTCGGGCCCGTCGGTGTTACGGTTCCGGGCTGAAACCATCGACGTCGCGCAGCTTGTCGCGGCGTACGGCGGCGAGTGCCGGTCTCGACGGTTGTCGGCTGCGTTTTTTATGCTGTGCGCGTTCCGATCCGATTATTCCAAATCGTTGTGCCGGCCGACCGGGTCGCGGGTGGCTGCGTTTGCAACGGCTATGGCCGACGGGGTGGTGGCTGTTGCTGAACGGACCGACGCCGCCACTGGGGCGCGGACGCTTACGTTCCGGCCGCCATCGTTTTTGGGTGTGGTCAAGGCGTGGCCGCAGGGTGTTGGCCACCAAATGACGACGGCGATGCTCGAGGCAGTGTTGTGGACGTTGGCGTACTTTGCGGGCTACGACGCGTTTCGGCCTGCGTGGGGCGGTCCCCCTTGCATTCAGCTGGAGCCAGCGGGGTGCGATGTCCATTGGACACAAAACGCTGAAATTGACTTTTTGCACGAGGCTCATGTATACCAACCGGACGACGGCAGTTCATTTTAAGCTGCGTCGGTGCAGCACCCACCCCCCTTTGCAGGTTCGCGGGATCCGCAAGCATGGCGGACGTGGTTATCGCGGTGGCTGAATCTGGCAACGACATATCGGGGCCGTTGATCATGGGCAGCCACAAATCCGGCGGGTGGTTGCACCCTCGGTTCTCGTCGACTGTTTGCGCCGGTCGGTGCCCCGAGAGCGGGAAGCCTTCTTGCGCTGAAGTTTGCGAGGCCATTTTGGCTTGCGCGCAAGCCGACTGGACGAAGCGTGCGGCTGGTCCTGGCAAGCCGTACGACAGCGTGCTGACGCACAAGAGCATTCTGCGGGACGATGTGCGCCGGGCAATTGTTGGACACCCCCCCGTGGCACTTGCGGCGTTTACAAAGCTGGCAGAGTCGCTCAGCATGATGAATCCGAAAGATTTTTCCAAGTCGTCGGAGCCGCACCGTGCGATGACGAAGGTTAACCCGGACGACCACCGAGAGGTTGCGGCTGCGGTGATTGATTTTTTTGTAAGCAGCAAGCACGGCAAGATAAAGCTGTTGCAGAACCGGCTGCTGGCGCAGGAAAACTTGAAGAAGCAGAAGAAGAAGGTTGCCACCGCCGACTTGGAGACGGGCGAGGTCCAACGCAAGGCGAGCGCGGCGTTGATGCTGAAAACCGTGCGGTGGCAAGGCGACATGCTGAGGGTGCACCTGCGGCTGGAGTCGGCCGCTGCGCGCCGGACGGCGGGCCGGCTGCCTGCGTTTGCGCACGAGGCCGTTCTGCCGTCGACGGCGGTGACCGGGACCGGGACGCCAACGCTTGCGGTGGTACGCCGTGACCCGACGGCGGGTATTGCAGGATACCGGTCCGAACTGTTTACGGCCCCCCCAGGTATGGCGTGGCTTGCGTCGGACGGCGACATCGCCGTGGCGTGCTCGGGCGATGCAGTGACGGTGTGCGTGCTGCCGTGGCGTGGCGATGCGGCGGTCCCCGTGGCAACAACGAACCAGCTTGAGGGCGGTTCGTTGCCACCCATTGCGACGGCGGCCATCGCAAACGGGGTCATCTTTTATTCGTACTTTGGGGTTATTTGCCGATCAATGTTTGGACCGCGGTACGAGGGCGCCACATCGCTTTCACGGACTGTGATGGAACTTCCTGGCACATCTACGATTGTCATGCTGCATTCTGGGCACACGGCCTTTTGCGTCAACACGCAGTTTGGGGCAGCATGGCCAATGGCGCAGCTGCCGGGCGCGCGCCGGGTTGCTGTTGTGTCTTGGGACCCGGAGACGCCCATCAACAGCGACGAGAAGAGTGCGAGGCGCACTGGCCGGTATTGTCGACCAAGCGGTCTGGCGAAGAGCACGTTCAAGATCAACGATTCGCTTCCGGCGGGCCTTCGGTCGGGCACGCCAATCCCCGCCGTCCAGTGCGGCGAGACCATGGTGGCGTGCCAGCTTGGTTCGGTGGTGTACCTAGTGCATGTACCGTTTATTGGCGTGGGCACCGTGCCGGCAGAATGGTGCCTTGAGCCGTGGGGGTCGGTGGACGGCACGCTTTTGGCGGTGTACGTGACCGAGGACGAGCACATCCGGCTCGCGACAACAACGTCAGTGTACGACACGGACGCTGCTCGGGTTGACGTTGAGCTCGAGCCTTGCACTTCGGCGGCGTGGTTTGGACCGGAGACGTTGGTCCGGGATGGTGTAGTAACCGGCGTGGAATTGCCGGCGGACACGTCGACGCCAAAACGTGCCAGGACCGAGTGATTTTTTGAGAAAAAAAAAAGTGATTGCATACTATGCACAACATGTTTGGCAAACTGTACATTTTTGTTTGCCGCGCGTGCGACTTGCCTTAAAATAAATAAATATTCCTTTTGAAACTGCGACATTTTTTATTTTTTTTTTATTTTTTTTTGCTACTGTTTCTGCTGTAACGGAAAGTGCATGATGCACAACCGGACTGCTGCCGTGCTGTTCGCGTTGTCCAAAACGGCATTAATTGCACGTTGTTGCAACGGTGTCAACATCTCGTTGTTGAACGTTGGCGCGCCGCCGTACGCACGTGCATACACGGCAGGACAGTCTCTGATCAGCCGTGCGTACGGCGGGAAGTCTAACGAGTTGCCACGTTTTATGTTGCACTGTTTGCAACATATGCGTGGACGGAACGTGCCACCAAGACTTTTGGGCTTAATGTGCTCCCTTGTTAGCGTGTGCTGCTTTTTGTTGCAGTAGGTGCACATGTTTGCAGCAAGGGCTCGCACTACCGGCTTTAACTCGATGCACAAGACGCACTCTCGTTTTTCTTTTGACCACTGTCGATTTGAAAATTCACTCTTAGCGCGTGCGTAGCGACAGCTCGAGCAGACGCGTGTTTTTGTGCTGTCAAACATGTCAAGCGCTTCATCTAATACCGATTCCATTGCGCTGACTGCCGTGAGTTGATCATCGGCGGCGTTGGGCTTGCAAGACTGTTTGTCGGTGCACACCTTGCGACTAGAACAAGCGCTAGACAGCAGGCGCAGTCCATCAACAACATCGTTCACTGGAAAGAACACGGACGGCAAAAACATGGTCATGGGCACAGTACACACTACCCTAAATTGGCCGCACGAACGCTGGGCAAAATATAGTAACCACCCCAAAAAAACATTGCAACCGTTTATGGATAGTTGTACGCTTGACCCTCTGTGTCGGGGTACTGCGCAGCGTTGTACGCGTTAATTTTGCGGCAGAGGTTGAGCCCGGCGCTGACACGCACCGTCTGCTCGGACCGCTTGAACAGCACGGATTCATTTGGATCCTTGATGCTTTTTGTGATCCGGTTTGCGCGGTGCGTGTACCGTGGGTTCTCAATGTACAGCGGGGTGGCATCGTCGACATCCGAGATCGTCATCGTAGAATTGACCTCTTCCGCTCCGCCTACGCCGGCAAAAACCCGTTCGCCAACCGGCGCGCCGCACGCTCTGAAAAAACGCGATCCTAGCCGCTGAACCATGTTGTTGGCGTCGCTTTCGGCCGGCGTTAATCCGTCGCGCAGCTGTTCGTACGACCGGAGCCCCTCGATGTCAACTGCAATGACGTTTCCGAACGGCATGGCTCCAAACAGCACGCCTTTGCCCTCGGGGTCCAACGGTCCCCCGTCGATCGCGGGTTGCGACGATGGGAGCTGCGTTGGGTGAATGACTGCGACGTCCTTTACCAACCCCGGCGTCGATTCGTACCCTAGTCCGTTTACCCGCTTTAACAGCTCGTTTGCGGCCATGATGTCGCTGCGGCCGTACTTGCCCATGGCATCTTTTGGTGTTGGCGACAGGATGCGCGTACGAAGGCCTTCTTTGAAAATGTACTGCGTCTCGTCGGCCGAGATATGCGCGTGACGTTGTTTGACAGCGCCTGACAGGCACTCCAAGATACCTACCTCGGCATCGGTCAGCACGGCCAACGTTGAAACGGCCGATGCCAGCACGGCGTACCGCAACCGGCTGGACCCCGCGGTTTCTTGCACCAGCTTAAGAATCGGGTACCCAGTATCAGTGTCTTTGCGGACCAGCAGGCTTGCAAGCCCTTCTTCGGCGATGGCTTGCCCCAGTCCGCACGCATTTGCGGCGACCACAAATTCTTTTGGTTCGGTTTCGGCGTTTGCCTTGACAAACTTGGTCGCAAAGTATCGGTCGTCGTCGAGCGTCTCGTACATGCCGCCCGGCAGCTGCTTGAGATTCTGCTTAAAAATCGAGAGCACCTTTGGGTCTCGCCGTGGATCGGTGCCGGTCGTGATGAGCAGGTACGCCTCCCAGACGGCGGTTGGCGAGATCATTGCGTTTGCCCTGATAAACGATAAAAATTTGTACGAGCCGTCTTCCTTCAGTTCGCGCGCCGTTCGACGGTAGTACATGCTCACAAGTTCAAAGACGGTGATTCCAATCGCGAGGATGCGAATCGATTCCTTGCTTCTGGCATGGCCTGCCAGCTTGCTTTGCGGCAGCATGACTGCGTTTACCCCCAGGAACATCTCGAGCACCGTCTCTTCCCATGCAAAAAGCCCCGCCATCGAAAACAACCACGGCCACACGCTCAACCCCGTTAGGATTCGAAACACGGCGGCCATGTAAGGTGCGCCTCGCGTTACTGCGGTCCTAACCTCCCCCATGGCGCGCGGCAAATCAATGTCGACCGCCCGATCCCGGAGCGCTTCCGGCAACGCCATGTTGGATGATCCAAGATTCACGTGACGGCACGCGACTGCGATGCACTTTGTGACTTCTTCTTCGGCACTTGCCCGCGCTCGTTTGCTGATGCCGTTCGAGTCGGTCGTCTGCTGCGTCAACGTGGATCCATTGCTTTTTCCCTGCGACATGTTCTCGTCCACTTTTTTTTTCAAAAAAAAAACGCAACAAACAAAAAAAAA
>Ga0209504_1000375_pt1 | contig 39882 bp, 41 predicted proteins | sample COGITO_mtgs_1005_FD_184791 | JGI IMG/M metagenome (GOLD analysis project Ga0209504, IMG submission 184791) | Pelagic marine microbial communities from North Sea - COGITO_mtgs_100511 (SPAdes) (version 2) | ecosystem: Environmental > Aquatic > Marine > Epipelagic ...
GTAGCACTGAAAAATAAAAGATAAAAGATAAAAGACAAAAGAGGAAAGAGGAAAGAGGAAAGATCTAAATCGTAGCACTGAAAAATAAAAGATAAAAGATAAAAGACAAAAGAGGAAAGAGGAAAGAGGAAAGATCTAAATCGTAGCACTGAAAGAAAAAAAATAAAAGAGAGAAGAAAAAAGACCGTAGAACCAAGAGCCTATACAAAAGACAAAATTGGTTCTATTCATGAGAACGCCGCACTACACTCTTGATGACGTTTCGAGTCAGAGCATTTAGACAAGCTCATTATAAAGTATCAAGGTTAACAAGAGATTTATAGATTAACTTTTGTCCGATATCATAAGTCTCTTTTCTCTTCTCTCTTCTCTCTTCCCTCTTCTCTCTTCCCTCTTCTCTCTTCTCTTAATTCACAATACTCTCTACTTAATATTTTTTACTTAGTAAACAACAATTCGCGATACTTAGCTAACGGCCAAAGTTCATCATCGATCAATAATTCTAACTTATCACAATGGTATCGAATGTCGTCAAACAAAGGCTTTACTTTATTGCAATACACCGTTGCTTTTTTGGTTGTATTTGAGATCGTATTAGCTTTTTTACGTTCGTTCGTCATGGTTGTGACTCCCGAATTGATCGCTTCGATACGTTGGGATATATCCGCAATTAAAACGAGTTGTTCGCTAGCATATTTTTTAAAGTCTTTGCCGTAAATATCTTTTAAGCCTTTTACATTATCAATTAAGATGTTTTGATATTTAACGGCGGTTGGAATGATATGATTTCGAGCAATATCTCCTAAAGTTCGTCCTTCGATTTGAATAATATGGACATAGGCTTCAATTTCTACATCATAGCGTGCTTCGATTTCAACCTTATTCATCACGTTTAAACTTTCATAAAGGGCAATTGTCTTAGGGTCTATTTTAACTTTAAGTGCTTCTGGAGTGTTTTTATTATTACTCAACCCTCTTTTAGTTGCTTCTTTCTCCCAATCGTTCCCATAGCCATTGCCCTCAAAAAGAATATTTCGAGAGGTTTTGATGTATTCTCTTAACACATTAAATATGGCTTCATCTTTTTTCAATCCCTTTGCGTTAATGAGTTCATCAGCTTCCGCTTTAAAATCGATTAATTGACGGGCTACTATAGAGTTTAAAACCGTCATTGGATTGGCACAATTGGCCGTTGATCCTACAGCACGAAATTCAAATTTATTGCCAGTAAAAGCAAAGGATGATGTTCGGTTTCGATCGGTATTATCTAATAAAATTTCTGGTATTTTACCAACAACATTAAGCTTTAGATCTGTTTTTTCTTCAGGAGATAATTTCCCTTTAGTGACGCCTTCTAATTCATGAAGAACTTTGGATAATTGGTCGCCAATAAATACCGACATAATTGCTGGCGGGGCTTCATTAGCACCTAAACGATGGTCGTTTGTGGCCGAAGCAATAGAGGCTCGAAGTAATTCTTCATTATCATGTACGGCTTTAATCGTGTTTACAAAAAAGGTAAGGAACTGCAAATTACTCATGGGTGTTTTTCCGGGCGCCAATAAATTGATTCCTGTATCGGTACTTAGGCTCCAATTGTTATGTTTTCCAGATCCATTAACGCCTGCAAACGGTTTTTCATGAAACAGGACTTTAAAATGATGGCGATCGGCTACTTTTTGCATCAGATCCATTAAAAGTGAATTATGGTCGACTGCCAGATTCGCTTCTTCATAAATAGGTGCTAGTTCAAATTGGTTGGGTGCCACTTCATTGTGGCGCGTTTTAACAGGAATTCCAAGCAACATAGATTCGGTTTCCAGGTCGCGCATAAAATTTAAGGCCCGTGTTGGAATGGTCCCAAAATAATGGTCATCGAGTTGCTGATCTTTGGCAGAACTATGACCTAAAAGAGTTCGCCCCGTCATTTCGATATCAGGTCGAGAAGCAACTAATGCTTTATCAATTAAAAAATATTCTTGTTCCCAGCCTAAAGACGCTGTCACTTTTTTGACTGTTTTATCAAAATAACGTGCCACATCTGTTGCCGCATGATCAACCGCATTAAGCGCTCTTAGTAAGGGAGTTTTATAATCCAAGGCTTCACCAGTATAGGCCACAAAAACGGTAGGGATACAAAGTGTTGTTCCATAAATAAACGCGGGAGACGTTGGATCCCAAGCGGTATAGCCTCGGGCTTCAAACGTATTTCGAATGCCTCCATTAGGAAACGATGAAGCATCGGGTTCTTGTTGTACCAGTTGATTTCCTTCAAAACGCTCCAGTGCTTCCCCATTTCCAATCGTTTCAAAAAACGCATCGTGTTTTTCGGCAGTTGCCCCTGTTAAGGGTTGAAACCAGTGTGTATAATGGGAGACGCCTTTGGCCATGGCCCAGTCTTTCATAGAAGAGGCGATTTGATCGGCAATAGAACGGTTAATTTTATCGCCTTTGTCAATTGCTCTCATTAAGCTATTAAAAGCTTCTTTTGTTAAAAATTGTTGCATCGTCTTGAAACCAAACACATTGGCTCCGAATATTTCAGAACGTTTTGATTCTTTGAGAACCTTCATTGGAGGACGATCTAAAGATTGTTTGAGGGCATGAAATCTAAGTGTAGACATAAGTGTAGCGGTTTAAATGAAACTCTTAATACAAAAATAAAATAATCGTTTTAAAAATAGCCGTTTGGTAAAGAAATTATTAACAAATTTTAAATTTATTTGCTATTAAAATATGAAAAATTTAATGAAACCCCTAAATAAATAGGGGATTCGACAAAAAGGGTTCAGTATTAATAATTTATACCCTAAAAAAACAGAGTAAGTATCATTATTTTTATATTTGTTGGCATCATATTAATTTATTAAAAAAATTATGGCAAAAATTAAATTTGAATACATTTGGTTAGATGGATATTATCCAACTCAAAATATGAGAAGTAAAACCAAAGTTGAAGAACACGAAAACTTTCAAGGAACAATCGCAGAATTAGATAATTGGTCTTTTGATGGTTCATCCACAAGACAAGCTTCTGGTGGTGCTTCTGATTGCTTATTAAAACCCGTTGCAATCTATCCAGATCCTGCAAGAATTAATGGGTTTTTGGTCATGACCGAAGTTTTGAATGCAGATGGAACGCCTCACGTTTCTAACGGGAGAGCGACTATTGAAGATGAAGACAATGATTTCTGGTTTGGTTTTGAGCAAGAGTATTTTATCATGGATACAAAAACACAATTGCCTTTAGGATTCCCAATTGGTGGCTACCCAGCCCCACAAGGAATGTACTATTGTTCTGTTGGTGGTTTACATACGCACGGAAGACAGTTAGTCGAAGAACATGCGGATTTATGTATTGATGCTGGATTAAATTTTGAAGGAATCAACCAAGAAGTTGCATCTGGACAATGGGAATTCCAATTGTTTGCTAAAGGGGCTAAACAAGCAGGTGACGAAATTTGGGTTGCTCGCTATTTATTAGATCGATTGACTGAAAAGTATGGTTATTATATCGATTATCATCCAAAACCACTTGGAAAAGATATGGACTGGAATGGTTCAGGTATGCATGCAAACTTCTCTAACACGATTTTAAGAACTTGTGGAGATAAAGAGGTTTATGCTAAAATTTGTGAAGCATTCAGACCTGTTGTTAAAGAACATATTGAAGTGTACGGTGAATTTAACGATCAACGTTTAACTGGATTACACGAAACTGCTGCCATTACCGATTTTTCTTGGGGAGTTTCTGATAGAGGAGCCTCTATTCGTATTCCAATTATTGCGGTAGAAAAAGGCTGGAAAGGCTGGTTAGAAGACCGTAGACCTGCTTCTAATGGAGATCCTTACAAAATTGCTGGACGTATCATAAAAACAGTAAAATCTGCAAAGATCTAGTCAACTCATATCATTATATATTTAAAAACGCTTGCAACTTTGCAAGCGTTTTTTTGTACATTTATTTTAAAATCTGATAAATGAACACAATCGTTTCCATTGAGTGGCTAAATCAACATCTAAAAGACCCCGATTTAATTTTATTAGATGCCAGTCTTCAAACAACTGCCGAAGGAGCTAGTGCAGATTCGCAATTACAAACCATCCCTGGAGCCCGATACTTTGATCTCAAAAACTCATTTTCTGACTGTAATAGCCCGTTTCCAAACACCCTACCCACTGAAAAACAATTTGAAGCAAACTGCCAAAAATTAGGCATCCACAAGAATTCAAAAATTATCGTATTTGATTCCTTAGGGATCTATTCAAGTCCGCGTGTTTGGTGGTTATTTAAAGTCATGGGACATCCAAACGTTTCTGTCTTAAACGGCGGTTTTCCCGAATGGGAACGTAAAGGCTACACGACTGAACTCAGAACCCAAAAATACTATGAATTAGGAACTTTTAAAGCAACTCTTGAAACCAAGAGTATCAAAAACTACCAGGATATTTTAAACAACTTACATGAAAAGACATTCACAATTGTTGACGCCCGCTCTAAGGGGCGATTTAATGGAACTGAAAACGAACCTAGAAAATATCTGAAAAGCGGTCATATACCGGACGCTATCAATATGCCATACCAAGATCTACTTGAAAACGGCAAATTCAAATCGGAACTAGAATTAAAAAAAATAATTAATCAGAAGCTTCCAAAAAACGAGAAACTAGTATTTAGTTGTGGATCAGGATTGACGGCTTGTATTGTAATGCTTGCTTGTGAAACGGTTTCTCAAAAAGGGATCGCCATTTATGACGGTTCGTGGACAGAATGGGCCGAATTACAAGACTTAAAAACTGTTTAATCAAACGATAAAACACAACTTAATTAAACAGAAAAGCATATAAAGTGAATTATAAACCATTGAAAAAGTAAGCTTTAGCCTTATATATTGTAACGTTAATCATAACTCTTTTTTTAATTTTAGTAATTAAATTGCTTTTATAAAAGTCTGAAGATGGAATGTGTAATAATTGAGGACGACCAGAAAGTCATTAACCTTATAAAAATATTGGGGAGGGAATTTTCAGAAATCTCATTTACAGCAGTCGATGAAGACCCAGAAATAGCTCTAGACACGATTTTAAAAAATAGGCCGCAACTTATTTTTATAAACATTGAATCAAAAAATATTAATTTTTTTGAATTTTTCTTTGAAATAAGTGAATTTTGTAAACAGAAAATTAGCTTCATAGGTCTTTCGACATCTAAAGAGAACGCTTTTGAAGCTTATAATTATAATTTTTTTCACTTCATACTAAAACCCTTAAATGAACTTTCTATTAGAAAAAGTCTTTTAAAGTTTTTATTGGAACACTCTGTGAAATCAAATGACACTATTTGCTTAAAATCTTATAAAGACTATAATTACTTAAACATTGAAAACATTCTATATTTAAAGGCGGACAATAATACAACCGATTTTTACATGGCAGATGGTAAAATTATTAGCGCTTACAAAACGCTAAAAGTATTTGAGGAATTATTACCTGACAACTTTTATAGAATCCATAAAAGCTATATAATTAATATCAATTGTATTTCCAGAATTCATTTTGGTAAATCGATGTGTATTATTTCTAATCAGCATAAAATTCCCTTTACAAAAACATTTATTGAAAATATAAATACGATAAACAAAGTGCTTTTAGATAACGCCATGTTTACGCTTTCATAACTTTACTGTAAAAAACAAGGGTTTCCCTCACAGACCGAAGGCATTCACCAAACTCAGGTTGCTATTGTAGATAGAGACTCTGATTTGGAGTAATTTAGCATTGAATCTTTTAACAAACCCTAAAAAAAATTCCTATGAAAACATTAAAACTTGTATTCTCATTATTGACACTAAGCGTGATTTTATTTTCTTGTAGCCCACAAGATGACTTGCAAGAAGACAACCCAAACGCGATTGAAAACCCACAAGCTACTGGAGAGGACACTACAGATATTGACAATGGATCTAAACCCTTTTAAATATAAAAACTTAAAAAAAAGCCTTTAACACCCATGTTAAAGGCTTTTTATATTAGCTTTACAGAACAATCCTCCAAATTTTGAAACTAAACCACCTGCTTACATTACTTGCTATTGGTCTTCTAATTGGATCCCTCACACAATCTTGTGTTAATAAAACCAAACGATCAAACTCACCCCTCACAATTTCAAATAACGACAGTCTAGCCCATTGGATAAAGACATCGCACAATGAAGCGTTTTCTCTTAGTGATAGAAAACAGATTTTATTAAAAGCCTACCACAGCATTAAAGCGACTAAGATTGACTCCTTACATGTCAGAACCTTAAACATAATTGCCTATCGGAATCTAGATTTAGGCGACACACTGTTGTTTAAAAAAAGAACCAATGAAGTTTTAAAACTGGCCAAAACACTAAACGATTCTTTTGCCATTGGCGACGCGCATTGGAATTTTGCGAGTTATTATAACAACAGACAGGTATATGACAGTGCCTACTATCATTTTGACATGGCCTATACGTATTTTAATAAAAGTGGTTATGATTATGAAGCCACAAAAGTACAGTACGGAATGGCCTTTATTAAGGGCCGTTTTAAAGATTACTCGGGCAGTGAGGTCTTGACTTATAAAGCCATTGATGAATTTGAGAAACTAGACGATTATTTCTCGCTTTATTCCTCCTACAACCATTTAGGAAATTTACAAAATGATATTTATGAATATGACAAAGCCTTAGTTAATTATACTAAAGCACTTGGCTACAGTAATCAAGTAAATGATAATCAACATTTACAGCAAGCTACTCTAAGTAATATTGGATACACCTATTTAAGAAAAAAGGATTATTCCAAAGCACTACAGCATTTTAACCAATTATTAAAAAATGACAGTATACAATTTAAAAACAAAGCACTTTATGCGCGAATCATAGACAACAAAGCTTATTGCAAATTGTTAATAAAAGACACGATCAATGTTTTTGTGAACTTAAAGAAATCTTTACTTATAAGAGAACGTATAAAAAATAAAGGAGCTGTAGTCATCAGTAACATTCACTTAGCTAACTACTATGCTTACAAGCAGGACACCAATAGCGCCATCCGTTATGCCAAAGAAGCCAACCGGTTGTCGTTAGACATTGAGAACAGCCGCGATTATTTGGAGTCATTACTGTTGCTATCAAAAATAGATGTTGCGCAGGCGTCAACGTATTTAAAACGGCACATTGATTTCAGTGATAGCTTACAAATAGTAGAACGAAAAATTCAAAATAAATTTACCCGAATCGCGTATGAAACAGATGGGTATATTCAAGAAACCGAACGTTTATCGGAGCAAAAAAAATGGATTTTACTTATTGGCCTTGGATTAATTATCATACTAAGTTTTTTGTATTTTTTATTGAACGAAAAATCAAAAAATGCACTATTGTTATTTGAAAACGAACAACAAAAATCAAATGAAAAAGTATATTTAATTAGCTTAAAACAGCAAGAAAAACTAGAAAATGAACGCATAAAAGAGCGCAATAGAATTGCTAAAGAATTACATGACGGTGTGTTGAGTAAATTATTTGGAACTCGAATGGGGCTTGGTTTTTTAGAAATTGGAGGAACTCATAAATTACAAAAACAGCACCAATCATTTTTAGATGAATTACAAACCATAGAAAAAGAGATCCGAGACGTCTCTCACAAATTAAGTGACAATATTGATAGCTCTCAACTAAATTTTACAACTATTATTCATAATCTTATTAAGAGTAAATCTAAAATCGGTAACTTCAACTTTGAGATTAATTTTGATAAATCTATTCACTGGCGAGACGTCAATGGGTATATTAAAGTTAATATTTATCGAATTATACAAGAGAGTGTACATAACATATTAAAATACGCTTTTTCTGAAAATGTAAAGCTAATTTTTCAGCTTGACAAAAATAGCTTAATCATGGAAATTACAGATGATGGAGTTGGTTTTAATATAAAAAGAAAAACAAAAGGGATTGGATTAAAAAACATAAAATCTAGAGCAGAAAAACTGAATGGTAAGTTTCTTCTTGTTTCAAAACACAATAAAGGGACGCTACTAAAAATTAAAATCCCTCTGAAAACTACTAAAAATGGAAACTAAACGATATTCGGTTCTTATCATAGATGACCACCCACTAATTATAGATTCCTATAAAACTGCATTAAAGATTTATAGTCATCAAAAGGAATCCATTGCGTTTTCAATCCAAACTGCTGAAGATTGTGATAGTGGAATTAAGTTAATAAATGAATTTGCTAAAAATGAAGAAAAACTTTCCATTGTTTTTTTAGATGTTAAATTACCCCCATCTAGGAAAGGAAAAATACTTTCTGGAGAGGATTTAGGGATAAGAATAAACAATTTACTACAAGGAACAAAAATTATAGTTTGTACTACATTCAATGATAACTATCGAGTACATAGTATTCTTAAAAGCTTAAATCCCGATGGATTTTTAATAAAAAATGACATTACGCCTAAAGAACTCGTCCAATCCATTGATACCGTCCTCAACGACCCGCCCTATTATAGCAAATCAGTTATAAAACTACTTCGTCTACAGGTTGTGAATAATTATTCATTTGATAATATTGATCGAAAAATACTCTATGAATTATCAATAGGAACACGAATGAAAGATCTTCCAGATATAATACCTCTTTCCATTGCTGGTATTGAAAAAAGGAAACGACATCTCAAACAAATTTTTAATATAAACAGTCCTAACGATAAAGAATTACTCAAAATCGCAAAAGAAAAAGGATTTGTGTGAGTTTAAAAACACACCCTACAGTATCTCTCAATCAATTTGATTAACCACCTCTCAAATAAAAAACGTAAATGTCTTTCAATCTCCTGTTATTAAGCCATCTAAGAGCTGGCAAAACTAAATAGGGGAAAATATCCAGCTGCAACAAACCCAACTGTTGGTTCAAATATCATCCCGGTTATGACTTGAAATTTCTCCTGATAAAATATTCCTAGAAATAAGGGAACTAATCGTGTAACTCCAAAAATAGACTCAAAAGCGACCACAACTTGTTTAATAATGCAATTAAATTTGTGTTGTAATACAATTTTAAGTAGATTGTTTATATATTGATAAAAATATTTAAACAATAAACAATTTGAAATTAAAAAACTTTTTTAATAAGAAACCATCGATTGAGGAACTAGATGACCAGGTTAAAATTTTTAAAGACAAAAAGATAAAAGTTGATAAACTGTATCGAAAAATTTTCATTTCAATGCCAGAAATGTTTAAAGTTGTTGAGTTAATATATGACAAAAACGGGAACGCAATTGATTATTATTATCGAGATGTAAATAAAGCCTATGAACTTTACGTTAAAAAAACACGAAAACAACTTATTGATAACCGTTTAAAAAAAGTATTTAACAAGATTGATGAATACTGGCTAGAAACATACGCTAGGGTCGTGAAATCTGGTACAACTGTAAGTTTTGAAAATTTTGAAACAGATGATGGCAGATGTTTTGAGATTTTAGCTTGGAAAGTCGATACAAATTCGGTGGCGGTCATTTTTGCTGATATTACGGATCGTAAAGTACAGGAATTGACAGTAATTCGAGACAAAGAAGAAGCAGAAGAAAATGACAGAATCAAAAATGATTTTATAAGCAATCTATCACACGAAATTCGTACCCCAATGAATGGGATTTTAGGGTTTACAAAATTCCTAAGTGACCCTGATCTTACAGATACTAAAAGAAAACACTACCTAAGCATCATTGAAAACAGTGGAAACCAATTAATGCGAACGATGGATGATCTTTTAGAAATTTCAAAACTAGCAACAAAACAAGTTAAAGCCTTTGAAAAAGAATTGTCATTAAATGATCTACTTTTAGAACTGTTTACAATTTTCGATATCAAAGCAAAAGAAAATAAAACACCATTATATCTTAGAAAAGGACTTTCTGACGTGGATAGTAGGATCCTAACCGATGAAACAAAATTATATACCATTTTAAGCAATTTACTAGAAAATGCTTTAAAATTTACAACCCAGGGATTTGTAGAATTTGGTTATAAAAAAATAAACTCAACTTTGGAGATCTATGTAAAAGACACGGGTATTGGGGTTCACGAAAACAGACAAGCATCCATTTTTAAACGGTTTTCAAAAGAAGAAAACATATTATCGAGAAATGTTGATGGATTAGGCTTAGGGCTGTCCATCGCCAAAGAAAATACAGAGTTAATAGGCGGAGAAATCACACTTAAATCTAAGAAAGGGGAAGGCTCTACTTTTTTTATCACCATTCCATACAAACCAACTTCTTTGGGCTTAGAAAATAGTAATTCTGCTGCTAAAATCGAAGAAGAAGAAGAAGAAGAAGAAGAAGAACATAAATGCACTATCTTAGTTGCTGAAGATGAGGAAATAAATTATTTATTTCTTGAAATACTATTGAAAAAAGAAATCGACTTAGATTGTATTATTATACACGCTAAAAACGGAGAAGAAGCGGTCGAGATATGTGATAAGAACCCTGATATTGATTTAATTTTAATGGATCTAAAAATGCCTGTTATGGATGGCTTTGAGGCTACAAGACAGATCAAGGAATTGCGTCCAAATGTGCCAATCGTGGCCCAAACCGCTTTTTCATCAGCCGAAGATAAAAGGAAAGTTTTTTCACTAGGTTTTGATGATTTTCTTTCAAAACCCATAAGTAAAGAAGCCTTAAGTGCGGTTATTAACAAGCAACAAGAACGAAGAGGATTATTTAATAAGATTTCAAAATGACCATAACCAATAGCAGTTTAGACGATATTTCAGAAATATTTAGACTGTATACATTGGCGACCGATTTTCAAAAAATAAAATTCCCCCAAAATCAATGGCCCGAATTTCATAACGATCTCATCCGAACTGAAATTATTGAAAATCGACAATTTAAATTACTAATAGACAACAAAGTAGCGTGTGTATGGGCCATCACTTATAGTGACCCACAGATATGGGAAGACCAAGAAAATGAATTTTCGATTTACATCCATCGCATTGCCACCAACCCAGATTTTAGAGGGAACAACTTTGTACAAACCATTGTTGATTGGTCTAAAAAGTTAGCAATCAAACAAAATAGACAATTCATAAGAATGGATACTTGTGGAGAAAACAAGCGGCTCATCAGTCATTATGAAAGCTGTGGGTTTGAGTATTTAGGTCTGAAAAAATTAAAAAACACCACTGAATTACCTTTACATTATCAAAACGCAGACGTGTGTTTTTTTGAAATCCAATTAGAAAATTAATCCTAAATCGGGATGTAATCGACAGGGTATTTTTTTAATAATTCTTAGAAATTTACAAATGTAATCAAGTTGAACTGATCGCGACTCGAGGTTTCAAAAAGCTGATTCATATAGCCTGCTTCCATCCGAATGTTTTTGGTTAACTGATACCCTACGCCTGCATAGACACGGTTGCGATCAAACACCGCACTTTTGGTATTTAAAAACACCTCGTTATACGCAGAAAGGTATAATTTCGAAACACCCGATTCAGTTTTTTGTAATGGAATTTTGGTGGCCAAAAAATAGCGTAAACGCATTTTATAATCCGCTTCTACAAAACGCTGCTCAAACCGATAGCGGTGGGTCAAAGAAACAACTCCAACAGATTGTTTTGAGGTAAATTGTTGGAAAATACGATGCTCATTTACTGAAGTTTTATCTTGAGTATCGGCCACATAATTTTCAGATGAAATATAGCCATATCCTAAAAGCAAATTATGATTGTTTTCAGATAAATTATAACCGACTCCAGTTCGAAGTAATAACTGCTCCAAATCGCCAACGGCATCATAATTCCGATACTGAACCTCGTTGTGAATATTCCATTGACTGTTTACTTTTTTACTCCCAATATAAATAAGCCAATTTCCAAAATCACTGTCTTGCGCAGCAACAACAGAAGGCAGCATTAACATACACGCTAAGGCTGCCATAATGACGTTTGATTTGTTATGCATAAAAGGTCACTTTTCCATTGGCAATGTCATACATTCCACCGATGATTATCAATTCGCCATTGGCTTCCATTTCCTTAAGGATCGCACTCTTAGTACGAATATCGTTCAAAGTCATTTCCACATTTTTGGTGGCAACAGAATTTACAAAATCAATATTCCCAGAAGTTCTCAAACTTTCATCCGCAGGAAGTTCTACCGCGTCAACCGCTGGTTCAATTTTATTGATAAGGGCTGTTAAGTTCCCCATTCGTGCATGGTCACAGGCCCCTTTGACAGCACCACATGCGGTATGTCCCAAAACGACCAATACTTTGGTTCCAGCAAGTTTACAAGCAAATTCCATGCTTCCTAAAATATCTTCATTGACAAAATTTCCCGCAATTCGAATGCTGAACAAATCGCCAATTCCTTGGTCAAAAACATGCTCGGCAGAAACGCGTGAGTCTATACAATGTAATACGGTTGCAAACGGATATTGTCCTGTGCTTGTAGCTGCTACTTGTGCGTTTAAATCGCGTACAACTTGGGTGGCATTAATAAAACGCTCATTCCCCTCTTTTAAGGCTTTTAAAGAGGTTTCTGGTGTCATTGCTGTTTGGCTTTCTTTAGTATGTGCTTTCATAATTTTAAGTATTAGTTTTTAATATTTTTATTGTTATTAAACGGTTTGAGGTCGTAATTGAAAAAACTGTATGAAACTGACAGGGTTTTCTACAACGCCTCTGATAGATATTAATTTAATATCGATATGTCGTTGTCGTGCTTTTTCAGAAAAATCTTCTAAAATCTCGATAATATCGTTGTCAAGATAACGTGTTTTGGTGACATCTAACTCCAAGTTACTTTCGCGTGGCAAATTATCAAGTTCCTTTAAGATAGCCCCTTTATTAAAAAAGGTCACCTCTTCTGCTAAAGTCATTTTAATTTTATGCACGCCATTACTCTTATCTTCGATGTGTAAGAAATGTGAATTTTGAAAACTCTTGATCAAAATAACTACAATTCCAACGGCAAGCCCCAGAGCGATCCCGATTAAAAGGTCGGTGAAAATAATTCCAAATACCGTCACAACAAAGGGCGTGAATAGCTTCCAACCAGAACGATACATTTGTATAAACAATGCAGGCTTCGCTAATTTATAACCCACAATAAAAAGAATGGCAGCTAAGACCGAAAGTGGTATTTTATTTAATAAATTAGGAATCAAAATCACTGAGGTTAGTAATAGTAAGCCATGAATAATTGCAGACATTTTTGTTTTTCCACCCGATTGAATATTTGCAGAACTACGCACAATTACTTGCGTGACAGGCAACCCGCCTATCAAGCCCGAAACTATATTTCCAATCCCTTGCCCTAATAATTCTCTATTGGTGGGTGTGACCCGTTTTAAAGGATCAATTTTATCGGTTGCTTCCACACATAACAAAGTTTCTAAACTGGCCACCAAGGCAATGGTAAATGCAACAATCCATACTTGCGGATTGCCAATCGCTCCAAAGTTTGGAAAACTAAACTGTGCAAAAAATGACGAAGCATCTTCTGGCACAGGGACAGACACCAATAAATCAGGCGAAATACCCCATTGCGTACTTCCTTTAGTACTTACAAAATAAATGATCCCAGCTGCAACTGCCACTAAAGGCCCCTGAATCAATTTAAATATTTTTCCTTTGCTGTCTAAAACTTCACTCCACAGCAATAAAATTGACAACGCTAAAACTGCGATAATGGTTGCACCTGGGCTTATGAAGTTTATTGAATTTAATATTTCTGAAAAAGTGTTTTCACCTCCAACTTGAAAAAAGGCGAAATTTCCTTCTGGGTCCGAATTATATCCAAAAAAATGTGGAATTTGTTTAAGGATGATAATGATTCCAATTCCTGTAAGCATTCCTTTAATGACCGACGATGGAAAATAATAACCAATCACTCCGGCTTTTAGAATTCCAAACAAGAATTGAATTGCGCCCCCTAAAACAACGGCTAATAAAAAGTTTTCAAAACTTCCGAGGGTGCCAATTGCGGTTAAAACAATCGCAGCCAAGCCGGCTGCGGGTCCACTCACCCCTACCGTTGATTTACTGATTGACCCAACGACCACGCCGCCAACAATTCCTGCGATAAGCCCTGAAAAAAGGGGCGCTCCACTGGCCAAAGCAATTCCTAAACACAATGGCAATGCCACAAAGAATACGACAATACTTGCAGGAAGGTCTGATTTTAAATTTTTAAATGGATTTGAGCTGTTCATTATAATAAAGTATATGTATTGAAGCCCTGCATCAAAGCAGTGCTCACATTAATTTAATTGAATTTGAAATAAATTGAAGTTGATTTTAATTTGGCGAAACCATAAATTGGTCACGAGATTAAAATACGAACGGAAGTCCTAGGCCGCTTCTGGAGGTGGATCGTGGACAGCAATAGTCACGTCCATTTTAAGATCCTCTGTACCATAAAAAGAAACTCTTTTTGTAAAAACATTAGACCTTAATTCGTCGACCATAAGTCGGATTTCTATTTTTTTATCTTTAGTATCTTCTAATTCTTTAGTTTCTTTTTTGCTGGAATCGTTCTCCGTATCGAGATCGAGCCAAGAAAACGCTTGAGGTTCTACCACTGTCATCGACTCTACAACGGGTTGTAAAATGATTGACCCGAAAACCAATGCAAAAATAAGGACTCTAAACCCCGTAGCTATGATGTAGGACAACTGTTTCATTTTTTAGAAAGGGCGTTAAAGACTAAATCAGTGTAAAAACGAACAATATTATTTTTCCCTTCTTCAAAGTCGGTTAAAGACGGTAAATGTTTGGAAAAATAGCGTTGGTGATGTGCGCCTTCAATTACGGTCGAGATTAACATGTGTGGAAATTCATAACTCGGATTGATTTCTAAAACAAGGTCACTAATCCGTTGCACTACCCGCTTGTATGTTTTGTAATAGCCTTTTTTATTTTCGGTATCAACAGCCTTGGTGTGGTAAGCCTTTGAAGACTCAGAGATAATAATTTTGTTTAATAGCACTTCATTGATATAAGAAAATGCATTGTCTTCGGTTACCTCAGCCGTTAATATCAAAATTGACTGGTTGAGACGGTCGTGTGCCGACGGCACATTTAAGGTTGAAAACACCAATTTATACTCAATCCAACTCCAATACCAATTCATCAAATACACCAAAAGGGCGTGTTTACTCTCAAAATAGCGGTATACCGAGCTTTCATTGGAACCGATTTCGATTCCCAACTTTTTAAATGTAAAATCTTCAAACCCCAAAGCATCAATCATTTCAATGCTTTTAGACACAATTTTTTGGCCTAAAACAGAGGATTCTGGATTCTTTGTATAAAGATCCGGACTAATGCTTATCTGTAATTGTAGTTTTTCCATGGTATTACTCGGCGAAGATAATAGTAATACTATTAACATTGAATAGTTTAACATTTTTTTCACATGAAACGCAAAAAATAAAGGGGACCTATTGGAATTACCTGCTTTTTTTGTAAATTTACTTAAGAATTGGATCCCAAATCTGAATCTTCATAACCAATTAACCGAAAGTAACGTATTCTTTTATTTTAATTCCATAAACTCATTAATGGGGCTGGATCGTTAACACTCATATTTAGAATTGCTAAATGAGGTAAACAGGGAATGGTTGAATCTAATTAAAAATAAAATTCTCATTATGACCCCCAACTAAAAATAACCCAATGACAAACACCAAACAATTCACCGCAAGTCCAGAGAATAAATCCAAAGCCAGAAAATATCGCGGCATCGCAATTATAGTCTGGTTCCTAGCCATGGTAGGGCAAGTCGTGGCCATCTTAAAATTACTCCACAAAGACCAATTGACATGGCTTCTAGTCGCCATTGGCCTGATCCTCGCCCTCGCCATCACGGGCAGCATTCTTTGGAAAAAAGCAAACCGATTGGACCCCGCCTCTGAAAAAGACAAATTCAAGTTTTTTGTTCAAAATCAATTGGGCGCTATTTTGGGCGTCTTAGCATTTTTGCCTTTAGTCATTTTCATATTTACAAATAAAAATATGGATAAAAAATCCAAAGGAATTGCCGGAACAGTCGCCATTGTAGCCCTTCTAATTGCGGGCGCAACAGGTATTGACTTGAACCCTGCATCTATTGAAAACTACACCGAAGAAATCAATAAACAAACCAGCACTCTAAAAACTCTCAACCATAATACCGATGCGGTGTTTTGGACCAAAGCCGGTCATAAATACCACATCTACAAAGACTGCCAACACATTAAAGGCCGTGAAAGTATTTCGAATGGAAGTGTAAAACAATCCTGGGAACAAAAAGGCATCTCGGAACTCTGTAAAACCTGCGAGAAACGAGCACGGAAGTAGGAGGATGAAGTTAGGTTTATCTATTTAATCCCCAATAAGTTAGCTAAACAACCATGAATAAAAAAGAAAAAATACTAGCCTTGATTCCTGCTTTATGGGCAAGTTTATTTGATGCTGTAATTACAATTGTTCATCAGCCAAAAGACTATTGGAATGGAAATTTAAATGCCGCAAACGAAGCTAATGATATTGGAAATTATATGATGAAACAACACGTTTCAGGACTATTTATAGTTTGTGGAATTTGGCTAATTCTAATTGGAATATTAGGGTTTTACATCCCTAAAAAATATTCTCGCATTTTTTTACTTTTTGTTTTAATCGCTCATAGTTTTGGAGCATCATCTTGGTTGTCTGATAATTATGGATTTTGGACTGCTATAATTTTTATTGGATTCAATGCTATCCTATTTTACAAAATTGAAGATTTGATTAATAAGAAACATGAATACGTCCCCTAAGGGGAGCCTCTTTTACTCATGCTCAGTAAAAAAAGGATACGTAAAAAAACTGTAAACGACATAAAAAACCAAAATGAAAAAAGCAATTATTGTTGGAGCAACTTCAGGAATAGGGAACGCATTAGCAAAAATTCTTGCTGAAAATGAATATAAAATTGGAATCACAGGAAGACGCAAAATTGAACTTGAGACATTAAAAAAAACTAAGCCAAAAAACTTCAGCATTAGTGCTTTTGATTGCACAACAGAAAATAACACTCAAAAACTAACGGAATTAGTAACTAAAATTGGTGGCTTAGACTTGCTGGTTTTGAGTTCAGGTATAGGCGACTTGAATAAAAAACTAGAATTTAAAAAAGAGAATTCAACAAATCAACTAAATGTAATTGCCTTCACTGAAATTGTGGGCTGGGCATTTAACTATTTTGAAAAACAAGGCAAAGGACATTTGGTCGCAATCAGTTCAATTGCGGGGCTTAGAGGGAGTCGAATGGCACCCGCATACAATGCTTCAAAAGCGTATCAAATAAATTACTTGGAAGGACTAAGACAAAAGGCCATGAACTCTAAAAAACAGATTTATGTTACCGATATTAGACCTGGATTTGTAGATACCGAAATGGCTAAAGGCGATGGTCAATTTTGGGTTTCGACTAAAGAAAAAGCAGCAAAACAGATTTATGGACTTATTAAAAACAAAAAAAATATTGGGTACGTATCTAAAAGGTGGAGACTGATATCGCTGATCCTCAAAATAATGCCAAATGGAATGTATAAAAAATTGTGAAATCTAGTGGCAACTTAAAAGTGACCCTAAAAACCCCGAGCTAGTGCAATCGTTACACTCGAAAATAGTACAAAAATCATCTAAAAAAATTATGGGAGGAGAAGGTTCTATGTCATCTGCAATTACGAGTTTAAAAAACAATCGCTCACTTCTTAAAAAAAGGAAAATTAAGACAGCGAAAGACCTCCTAACACATAAGTCTGGGAGAACAAAATTGGAATTTAAAAAGATGAGTCAAGAAGAACTTCAGAAGATTAAAAACCAAATCAGAAATGAAGCTAAAAGACGGAATGACAATAAATCGATTGTTTTTGTGGTTTTATTTATAACTAGTATCCTATTACTTTGTATTTATATGATTTGAATATCCTGAACACTCTAAAATCAAGTACTAAAACATAACCTATCCCTACTGCGTTTTCAACCACCTCAAGTAGAGGTTTTCAACTTTGGTACGTGCCCAAGGCGTACGTCTGAGAAACTTAAGACTGGATTTTAGGGTTGGACCATCGGTAAAACAACGAATATTTATTTTTTCGCCCATCACTTCCCAACCATAATGGGCTTCGAGAGCAACGAGAATTTGCTCCAATTTCACGCCGTGTAAAGGGTTATTTGGTTGGGTTTCCATAAAAGTTAACGGCGACGGTTGTTGTTCGATCGGTTGCCACCACCCGCAGACCCCTGGCGGTTATTACTTGGGCGCGACCCTCCACGTTGACGACCACCCCCTTGTTTTGGCGGTACTGTAGAAGCGTTCGGATCGGGTTCAAAACCCTCCATAATTTCTTTCTTAAAGCGTTGCTTCGTTAGTTTTTCAATAGAAGTCAAATAAGACGTTTCTTCTGCACACACCAACGACAGAGCAACCCCATTGGCGCCTGCTCTTCCAGTACGTCCAATACGGTGTACATAATCTTCTGGGATGTTTGGAAGTTCGTAATTAACCACGTGCGGCAACAATGGAATATCCAATCCACGTGCAGCAATATCGGTCGCTACCAAAACTCTAACGTCGTGGTTTTTGAAGCCTGCCAATGCTTTGGTTCGCGCGCCCTGACTTTTATTTCCATGAATAGCCATGGCAGAAATTCGCGCACTTTCTAGTTTTTTACAAAGGTTGTTAGCCCCGTGTTTGGTACGGGTAAATACCAAAACTTGTTTCCACTGTCCGTCTTGTATGAGTTTGATTAACAGATTTGTTTTTTTCTCTTTTGCAACTCTGTACACTTCTTGCTTAATCGCTTCAACCGTTGTGTTTTCGGGAGTTGCTTCTACAAGTGTTGGACGTTGTAAAATGGTTTGGGCCAAGCTTTTGATCTCTCTTGAAAACGTGGCCGAAAACATTAAGTTTTGACGTCTGGAAGGAATTAATGATCTAATTTTATCAATGTCACGTTTGAATCCCATGTCTAACATACGATCCGCTTCATCGAGCACAAAAATCTCAACTTTAGATAACGACAAGTGGCCTTGATTTTCCAAATCAATCAATCGACCTGGAGTGGCGACCAAAATATCAACTCCATTTCTCAGGTGTTTGATTTGTGGATTTTGATTCACACCACCAAAAATAACGGCAGCTCGAAGGTCCAAAAATTTACTATAGTGTTTAACGTTGGTATAGACTTGATCGGCTAATTCTCTTGTTGGTGTTAACACGAGCGCCCGTACAGGACGACGGTGTGGCACTGGATTTTTAGCTAATATTTGCAACATTGGCAGGGTAAATCCTGCGGTTTTCCCAGTCCCTGTTTGGGCAGATGCTAATACATCCAGTCCTTCAAGAATGGGAGGGATTGCTTTTTGTTGTATGGGGGAAGGGGTTTCGTAGCCCTGTAATCGAACTGCTTTAAGTAGGGCTTCTATAAGTCCTAAAGATTGAAATGTCATAAATTATGTTTTGAAAATGACAGTATACAATACGATAGGTCATTCTGAACGATGGCACAAAGGTACGTTTTATTTTAAATAAATTAACGTGTAAATACCAATTTAGTGGCTGTTGACAGATTTGCGTCATACGCATAGCCCTCTGTTGTAAACGTTTTTAATCCTTCGATAGATTCCACAGCATTTTCAAGGATGTGACGCGTCATATACCCGCGCGCTCGTTTTGCAAAAATAGCGATGGTTTTATACTGGCCGTTTTTAAACTCTTTAAAATCGATATGAATAACAGGCACTTTAAGAACCTTAACATCAATGGCTTTGAAATATTCTTGACTCGCTAAATTGACAAACAATTCATCGTCATTTAGTTCGTCGTTCAGAGCGTTTGTAACTTTTTTGCGCCAAAACTCATAAAGATTTTTAGATTTTCCGACCGGAAATTTAGTCCCCATTTCCAAGCGATACGGCTGCACTAAATCCAAAGGTTTCAACAACCCGTACAAGCCCGATATAATTCGGACGGAGTCTTGAAGAGTTTCTAATTTTGATTCCGGAATGGTGTATGCGTCAATCCCACGATACACATCGCCATTAAACGCATAAATAGCGGGGCGTGCATTTTTAGATGTGAAAGGGATTGCCCATTCTTGGTTGCGCTCGTAATTAAGCTGACCTAAATTGGGTGAAATCTGCATTAACTCAGAAAGTGTTTTTGCAGATTTCTTTTTTAACAACGAATTCAGCTGCTGTGCTTCACTCAAAAAACAACTTTGAGTGTTTAATGAGGTCGGTAATTCGCTTTCGTAATTTAACGATTTTGCAGGTGAGATGACAAGTTTCATAAAGCTAATTTATATCTCAAAGTTAAGAAGTAAGGTGCAAGACTCAAAACAATCTAAAGAAAATTTTAGTCTTCGATCAAGTGATTCGAATAGGTTTCCCATTTTTTAATACACGCTTGCATGTCTTGTGGGATTTCGGTTGTAAATGACATCGTTTTCCCCGTCGTTGGGTGTACAAATCCTAAAGTTTTGGCGTGCAAGGCTTGTCGTGGTAAGGTTTTAAAACAATTGTCAACAAACTGCTTGTATTTGGTAAAGGTGGTCCCTTTCAGAATGCGTTCGCCTCCATAACGTTCATCGTTAAAAAGCGTATGACCAATGTGTTTCATATGCACTCGAATTTGATGCGTTCGTCCGGTTTCTAATTTGCAGGTCACTAGAGTCACATATCCCAAACGTTGCAACACTTTGTAATGGGTCACTGCGGGCTTGCCTTTGTCGGCTTCATCTCCAAAATAGACTGTGTTTTGCAATCTATTTTTAGGATGACGGCCAATATTACCTTCAATCGTACCTTTATCGGCGTCTATATTCCCCCAAACCAAAGCCACATATTCGCGCTCACTTGTTTTGGCTTTAAATTGGGCTGATAAATGAGCCATTGCAATCTCGGTTTTGGCAACTACCAACAATCCACTCGTATCTTTATCGATCCGATGAACTAACCCCGGACGATTGCTACTATTGTTTGGCAAGTTTTCAAAATGAAACGTAAGCGCATTAATCAAGGTCCCTGAATAATTTCCATGCCCAGGATGAACAACCATTCCAGGCGCTTTATTGACAACTAATAATGCATCATCTTCGTACACCACATCGATGGGAATATCCTCAGGAACTAATAAATTTTCATAAGGAGGGTGTTCAAATAAAACTCGAATTTTGTCATACGGTTTTACCTTATAATTTGATTTTACCGCGGCTTCATTGACCAAAATACTGCCATTTTTAGCGGCCGCTTGGATTTTATTTCGCGTGGCATTTTCAACAAAATTCATGAGGTATTTATCGATTCTCAAAGGTTGTTGCCCCTTCTCTACCGTGAACATATAATGTTCATGTAATTCACTCTCATTTTCTAACAACTCATTTGATTCTACCATGGTTAATTATTGCTTTCGAACACCGTTTCCTAAAACGAGGTCAAGTGTCGAAGTTTTTGGAAGCATCGTACCTGCTTCAATGATTTGGTCTTTATACCGTATTTCTAAAACTTGATTTTTTCCTAAATCATCTTTATAAATCAACTCGCCTATTTGGAACCCCAAAGCTTCTAGTGTAGGTTTCGTTTGACGATAGGTTCGACGAATGACATCCGGAACCGCCAGCTTTCTGTAGGCTGAAGGGTTGAGAATTAAATATATTTTTCGATCTTTTTTAACTTGACTTCCAGCTAAAGGATCTTGTTCGATAATTGCTCCTTTAGGATATTTTGGATTATAGTTTGATGAATCTTGAACTTCCCCTCTTAATGCATTGTCTTTAAGAAGCATCTGAGCCACTTCATAGGTTTTACCTTTAAGCGTTGGAACGGTCACAAAGGTCGCGTGATTGGTGTAAGATTTGAGCCATTTCAGGGTTAAAAAACTAAAAATAATGAGCGCAATAACCGCAAAAAATAATTGCTTTATAAATGACTTACTGAATAAGAATTTGATGAAATCCATGGCGCTTTTTAATAATTTAACAAAGCTAAACAAATATTTGTGTCCTTAAAACCTTTAGCTTGTTTAGTTTGAAGTAAATATATTTGGTTTAAAATGATTTTGATTTGAGATAAAAGTAATATTTTTACTGTATAAACGTGCACATGAAAAAAAATATTGCCATTATTATGGGTGGATATTCAAATGAATACCAAATCTCTTTAAAGAGTGGAAACGTGGTTTACGAGAGTTTACCAAAAACGCATTACAATGCGTATTGCATCCATATTTTTAAAGATCGGTGGGTTTATGTTTCAAACGATTTACAAGAATTTCCGATAAACAAAGCTGATTTTAGTATAAATTTAAACGGTGAAAAAATCAACTTTGACTGTGTATTTAATGCCATTCACGGCGCGCCTGGAGAAGATGGGACCATACAAGCCTATTTCGAACTCCTGTCGATTCCACATACCAGTTGCGATATGTATCAAGCAGCTTTAACGTTTAATAAGCGAGATTGTTTGAGTGTGTTAAAACCTTACGGAATACGAACGGCAGATTCCTATTTTTTAAATGCTGGAGATGCCATTGACCCTGTAGCCATTGAAACAGCGGTTGGATTTCCTTGTTTTGTAAAAGCCAATAAAGCTGGTAGTAGTTTTGGGATTACTAAAGTCTATTCAAAGGAAGAGTTGCCAAAAGCGATCGATATTGCTTTTAAAGAAGATGATGAACTCATTATTGAATCCTACCTAGACGGTATCGAAGTCTCTGTTGGGGTGGTCCGTTATAAAGGAGTCGTTACTGTGCTTCCAATTACTGAAATTGTGACCGAGAATGACTTTTTTGATTATGAAGCAAAGTATTTAGGGAAATCTCAAGAAATTACCCCAGCACGTTTAAGCGACTCCCAAGAATTTGACGTTAGAACGGTTGCCAAAAGTATTTATGAAATTTTAAAATTAGAGGGGTTTTCTCGCAGTGAATTTATTTTCAAAAACAACAAACCTCATCTTTTAGAAATAAATACCATTCCTGGACTTACAAAAGAAAGCATCTTTCCACAGCAAGCAGCACAGGCAGGAATTTCATTGCCCGATTTATTTGATAATGCGATTCGAGAAGCACTTCAGAAAAATTCTTAACTTTACCACATGAAAAAAGCAATTTTCCCAGGATCCTTTGACCCAATTACATTAGGGCATGTCGACATTATCAACAGAGGGGTCACCTTATTTGATGAAGTGATTATAGCGATTGGCGAAAATTCTTCTAAAAACTATATGTTTACAATTGAAGAACGCAAACAGTTTATTGAAAACACGTTTAAAGACAATCCAAAAGTGACGGTTATGACTTATAGCGGTTTAACCATCGATTTTTGTAAAGAAATTGGCGTTGAATTTATTCTAAGAGGATTACGTAACCCAGCAGATTTTGAATTTGAAAAAGCAATTGCTCAGACCAATCGATATTTATCAACTCTGGAAACCGTGTTTTTACTAACGTCTACACAGACTTCGTTTATCTCTTCCTCTATTGTCAGAGAAATCATTCGCTATAGCGGCGATTATGAAAAATTAGTTCCCAACTCGGTACGCGTTCAATAAACTTAGAGTTTATACTCTCCAAGTCCTTTAGAAAACGCTTCTGGATTTTCAGCAAGATGATACCGAGGATCCTCAATCGCTTCTATGATTATATCTTTAAAGATTGGACTCGATTTATGTAACAAAATCTTACAGTCTTCACTAAGGTGTTTTAGGTGAATTCCTTTGCCTTCATCTTTGTATTTTTTTACAAGATTAGAAATCGCTTCGATCGCCGAATGGTCACTTATTCGTGATTCTACAAAATCAATTTCAACAGATTCAGGATCGTTTTTCACATCAAACTTATCGTTAAAAGCCGTTATACTTCCAAAAAATAGTGGGCCCCATATTTCGTATACTTTGGTGCCATCATCTTTGATACGTTTTCGAGCCCGAATACGCTTTGCATTTTCCCATGAAAATACAAGTGCACTTACAATCACACCAGAAATAACAGCGATTGCTAAATCGAAAAAGACCGTCATCGATGAAACCAATATCAACACAAACACATCTGTTTTTGGGATTTTATTGATAATTCTAAAACTAGACCATGCAAACGTTCCAATGACCACCATAAACATCACACCTACCAATGCGGCAATTGGCACCTGTTCAATAAGCCCAGAAGCAAATAAAATAAATGCTAAAAGCGCCAGTGCTGCAACAATCCCTGAAAGGCGACCTCTACCACCCCCTTTAATATTAATAATCGATTGACCAATCATAGCACATCCACCCATACCACCAAACAGTCCGGTGATAATGTTTGCACCGCCTTGAGCCATACATTCTCTATTTGAATTTCCTCGGGTTTCGGTGAGTTCATCAATTAAATTAAGAGTCATTAAAGATTCAATCAGCCCAATCGCTGCAAGAATTAATGCATAGGGCCCTATGAATTTTAAGGTTTCAAAACTAAGAGGGATTTTTTCAAAAATAGCCCATTGCGGAAGTGGTAATCCGCCTTTTAGGCCGTCTCCTCCACCATCTCTAATAAAGCTTCCAACCGTAGCAACGTCTAAATCTCCAAAAATAACTATTGCAGAAACCACCAAAATAGCCACCAATGCTTCTGGTAATTTTTTGGTAATTTGTGGCAAACCAAACATAATGGCTATTGTTAAGCCCACAAGCCCAACCATCGTCCATAATGAAGCCCCTTGCATCCACACCATTTCTCCATTTTCGGAAGTCATGAACATACTTAATTGCGAAAGAAAAATAACAATCGCTAATCCATTTACAAATCCCATCATGACAGGATGTGGAATCAAACGCACAAATTTACCGAGCTTAAAAACACCCGCCATAACCTGAATAACACCCATTAAAATGACGGTCATAAACAAATAGTATAGTCCTAACTCATCGCCTTCGGCGCCCATAGCATTCCCTCGTGCAACCAGACTGACCATCACTACCGCTAGCGCTCCCGTAGCACCACTAATCATCCCTGGTCGACCTCCAAAAATAGAGGTAATTAATCCAATCATAAATGCAGCATACAGCCCCACTAAAGGATCAACGCCCGCAACAAACGCAAACGCGACTGCTTCCGGCACTAAGGCCAAAGCAACAGTTAGTCCACTTAAAATATCATTTTTTACGTTACTAGAACGTTTACTTATAAACTCCATCATTTTGTTTCAATTTTGCAGGGCAAAAATAAACTTATTGAGAGCGATAGCAACCGTAAATTGGTTTTATTTGAAGATAAATATAAAAATGAACTTTGATCCGATGTTAAATTAGGAGTTTAATATTCGCATACGAATTATCTAAAACTTTTTGAAGTTTGGTTTCGGGGATCCATTTTACTTTTGTGATGCCTTCTTTTTCTTGTGGAATTAATTTCCCATCGTATTCTGAATACATCTGAAACCAGTAGGTAACCTTAATATAATGGCGGTCATTTCGTTTAAATATATGATACGTGATTTCTAAGGGTTTCGTAATAGAAAGTCCCGAGATTCCGGTTTCTTCCTCTACTTCACGTAGTGCGGTTTGATTGATTGTTTCCTTAGACTCCGCTTTTCCTTTGGGAAGATCCCATTTTCCATTTCTAAAAATAAATAATATCGCACCATCTGGATTATAAACCTTGCCACCTCCTGCAATCACATTTGGCAAGAGAGATAAGAATTTTTTTAGAAGAACGTCCTTATCGGCTCCAATTAGATGTACAGCATCATATTTGTCTTTTTTTAATTTTGAAAGCACCTTATTAATATCGACTGAATCAATCAAGAAATTCTTGAAATTTGTTTCAGTTTCAACCTTAGTCGTTAAGATTATTGGCTTATTACCAACAAATATTTTATACATTGTTAATTAAAAACAAATTAATAGAAAGTAAAAGTAGTATTTTTTACTAATTTTGAACCATGATTTTCAACAAAAGTATTGCCAAAAAAACTGCAGAAGTATTACTTCAAATAAATGCTATTAAATTAAACCCCCGAGACCCCTTTACTTGGGCTTCAGGATGGAAGTCACCCATCTATTGTGACAACCGCATTGTGTTGTCCTATCCAGCGGTAAGAAATTATATCAAAGAAGAAATCGCAAAAAACATAGAACTAGAATTTGGTAAGCCCGATGTGATTGCTGGGGTTGCAACTGGTGCGATTGGAATCGGCGCTTTAGTCGCTGAAGTTCTTGGACTTCCATTTGTGTATGTTCGCCCAGAAGCCAAAAAACATGGCCGTCAAAATCAGATTGAAGGGTATATTCAAAAAGGTCAAAATGTGGTGGTCGTAGAAGATTTGATCAGTACAGGTAACAGTAGTTTGGTGGCCGTTGATGCATTAAAAGCAGCAGAAGTGAATGTCAAAGGCATGGTTGCAATTTTTACCTATGGCTTTGAAATCTCTAAAGAAAACTTTAAAAAAAATAATGTGACTCTTTTTACACTTAGTAACTACGAGAGTCTGATAGAACAAGCCTTGGACACTAACTTCATTGACCAAAATGAAGCAGCTATTTTATCCAAATGGAATTCAAACCCTTCGGAATGGACTGGCAAATAAATTTAGATTATGAAACTAGAATCACCTAAAGTAAGTATTGATAAGTCGGCGCAAGAAGTATTTGATTATTTGACGACTATTGAAAATTTTAAAACATTAATGCCCGAGAACACCAGTAAGTTTGAAGTATTGGATTCCGACACCTTTTTATTTGCATTAAGCGGAATGCCTGAAATCGTTTTGAAAAAGAAATCTATGGAGCCTCCCCATAAAATAGTGTTAGGTGCTGCAGGTGGTAAACTGGATTTTTCATTAACTGCACTAATTGAATCTAGTTCTGAAAGCAAAAGTGAAGTCGTTCTCAACTTTGAGGGTGATTTTAATCCGATGATGGCAATGATGATTAAAGGCCCAATCACAAAGTTCATTGAAACCTTAGCGATGAACATCCCTAAAGCTGTGTAGTTAATACATCAACTTTAACTCTTTTAAATTAAACTCTTTCGTGGCGTCTTCAAGTTGTACTTGTAGTTTTCCAGATGGAGTTACGCCTCTAATAATACCTGTAAAAAGAGATTCGTCAGGCAGCATAAAAGTTGAGGGCTTATCTTTTCTGAACAAATACGATTCGTATTCTTCGTTGAAAACAGACACTCCTTTTTCTGAAAAAAGCCTAAAATAATGTTGCATATTTTCGATAAGTTTGTGGAGTAACTCTTCTTTACTCACTGGCATTCCTAAAATATGTTTCAAAGAACAAACTTTTGGCAATCCTTCAAATATTTCCTGGTTAACGTTAAGACCTATTCCAATCACTGAAAATTCAATCTGCTGATTTTTAATGCTATTTTCAATTAAAATTCCCGCAATTTTGTGATGGTCTGACAAAATGTCGTTCGGCCACTTGATGGCTAACTTAGGTATATTATACCCTTCAAGTGTTTTTACAATAGACAGAGAAACTAAGATACTCAACATAAATTGTTGATGTAACAGCAATGATGTTTTTGACTTCAAGACACTGAATGTTAAGTTTTTATCTTTTTCAGAACTCCACTCGGACCCCATTTGACCTCTGCCTTTCGTTTGATGATTAGTGACCACCACAGAAAAATCGTCTAATACAGTTTCTAGCATCAATTTTTTTAAATAATTGTTGGTAGAATCAGTGGCATTAAGTTTGATTAACTGCATAGTTCGATTTAAGCCTCTAAATTATAATATTATTAAGACAATATAAGGGGTTTAGAGCCAAAAAAGTAATAAATTTGCACAGTAAAATCATTTCATGACAAAAAAAACACCTAGTTCCGACGAACTCATCACTTTCACTATTAGTGGAATTGAAGACGTTAAGGGTCAAAATATCACTATTTTAGATTTGAGAGCTATCGAAAATACCGTTTGCGATTATTTCATCATTTGTGATGGGACCTCAAACACACAAGTAAATGCGATTGTTAGTTCAATACAAAAAAAAGTTAGTAAAAATACCAAAGACAAACCTTGGCATATTGAGGGCAGCGGAAACGCCGAATGGGTGCTAATGGATTATGTCAATGTGGTGGTACATGTGTTCCAAAAACACATTCGAGATTACTACGACATCGAAAACCTTTGGGGTGATGCAAAAATTACCGAAATTGAAACTACTTACTAAAAAACCAACTCATGTCTAAAGATCAAAAACCTAAAAATACAAAATTTAATGCGTATTGGATTTATGGAATTGCCATTGTGCTGTTCCTTGCTTTCAATGTGTTTTCTGGTGGTTTGGGAGATTCTTCAGGAGTTTCTACGACCCCATCACAGTTTTTTAAATTCCTCAGAAATGGCGATGTTAAAAAAGTTGAGATCGTCAACAAACGAGAAGCATTGGTATATTTGACAACAAAAGCATCCAACAAAGACATTCACAAAAAAACTCAAAAAGAACAACTATTTCCTACAACAGCTGGTGGACCGAGTTATCAATTTGAATTTGGAGATGTTCAATTGTTCCAAAAACAGTTGGAAGACACCATCCAACAAGACGATTTAGATACGGAACTTGATTTCAAAACAGAAACGAATGCGTGGGGCGACATCTTATCCTCTCTCATCCCCTTTATTTTAATCATCGGCGTGTGGATTTTTATCATGCGACGTATGTCTGGCGGCGGTGGCGGCGGACCAGGAGGGCAGATTTTTAATATTGGAAAATCGAAAGCAAAACTATTTGATGAAAAATTAGAAACTAAAACAACCTTTCAGGATGTGGCAGGTTTAGAAGGCGCTAAAGAAGAAATTCAAGAGATTGTTGACTTTCTTAAACACCCCGATAAATATACAGCCTTAGGAGGGAAAATACCAAAAGGTGCCTTATTAGTAGGCCCTCCAGGAACCGGGAAAACCTTATTAGCTAAAGCAGTAGCAGGAGAAGCTAAAGCGCCATTTTTCTCGCTTTCAGGTTCTGATTTTGTTGAAATGTTTGTTGGTGTTGGCGCTTCTAGAGTGCGTGATTTGTTTAAACAAGCAAAAGAAAAATCCCCTTCAATTATTTTTATTGATGAAATTGATGCCATAGGACGAGCTAGAGGGAAAAGTAATATGTCAGGATCTAATGACGAAAGAGAAAACACCCTTAATCAGTTATTAACTGAAATGGATGGGTTTGGAACTAACACAAATGTGATTGTTTTGGCAGCAACCAACCGAGCTGATGTTTTAGATAAAGCACTCATGCGTGCAGGTCGATTTGATCGTCAGATTTATGTTGACCTCCCAGATATTAGAGAACGAAAAGAAATTTTCGAAGTCCATTTAAAACCTTTAAAAAAGGCAAAAGATTTAGATACCGACTTTTTATCAAAACAAACACCTGGATTTTCAGGAGCGGATATTGCTAATGTTTGTAACGAAGCAGCCCTTATCGCCGCCCGTAGTGATAAAAAAGCAGTCGAGAAACAAGATTTCTTAGATGCTGTCGATCGAATTATTGGTGGTCTTGAAAAGAAAAATAAAATCATTACACCAAGTGAAAAAAGAGCCGTTGCGTTTCACGAAGCTGGACATGCGACCGTAAGCTGGATGTTAGAACATGCGTCACCATTAGTTAAGGTAACCATAGTGCCCAGAGGACGTTCATTAGGCGCAGCTTGGTATCTTCCTGAAGAACGACTGATTGTGAGACCCGAACAAATGTTAGATGAAATGTGTGCTGCCTTAGGAGGTCGAGCCGCTGAAAAAGTCATCTTTGACAAAATATCCACTGGTGCTTTAAGTGATTTAGAAAAAGTAACAAAGCAAGCAAGAGCGATGGTTACTGTATATGGACTAAGTGACAAAATTGGAAATCTAACGTATTATGATTCTTCGGGCGAAAATGACTATGGGTTTTCGAAACCCTACAGTGAAAAAACTGCCGAATTGATTGATACTGAGATTTCAAGAATTATAGAAACTCAATATGATCGCGCCATAAAACTCTTAGAAGATAACAAAGATAAATTAACCGAACTCGCAGAAGTTCTGTTGAAAAAAGAGGTTATTTTTAAAGACAATTTAGAAACTATTTTTGGGAAACGCCCATTTATCGTAGAAGAAGCTGTCAGTTCAACTCCAATAAAAAAAGAAGAGAACAAGGTTGAAAACAAGGAAGAGGAAGTTGTAGAGAAGAAAATAGAAGCCAAGGAAGAATAAATTTAAAAACAACTTTTATTATATCTTAATTTTTTATATTTGAAAGAGTATAAGCAAAACCCTTATATCTCAATAAAAAATGAGTGTATTTCGTAAAATATTTGGATCAAATCCTGATACTTCAAAGAGCAAGACTGACGAAAAAGATCAGAACAAGTTCTTGGATTCTGCAAATTCACCAATAGACGAAACCTTTACCATTAACTTTAATAAAAATGGTGGTAAGTTTTTGTATTGCGAAACCATCAATGAAGTTCAAGATTTTCTTCAAGACATTCTTGAAGAAAATAATTGGATCCATAAAAAAGCGCTCATACTCAACACACAATTAGAAGATAAATTTAAACACTTTAATTTAAATTCAACAAAAAAAGTAGAAGATGCCGATTTTTTACTTACCACTTGCGAATCTCTTATAGCCAGCGACGGATCGCTCCTGATATGTTCCAATCAAATCGCCGAAAAAAAATTGATAGAATTACCCGAGAATTTTGTGGTCTTTGCAACAACAAGTCAGTTTGTGACGACTATTAGTGAAGGTCTTCAGAGTATAAAATCAAAGAGTAAAACCAAAATCCCCTCCAACATCACCACCATCAAGCATTTTAAAATAAATGAGAGTAACGATTTCCTAAGTTATGGAAGTAGCTCAAAAAACCTATATTTGCTATTATTAGAAGATTTATAATATAAACATTGAAAGAACTAACCACAAGAGCTTTATCAGGACTACTATTTGCCGTAATTTTAATTGGTTCACTCCAATTTAAATATGCATGTATTACTATATTTTTCATATTTGGATTTATTTGTTTAGGAGAATTTAATAAATTAATTGGTCAAAGAAACAGGGCGTCCTATATCATTTTTATGGCCATGTTTTTGGCCGTTGCTTTCTGGGATCAGCTATTTACACCCCTTGAAAGTCTCTCTGACATATCACAGATATTATTGGTGATTTGCCTCTTTGTCAATTTATTTTTGATTCGAGATTTATTTTCTTCAAAAAGCCTCCCTGCTTTACTATCAAATCAGTTTATCAATACCACTTTTTATGTGAGTAGTGGTTTTGTATTTTTACTTTTAATCGCACTGAATTTTGGAAACTATAGCCCTGAAATCATTATGTTCATATTCATTTTAATTTGGATTAATGATACCTTTGCATACATCGTTGGGAAGAATTTTGGAAAACAGAAACTATTTGAAAGCATTTCTCCTAAAAAAACAGTCGAAGGTTTTTTAGGTGGTGTCTTTTTTGCTGCCTTAGGAAGTTATGTTATAGCAAATTACACAGCCTCATTAAGCTTTACTAGCTGGTTAATTATCAGTGTGATTGTTGGTGTTTTTGGCACTTTGGGTGACTTAGTAGAATCTAAATACAAACGGCAGGCTTCGGTAAAAGATAGCGGAAAAATAATGCCTGGGCATGGAGGCCTGTTAGATCGTTTAGATAGTGTTATATTTGCAGCGCCATTTATCTATTTATTTTTAAGAATATTAAATTATGTTTCATAAAGAAGGTCAAAAAATAATTTTTGTTGCACTCGTCATTGTAGTTGCTACGTTTCTGTTAATTGATGCTATACAAATGCCTTGGCTCGTAAAAGGGATTCAAATTATCTTATTAGCATTACTCGTATTGATCCTGCAGTTTTTTCGAAATCCAAAACGGAACACTCATCAAAACGATCATCACGTGATTGCACCTGTTGATGGAAAAGTCGTAGTGATAGAAGAAGTTGAAGAAACAGAGTACTTCAAAGAAAAACGGATACAAGTCAGTATTTTCATGTCGCCTATTAATGTACATGTAACTCGCTATCCAATCAGTGGGTCAGTGCTATTTAGTAAATACCACCCTGGCAAATATTTAGTTGCATGGCACCCAAAAGCAAGTACCGATAACGAACGTACCACCATTGTTGTAGAAAATAAAACCTATGGTAAAGTATTATATCGTCAAATTGCTGGCGCCTTAGCGCGACGTATCGTAAATTATGCTAAAGAAGGTCAAACTGTTGAGCAAGGTTCAGATGCTGGTTTTATTAAATTTGGATCTAGAGTCGATTTGTTTTTACCTTTAGACACAAATATAAAAGTTAAACTAAATCAAAAAGTGAAAGGTGGTGAATGTATCATCGCCGAAGCATAGTATGAATTCAGAGTCCTTAGAAATAGAGTTTAGAGAAGCTGTTGATAGCATCAACAGTCACGACCAGCCATTTCCAGCGGATACTCTCTTAAAACTCTATGCCTATTACAAAAAATCGACGAATGACTATAACCGCCCCAGCAGTGGTAAGTCCATCATAAACGCATTCAAAACTAATGCACTTTTTCAGGTTGAAGACATTACTCAAGATGAAGCGAAACAACGCTATATCGACCTTGCAAACAACTACTTATTATACAGGAAATAAGCTTATTTTAAGTTTTTCAAACTCGCATTCAGCGTTTCAATTTTGGCAATAGCATCCGCTTCTTTTTTCTTTTCACTTGCCACCACTTGCTCAGGTGCTCCCGAGACAAATCGTTCATTTGACAACTTTTTTTGAACCGACTTCAAAAATCCTTCAGTATACTTAAGTTCCTCTTTTAATTTTAAAATTTCAGCCTCCACATCGATCGTATCATTCGCTGGAATAAAGTACTCATTCGATTTCACTCTAAAGGATAATGCATTTTCTACCGGTTCATTGGTATAAGTCATCTTAGATATATTTCCTAACTTTGAAATAATCGCATCAAAATCTTTCGATTGAGACTCGTTATTCAGTACAGAAAATTCAATGGTATTTTTAAATGCAATATTTTTTTCTTTTCGAATGGTACGGATACCTGACACTACATCGGAAGCAAATTCAAACCCTTCTAAAATGTTCTGGTCAAAAGGGGTGATTTCTGGCCAGGACGCAACAATTAGAGCTTCCTCAGGCGTTCTTTTGGTTAAAAACTGCCAAATTTCTTCCGTAAGAAATGGCATAAAAGGGTGTAATATTTTTAGATTGGATTCTAATATTTCCACCACAGCCGCATAAGTTTTGTGGTCAATTGGTGCTTCATAGGCTGGTTTAACCATTTCAAGTAACCAAGAACAGAAATCATCCCAAATTAACTTATAAGTTGTCATTAACGCATCACTTAATCGATACTTACTAAAATGATCTTCAATTTCTACTAATGTTTTTTGAAACTTAGCTTGATACCATTCAATGGCTGTGCTTGCATATGCTGGCTGGGCAATGTCTGCAACCTCCCATCCTTCGATGAGTCGGAAAGCATTCCAAATTTTGTTCCCAAATGCTTTTCCTTGTTGACATAATGCTTCATCAAACATCAGGTCATTGCCCGCTGCAGAACTCAATAACAATCCCACTCGAACGCCATCGGCACCAAAGTTTTCGATAAGTTTTAAAGCATCTGGAGAATTCCCCAAAGATTTGCTCATTTTACGGCGTTGTTTATCTCGCACAAGCCCGGTAAAATAAACATTGGTAAAAGGCTTTTGGTCTTTATATTCGTGGCCAGCAACAATCATACGCGCGACCCAGAAAAATAAAATATCTGGCCCCGTGACTAAGTCATTGGTTGGATAGTAATACTTGATGTCTTCATTTTCTGGATTTCGGATCCCATCAAACACGGACATAGGCCATAGCCAAGACGAAAACCAAGTATCTAAAACATCATTATCTTGTTTTAAATTTTGAATACTTAATTGGGTGTTTCCAGATTTGACTTTTGCTAATTCTAACGCTTTTTCAATAGATTCGGCGACTACAAAGTCATCTTTACCATCACCATAAAAATACGCTGGTATCTGTTGACCCCAAAATAATTGTCTTGAAATATTCCAATCGCGAATATTTTCCATCCAATGACGATAGGTGTTTTCAAACTTTTTTGGAAATAAGTTGATGGTTTGATCTTCTAAAACCGCTTTGATTGCTGGTTTTGCGAGCGTTTCCATTTTTAAAAACCATTGGTCAGAAAGTCGAGGTTCGATCACTTCTTTTGTACGCTCCGAAGTTCCAACTTTATGAATGTATTGTTCCGTTTTAATGAGATGTCCTTTGGATTCTAGCTCTACCGCGATTTCTTTTCGAACCACAAATCGATCTTTTCCTTCGTAATGGAGACCAAAACTATTGAGGGTTGCATCAGCATTAAAAATATCGATGACTTCTAATTGATGTTTTTCTCCAAGAGCCTTGTCATTAATATCGTGAGCCGGCGTCACTTTTAGACAACCTGTTCCAAATTCAATATCGACATACTCATCTTCAATAATCGGAATCACGCGACCACACAAGGGTACAATCGCCTTTTTTCCTTTTAAATGAGTGTAGCGTTCATCATTTGGATTGATACATATTGCAGCATCTCCTAGAATGGTTTCAGGACGTGTGGTTGCTATTGTGATGACCTCATCACTTTCTTGAATCTTATAATTTAAATAATATAAATTTCCTTGACGTTCTTCATAAATCACTTCTTCGTCAGACAAGGTTGTTTGGGCTTGAGGATCCCAATTGACCATTCTAAACCCTCTGTAAATCATTCCTTTATTAAATAAATCAATAAAAACTTTAATCACAGATTCACTCATGTCATCATCCATCGTGAATTTTGTACGATCCCAATCACAAGAACATCCTAGTTTTTTTAATTGCTCGAGAATAACACCGCCATATTCGTCGGTCCAATCCCAAGCGTGTTTCATAAACTCTTCTCGAGAAAGATCATTTTTATCAATCCCTTGTTCCTTCAGTTTAGCGACAACTTTTGCTTCTGTTGCAATAGAAGCATGATCCGTTCCAGGAACCCAACAGGCATTTTTTCCTTGTAATCGCGCCCGACGTACTAGCACATCTTGAATCGTATTATTCAGCATATGACCCATATGTAAAATACCAGTGACGTTTGGTGGGGGGATGACAATCGTATAGGGCTCCCGTGAATCAGGGGTAGAATGAAAATACTTATTGGTCATCCAATAGTCATACCACTTGTTTTCAACAGCTGCTGCATCATATTTTGAAGGAATCGACATACTTTGGAATAGTTTTTGAATGTTAGATTACAAAAGTACTTATATTTTGTTTTCTTTAAAATTAATAATTGAATTTATATGGGTGCATTTTTGCAGTTTGAAAAAAAAGTGACTAAATTTACATTAACTAACAATATATTATGAAAAAAATTTTTACAATAGTATTTATTTCCATCTTTAGTTTGGGAATATATGCACAAGACAAAGTAGCTAAAATTGAATTTGAATCGGAAACGATTGATTATGGAACCATTGAAAAAGGATCCGACGGCGTTCGTGTCTTCAAATTTAAAAATACAGGCGATGCGCCTTTAATTGTTTCTGCTGTTAAATCAAGTTGTGGATGTACCGTACCTAAAAAACCAACAGCACCTATTTTACCTGGTGAAAATGGTGAAATTGAAGTCAAGTACGATACTAAAAGAGTGAATCCAATTCGAAAAACGATTACCGTTACTTCTAATGCGGATACGCCTACAGTTGCTTTGAAAATCAAGGGAACAGTTATTGATTCTAGTACGTCTAGTGTCATTGGAGATAAAGACAAAAGTGTTTTAGAGCAATAAGCTCAAAACCTTTATTCCGAAACGAAAGCACCTTAATTGGTGCTTTTTTTATGTAATAAATCTTGGAGTCTAAATTGAAATTTCATGAGAACACCGTCGCGTTCTACAATCATTTTGATGCGCTTCCCATCCGCCCCATAAAATTGTTCAATCGCTTTTTGAAGGGTTAATGAACTTAAATTTTGATTATTGATTGAGATCACTACATCCTCAATTTTAAGCCCCGCCAAAGCTGCTGGAGAAGAGAGTCGAATGTCCGAAATTACTAATTCTGGGACGATTTCAAATTTGTAAGAAGATGAAAAACTAATAGCATTTGAACTTTGAGAAGATGAATTAGGTGCTGTTAAATCTGGGGTCTCCGAAAGAGTTTTAACTAATCGAACTCCTGCATACTGCATCACAACACCACTTTTATTATACTTAAATGATTTGTTGAAATAGTTGTTTTTCTTAAATGCAACCCATTGTGACTTATAGTTAAAGACCCAATTAAAACGATGTGTAACACCTCCCATTAAACTCCCATTCCGTAACGCATGTATCTTCTCTTTTTGGACCGATGAATCATCTGGAAATGCAACATTTATATCGTCTAAGCTAAAGTCTGAGAGTCGAAATGATTCAAGCACCGCCCTTTTTCCAAAAATGGTACCACTAAGCCCTTTCCCTAAAAAATCATCAAACGTATTGTTTGGAATTGAAATCGACTGTGTTGAATCTTCAAATAGCCATATCGCATCACTTCCTCCTGTATCAATTAAAAGATTCACAGGAATTTCCTTATTTCCCATGAACACAGCAGCTTCTGTGATTGGTTTTTTATTGTAAAACTTCAAAGGTAACTGCCGCCATTTATTTGAAAATTTTTGCGTGTAATAGTTGTGGTTATAAAGTTTGATAAACTTTCGAGTGTAATTCACCTCAACCACAAAATCTTTAAAAATATCATATCCTATTATCCCATGAATAGGGATTCCTAAGCTTGGAACAAAGTTGATGGAAGCATCAATAATCGCAAATAGGTCCTGATTTAGATTTACAGCTTCTCCGATACTAATTGTATTATTAGTGGACCGTAATGATTCAATGGGTGCATCAGTTCCTAAGCCTTGAATATGATTTAGTTCAGTTTTATGAATTGACAACTCGTCTTTTAAATTGAAAAAATTAAAAATAATTGGTTTTGAAACGCCTGTATCTAATAAAAAAGACAAATCGACACCATTAATTGTTACTGGAAAGACAATAAGGTTATTTACTAATCGAAAATGTATCTTAGTACTTTTTCCGTTCTGAATCACAAAATTTCCTTGTGAAAACACATTTACATTAAAGCAAACAACAAAAATGATATTTAGAAATTTAAGGTTAATCATAACGAATGTAGTGAGAGGCAAGAATCAATTTACGTTCATTTTTTTTAAATAATAGGGAAAGCGCTTTATTTTATACAAACTTTAAGATAAATTTGTAAGCAATAGATACATCAAAACAATGCCAAAAATTTCTCAGAAAGGGGGCAAAATGCCACAATCGCCTATTAGAAAACTAGTGCCTTTCGCTGAACATGCAAAAAAAGAAGGGACCAAGGTCTATCATTTGAATATTGGTCAACCTGACATTAAAACACCCGAAGTCGCACTAAATGCTGTAAAAAATAACACTTTAGAGGTCTTGGCTTACAGTCGATCGGAAGGATCGGAAACGTATCGCACAAAATTGGCCGCTTATTATGAAAAAAATGAAATTCATGTGAGTTCCGATAACATTATTATTACTACAGGGGGAAGTGAGGCTCTCTTTTTTACGTTTGGGAGTATTATGGACCCCGAAGATGAAGTGATCATCCCAGAACCATTTTATGCCAATTACAACGGATTTTCAACGGCTCAAGGGGTGAATGTTGTGCCAGTTGTTTCTAGCATAGATTCAAATTTTGCCTTACCGCCTATTGCCGACTTTGAAGCATTGATTACACCAAAAACAAAAGCAATTTTAATTTGTAATCCAGGGAATCCTACAGGCTATTTATACAGTAAAGCTGAAATTAAACAACTCGCAATCCTTGTTAAAAAACATGATTTATTTTTGATTGCAGACGAAGTTTATCGCGAATTCACCTATGATGGTCACGAACATTACTCCATCATGCAAGAAGAAGGACTCGAATCGAATGCCATCATAATTGACTCTGTCTCGAAGCGATACAGCATGTGTGGCGCTCGAATTGGGTGTATTGTGACCAAAAATAAATTGGTACTTGATACCGCTCTTAAATTTGCACAAGCACGCTTATCGCCTCCTAGTTATGCACTGATTGCCAGTGAGGCCGCATTAGAAACTCCAGATAGTTATTTTGATGACGTTATTTCTGAATATGTTGAACGAAGAAATGTTTTAGTTGAAGAACTTGAAAAAATTGAAGGGGTTAAAGTTGCCAAACCTAAGGGTGCTTTTTACTGTATTGTAGAATTACCTGTGTCAGATTCTGATGTATTTGCACAATGGTTATTAGAAGATTTTCGACTTAATAACGAAACCATCATGGTCGCTCCAGCAGCAGGTTTTTATTCAACCGAAGGCCTCGGAAAAAACCAAGTGCGCATTGCGTACGTACTCAATAAAGCAGACCTTAGAACTTCCGTTGCTATTTTGAAAGCTGCACTCATTCAGTATAACTCCTAATGGATATTAAAGAAAACATATCGCTTCAGTCTTTTAACACGTTTGGAATTAATGTGAATGCTAAAGAATTTGCATCGATTGAATCTCTGAAAGATTTAACAGACGTTTTAAACACAAATCCGTCTCACTTATTTATACTTGGAGGTGGGAGTAATATGTTACTCACCAAAGATATTGATGCCTTAGTACTGCACATAAACCTCAAAGGAATTTCGGTAATCTCAACCTCTAAAAAGAATGTGAAAGTACAAGTATCTGCAGGTGAAAACTGGCACGAATTTGTCAATTGGTGTTTGAATAAAAACTATGGAGGACTCGAAAATTTATCGTTAATCCCTGGAAATGTAGGAACGGCTCCCATTCAAAATATCGGAGCGTATGGCGTAGAACTGAAAGACACTTTTGTAAGCTGTGAAGCTCTAAACACTCAAACAAAACAACTGAAAACTTTCACTAAAGAAGAATGCGATTTTGGGTATAGAAATTCTATTTTTAAACAAGAGATAAAAGGTGAATACATTATTACTTCAGTAGTGTTTGAGTTAAGTACCGAGAACCACTCCATTAAAACAAACTACGGAGCTATTGAATCTGAACTAAAAAGAACAGGAATCAAAAACCCTACGATTCAAGAGGTCTCTAAAGCAGTTATTTCTATTAGAAACTCTAAACTTCCAGATCCTAAAATTCTTGGAAATAGTGGTAGTTTTTTCAAAAACCCTGTCGTTTCGTATTCAAAATTTGAAATTCTACAAGTTCAATTTCCACTAATTCCGCACTATAAAGTATCTGAGCAAAACGTTAAAATCCCTGCAGGATGGTTGATTGAAACGGCTGGATATAAAGGGAAGACTTTTGATAATTATGGGGTACACAACAAACAAGCCTTAGTTTTGGTTAACTATGGTGGTGCTACTGGAGAAAACATTTTAAACCTATCTATTCAAATTCAAAAAGCAGTGAGACTTATTTTTGATATTGATTTAGAATCAGAAGTCAATATCCTGTAAAAGCGCACTTTCGTGCGCTTAGATAGTTTTAATTTAATGATTATTAATCTGATTTTTTACTTAGTCTACAAACAAGACCCGCAACAATAGCGCCTGCTATCGGTGCCAACCAAAATAGCCATAATTGACTAGAATAATCGCCCTGAGCAAACAATACTTGGCCTGTAGATCGTGCTGGGTTTACAGAAGTATTTGAAATAGGGATGCTAATCAAATGAATTAAGGTGAGGGCTAACCCAATAGAAATTGGCGCAAATTTTCTGGTCGCCTTTCGACCAGTAC
>Ga0209504_1000380_pt1 | contig 39474 bp, 66 predicted proteins | sample COGITO_mtgs_1005_FD_184791 | JGI IMG/M metagenome (GOLD analysis project Ga0209504, IMG submission 184791) | Pelagic marine microbial communities from North Sea - COGITO_mtgs_100511 (SPAdes) (version 2) | ecosystem: Environmental > Aquatic > Marine > Epipelagic ...
CTGCATTGTTAAGGTCAACAACCACGTCTCCTGGACGTAAAGCTGCCGCAATTGATCCTTCACAGCCATCATAACCACTAGTTGCAGGAGGAAGAGAATAAAGACCTGTGCATCCAAGAGCTCCTTTTGGAAAGCGTCCGTCAATAGCAACACCGTCTTGTCCGCCTGCGAGAGCAATTACTGCATTTCCTCCGATTAAGTTGTTTATTTGGCCATTGGTGACCGCAATAAGAGTAACAAGAGCACTGGCTGCAGCGTCCAACGCAATCAAGTCCCTAAGGTCGGACCATTCTGGATTGTTATCAGCGGCATCATAATTAATATTGATAGCACTTCCAACAACTGCTGTTATTGCAAGAACCGTTCCGACACCGGCATCAGTAAAATTAAGCGTTATAGCGTTTCCGGCGACACCAGCTTGACTTGCGACAACGGTATCGCCAAGCCCTACAATTGCTCGAGCTTGATTTCCTGCTGTTGTTCCTCCTTGATTCCAGGCAGAACTAACATAACTTCCATCACGCATATCGACTGCAGGAACATCGTTTCCAGTTTCTCCAAAATCACTCTTGATGTTCATTCCTTCGACGGTAACGCTTGCAGTAGGAATAGCTCCCACAGAAATATCAACGCTGTAATCAGTAATATAACCATTTCCAAGCGAGATAACTGTTTTCTCTTCTTCTCTTCCTGCATTGTGGATATTTGTATCGCCATTAACTGCATCGCGAGCTTCTGGGACGGTCAATATAAAGAAGTTGTTTCCTGCTTGATAAAGTTCAGGAGATAAAGCTCCACTCAATGCATTAGTAACACCATCGGTTACGAACTCAAGCATTCTTTCATTGTATCCGTCTAAAAGATAATAGCTAAAATCCAAGTTAACAGTTGGAGATTCTACGACAATGCTGTCAAGCCTAGACATGTGTCCAAACTGATTAACGTCTTGTCTTGTTACGGTGAAACCATAATTTGCACTCTGAATACGATTTAATTGCTTAATGATCGTACCATGGTACTTAGGGGCCCCAGCTTGTCCATCATTCCATGCGGGCCAAGCATCTCCTTCTTGCCATCCAACTAAATTTTGAGCATTATTTTTAGCCGGTGAAGCTTCTGTTCCGCCGTGAACCTGCTGAGAATCAACAGCTGGAGTAAAAAGCCCAAAAGGTCCTGGACCAACGTTAGCTGCTAAATTAGCGTAATTAGCTGGATTAGCTGCGTCTGCAATTGCGGCTCCAGTAAAGTGTGCTCCAGTAGAATCTGGGCTTATAAATAACGCTTCTGATTGGTAGATTACTCTGTTTCTATGTACTGTCATTTTTTAATTTCTCCTATTTTGTTTTGAAAAAGTTGTTATCTTTTATTACATCCCTTATTTGCTATTGGGAAATTTTTTTATTTAGCTCTCGGGAATCTTGCTTGATTAATTTCAAAATCAACGAAACCGAGATACAAATCTGGGTTTGTCGTCTTGGACAATCTATCACTAATTTTAGACGCTCTTGCGTCGTCGATAAACATTATTGGTCCATAATGATGGCAATTTCTTACTGTTTCAGTATAGCTAAAATGGCCCGTCTTAAGATCTCCATATTCGTCAAGTGGATAATTATCGTAACCCACATTCACTACTCCCCTATTGAAAGCGTCCGCACACAAAGACATTGCCCCATCAAGCTGATAAAGATTCTCTGCGAAAAATATTACCCTATAATACAAATGAGTTAAATCCTCTCCTCCGAATGCGAATGGAGTATTTTGAGTTCTTTCCATCGACACAAATGCAGCTGGAGCTACTTGTTGATAAGGTATAAGTCCCGTGCCCTGACCCAAGTCGGGAGTGGTTCTACTATTTACATTATACTTGTTCTGTATAACTAAATTTTCTTCTGTATCATCGGCTAGATATATATTTATATCTTTAACTGAAAAGTCGCCACTAATTTTCAAGTCTGCATAATTTGTTGGAAAAAATATTCCATCAAAAAGAACCCTTCCATTTTCGAAATCTAAAGATAATCCGCTTTGTCCTCTTTCACAAAAATTATACACCCCATCGCCTGTATCCACGTAAACTCCACTTGGTATTACTGCTCCAGCTATATCGCTGTCGTAAACCCACTGCTTGTATTCACTATTGTACGACACTAATCCGTTTACTGGATCATCAGGATACATTGGCAATCTTTCGTCGGGCATATAATAAAGCTCGCCCTGCTTGTTCGAGTACGCCTCTCCGCAGTGAACAAGATAATGATCAAGCCATAAAGCAAAGCTGCTCGTTGCGTCGTGCTGAAATTGCGGCTTCATAATCCTCTTCCTACTGAAATGTCTTTATCTATTTTCTCAAATATCTTTGCCCATTTGTTTAAAAACGCAGATACATACGGAGTGTTGCTAAATTTACCCGTTCTTATTTTATTATTTGCTTGAACCCCTCGCCCAGATCTACTATTCTTGCTGCTTGTATTTAAATACATTCCCAGTCCAGACATTCCTTTTTCTATTCTTTCTGCCCAGCTTATTCCGCTGGCCCAAGGCAAAGGGGTGACCGCAAATATATCCCGGCTACTTGGTATTTCTATTATCAATTTTGCTGTTCCATTTTTATTAAATCTAGTGACCCTATAATTGGTTTGAGATAAAAGCTCAAGAATTGGAGTTATCGGACTATCTCCTTGATTAAAACCTATAAACGTAAAAAGATTACCGTAGCCCCCTAGTGTGCCGCTTATATTGCTTGATGTTGATCCGGCTAATATCTCCTTGGTTACCGGTAATCTTAAAAAGTTTGCCATCATTTCCTTCTTTAGTTTTTCTATTTTCTTGTAAACTAATTCTCCGTTTTTTAATTTTAAATTGTTTAATATAGCTTTTTGTGAATTTTTTGAAGATAAAGATCTTTTTATTTCTTTATCAAAAGCTGCACTATCAACTGAGAATCTTACGGGCATTAATCTGTTGGTCTTAAATAATAAGTAAAGAATTTAGGGCGGAATAGTCCGTGCTTCCTGACATCTGTAACTTTAAACATCAAGCGGCCATCTATTTCTACGCGCTTTGCATCTTTAAAATACTCGTACCCTTCTGAGTCAAGCTTTATTCTAACCTCTCCAATGTCGTGGCTTACTTTTATTGTGCTGTTTACTTCTGAATCAAAGTTTACTTCTGTTTGTTTGTCTGAGTATAGTATTCTAGCCTTAAGGGCGCTAAACTGACTTTTTCTTATTGTCTGACTAACTCCCCTGACGTTGTTGTATAGATAATTAAAGTTCGGATCAGTACTTACTATAACCTTCTGGGATTCTTTATAAGCAAATATACTGCGTGCAAATGTATCGTGCATGTCTTGCATTACTGATTCGTATTCTGCCTTTTGGGCCGCTGTTAAAAAACTCGCCATAAAGTATTATACACTTTCTTTGAAAAAAATACTCTCGCATTTTATAATAAGATACAACGAGCAAACACAAACTACATGAACCCAGACGAATCAATACATTCATTCTACAGTAAAAACACAAAGATACTTTTTAAATCTTTCTTGATTATGATTGAAGATCTAAATAACGATCATCTTCGCAACTTCGAGAAACTTCGTAATTCTGTCCCCAAAGAATATCAACCGTTAATCGACCAAGCAGACTACTTCGATCAAACAAAACTACAATACCTAAGAAAGAAAATACTAGACCTAGGTAATGAAAGTATAAGAACTACTGAAAATTCATTAGAAAATTTTACTATAAGTTTTAAATTCTAAACATATAATACATTAAGCAATAAAACAATATTAATAATATGAGCAAAAAAACAATCTACAAGTTTACTGTCAATAAAGAAGAAGAAGTTGAGGAACAAGAAGTTTCTGAAGTTGAAAACAAAGAAACTAAGGAAAAAGAAAAAGTTACGAAAACTAAAACTGTAAAAAAACCAGTTCAGTACACTATCAGAATTGCCTCCCCCTCGCGTAGGCAAGTGGAAGATGCAGACATGGAGTTCAGTATCGAAATGAGCAAATGCATCAAAAAAGGAATTCTGACAAAAGCGATGCTCGCAAAAAAATACAGCGACAGCGGGGGGCTACTTTCAGAAGAAGACTCTACAGAGCTGATGCGCCTTTATAGAGAGCTCACTGAAACTCAAAGCGATCTTGGCCGCTCAATTAACAAGAAAAACAAAAACGACAAAGAAACCAAAAAAGAAGAAGAACTGACCGAATCTTTTGCGGCGATCAGAAAGCGTATTGTTGATCTTGAAACAAGCTACCAAAATGTATTTAATCATACGGCCGATACTAAAGCCCAAAATAAAACCATATTATGGTACATGCTCAATCTTTCTTATGTTACCGGTCCGGACGAAAAAGAAACTCCTTTATTTGCCGGACAAAGCGTGGAAGAAAAAGAAGAGTCTTACTATCAGCTTGACGAAAATGAAGACGAAGTTTTTGACCTGGCTCGTGAAAAATTGATGACCTTTATTAGTTTTTGGTACTTTAGCCAAAACGCATCCGAGGAAGATTTCTCCAATCTCGAAAAAGATATCGATTCTGGCGAACTCTAATGGGTGGACCCAAAAGAGTATAGAGGACTATTCAAAGAAATAGTCGATGGGTTCTCAGCCTACTATGTGGGTGAAAAAAAAAGGTTCATAAAACACCAATCCACCTCAGATCTTGTTGACTTTGATCAAGTGTACCAAATGCACTTTGACCGAGCGATAGCCAGAGGTTTACCCACTGAAGAAGAAATATTTTCTGATCTAGAAAAAGAAGGGGTCTGGTCAAAATCTGATGACGCCGAAATAGAAACTCAAAAATTCTATCTACAAAGTTTAGTAAAAAACAAAAAGAACATTTACTTAAAGAGCGCACTGCAAAGAGTAAACGAACAGATAAAAGAAGCTGAGAAAAAACTAAACGAATTAACCTCTCAAAAGGAAAACCTTATATCGAACTCGTCGGAAAGATACGCTACCAATAGAGCTAATGACTTTTATATGTTTAATAGTTTCTATAAAACTCAAGATCTAGACGAGCCCCTGTATACCCAAGAAGAATTCGAAAACATAAGCACAAAAGAAGTTACCAACCTAGTAAGAATATACAATAGCTTTCATACAAAATTTTCAGAAAAAAAAATACAACACCTAGCTATACAAGATTTTTATAAAATATATTACTCGTTCTCGGAAAGCACTATGGACTTCTTTGGTATACCAGTAGTCAAGTTAAATAACTTCCAACTCAATCTTCTAATATATACTAGAATATTTAAAAATATATTTGAAATGAATGATGATATTCCAGATAAAATAAAAAAAGATCCAGAAGCCTTACTGGATTATGCAAATTCTTCAGAGGCTAGGGAAGAGGTTAAGGGGAAAATGAACGACTCTTCATCAGCTTCCACAATTGTAGGAGCCACAAAAGAAGACCTAGAAGAATTAGGAATGAATACTTCAAGCGGCACAAGCCTACATGAAGCCGCCAAGAAAAAAGGTGGATCTCTCTCAATGAAAGATTTGATGGATATAGGCGGAGTTTAGTGTATACATATACATGCCTAGTATTAAAATTCGAAACTTAACCAGTGCTACCGAACCAGAGGTGGTTAGTGGTAATTTTATAGCTGCAGCCTTAGATGAAAATGCAGGACTAACAAAATCTACTCGTAAAGTTACTTTCGCTCAAGTAGTAGCAGGAGGCCTAAAAGACGGAGTCGTACCTATTCCTATTGAGTCCTTGCCTGTGGCAACAAATAACTCTCTCGGAGTAGTACAGATTGGAGGTAATTTATCTATAACCCCACAGGGAGTTTTGAGTGCCAATTCATATTCGTTACCGATAGCAAGCGGAACGGTTCTTGGAGGTATAAAAGTTGGAAGCAATTTATCTATAACCCCAGAGGGGGTTTTGAGCGCCAATTCATATTCGCTACCGATAGCGACCAAGCAAGCAGTCGGAGGCGTACAAGTCGGAAGCAATTTATCTATAACGCCGCAGGGCCTTTTGAGTGTCGATCTCGCCACCCTACTACCTTCTCTGCCTATAGCTACAACAAACTCTCTCGGAATGGTTCAGGTTGGGGCAAATTTATCTATAACACCGGGCGGGGTTTTGAGTGCACCTACTCCCGCTGCTGCTTATCAATTACCAATAGCAAGCGCAACAATTCTTGGAGGTGTAAAGGTCGGAGATAATTTATCTATAACCCCAGAGGGGGTTTTGAGCGCTCCTCCTCCAGTTGCGGCGCCCACACCTACTTTTTCCTACGATCCCGCAACGGAAACCCTAAACATAACAAACGTTTAATTATATGCCGAATCAATCGTTCGACATGTCTGCCGTTAAAGAAGTTAAATGGCATGATAAAGATCTAACATTTAATGTTTGCGACCTTCAAATTGATGGGGTATCTATATGGAAATGCAATACCGGAGCAGGCTACTACCTAAAAAACGGAGATGCGGGTGGACCTATAGTTAGCGCGAAAACTGGGGTAGAAAAAAGCGTAGCCCAAGTTATGGAGGAAAGAAATTACGGCTTGCGAGTCGCCGGCTCACTTTGGTTTTATGTTCTCGAGGTGCCGGGAAACCCATACTATGTATACCCACAACTTTTATCCTGGCAACTAGGCAGATCCGAAACACAATCGAACATACAATCAAGCTCAAAATACATTGCGCTCAGAAATAGATTGGTCTCAGAACTCAATAGAGAAATTTTAAGCACTCGACTTCCTGTAAATCCATACCCTTACGCCAATCCACTGTCTCCGTATTACCCAAATGACCCCGATCAAGATCCTTGGCTTAATTGGTAATTAAACGAATCAATAACACCCCGAACCAGTAACAGTCCATCCATCATTTCCAGCAACCTGTCTGGGTTGAGCGCCATACATATTATACGCACCCACAAGCTCTGTAATTTTCTTGTCTGCTTCTTCTGCTAATTCTTTATAATTTCTTGACGCACTGACTCTATCCTTGGCTGAAAAGACTCCTCTTTTTATTGTGGTATCTCCTTCGCGTAGTTCAGTCCATTCGCTTTCATTAAAGGCTGAGGCCGAACTTGCGTCGTAAAGGCTTCTAAGCACCCTTCTTGCCTCTTTAAAGTAATAGTCCTTGATATAAAGCTGAACGAGTATTTCTTTTTCTTCTTCTTGAAGTGGCGGGTTTACATCTCCTCCTGAGCCAGTGTATCCAAATGATTGGTTGATTAAAACATTTAATTGTCCTACATGCCCGCTTAAGCTACCAGATATGGTCAACAGTTCAGCAGCTTTCTCTGTAGTGCCGGTAATGAAATCAAAATCGTACAGAAGTACGCCGCTAGCTATTTGACCTATCTGATTAAGGGACATTAGAATTGCTCTCCAAGTATCTTGAGTAATTTCTTACCTTGCTCTGATTCTGGATCAACGATTGGTTTAGTGACTTGAACCACTTTGTTCGCGCCGCCAGTAGTATACTGGGAGTACGCCTTTTTGAGTTTTGTTTTCAACATTGCTTTTGTTCCCGATGGAAACACCCCAGATTTAACTGCTAGTTCTTGCAAGCTGGTAATCGGCATGGTTTCTATTGCTGAGTCAAACGCTTCTGACGTATCGTATCCAAACGGATTCTTTTCTTTGAAACCCATTAATTGCTCGAGGTCTCTTGCTTCTTTTGATTCCTCTTTTAAATGATCAACTCCGTCACTGAATTCCATCGGTGCTTTTGTTGCCTTTTTTCTTGTGTTTGTTTTTTTAGCCATGATTTTTCCTTTTTCCTTTATTTATTATATAAATATATGTTAATATCCACAAACAAAAAATCCACCATAAAGGTGGACTTTTTGAAAGTTTCCTTTGAGACTCTATTATAGAGTGATTCCAGTAAGAACTCTGTCATCAAGGATCATACGACCTTCTTCAAGAGAACCGTAGTATCCAATTTTTTGCTGACGAATACTATACTGATCATCTGCCAAGAGAGTAAACTCGGATCCTGTTTCAGAATCAAGAGCAACTGCGCGGAATAAAGATTCACGCGTACGGTCAAGACCGATAACTAAATCTGTTCCAGCTCCGCCAAGACCAGTCCATACATTTGTGAACTTTTGACCTGCGCCAAGCTCATTGATTTCCATGATGGAAATACCGTAGAACTCAGGAATACCAGCGTTTTGATAAATTGCGTTGCGCATTTCATCGGTAGCTGCAATGCCGTCAGCTCCAGTACCAGCAACTGGGCCAGTGTTAGTATTAACAGGATTGTAAGCCATCGCACGAAGACCTTGAACAGCCTCAGGACTCATGATCATATCAGTGATTCCTTTGATTCGGCCTTCTGGAGTTCCACCTGTCCATGCAGTGTTGATTCGTTTTGCTTTAGTTAAAAGCTTATTGAAATCATCAAGGATCAATGTGGTTCCATTAGCTGCGTTAGTGTGAGCTACACCGTTTGTGCTAGCAGCAAATAATGCTCCTAGGATCAAGTTTGCAGAAGTAGATTCTTGACGAAGAAGAATTTCTTGAGCAATACGAGTAAATGATTTACCAACAACGTCTAAACGAGACTTAGCGGCGTAGCGTTTGTCGAAATCAACAGCGCTATCAAGACGATAAGTCGTGAACTTCATTTCTGAAGCAGTTGGTGTTACAGTATTGGTTGGAAGACCACCAGGAACTGATGTGCTGTAAACCTTTACGTAATCTGGAGCAGTAACATCATAGTAAAGATCCAAAGGAATACTAGGACTGTCCATATCGTTAAACTGGAAGTTTGTGAATAAGTTACTAAGCGTAGGAGCTTGGTTTACAACCTCGGCTAAAACTGGTCCGATGAATTCTGCCAATGCCATTTGTGCTTCGTAAGCAACTTCGCGATTTCGTGAGGCCATAGCCTTTACGAGCTCGACTTGTTCTTCTGTTCTCTTAAGTGTAATTTTCATTTTTTTTGATACTCTCTAGTTAAATATTAAAGGTCAAGTTTGATTACGTAGTAAGCGCCAGTTGATCCGTCTCCTGCAAAATAGTCAGGATTTGTTCCAACATCGTCGCGATCTCCAACTGCAAGACAAGTTCCAACAATTGTGTTCGTTGCGTTGTCGGCTCTGAATTTTCCTCCAGCTCCAAGTGCAACTTTAGCTCCAACTGTAGGCTCTGCTCCAGCGATAACGCTTGCTGCGCTAACAGTAACAATACCCTTTGTTAAAACAGGAACTGCTTCGCCAGGAAGAACTCCGTAAAGCTCAAGAAGTTTTTGCTTGTAGTAAAGGAACTTCTCGCCATTTTCATCAAAAGCGATGGTCTGACGAAGAGTAACACCTAATGGGATATCCGTACCGGCAGCAACGCTAACTTTTAAGGGCACTTCAGGGTAATAATTTCCACCCACGTGAGGGTAGTCAGTTTTACCTAAGTAAGATTGTAATTGAGCTGTACCGTTTGCGATGGGCTCTTGAGTCATGTCGCCGTTGGTTACTTTTACGATAACGCCTGCGTCCCAAGCACCATTAGATGCGTGAGTCATGTCTGCCAAAGTTAACGCTGATGTATCAAGCGAAAACAAGTTGACAACGTCGTGTTCGTTGTATTGTCTGAATGGAAGTAGTCTATTAGCCATTTTATTTTTCCTCTATTTTAGTATTGAATGTTTACGTTATCCTTCGAGAAAGCTTGTTTAAATTTTTCCCTTAAAGTTAGTTGGTCTTGAGTTGCATCGCCATTATTGTTGGCAACCACCTCTTCTTCGATTTCTGCATTTTCGATAGCTTCTTCAACAACCTCTTCGGTTGATTCTTCTGCTACTTCTTCTGTAGATTCGCTTGCGGAAGAAAGCTCAGAAATTCTCTTTTGAACTTGCTCTTCAACTTTAGCTGCAATAGCTTTTTGTTGTTCTTCCTTGAAAGATTTTGTTTTGTGCTTCCACATTACAGAAAGTTTTTCCTTATACTCAGCATAAGCTTCTTCTGTGGAATCAAGTGATTTAAGATCAGAAGCAAGAACGACTCGATCTTCGTCTTCTAATTCGAAAAGATCATCAAGTGCGCTCATTCTGTCGTTAAACTTCTCGGAAGCTTCTTTTGCGGCTGCTTCAGTTTTGAGAAGCTCAACTTGCTGATTCATTGCTGCGATTTCTTCTTTTAAAGATTCAATGGTCTTCTTAGACTCTTCGGAAGCTTGAACGAGTTCTTCGTTTGCTTTTCCCATTTCTTCTTTGTCCGCTTGCCACTGGTCATTCTTTTGAATGATAGCGTCATGAAAAACTTTAGTGATGTTGGCAATAGCCTCTTCAGAAAGTTTCTTAGACGAAGCTTGAGCTTCTAAGGTTTCTTTTACTTGGTTTAAAATTTCTTGTTCCATAATGATATTAGGTTTTAAGTTCTTGCTTAAATTTACATCGTGTTTACGTAAATGGGAACTTTTTTTATTTTTTATTTCTATTTTTTCATAGCTGGAGCTTTCTCCGCTATCTTTTAGTTTAAATTCTCGGATGCTTTTTTCGTCTACAGTTAAACCCTTTACGGCGGCTGCTGGATTAGCTGTGAAGCCGATTCCAAGAGGATAAACATCTCCAACGATCAAGCGATGAACTTCTTCTCCGTCGTCGTTTCTTCCGTTTCCTCCATATGCCTTAAGAAATTGTTTATTTTCTTCTTTGCCTTCTTCGTCTTCGATAATTTTCGCATCTTTTAAATTGTCGCTTCCAATGGCAATTACATAATCATTGAATCCAATTTCCCAGCTCGCTGATACTTTTTGATAAAGCTCATCCTCTTCATCTACGGATTTCTGAACGAGTTCTGCAAATTCGGGGTTAACTGTTTTATATACAACAGAAGATAATGCAATATTAAAAGGCTCATCACTTGCAGCCGCTTCTTCTTCGCTCATCAATTCGTTTGTGCCAAACTTAGAGAATGAAGCTCCTACGACATGTCCAACCACTTTCTTTCTTTGATGCTCTATATTGGTGGGCTTGTGAATGAAGTAGTCCTTTATAGCTATCGCGGTCTCGGTATCGATTCCATCTCCATTCTTATTGAACATGTTTGCTACAGCGCCGTTAAATGCTACTCCAACTAAATCAATGTTCTTTCCAAAATCAATATCTTCTGGTATCAAGTCCCTTAAAGATTCAACAGATGCTAAAGATTCAATCTGTTCGCTTTTCGGGCTAGAAGCTACAACACTTTCAGAAAACTTACATATATACTTAAAAGGTAAACTCATATTAATATATTAATACACAAGATTATTTATTATCAATATTTATTTTTTTACTATGATAAAGTATAGAAGCAGGATAAGATACAATTTCATGCTGTTCAGAAATATCTAAAACATCAGATAAAATATTTAATTTTTCAATATTATTAAAATCTTCAATACAAGAGCTTAATGCTTTTTCCCATTGGCCATGTTCTGTTGACATAACTATGCTTTCTGTCAATGTATCTATAATACCCTTGTGTTCTTTAGATAATCTTTTCTTGCCGTAGTGGTTCTTTAGCGCCGATTCAGCTTGCTTGCGTAAAGCTTCAATGCTGTACACCACTTCTTGAATATTCTTTCTGCTGTGAACTTCGTCCGAGGCAAATACTCCACTAGGCTTGGTTGTTGTTCCTGCTGGCCTGCCATTGTCTTTTTTTACGGCAGGCTTTGCTGGTTGAGGCTGTCCTGGCTGAGGAGGAGGCGGTCCCTTTTTCATTTGTTCCTGAGATACCTTTTGCTGCTCAATGCTCATTTCGTGCTGCTCTTCTTTCATTTCTTGATCTTCTTCGCTTAGAATAGGCTGAGATGCAGACAACGGAGTATAAAACCCTTTCTCTCTATCTTCAACAAATCTTTCTTGCGCTGGGCGAAGATCTTGAGGGTCTGGGTAAACACCTTTCTTTAGAGCAATCATTCCCTGTTCTGGGGTTATGATTCCCATCTCGATTAACCTGGACGTTACTCTTTGTAGTTGCACTTCATCCTTGATGTCTATCTCTACGAATTTCGCCGTTGGGAAATTCTTAAAACCCATTGCTTGACAAACTTTCTTTATCTGGGGCTGCATAAAGTCATTAAGAAATGCACTTCTAGCTTCTTTTAATCTCTCTAGAAATATCTGAGCTTTTACTTGAGTGCTTGAGTAATTCTCTTTACCCACAATAATGTTCTGTAAACCTTCCTTGATGTCTTCGTTTACTATTTGGTACTTGGTCGGACCTAGAACCTTATTTAGATCAGGTATAACAAATTCCGCCTTGGTTGTGTAGTCCGCAATCAAAGCACGCCCAATGCTTTCATTCTGGAAGAGGGATTGCATTGCTTTTAAATTATTTGGATTAACTCCTCCTTTGTCTGGAGTATTTCCCATCGTCACCAATAAGATTACATTTTCAATGGTACGAGTTATAGCTTGATCTATTTTCTTTAACTCCATTTTCCAATTTATATCATCAAGCACAGAGAAACCAAAAGGAATAGCAAAAGGCTCATAATCTTGTTTTTTATAAAAAGAAAAAATTAATTTATTAGGATCTAAATCGACCATGATTCCGTCTGACATCCACTGGTTCTGCTTTATTTTATCTTTGGCGTCTTTAGGTAACGCATTAAACATTTCTTGGTCGTAGTCAGACTGAGGAAACTTCAACTTCTCTATATCGTACTCACTTAGTATTTTTTTATAGATGCCATTCTTTGCGCTGAAAGTTAAGGCTCTGTCGGCCACAAAGTCATATGGGTTTAAAAATATGTAACCAACAGGTATTTTCTTGGATCCGATGTTTTTACTTTCTGCTCCATAAACCTGATTCAGTTTAATTAAATCTTCTGTAGTAAATTTGCCGTCCAGCTTATACATGAAAACATTCCCCGACCTATAATACTCCCTGAAGTATTGATCCTTTAACTTCCATATGTTTATCTTCTGCATCCATTTGTCTATGAATATCTTGGCTTTCTCTGAACCTCCGTCTAAATAAATGTCTGAATTTGAGAACTCAGCCATTACGTCTATAGCGTTCCTAAAGATTGGTACGTTCGCATAAGCTTTCTGACAAAGCTCAATAGAAATCCTTGGGCTTACATAAGAATCCTTGTACGAGTACGGCAATCCCAGACTGTCGATATTCGCATACTTGTTTGCCTTGGGTGGTTTTGTTGCCCTGTTTGATCTGTAACGAGTTCCTTCTTCTCCTTCTATTTGGCCTACGTTTCTAGAGTAATTTGCCTCGGTATAATAAGACTCTCCCGCTGTAGCTGGTTTTACTTCTTGAGTACTTTCGGCTTTACTTAATAAAGAATTTAGATCTTCTTTCTCCGCCTGACCTGCACTTGCGTTGAATTTACTCCAGTATTCTGATTTCTTATTATATTTTCTTGGCATATTATATAGTACACCAAATCCATTGAAAGTCTATCCAAAGTTGCAAAGTTAACTTTAACTTTACTTTTAAACCATTATCGGAGTAAACGTTGCATCTACATGTGCCTCTTTGGCATTCATCATGTCGTAATACGTCTTGATCATCCAATTCCCAAGAACCAAAGCTGAATAAGAATCCTTCCTTGTTTTACTTGGTCCGCTTTGCCTTCTTAGGTTTGACGGCAATCCAAAAGTTTGAGTTCCTTGGGGCGTAGAAGTTACCTGTATCAATGCACATTGATTTTTAGTATAGTTAACCATATCCCATTGATGATCCAGGAAATCTATTAGCTTTGCCCCACCGCTACTTTTCAAAAACTCTTTCTGATTGGGCACAAATGTCAAATCGTCTATAGGTACTTTTTTCTTTAATTGCATATGATAATTATCATCCAATGGCCTAGAGCCAAACCATATTCTTTTGTGGTCTAAGTTGGCCTGTAAAAGTTCATTCGACTTTCTAATCCAGTCAGAATTGGCTTTCCTCAGTATGCATATTTTTCTATCTTTTAAATTGTATTGCATTTTGAGCTCCCTGAGTCCTTCTTGGTAATGCTCGGTATTATCAAGGTCAGCAGAGATTTCCTGTATATTTATATTACTTTTATTGAATTGCTCACTAGCGTTAGCTCCCTGTAAAAATTGTACACCTCCACCATAGTCACCAACAATAGCAACAATATTAAAATGAGTCAACAAGTAATGAAAATAATTAATATGATCCTGCATCTTTAAACCAGGAACAGCATAACTATGAATTAAAGTACCAGATTTTGTATTATCATTCAATTTAAATAATTGCATAGCGAAATCGTCAGAGCTTTCACTCTCCGCCCAACTTGGGTCAAATGCTAACAAATATTTACAATCTCTGTCTCCAGCAAGCTCCATGCAAGGAGTCTCTCCATCAGGAACAGTGCATGCAGCCATTGTGGATGTTTTAAAGAACCCTGAGCTGTCGTCCGTGAATATAGCATTAAACTCTCGATCAAACTGAGACTGACTCATTGTTTGCTTTGATTGATTGATCAAGTTTTGATCGTAAAGAGCTTCGGGGGCCACATCATAACTAAAATGCATTATAACCCTTTTTGACGTATCTATGGATCCTGGATGAGTTCCGTCGAGAATTAGATTCTCGAATGTCTCGTATACCTTATATAAATATTCAAACTTATAACTAGCAGAGGATAATGCTATCAATTTATTGTTTGGCCATTTGTACCTATCCTCTTCCTTCATTTTACCCTTGGCTATCATTTGGTCTTCTAGTTTTCTTACCTTCTCTCTTTCTGTGGGGTTTTGAACAACACTAAGGAACGGCAAAATAACCTCATTGTAAATATGCTCTGGCATCAAAAGAAACTCATCAATAATAATTCTATGAAACCTAAAACCACGCAACTTTGAACCATCACCCAAAGGTAAAGCAATAATTTTAGATTCTCCGATCTCTAGGGTCCACTGGTCGTTTTTCTTTGATTTCTTGGTTATGCATTGCGCTAAAAATGCAGCTTCTGGTTTTCTTGCTATATCCTCAATCTTTTCAAATATCATCTTCGACTGCCTGAATGTGGCAGCCATAATACCTATCTGCACTCCCTGATTAAATATCGCATCCAGAAAAGCATATATAGCAGTACTAAAAGACTTGGACATTCCTCGACTCCATATACCAAGAAAGTAATCCGTTTCCAACATCGACTTGATGGCCAGGTGCTGAAAAGGAAAAAGATCCACTCCAGCTATTAAGTTTGTTGTAAAAGTTACATTATCCCTAAGGAAATTGTGAAGCAGTATCTTTGCGTCTGGCTCGTCTAGGTACCCCTTGATCTTCAACATTTCGTCGTTGACGTTCGTCTCTTTATCGTTGTTCGCTAGCCTGCCTTCTTCCCAAGTCATTGTTTATCTATAAAGTATTGTAAGTCTGTTTCCCATAATTTTTTACCATAAACCAAAAGCTTGGGTATCATTTCTTCTGATTGCTTCCTTCCTCCAGTAAAAATAAATTGACATTTTTTAGCGAATTTATGCATGAGTAATCTCATGTTATGCCATATGTATGGCAGGTTTGATTGCCTAGGTCCGTACATATTGTTTTTTATAATCGCTTCTATCGAACTTTCGACTACTATAAAAATATATGCATCAAATTCTTGTGCCCTTTCAAGCTCTCTAGTGAATCTTTTAAACCCTGTAGTCATTGTGCCTTTGAAGTCTGATTCGCTTTTCCTATCAACATAAGTATAGTCGTAATGCGGCGCGCCAACAGCGTAATCGCCAAAATCCAACTTCATAGACGTGGAGTTGTTAAACTTTAATGGTTGCTGCTCACGAGTGTCTATCAGTATGTTAATATTATCCAATTCTATATTTCTATCAAAAAAACCTTTCATTATATTTTTATCCAATAATGGTTTAATTTTTATATCATTGCATGCTTGCGAATAAGAACCAAAAAAATACTTATACATATCCATTGATGGCAAGTCATGAAGAAGAAGTTCCAGGTGACACGGAGCATATGCCAATTCCTTGACCGTAACGCGCTGCTGAAGGCGTTTCAATATATATTCCTTAACTTCCTCCTTGTCGGCATCTAAAGCCCATTTACGAAGGTTTCCCTGCGACACAAAATCAATATTAAAATAATCATCTTTATTTTTAAATTCTAATAATTCATTAGTTAATTTATCCCGACGCTGATAAATATTAACATAATATTCAGCAAGAGGAATTTTATGCGTCTTGGGAATGTGCAAGTGCAAGCCTCTTTCATTCTTGAAAGATTTATTACATACTTTACATTCACAAGTCATCTATAAACAAAAATAAGCCACTACAAAATGCAGTGACCTATTTCCATGCGCAATTAAGCAAAAAAATATATTAAGCAACAACTTCAGTCTCTGCGACTTCAGCTTCACCTGATTCGTTTTCTGCGGCTTCTGCGTCAGCTTTTTCGATGTGTTCAACTAACTTCTCTTTGTCTTCGTCGGACATCTTGTCCAACTCAGTGTTAGCTAATTGAATCGAGTAGCTTTTTGCCGCCTCAATTAGGCCGTTAAGGTTTAACTGATTGAGAATGGAGGTTCCAAGGGTTTCAATCATTTTGTCTCTGATAATTTTATCACTCATAATTATTTAAATTTTATTTTATATTTATTGTTTAGTTTACTTGTTAATTGTTTATTGTTTAACTGTAGTTTTCTTTGTATCTGCTACTGTTTGTATTATATATTGACAAGTAGTATATTTCTATATTAAAGTTTGTATTCTACCTTACCTTCGTCGAGAGACTTGTTTTCCGGCTCTTTGACCTGCTTTATGGAATACGTTGTGATTTCTTCTCCACCAATATCCTGTTCAACTAAATTCTTAGGGCTCACGATTGAGCTAAGAGCTTTAATAATAATGTGGTCCGTTTCACCAACAGGCTTGAAGTCAGCCTCTTTTTCAAAGATTTCTTGGATCTTGGAGTATTCATAGTCGCCAATTAATAATTCAATTTTTTTCATGTTGCATCGTGTTTAGAGATTCCTAGTATTCTTGCTTTCCAGCTATCCATATTATCAAGTCGAGTTACCTCTTCGTCAACTAATTTTTTCTGCATCTCTGCTAATTCCACCATTCGACGTCGTTCGTCCTCAACCTGAAAGTTCTTTACCAGTGAGATTATAGTAGCGTTTTCCTTGCTTTTATTCTTCAATCTCTCTGACCGGTCACCATTTAATTTTTTAATTAATGATTCCATTCTTTTTTCACATTTATCGTATTCATCTGTTTTAGATTTTAATACTTCCGCTAATCTTACTGTCATGTCTTGTTGGTCTTCAACTTCATTAAACATTGTATTTAGCTTTTCAATGTGAGATGATATATTTTTTAAATTAATATAATCAACACAAACATTAATATATAAATTTATTTCATCACTTGTTAAATCTGGTTTATCCCATGTAGCTCTTATAAACTCTGCCTCGAACAACTCTCTATCTTTCATGTTGCTGTAGTTACTTATAACCTGTATGAATCTTGGCGCCGAAAGACTTTTTATTAAGGATTCAATGCAGTTTGTATCATCATGAGTGAGTTTATCTTCCCTTAGGTCCGCAAAGCAAAATTCGTTAACTTTATTAAGTCCAGTAGACAAAAGCTTGGGTGGGGCATAAACCCTATTAACTGCACTCTCACTATCATGGACGTAAGCTGGTTCATACTCTCTAAGGAAGTCTAATACAGCTACATGTTGTTTCGAGAATCTTTTGACAGACATTTCAGGCCAAATCATCTCTGCTATCTGAAAAGCGCTAAGACCGTTCTTGGCTTGCTGCTTGGCAAACTCAATCTGATGGTCAGTTAATTCAATATCTTCGACCTTGTCCCATGCGCTAGTCTTGTAATCCATGCTCTGCTCTGCAAGAAACTTCTTTACAGCTCGACCTTCTTTACTTCGACCATCAAGGTCTTCGTTTTGAAATACAGCTTTTGTTAAATCTAGTAAATTAGGAGTTTCCTTAAAGTTTTCCCTAATGTATTGCTTTTGCTCTTTAGATAATGTTATTTTCATCTCCTAGAAATGCTATACCTTTCTTTTTTAGTATTTTAACGGCTTTGTCTTTTAAGGTTTTCTTCAAATTTTTAATTTGCTTGTATCCCGCTTTTCTTCCAGACTCTGTGCTCTTGAAGCCCATTTGGTCTGCAACTTCTTGATCTGTCAAGTTCTGTATGTAGAGCAAGTGGAAGGCCTTGAACTGCCTTTCATTTAGACAAGCTTTAAGTTCTTTGATTAATTTCTCGGAAGCTGAATTTATATCCATGTCAAGATGATTATCTACGTTTCCATCAATCTCATGAATGTGACTATCTAGAGATAAAGTGATTTTTACATTGTATGCGTGCTTTTTTGTTTTGTCCCATTTTTTGTATAGCGGGCATGTTCTGTCTTGTTGCCCGGATTTAGTGAAGCTGCATAGTTGCATATCTGCATCATTGTTGAAGGGACAGTTTAAGCATGGACGGGCGTAATTACTGTAATGGTTGCGAAGAATGTTCTTCATCTGGTTTGCAATAATTTTATTGAGCCATGGCTTTATTGGGCGTGACTGATCCCATTGATCCCATTTTTTTGCAATATGTGCCCGTATAATTTGCGATACGTCGTCAAAGTCTATCCATGCTACTGAGCTTAAAAACCAATTCCTCTTTCTTTTGATCAGTTCTTTATCTATTACATCATTAAGGTCTTCGTACTTTGCCTTAACTACGGGCTCCTTGAGTTCAGCGTCTTTTGTAGGCTTAGTTGCTGGTGTCTTCTTTTTGGGCGGCATCAATAATATCTTTAAAGTTATGAATTGTATTGCCCGATTTAGTTATCTCGTAGCTCAGTGATGATATATTTGGAACATGATCTATGTCCGTTTCGTCCTCTGATAGGGAGCCTCTAGATTCCTTTCTGGCTTCCATTTGCTCTCTGAAGCTTCCGGCGCTCTTGCGGGCAACAGGCTTCTTGTCCGCTTGTGGCTTGACGCCGCTTGATGCAGTTTTCTCCATAGGAGTTCCGCAGGAAGAACAAAACTTTGGCTTAGCGCCAGAGTACTCGTTTTTTGCTCCGCATTCTGTACAAAATATTGTTTGCATAATACTTGTATTATAAACAAGCAAATGCATTATATCTAATAATTTATATTAAATACCCGGCAATTATCCTTGCCTGCCTGCGCATAAACTCGTTGGTTGTTTTATCAAAACATTTATCTCCACTAGAAGCGCAAGAGTCCATGGCGCATTCGTCTACGTAGCCTTTTACATAGTCTACCCCCAATATGCCAATAACGGTATCGTTTAAAGTCTTTATTGGAACATTATAAATACTTCTGACTCCTTTGTCTTGAGCCATCATCGCAAAAGCGTGATCCGGAGCAGATTTAATATCCGAGTAAGCGAACGATCCTTCGCCAGTTAATTTGTTAATATAATCGTGAAAATTTGAAACAATATGGTTTCTTGAATGTTCATGCTCCCTGCTTATTCCAGGAAGAACCATTTCATGGGTGCAGCTAAACTTCTGCTGGCTTCTCCCGGAAACATAATAACTGCCATTATGAAACTGCATAATATAAGCGCGGTCAGCACCCATTTGGTTCATCAAGTAATCTAGAGCAGTATAAATGTTTTCGTTATTCTGAGTTTCGCTTAGTATTGGGTCTTTTTTTTTCGCTATATCTTTTGCTCTTTTTCTTGAAATTAGTACGCTAGCTATTGTTGCTGACGCACCGATTATCGCAGATACTATAATATAAATTCCATCCATACTTTTTGTTACACTACTTTTTGTATGTTTTTAATTTAGTGATTATATATTTTAATATTTCACTTCTAAATATGTCATTCTCATTAAACTTAAAGCAATGTATACCTTTTTCTTTACTTACTGGGTCGTTGAATAAGTTGAACATGTCTGAGAATCCGCTTCTGCTGCCGATATCGCTTTGCATCATATCGCCGCACACAAAGAGCTTTGTGTTTTCTCCTATTCTAGTTGTCATCGTAACGAGCTCCCTGAACGAGAAATTTTGAGACTCATCTGCTACTACAACTTTATTAAACCAACTTGCTCCCCTAAGGAAGTTGATTGGCATGGCTTGTATTCTTCCGTATTTTAAAAGTTCACTCTTTATGCCAGAACCTTTTGGAAGCATCTCTTCGAGCTTGTCCTCTAGTGGAGCCATGTAGGGGTTAATCTTCTCTTCTAGTGAGCCTGGTAGTGCTCCAAGCCCTTTATCTGCACTTTCGATTGCTGTACGAACATATAGTAAGTCCAGTTCTTCGTTTTTTTGCAAATGTCTTAGCGCTGAAAATACAGCCATGTATGTTTTGGTTGCTCCAGCTGGGCCAGAAACAAATATTATCTTGGTATTCTCGTCCATAGATAAATCAAGGAAAACTTTTTGCTTGTCGCTTAGGTTTTTGCCTTTTATTACTATTTTGGTCTTGAATGGGTTTATGTCAAACTCTGGGTCAATATCTTTTGGCGCTTTTTTTCTTGGCATTTATTTAAGGGTTATTGATTATTACTAAATATTACACAGACTTTAGTGTATAATATATTATATATGTCAAATATTTCTAAATACGATATTCTGGAGCTTCTTGCGAAGAAAATGCCTTTTTACGCAGCCACTCAGTGGCTTAAAGCTGAAAATGAAGATCTGGATGGAAGTACTCCTTCTGACTATATGAAAGAAGGTAAATTAAAGGAAGTGCATAAAGTGCTCGTTAAAGAATTGGAGGGCAAATAAGATGGCGGGCTGGAGTAGTGGGTGGGTAGAGATACCACATAATGTTTTTGCCTTTGGCTTTGCTCACAATTTAGGTACTACAGATTTAGTTTTCTCAGTTTATTGGTCTGCAGTCTTGCCGGGTCAAGGCACCGTATCTGTCGAAGATATTGATGCGAATTTTGGATCAAAGGTAGAAGTTTTAAACGAAAACGAAATTAATTTAATCTTGATGCCGGATGGCTTTTCAGGAGGCCTTTTCAGACCATCTATAGGGGTTCCAGGTTATATAAAGGTAGCAGCTATTTCTACGGTATCGGACCCTGTGCCTGGTACCGGCGATTTATGCAAAATACTTTCAGAAGATTCGGGCTATCAAATGTTCCGCAATGGATTAACCATACAATGGATGAGTAGTCCAGCATTTACTACAGAATCATCACAGGTGGTAAATTTCCCAATACCGTTTGCTTCAAAACCGTTTAAGGTTGTTGCCTCTACGCGTTACCCAAATGGTGACGCAGTTTCACAGACTTTCTTTCAAGTTGTCTCATGGGCCAAAGATGGGGCAACTATTTTCGCCCAATCAGGATTTGCTGCTTTTAACCCAGTATACGCCGATATAATCGCCATAGGTATAGCAGAAGTTACAGATTGCCCAGGCAGCACCGACCCGAATGATCCCAGCGATCCAGAAGGAACAAAGATCAGTCAACTTACTAGCGCCGCCGAATTAAAAGATGATGATTTGTTTGTGATCTCGAAAGAAAACACCGGTGATGGAATATACGATATTTCTCAAAAGATTACTTTGTCTCAGCTTGCAACTTATATCGCAGGAGCAGAGCCACCGGCGCCCACTCCTCCCGCTGAAGGCATTGTTCATTTTAGCTCTAAAATAATAAGCAATGCTTCCTCTAGCACCGAGTCAAAAGCTTTTGAAGACGATGCGTTTTCAGATATAACCGCTGCAGGGGTTTATGAAATTCAATCGACTTATGCATTTGAATATTACAAACTAGCCACTCCTCAAGGGCCATATCCGTATACCAGGCTTGACCCGAACAGAGCTGGTGATGGTTGGAATAGCTCTAGTGGATTAGGAAAAGCCGCACCAACTGTCGCAAAGCAAGATCTAAAATCCATGGCAATTCCAGCAGGAACAACCGTTAAGTTCTCCCTGGACTGGACTCACTTAGGCGCAACCTACACACACCACAATTACACGAGAGAAGATTTAATATTTTTCGAAATCACTGGTCCAGCCTTAATAGTTGATCTATCTCCGGGCGAGCAGCTTCCAGACGCTTCCTCCGGTACACACCTAGCAAGCATGGGTATAACGCAAGGAAAAGTTTATAATTGGTACAATATATTGCCATATCCCGACACTGATGGCTCACCGAATCGTTCGTATGCGACAATATTCGATAAAGGAACATTCTCGGAACAACGAACCGACACAGGTTGGGCAACTGGAGCACCAAGTATAAATAGCCTTTATTGGAACGATGGGGTTCAATGGAGTCAAACAGTATCTCAAGAACTCTTCCTTAGAGATTCCACTAGAGCAACTATAGATTCGTTATTTAAATTGCCAGCTACCACCGCTAATGGGGTCGCAATTGACCAAAGAACTCTACGCAACATGCCCTATACGTCAACTTTGATTATAGAGTAGACCCTATTTTATTTTATTATACCAATACTTCGAGCTTTGACGCAGTGCGTCATTTGATTCTCTTACATACTCTAAGGCGGAAATAGCTAGCTCGAGCTTTTGTTCAATAAATGAAGAGTCGCATTCGTCTATTACTTCTTTTATTATTTCCTCAATAAAGTCTATATAGGGACAAGTATTTGTCGGTATTTCTGGCGCTGATTGTTTTAGTTTACTTAATTTGTTGATGTCCATACTTTATGGTACACATCAAAAAAAACAACAGTTTTACTTTTTCTTATCCTTGTAGCCTGAATCAGAAACTGGTACGCATTTGCCGTCTTTCTCGACATATCCTTCGCTGCACTCTGGAGGATAACCAGCTTTTTCGTCAGCTTTCGATTTTTTCTTTTTGTCTAAAATACTTTTCTTTATAGCGTCAGGAAGTTTTTTTTCTTTGTCTGTTAGTTTTTCTTCTTTTTTGTCGTCCTTCTTGTCGTCTTTTTCAGCCTTAGATTTGTCCTTCTTTGGTTTTTGGGCTTTTTCGTAAGCGTCTTTCTTTGGGCGATCTTTATCGCCAGGTTTTGCAGGTTTATAATCTTTACCTTCGCGTTTTTTCTTTTTGCGGATATTGTCCCAAAGACCTTGCTTGCTTTCGGATTCGTCTAAAAACTCTTCTTCTGATTCTTCTTCTCCCTTTGTTACTTTCGTGACACTCTTCTTGCTCCACATTTTGCAACTCCAGTATTTTGCCTTAGTTTTTGGCCCGGGATTATCGCATCCATGACGTGCGCGAAAACTTTTACGACGAGCAGGATCATCACGCTTGATTTCCATGTTTGGATCGCCGAAATTAACTTTAACGACATTACCTTTTTCATTCTTAACGTATACCGAAAACTTCTTCGGGCCGCCAGATGTACGAAATGGCTTGTTGAGCTTTTTGCCTTTTTTCTCTTCTGCCGCCCAAGCTTCTTGCGTTACTTCTTCTTCTGTACCTTCCGCCTCTTTAAGTTGGGCGCGAATAGCATCACTAAAATCAAGTTCATTATTTTTATCGTTCACGTATTATATATTACACGAATTTACCTGTTATTTCTATTTCGGCGCTAGAGAATTAACTGTTTTTTTATATTTACCCTTTTACAAAATAGGCCCCCCGATTTTTTTTCGATTTGCATTTTTTTGGGTTTTTTCTTTGTTTTGATTAATTATGGGTTTTTTATATTTGGTTTTTTGGTTTTTATACCCTTCGGATTTTTTTGTACTTGCTATTATTTGAAAATGTAAATTATTAAAAATGAGAATGAAAAACACCACCCCCCGCAAGCTACGCACAGAAAGCTATTTATTCATATTCAAAAAAGTGGGCGACCCCTTGCCTATTTACAAGCGTGAAAAAAATCGGGCATTTGCTAGAAAATAATTGAGATAAAGTTTGCAATTAGCTAAAAAATACCTTACCTTATATATATGAAAGATACAATAGAAACATTAAACATTAGACTACAAAAGCAAATTAGAGAATTAGAAAACTTTAAAAACGATCCCTTGAACGAAGATTTTGAAGATGGAATTGCAACCTTTGCATGCGAAATAAATTCGACAAGAACACAGATCCTTGAAGAAATTGCTCACAATGATAGCGAAAAGCAAATTGCTTTGAAATTACTTGCTAAAATATAATTGCAAATAACCAAAGAAAAAGTTTGCATAAACTCAATAAATAGCTTACATTATACTTATGAAATTAATACTAGAAGATTACGAACAAATTAACGATGATGCCTTTGAGGGTACTTTTTACTATGGAGATGATACAGTGATTGCCCAAATTAGTACAGATTGGCTAATCGACTACGAAGAAAATGATTTTGAAATTCATGCTGTCGTCTTGTCAGTACAACAATATGATAACAACGATCAACCTACTGAATTGACTATAACAAATGAAGAAATTGAAAACTTCGTTGAAAATGAGATGCACGAATGGTTTGACGATTATCTCAAGAAAATCGCTTAAATAGTTTGACACCACACCTTTAATCAATTACCTTGTATATATGAAAATTAATAACGGAGCAATCTATCACAGTAAGTCAAACAATAAAGCCGTTCGCGTAGTGCGAGCAAATCAAGCCTTAGCCATAGCGTATGTCAAACACCACAAACAAGACATTGAGTCAGAAGTTTTCTTTACTGACTTGATGCCCGCAACAATCAAACAAGTAAAACAATATCTAGGCAAATAAATATGCTAATAATTTATATAGTAACCTCAATAATCATTGGTCTAGCTTATACAAACAAATAACAACATGAGAAAAGTAACACAACAAATTAAACAAGCCTTCAATCAAGGCAAATCTTTAAAGGTAGGCAATACAAGGACAGACGGGCAGACCGTTTGGCTACATGGCAACGCAATTGTCAAGCGTGACCCTGACGGCTTGGTCAGATGGTCGCTTGCAGGATGGAACACGCCCACCACACGCGAACGCGTCAATGGTATAGCGAATGCAGATGTTTGCCAATTCAAATTCGAGCCTGTACTAAATGGTCAAGTGATTGACTCATCCGATTGGTTCGCATCGCCTAATAAGTTGCCCGATCCTCTAGTATTCTAAGCTCTCACATAGTTGACCTATACAACAGCCCACTATGTGGGCTTTTTTGTGTCCTATCCTATAGTGGTATAGTGCAATAAATAAGTTGGCACGATATATGAACATTACTTTCATAAGTCGTTGAATACCAAGGGTTTACGGCGGCCATGCCCGCGTAAGTCGTTGGTATTCAACGACTTATGCAATAAACAAAATAAATGAAAATAAATCGCCAAATAGCTTGACATTACGCACATATGCCCCTATGTTATATATATGATAACAATTACATTAAACAAGAACTTCACCAAATGGCTCAACATTACTATGTTCGGCAAGCTAATAGATAACGCTACAAATTCAGCTAATGCGATGCAAATTGCTAGCAGGCTACAAAGACAACACAAGCAGGCAACAGGCGAAAAATTAGTGATTATATCACGATAACGCTTGACACCACCCACCCAATAGATTACCTTATATATATGAACGAAAAACAAAGACTACAAGAAATTATCGACAATAACCTCGAAGCAGCTAATAATGGGTCAGGCTCGGCTATGATGCAATGCGTAGCCGCTCAAGCAGACCTTGATAGGATAGCACAGGCAGAGGCTAACGAGCTAGAGGCTTATATAGCACACACACCACTACCTACCCCCCTTAACATAGTAGACTAATACAATGGCATGGTAGTGCTTAATACCCCCTAAGTCGTTGACTATCAGGCACTTACGGCGGCCCGGCCGGCATAAGCCGTTGAATAACAACAACTTACGGCATAATTGACACAAGTTCCGTGCCAACTTCCCAAGAAAACCCCAAGAGAATAGTGCATCAACATAGTTGAAAGGTAAGTGAGAAAAAGCTTGTGTTTTGCCGGCTTTACCATTACATTGTATATATGAACATAATAGAACAAACAAAATACGAATTAGATTTGGATCTCGACCTTGGCTTGGCATTAGCTGAGGCAGAAGGCGACTTGAACCACTTGGCTCGCGAGTCAAATTCATCCGATTGGCAAGGCTCAATCACGCAGGGCATAACAATTCTTGACGCGTTGAACGCAGTACAAAAAGCAAGAAAAGCTTTCCAAGAAATAAAGCAAAATAATAGCCGGAAAGCTTGACATTAGGCGTATATGCCCTTATGTTATATATATGGAAATTAAGATTAAACCCCTCTGCACTTGGTCAAATGTCGTATTCGATTTATACATCGGAAACAATTACTCCGGATCATTCGATTCTTTTAAGGAAGCTCAAAGCTATGGGCTTAAATTGACAAGCTCTTTTCTTTTACTAGAAAATAACTGAAATAATATGCTAGATAACAAAATACAGAAATTCATTCAAGACAATGGTCTTGTTCGCATTCAAGCCAGCCCAATGTCCGAGGCTTTTGATCTTTGGGAATGTCCCGGCGGTCATGTTTGGACTTTTGACATGATCATCGACTCAGCCAAGAAATAACCCAAAAACCCCTAAGTCGTTGAATACCAAGGGTTTACGGCGGCCAGGCCCGCGTAAGTCGTTGTATACCAACGACTTATGACAAAGTAAAATAAATGCAAAATAATCAATATATCGCTTGACTTTAGCCACTTCATGCACTAGATTGTATATATGAAATCATTATATAATACAGATACAAAAGAATTCACTTTTAACTTTATCATGTGCATCGAAGGCAAAGCCTATCGAGTCGAGGCTATAGCTTGCGAGGACGACATAATGCTTAGCGAGCAATATCGCCCTGAATACATAGATGTTTACATGGCTAAATTGACAAACGAAAAAACAAACGAATTGACAGAGTCAAATGTCTACCAAAATAAAGATCTTTTAAAAGTAGTAAGCGACAAGCTTACGGAAAGGCTAATTACTAACGCTAGTAAAACTTGGTTCGTTACTGATGCACCAAGATTATTCCTTGAACAATTCGATAATAGCCTCGAAATAATGTTTAATAAATAATTCCCTAAATAGCTTGACAATAACTCAATAATCCTTTACCTTATATATGTGAACGAAAAACAAAGACTACAAGAAATAATCAACGATAACCTCGAAGCAGCTAATAACGGATCTGGTTCAGCTATGATGCAGTGCGTGGCGGCTCAAGCCGACCTTGACAGAATAGCACAGGCAGAGCGTAGCGAGTTAGAGGCTTACATCGCCCACACTCCATTGCCTGACCCCATTATCTTGGTTGATTAAACAAAATCCCCTAACTCGTTGATTATCAACGGGTTACGGCGGCCCGGCCCGCGTAAGTCGTTGATATACAATGACTTATGGAAAGATAAAAAAAAGTGAAACTTTTTCTTGACTTTGGCCCAGAATAAGGCTATATTAGGGTATGAATAAAAATACTACATCTCACAAAAATACTAACGCTGACAAAAAAGTCAACATCTGCCCCGCACTAAATCAAATTTTCTCAGTACACGGAAAATCTCTAAACCAGCAGTTGGTCGCAATAACTGCGATTAAGAAAAGTTAACCTTAAATCCCATAAGTCGTTGGTAACCAATGGGTTACAGCGGCCCGGCCCGCGTAAGTCGTTGATATACAATGACTTATGGAAAGATAAAAAAAGTGAAACTTTTTCTTGACTTTGGCCCAGAATAAGGCTATATTAGGGTATGATTAAAATTAACGATGCAGTATCCACCCCATTTTTCAAAGTGGGACAAGTCAACGAGATAGAGGTCAACTCTAAAGGTGTCGAGATGGCTAGAGTCAGAGCCATGGGTTCTGATAAAACCAAATGGTTTAAGCTTGACAGCCTCACCCTACTATGGCACGCCTCTAACTTCTAATCCCATAAGTCGTTGGTAACCAATGGGTTACGGCGGCCCGGCCCGCGTAAGTCGTTGAGTATCAAGTACTTAGGTGGGTTAGGCCCGCCTAAGTCGTTGACTACCAACAAGTTAGGGGATTAAAAATTATTATTTACTATTTATCTATTTGCTATTTATCTATTTGCTATTTGTAGATTTAGTATTTGTCGAGCGCCTCTAAATCTTCTAATAAAACATATAGCTTGCCGAATGCTCCTTGCGCTTGTTTGGTCATATCTTTAAAGCGCCCACTTTCTAAGTTTTTACTTACGCAGTCGGCACTTAGCATATATTCGCCTTTTCTTGGTCTTTCGGTTGTTGGCACTTCCATCATGGCAAATTGACTGCCCCCTCCAATAGTTGTGGCAATAAAAAAAGAACTCATATTGGTCTAGCCTCTCCTTCTATGTTTATGTAATGTAGATTTCTCTTTTTTGCTAATGACTCTGCTAACTCTATGGCTTTTGCCTCGCTAGTTAATTCGTCAATAAATTTTCCAAAAGAAAAAACTTGAATCCAATTAGTAAAATTTTTGTTTCGTCTAACGCTTATCATTATGTTTTAATTGTTTGAAATAATATCTTTGTGCATCATATAAAATACAACGATCCAAGGCAAGAATAAAAGTATGTCGTAGCTCATTTGTAGACTCCTTTCATTTCGTCAGACACTCCGATGTCTTGATCCTCTTCGTCAATGTCTTCAGCAACATCAGAATGAAGAAATTGTTTTTCGTCTTCGATGTCAGCATTGGCGACATTAAAAAGTCCATTCTCACCGATAACTTCCTCGGTTTTAACTTCTTCAACGAAGTTGTCAACCAATGCGTTGGATGTACCTTGGCTTGCAAGGACTGCGTTTTTAATAAGGTTAATTCTTTCTTGTTCTTCCATAATATATAATCTAGTTTAATTTTAGTTTTTTGTCAAGCTGTAAAGAAGTTTTTCTCTAGCTTTCTTTTTTTTGTTAAGATGACTCATGGCTAAATGCTTAAACATTTCCCTTTCTTTATTCGAGTATGCATTAGTTAGTTCCATCGCTTCGTCTAATTCAAAGCCCGAGTCTATTAGTTTTTTAATTGAAAATTTATCATCTTGTATTGATTTTCTTTTTATCTCTGCCCATTCAAAAGCTTTAGATTTTATTCTTTTTGTGTTTTTTTCTGCTTCTTGTTTGATTGCTAATAAGTTATTCATATCTTCATATATAGTTTAGTTTTGTTGATTAGATAAGTACATAGTAAGCCAGTTTTCTAGTTATAGCAAGAAAAAAGATCATTAGTTTTGCATATTGTTCTAAGTCGTTGAGCATCAAGGACTTCTGCGGGCCGGGCCGCCGTAAGTCATTGACTTACAGTGACTTAGGGAATTATTCTTCCATCATCCACTCGTCAAGAGCATAAGTGTCTAAATCCTCATCCTTATAACTCGCACCGTCGGGTGTTTCTGTTTGGTCGCAAGCTTCTAGCTCATTCGCTAAATCCTTATAGTGAACAAATCTTCGAGCCATCTTATAAAGCCCTTCGTCGTTAGCTAACCATAAAGCCACATTCCAAGTCGCCCAATTCTTCCATCCGTTGTATCCTTCCATAGTCTTACCCTTCTATTAGTTGCTTAAATTGATCGTAAACTTTTTGCTTGCTACCTTTTAGGTTAAACTCGTCCTTAACGATGGAGTAGCAACTCCTACCCCTTGACATCCTCAAGCCATTAAGCTCAAGCCTTAGCCCCCGAAGTAATGTTTTAAATCTGAATGCTTCAATTTGTGTTGGTGTGTTTAGTATCATATCTTTAATATAGTTTAGTTGTTGTCTTGTGTCAAGTCTTCTTTTTCTAATTGTACTCTGATGTATAGGTCGCCATTCTCGTCTTCGTCCATGTCGGCATAATTGCAATCTTTAAAATCTTTAATGTCGTATCCTCTAATATTATCAATAGAGAAAGAGCATAAATCATTTCCTCGGTAATCTTCAATCTGTATTATCATATCTTTATGTGTTAAACGATTTCTTTTACCATTTTCATTAGTCCCTTTACTTCGTCTAGGTTTTGTTGAAGCAAGTTAAGTTGTGCAAGTATGCCTTTGTAACCGACATATCCTCCATTCATGTGACCCTGCCAAGTGTCGCCCACTTTCTTGAATGAAACATCCCAACCACAATGATAATCATATGCTTTTAGGATGCCGTTTGGCAAGAGTTCAAATGTTAGTTCTTTTCCGTTTGTTTTGTCTTTTAATGTCATATAAACAAACTAAGGTATAAACCTAATTAACGCAAGAAAAAAGTTAAGTTTTTTTGCATATTGTTCTAAGTCGTTGAGCATCAAGGACTTCTGCGGGCCGGGCCGCCCTAAGTCGTTGAGTATCAATGACTTACAGGGGTAAAAATAAAGCTTGCAATTAGCCCCAAATAGAGGTATATTAAGATATGAAATTAATAATAGACGACATCGACCCTAGCGAACATACATTCTTCGCATCAATCTCAAACGACGACTGCCAAAAAATGATCTTGAGATGCTCCTTCTACACAGACGAGCAGGAAGAATTGTATGGAGATCAAGTTTCAGCGATTCATGTGGTCGGCTACTTCAATTCAGTCGAGGAGATTGTAGCTTACGGAGATCATGGATTTCCGATGACCCCGCCTGTTGAGCTAGTAAAATCAGCTATGGATCAGCTTAAGGATGTTGAACTAGAAATTGAGTCTCGAGAATGTGAAGTCGATTACTCACCTCAATACTACGATCTAGTTTAAACCCCCTAAGTCGTTGACAACCAATGGGTTGCGGCGGCCCGGCCCGCCTAAGTCGTTGACTATCAATCACTTAGGAGAACTTCTTTCAACTCTGTGACTGACCACCCCGAAAGCTGAGAAAGCTCCCGGAGTGTCATTGATATATTTGAGTCAAATGTATTTGTTACTTTTTCTTTTGTCCATTTATTCATGAGTTTGTCCCTTCTACTACGAATCCTGTTTCATCCTTCTTTGCCAAACCTTTTTCGATAAGACCAACAACAACACCTTTCTTGTCAAGAAAACGCAAGTCAGTTTCATCACCATTGACGACCTCAAAGCCTTTCCATGTTTTGGGTAATTGATTGCGAAATACAACGGCAACATTGCCACCCATTAAAAGAACCATCTCGCACTTTTTGTCGTTATTCTCTGAGCGAGAAAAAGTTAAATGATAATTAGAGGGAAATTTTGCCTCGCCCTTGATAAAAGGTTTGCCGAGAAAAGAACACATTCTTTTGAATGATTTGGTATAATCATAAAATTGAGTTGATGAGTGCTTTTCAAGAATAGTCGCACCATCCTCATTGATCTCATTTTCCCACATGATGTCGCTTGTAAGATTAGGACGAAATACAGCTTTCATGCTTTTCTTTTGTGCCGACTTAATTGAAGAAGTAATTTCTTTGGATAATTTCTCAAAAAACTCCATTTTCTTCTCAAAGAACAATTTTGTTTTGTTGATGCGTGAATCTTGAACAGATCCCATTTGACCACGACCTGCCGTATTCAAACAAGACATTGTGCAACCTTTAGAACGCCATTGGCAAGTTTCGTAGCCTGAAAGATTTGCTGGAGCTAAATGAATTCCTTTTGTGATGTAACCGAGTTTTTCTCCTTTGAGAATTTTTTGATTACCTGATGTGAGAAGTGTTGTTTTAATCATAACTACATACTAAGGCACTTTTTCAATTAACACAAGAAAAAAATCAATTAAAATGAAAATAGTTCTAACTCGTTGAATACCAAGCACTTGCGCGGGCCTGGCCGCCATAAGTCGTTGATTATCAACAACTTAGATAAAGAAAATAAAATGAAAATAATAGCACTTTTTTCTTGCCTAAACCCAATAAGTAGACTACTATATACTTATAAACCAAATAATAACACTACTAAAAAAAAGGAAAAATATGACACACACAGTAAACAAAGAAACATTAGAAAATGCAGTTCAAATGAAACAAGGAATCGTAGTACACGATTTAGAAACCCTCAATCGTTTGGTCGGTGATGCGATTCTTCAGGTCGCCTCCCAAGATACAATGGGATCAATCAATGCTAAATCTGCGGTAGAGAAAGTTGCCAAAGATCAATTCGAAAAAGATTACGGAAGTCGCCAGATCTCATGGGTAGATTATGCTACCAAATTCTCCGAGAATCTTGATGGCAATCCTTTTCTTCTTGACGAGATTCTCGCTAATAGATTAGAAAGGTCTTAATCAAAAAACCTCGTAACTCGTTGATTATCAACGGGTTACGGCGGCCAGGCCCGCGCAAGTCGTTGACCATCAACAACTTAGGTAATTAAGGTAGAAATAAAAAAGCCCCTCCCCGAATACTCAGAGAGGGGCAAGTAATGACTATTTACGCCAAAACTAATTCGGATCCGACTTTTTCTTTTTCGATGCCGACAAAAGGATCAAGCACCGAATGAAGAGCATATGACCTGTTCATGAGGTGAGCAGGTTGGGAGCTTAGTTGTAAGTTGCCCTTATATACTTCTGTAAAAGCATTATAAAGTGAATTTACATTTCTATCCCAAAATGAAGGGTGATCGCTAGATTCCCATTGATTCAATACATCGGGGATTCTTTGCAGGTTGATCGCCTTAGCTTGATAAGCCTTGACGATTAAATCGTTTGCCTCAGAGTTAGTGATCTCTTTCTCTTGGTAAGACTTGACCCGATTGTCTTGAGTGTTCCACATTGTAAAGAGTTGACCCAATCCGCTTGAGATTTTTTGACTAATCACATCAAGCAACTTATCAAGTTCGCCCATGTGCTTGCGAGCAACGACAACCTCGTTAGAAAAGATTAAGTTGTCGCACACAAAGGGAGCATCACCTGCACACATACCCGCAGCGAATGCTTTATCGTGAGCGTTACGCAACCCGATAATGGTTGCCCTTTCCTCTTGACCCTTTCTTGAGCCGTGGCTCACTTGAAACAGCCCAAAGTATCTTGCTCCATCTTTAGCTAGATTATGGCATTCGCTTTGCACTTGGAAGTGCCTAGAGGACAATTCACTTCTGAATCTATTAATCATGTCAATATGACTGATAGGTTGATGAGATACAGAGCGAGAGCCGTCTTTATTGAGCTTTTCCCTGTATGTTGCTAATGGAGTATTAACGGCTTTAACTTGTGAGAGATTGACGACATCATGCTCGCCTCCGCAGATTGTTAGGTTGGATTTTCTTGTTATCATAGTATTATAGTAGTGTATTTTTTTTAATTTGTCAAGGATTAATTTTTATAGTTTTGGTCTAATCCTGTTTTGTTTAGTATTTCGTATGCAGTTGCTTTTTCAGCTATAGCTTTGAGTGTTTCGCCTATCATGTCAAGGACTTTGAAGTCATCAATGTTAAGTTCTTTTTGCATTGGTTCGATGACCATCTCAAACAAGACGCTTTGCATTGCTTCCATGACTTCGTCGGGAGATGGTTGACTCTTTGCGTAGGATTCGTTTATATTCATTTTAGTCTTCTTTTAGTTGTATGTCGTAATGCTCGCCATCTTTAAGCACCATAGATGCAAAGTTTTTTAAACCTAGCTTTGCTTGCTCTAATGTATAGGCTTTAGTTCTTGCGATCTCTACCCACGCCCCTGATGATGTGTTTGCCATTAATTGATATATATTCATGCTAATTTTGTTTTATGTTTTAGTTTTCTATGCAAGACTTTATTCTTCATCTTGAATGGTCGAGCCTTAGTGAAAAGGATTTGTTTTCTTATCTTTATCTCTCTCGCTTTCATATATACATAGTAAGCTAATTTAATAATTAACGCAAGAAAAAAGTGAATTAAAACAAAGATAGTTGTAAGTCGTTGAATATCAGGCACTTGCGCGGGCCAGGCCGCCGTAAGTCGTTGATAGTTAAGTAGTTACAAAAAACCCCCCTTTCGGATTCGAAAGGAGGGATAATGATATTAAGCAAAGTCTATTTGCTAATTTCGCTTTTCTAATCGGTAAAGCTCAAAAAGGTCATTGCGATGACTTTCATAAGCCTGTTGAGACTTGTCGCCCCGCATCTCCTTGAGGGCCAAGCTATACCCTTGTGACCTAAGACTTGACCGAAGCCAATTAGCTTTTTTGTTTGCCAAGTCGTTGGCGTCGCTTAAATTTCTATCCTTTAATAATTCTGATGATGACATAATATTATACTCCTTTGGTTAGCGATACGATACGATCATAACGGAAGGAACGAACTCCTCCTTTGTTGTGGCAGAAACTTCTGAAGCCCGCAACTTTGATGGCTTGGGCAACATTGCCAAACTCATTCTTGTGTTGTGGTTTTTCGATGGTGTACATCTCGGTTCTTCCGTCCGCAGTTGTATAGACTACGCTATAAAGTGGGTTGAAGATTCTTTTGATTGTGTTGATTAGTTTTAGCATGATGCTTTTTCCTCCGTTTTTGTGTTGTAGTAGTTGTAAGTCTCGCAAGCCTCATCGGCTGATTCAAAACTTACTGCGATTAAATCTCTTTGGATGTCGTGACAGAACCAAGGTGTTTCTGACTCTTCAAAAAACAATTCCCATTGCTCTGTGTCTTCGTTGTAATTAGGAAGGTCAAGGGGTCTGCCTTCACATACTGATTCTATATAATTGTTCATGGTTTTATTCTCTCAAATTAAGAGTCGTGTGTCAACTCTTTTAATATTTCTTTTTGTACTCTTGCTTTTTTATTTTGGTCGTCTACTATCTTTGCTAAACGAACTAGCTCGGCAGTTACCTCTTTCTTTGATTGGGCAGGTGCTTTTGGATTCTTGAGGACTTCTACTAATGGAGGAATAATGGATGCCCAAGTTGGTGTGATATCTATTGTTTTTTCTGTTTCTTTCATAACTATAATATAGGTTAGTTTGTTGTGTGTGTCAAGCGTTCTTATAAAGAATCTTCTTCCCATTTGTTTTTAATTTTCATCTAAATTAAAGTGATCCACATTGCAGTGAAATAATTCTTCATCTTTGTCCATAATAGCCACAAGATCATCGTAAACATAACTCATAAGATCGTCAAGATCCATGTCGTCTACAATTTTTTGTGCTACTGCCATCACATTCTCGTCTGTATAATTCATTATTGTTTTTTCTGTTTCTTTCATAAGTATAATATAGGTTAGTTTGTTGTGTGTGTCAAGGGTTTTGTTAATTCAGCAAGGGATTGGTGAGTCTTCGTCTGTTACGATGGTTACTCCGAAATGAGATGCTAGCTCTGAAATCATTGTATCCTTATTGAAATAATTATATGCATGGGTTAAAAGTTGCTCTTGCTCTTCTCCTGTATGCCCATCTCTGAGTTCGTCATATATCTCAAAGATGTTCATGTTCCAATTCCAGCCTTCTACTCTTGATTCTATCTGTGATTTTGTCATATTTTTTTTGTTTGTTTGTTTATAGTTGTGCTGATTGGAAAGATGATTCTATCCTAAGCTCATTTTGTAATGAGGTCAAGCTCAAAACAATATCCTCTAAGATTTCTTCTGCGGACTGAATAGTCGCACCAAGTGGAAACTTGTCGGGGTGTTGTTCGTGTCGATCCAAACATACTTTGGACATCGGATCGGCATATGCCATTTCTCCTCTGACTATGTCTAGAATGGTTTCTCTAATTTTTGCTTGTGTCATAATTATCTATTGTACGCAGTTACTTGGTTGTGTTGTAGTTTAACTTGATCTGCATAGTATACAAAACTTTCGTCCTTCTTGTCAACAAAAGTCTCATACTTATATGGATTATATGTTACCTCTGTCGCGGGGAGATCGGTGTCTACATTCTCTGCGTCTTGAAGATAGCCCTTGACAAATGCGTGAACATTCTTACGCTTTTCACGGAGAACTTTTTCTCTACCCTTAACATCAACATGAAAATAACAATCCCACATTCCAATTGAATGATCCTTTGGGATGTGAGCTTTAACTAATCCGTGTTGCTTTACTGACCAGCAGTCTTTGTGAAGATTCTTGTATACATAAACAGGTCGGTTAGACTTGAGGATGTATCGTGGGTCTTGTTGGTTTCTCTTTATCATATATACATAGTAGACCATCTTTTTAGTTAACGCAAGAAAAAAAACAATTAAAACGAAAATAGTCATAACTGCTTGAACATCAACACTTTGCGCGGGCCCGGCCGCCGCAACCCCTTGGTTATCAACGACTTATGTAATTTTTTAATTTTGTAGCTTAATTTTTAATTAAATTTTATTTTATATTGTAGTTTTTTATATTGTAGTTTATATATTTATAGTATTTGTATTATATATATTTGTAGTTGTTGTATTTGTAAGGGGCCTATTTGTAAACGGTAGAGTTGTAATTGGGCGGAGCCCGCATTATTCAGACTTCACCAGGATTAATGCCAAAAAAAGAGTCAAAGCAATATAAGCTAACATCATATTCTTAAGCACGTATGGATTCAATCGCTTCCTTCACTGAGAGGGGCACGAATGGAGACTGAGCCATGTCGTCAAGTGCTCTAGACGGAATAGAAACATCACGAAGATAGTCTCCGTCCGCCTCCTTCTCTGACATAATAGTCTTAGCCATGTAAGCACCGGCTACCTCTCGGGAATTACCGAAACGCATAAGCACAGGAATGTTAGGCACCTCCTTCTCAAGCACCTCAAGGTCGTTGGAATCGATAAAGCCGAATTGTTCTTTAGATATAATTTTTAGTAATGTTTTAATCATAAGTATAATATATGTGTTTTTGTTGGTTGTGTCAAATTAATACGGCGGAAATAGTAAAATTAAATTGTCCTTGGAGCCGCCCTTTGGGTGAGTTAAAACTCCTATCGCTCTAATGTTGTTTGGCTCATCATCAATCCAATATAAATCTTTCAATTCATAAGTGCGCATTAAGTCTTTGAACGAATCATCCATGTGCCCTTGTATGAATTTTATGCTCGATGGTGATGGTGGCGAGTTAATTCTTCTTCTATATCCATTGTTTATTATTGGTATCATGTATATGAGTATGGCAGAAATGTGGCGCTTGTCAATAAATAAAAAACCCCCCTTGCGGATTAACGCAAGAGGGGCATAATAACAAAACAGCGAATAACCAACTCGCAATAGAAAGACCCGCCTCCTTTAAAACCCATTAAAAAGGGGGCGAGATATTATGAAAATGGTGTGGGAAGGGATTACTGTATACCCTCGACTTTTCGGGATGAACATCAGTTCATGGTTTCCTACTTCGCACTACAAATTAGACTTGGTATTCGTCATCGACTCATCCGATTGGACTCTATCGCTCCACCACAGAGAATTTGCATACTTTAGCCCGCTCATCACAGGCTTATTCAGTCACCCACAGGAAGGATTATAAGCCCTTCCAAAGTTTTTAAAATGTTAAAGATCAAGCTTATTTTATTTAATTGAGTTTAGCTTTCTCAATGATTTATATAGTATACTCTATTATTTGTTATTTGTCAAGTTCTTTTTTGGAAATTTATAATCTTTATTCCATACTAGTATGTTTATTGATTGTCCTTTGTATTTAAAATTATTATTATATTTAAAATTATACATAATTATTTATTAAGTTTGCGAAGTTCTTTTAATAAGTCTTTTATTTTATTGTAACTATCTTTGGGCGGAAACATATCATTTGTTTGTGGATATATTATTGATCCGTATAAATCTTCTAGGAACTCTTCCGCTTTAACTAATTTAATTAAAGAAATTTCTTTTGGAGTTAATTGTTCCTCCAACTCTTTATTGGATGCAAACATACTAACCTTGTCGCTGATGGGCTTGATTGAGGCATCCATTACGCAACCCTCCTTGCTCGCTGAGCTTGAATCTGTAGCAATCTACGATCCGCTTGTCGTTGTTGGGCTTTAATAGAATCCTCTACTACTGAACCATAGTTGGCGAACTTAAACTGCTTGATGTAAGTTCCTTTGGAGATGTTTGATGCGATGTGTGATGCTCTTGCTGAATTGCTCATGGTTTTATTGGTTGTTGTTATTGTTGGTGATAAGATTAACTATATAGACTTCTTGTGTCGTGTCAACCACTTTTTTTGTAAAATTTAAACATTCGGGGCAATAACCTTTTCTCCAAGAAGGATTATCTCTCCCGCAATCACAAAGCATTCCGCCTAGTATTTGAGACTTCGGGGCGCAACTAGAAAACAATAGAATAAATAATAAATACTTCATTTTTTTCTTTTTCTTGATTCCTTTAGTATTTTCTTATCTTGCAACATATCATTAATGTAGAATTCATTATTAAAGATGCCCCGAATGTTCTGACCATTATTGGTTAGCTTATTCAAGTGTGCTTTAAGGTCGTCTATCATGCCGTGTACGACTTCTAGCGCCTCATCTTTTGATGCGGTCTTGCCTGTGGCTAGAGTTGTTAGCTTTGCGCCCGCTTTTAATTCTTTTTTTAATTTAGTTAATTCTTTTTTAATATCAATTATTTCATCTAATTTTGTATTTATATCTCTAGCTAAACTCATATTTGTTATTTGTTATTTGTTAATTTGTAATTCATTATTTGACCAAGTATGAATAATCGGGGCAAAAAGTCAACACTTTTATTTAGTTGGTGTAAAATAAATCATGGATTATAAAACAAAAAAGAAAATTATTATTAATTATTTATTAAACTACTTTGTTAACTTTGTGGGTGAGGTCGAATTTGCCGTACCCCATAAACTGGTGTCCGCTCATTGGGCGCAGACTACATACGAAAGGCTTAGTGAACAAGAGAGGGAGAACATCTATCTTGCGTCCCTATCCAAGCAAGCTAAACACAAAGCAAAGATAATTGATTATTTGGAACATTCGCTTTCAGGTTCACTCACCATGTCTGAAGTTAATGGCTCGCCCGAAAAGAGAAGGATGCGTATTGAAGAGTATGCCCGACATAAATACGACTCGATGTCCGAGCGTGACAAACAAGCTATACTCAACATAATAAACAATAGAATATAATATACTTATTTGAATAAAACAAAATTACAATTTAAAAAAACTATTATTTAAAAATTAAACAAAAAAATTATTAATATTTACCTTCTATATAATTGGGGAATAGCATTACTAGATTGCTATCAGTATAACCCTCATCTGTTGGCTCTGCTAGCTTACCTACTGCCCTAGCGCCCTCGTCTGTCTCGATCCAATCTAGGTCTTCAATCAAGTAGACCTCCATTAACTCCTTGAAACTATTTTCTAGATGCCCCTCAAGGAACTCAACTGATGGATCTTTCGGCATTTTAAAAATCTTTTTTAATATTTTATTATTATTTGGGGCTTATTAATTAATATTTTATTTGTAATTTTATTATTTCGGGGCTTTTATTTGTAATTATTTGTTATTGTTACTGATATTATTGTTTATTATTATTTGCTTAAATAAGCTAAAGCAAACTAAAACAAACTAAAATGTGCTAAAACTTTCTAAAATCATTTAAAATATTTTATTATTATTTGTAGAATGGATAGCCAAATCTATTTCGTTCTGTTTTTATTTTTGGTTTTGTTTTGTTATTATTATTGCGCCTTTTAAGTTTTAATATTAAATTATAAATTATTATTATTAATCGCGCGAGGGTTTTGGTTATCTGTTTCATTTGCTTATTGTTTCTTTTTCTATATAAAATTAAAATAAATAATTAAAAAGCCGACATCA